>Ga0180437_10011062_pt1 | contig 10885 bp, 14 predicted proteins | sample SS_ome_4_FD_132410 | JGI IMG/M metagenome (GOLD analysis project Ga0180437, IMG submission 132410) | Hypersaline lake sediment archaeal communities from the Salton Sea, California, USA - SS_3_D_1 metaG | ecosystem: Environmental > Aquatic > Non-marine Saline and Alkaline > Hypersaline >... | reverse complement strand
GGCCGCGATTAACGCCAAGGTTGACTATCTCGTTAGTGAAGATAAGGATCTGACCGCCAAGGACGAGACAACGACGGAGCTGCGCAAACACCTCACTGTGCTCATTTCCGGTACGTTTCTACGCGAAGTAATGGGATGGTCTAGCGAAGAGATAGAGCGTGTGCGAGGTAGGAAATGGCAAGATCTAAAAGCACCAGAAGAGGAGAAGTAAGTACTCAATCTGTTGAGAGCGCTGTCAATTCCGCGCTGAACGAGATAGGCCAAGCTCTCCAGAAGAAAGGGATTCCTTTGGAAAAGTTGATCGAGCGGGGTAGAGAGATTCGCGGCGAGATTATTGAAGAGAAGTATGGTTTTATAGATTAACACAGCTTGAAAAATTTGTTGCAAATACCCCAACTTTCTAGTTGAGTCGCAAGCGTACCCATAAAAAAGACCACCCACTAGGGGGTGGCAAAGCCTAGTCCTGTAAAGGACAGCCCACCGGTACGGCCAGTTTTCGGCTCGATTTGAATCTATTATATCCCCCCTGTTAAGAAAAACCGCCGTAACCCAAGTAAAAAGCATTAGGTCAGAGGGCGGAACAACCTATGTCCAACATAACGCTGGACCACCCACCAATACGTGGCAGTGTTCGATTGCGCTTTGAATATATTATAGCTTTTCATGCACTTCCACCCGCCCCCCGGTTTCGCTTTTATAATCAACGTTCAGATGAACTTGCTACTATTTGATGGTCTACAATGTTGTTAGGTTACACAACGAAGCTGAAATGAAGCTATTTACCAATCGCTGATTGACGACCTATAAATGAATTCTGTACAATCATTTTCAGATAATCCCTTATATTCATTGGGCAAATTTTCTCTTAGTGCAAGATGTCTCACAGAGTAACGTTATCTATAAACCAGAAAGACGCGTCAGTCACTTCCGTAGTCGAGGCCGAAATCCCCGACAACGAATGGGACATTCTCCAATCTTTTCATCAATTCTCACAGGAAATCATGTCTACGAAGTTTGTTCAAGAAGGAATGCCATCATCGTTAAGAATCAAAGCGACAAATGACGGTCAATACTTATTCAAGGCCCAGCTTCCAAATTGGGACGATGTCATTATATTCCTTCACTACTTACGGCCGATTTACCTCCAGAATGAGGCTGCCAACTTCCACACAGCATGCAACATCATAGCAAGGCGGCCAGCTAATGATCAGCTTCGATCCATGATCGATGTCCAGAAGGATCTCTACAGCGGTAAGCTGCTTCAAACAGCCGTCCGCATCTCCATTGACGGCACAGTTGTCAACTCAGACGATGTCCTTTCAAAATGGTTGAACTCTTACGAATACCATAGGGACCCCGATAAGCGCCGTTTCATAGACACTATTAACCAGATGTTACCATTGGACGCATCCAAGGTACTCTTCATCCAATTGCTAGCAGAGAAGGTGAAGGCCATAACATCCATCGCTTCGTTAACCGCGGTGATCCTTGGCATTACCAATAATGCAGACATGCCGCCGCCTTCCCTATGACACTCTAGATTCCGATAGCAAGCGATAATTTATTTAATGGAAAATCTCTGTGGCTCTTAAATTGGCCTTTTATGAAGAAGCCTTTACTAAATCTTGTGCGGTATGTAAAAGTAGGTTTTACTCAACCTATCAAAAGCAGAAAGTGATGAGCTGTGAAACCTTCAAGTGAGGCAATTGCTTGGTTTCGAGAAACCTTGCTCAATAAGACAGAGATGCTGACCTTGCTCTATGAATTAATTGATGAGAAGCTAGCAGATTTGCCTATTCCGGATTCTGACACTTTGGGTGCCTCGAAATCTGAATGGGAAATGTTTATTAGCCTAGCCAGCTATCTGTACAAACTCTTGGCAGAAACAAACACTAACATTATCTTTTCTAGATCCGAATCCCAAATTGAAACTATTTTCCTGAATTCCCTTAATTGGGGATCATTTATGCATGGTATTTCAGAGGTTGGTGCCCCTCTTCTAACATTTGTTGATTCGAAGTCGAATGCTGAAGAATATGCCCATAAACAACGAACCTATATTAGATCTGTTCGAGAAGCTAGGCATATGATTCGAAACGAGCTTGGAATTGACTCTCCCTACGACTTTATCGAATTGGTTACTCGGGATAAGCTCAAAACAGAGGAAGATAAAAAGATTGAAGCCACTATGATCCTGCTCCAAGATGATATGCAACTAGGTTCAACATTTCAATTAATGCCTCAGGCGCCTTTTCCTGGAATCATAGTGGATGGTAAATCCATCAGGGTTGACGCTTATATATGGGATCCAGAAGATGATGAGTATGGCTTAGTCCTTGAATGTGATGGTTATGAGTTTCACAGTGAAAAGCAGACGTTTAAGCGCGATCGAAAAAGGGATAGGCAAATTGGATCATCAGGCCTTCGTGTACTGAGATTTTCGGGGTCAGAAATTTATAACTCCCCCATAGAGGTGGCAGCAGAGATAATCAAGGAATTGAGACTTCAAAGAGGCTATGCAGCAGAATAGTAGTTAGGGAGACTGATAAGAGCATTCTTTCCCAATTGCCCTTGTTCAGGTACAATGGATCACAACTTGATGGCGATGGAGTTCGCCGACAACCGCGACCTCGCTGATGACTCCTATGAGCTTAATTCTTCAGGAGTGCATTATGCGAGGCCTTTTTCTTATTGGGGTGGGTGGTTTTCTCGGGGCTGTAATGCGCTATAGCCTCTCAGGAGCTGTCCAATGGTTTACTCAATCTTTTCGGTTTCCTTTCGGCACTCTAGCCGTGAATGTTCTCGGCTCCTTCCTTCTTGTGTTCCTTGCCTCAATGGCAGATAGTCTAGGTGTTTTTGGCCCAACTATTCGATCGTTTGTCTTCATTGGGTTCCTGGGCGCCTTCACAACGTTCTCCACATTTAGCTATGAATCTACGTTACTTATGCTCGATGGGGAAGGAATCCTTACTGCAATTAATATCATCGCCAATGTCGGTCTGTGTTTGGCGGCTGCATGGTGTGGCCGTGCAGCTGTCTATTGGATATGGGGGTAGCTATGGTGTTGCCTGAAGAAGGCTCCCTGCTCAGGATTTTCATCGGTGAGAGTGATAAGTGCGATAGCCAACCTCTCTATGTGTGGTTGGTGCGGCGCGCGAAAGAGATGGAGGTGGCGGGTGCCACTGTGCTTCGCGGGATCATGGGCTATGGGCGCCATAGCCGTGTGCATACGGCTAAGATTCTGCGCCTATCCCAGGATTTGCCAATTGTAGTGGAGCTGGTGGATACTCGAGAGAAGCTCGAGCGATACTTAAAAGATATCGAGCCCAGCATTCGAGATGGCCTGGCCACTATTGAAAAGGCAGAGGTTCGATTCTATCGTGGCGGTGAATAACTGCAGGCTCCCTTACGTAATCGCTGAAGCTGACCTGGAGGGAAGGGCCGTGTGAAAGGCGATTATGGGGCTCAGGACGGTAAGGATTCCGTGGGGATCATGGCCAGGCAGCTTAGCTCAAACCGTTATAGAAACTTATTTCTTCTTCCGCTTGCTCACAAAGTCACCCCTAAACTCTCCGCAATCCTCGAACTGAGTTGGTCGCGCCTCGTTCCCGCCCGTTGCAGGTAGACTTTTATTGTAGCAGGACTCCTGTGCCCCAAAACCAGGCTTCCGCCGGATTTTGTGCGAGCGAAACTCTCTACCAACATCTACAATCTCATGCTTGTCCTCCCCTAGAAAAAGCCGTAAAATCCCCTTAAAATAGGTACACATAATGAATATTTAGTAAACCTATTCAAGAGGCCCTAACGATGCTTGAATTGATCCCGTACGCGGACCCCTTTTCGCTGTTAGATAAACTGCTGGCGCGGGATCCCCGCCTGACCTCGCACAACAGCCGCCAGGCCTACAAGCTGGCTCTGACCCAATTCGACGAATGGCGGGACGGGCGCCCGTTCACCAAGCTGGCGGTGGAACAATTCGCGGCCGAGCTGCAGGATCAGGGCCTGGCCCCCTCCACCATCAACCAGAAGCTCTCCGCCATCCGCTGGTACGCCCGGCGTACGGCGGATTACGTCAATGAGTTAAATCCCCGCAGGGGCGACGACCGGGGGGAGTTCGAGCGGGCCCGGGACGACCTCCTGCGGCACCTGTCCAGGATCGCCGGGATCCACGATGTGAAGGGGGGGCGCGTGCGGCCCGGACGGGCGATCCGGGACGGCGAGTTCGCGGCTCTGATGAAGGTCTGCGCCGACGACCCGACCCCTGCAGGAGTGCGGGATGGAGCGATTATCGCTTTAGTCACGCTCACCGGTTTACGCAGGGAGGAGATCGTCTCCCTGGATATGGAGGACTTCCGGAGGGAGGAGGAAAATGGCGAGGGGGTTTTGGTGGCGAAGGGGAAAGGCAATAAAGAGCGCAGGGCTTATGTCTATAACGGCGCAGCGCTGGCGCTGGCCGACTGGCTGGTGGTGCGCGGCGAGGAACCGGGGCCGCTCTTCGTGGCCATTAACAAGGGCGGATTAATTCGGGCGGGACATCGCTTAAGTGTGCAGGCGCTGCACAAGGTCCTGCGCAAGCGGGCCGAACAGGCGGAGGTTGAAAAGCTGACCTGGCACGATTTCCGCAGGACCTTCGCCGGCAATCTTTTGGACGCCGGCATCGACCTGGCGACCGTGCAGGTGCTGATGGGGCACGCCTCCCCCGTGACCACCAGCATCTACGACCGCCGCGGGGAAAGAGTGAGACGCAAGGCGGTGCAGAAGTTGTTCGTGCCTTACACTCGGAGGAAATTAGGGGATATCTCTTAGCTCAAAACTCTAGCAGGTTCTCCAGGTTGTCCAGAGACGGCCCATAGATGATGACTGCAACAAGATATCATGGCACAGTCCTCTGTAGCAAGCACAAGATTAAAGATGTGGGCAATGTGGGATCCTGTTTTCAATCGGTAGAGAGCATTAACCTGCATCACGTTACTCTTTGTGGTCAAGGTGGAACAGATAAGGCAGAAAATCTTACAGCGCTGCATCCGTACCATCATCATTCGCATTACCAACGATGTGATTGTCGGATACTCAAGGCTTGAGCCGTGTGAGGAGAGACTTTCATGCATGGTTCTTAGGAGACTGGGTTGCGGTAAAGCGTACTGTCTACCCGGCGGGAGCAGTCAGAGGCGAGTTTCCCATTCAAAATCCACAGTTGGGTCCTGAATTAGCCCATACACTTTATATTTTCGAGTCAATATGAATAGGGACATCGATGATCACAATCTCTTTGTATGTGCGCAGCTTTGATCGTAGCCGATTCGCTGTCTGATTGTGCAGGAAATTCCCGATCGTGTGCGTTGGGAGAAAGGCAGGGACCACAACAGTGGTCAACTTGTCCGGAAATTCTACATTGTTGACATGTTCGATGTAGTCGACGATAGGCGTGATGATATCTCTATAATCGTAATCCACGATCGGCAGTGTGATACCTTCAGTGATGTTTGGGAAGCGGCTCCAGCGCCTCAACACACGTTCCTTCATCTCGGGCGATGTCGCCACACATAATGCGCGCACATCCGCCGAAAGACGCCGTGCATAAACCAGAGCCCGCAAGGAACCGCGGTGTACATCTTCAATGGGGACTACAACCACATCTGCAACATCGGATAGCTTATCAGTGGTCAGATTTTGAATGCTCAATGCTCTCGAAACGCGCTCGTAGTGACGGGAAATGGATAAGAACATGAAGATGATCGATGGGATAATGAGCAAAACGATCTAAGCACCTTCGCCGAACGAAATTATGCTCGCTGATTTTTTCATACCCCAGTAATCCAGGCAACCGTTTGTTGAAGGGTATTGAGGAGAAAGAAACAGGTGAGGTTATTCAGCAGGCAGGTGACAGGTATCATTCAAAGAGACCAGAGTAAATTCATGCCCTTCAGCTTCAAAGACGTTGATGGCACAGGTGTCCTGTTTGATTCTCCAGAAGCGCTCGTTGCCCAATCCCAGAACTCCCAAGAGGATGATGCGATTGATCACTGTATGGCCGACCAGGACAATCGTATCGTTAGGATAACGGTCAGCAAGCTCTTTCACCATTTTCATAGCGCGAGTGCGCAGATCATCAAGAGTTTCTCCCCCAGGGATGTGTGCCAGGTGGGGCCGGTTGTACCAGTTATCGATTTCCTCCGGCCAGCGCTGGCGGGCTTCTTCGGGCGAAAGCCCCTGCCACTCGCCATAATCAATATCAACCAGGCCTGGATGTCGCTGGACCCGCATGCCGTAGTGTTTTGCGATTGCTTCAGCAGTTTTCACGGAACGTGAGAGCGGGCTGGTATAAATAACACTCGGCTGCCATTCGGCCGCTACTCGCTTCCCGGCAGCTTCAGCCTGGGCTAATCCGGTTTCATTCAATGGCACATCAGCTCGTCCCCTGAAGCGTTCGATGCGGTTCCACTCGGTCTGGCCATGACGGATCAGGATGATGCAAGTCATCGGTCTACTCCCGTTAGAATAGATTCTTTCGATGTTTCTGTAGCAAAACATTTACTCATCGAGCGCTTTGATCCTTTTCAACTGCTCTTCCGCCAGTCGGCTGATAAGAGGCGATGAATGGGCTCTGACTTTACGGAGCAATTCAGCGCTTTTTGGGTGCCGAATCTTGGACAGGGACTGGATCACTTCTCGCAGCAGATACACATCCGCATCCGGGTCTGAGAGAATTATGTCAAACTGGGGTAAAGCCAGTATGCTGCCAAGGTTACCTAAAATCTGGACGGCCATCATCTGGATATCGGGCACTGGATGTCTTAGGGACATCAAGAGTTTCTCCTCCAACTCCAGATGAGTATCCTCCTCGAGGACATAGCCGCATTGCGGACATACTTGATCCCGCTCGGAGATCTCATTCCAGCAGTTCGGGCAGTAATAAGTAATCATCACCTCGGTATTAATCGCAGGCTGGCAGAAAAATCCTGCCAGACGGTCCAATCTGACTCGCCCGGTGGTTAACGAACGAAAGCTTTGCGCCCGGCGTAGACACCTACCTCTCCCAGCTCTTCTTCGATGCGCATCAATTGATTGTATTTCTCCACTCGCTCGCCGCGCGCCGGCGCGCCCGTTTTCAGGTGCCCGTTGCCCATTGCTACGGTGAAATCGGCGATGAAACTGTCCACCGTCTCGCCACTACGGTGAGAGACCATTGCGCCCCAGCCCGCCTGACGAGCCATCTCGATCGCCGCGATCGTCTCGCTCAACGTGCCGATCTGGTTGAGCTTGATCAACACCGCATTGGCGACACTCTCCTCAATCCCGCGTTGGATGCGGCTGACATTGGTGACGAACAGGTCATCCCCGACCAGCTCGATCTCCTCGCCCAAGGTCTGGTTGAGTAGTTTCCACCCATCCCAGTCATCCTCGGCCAGGCCATCTTCCAGGACAACGATGGGGTATTTGCTGACCCAATCAGCGTACATTTGCACCATTTCTTCCGATGAAACCTTGCGACCTTCAGTGCGCAGGTTGTAGTGTCCATCCTCATAGAAACCGCTGGAGGCCGGGTCGAGGGCGAGGGAAATGTCCTCGCCAGGCCTATAGCCAGCCTTCTCGATCGCTTTCAGGATCAGATCAACCGCATCAGAGTTCTTCTTCAGTGCCGGAGCGAAACCGCCCTCGTCACCTACACCGGTCGAGTAGCCCCCGCTTTTCAGAACGCTCTTCAGTGCCTGGTAGGTCTCGCTGCCCCAGCGCAGTGCTTCCCGAAAGTTCGGTGCGCCGACCGGGGCGATCATAAACTCCTGCAGATCGGTCCCCTGCCAGTTGGCATGCACGCCGCCGTTGAGGATGTTGAACATGGGTACCGGCAGGATCTTGGTCGTCACACCGCCCAGGTAACGGTAAAGCGGTAAACCGAGCGAATCGGCCGCCGCGCGAGCTACCGCCATGCTGACTCCCAGGATGGCATTGGCACCAAACTTGTTCTTGTTAGGTGTACCGTCCAGAGCCATCATAGCTTTATCTACAGCGTTCTGGCCCAACCCATCCATTCCTATAATTGCTTCGGCGATCTCCTTGTTGACATGCTCTACGGCCTTGAGTGTGCCCTTGCCTCCATAGCGAGCTTTGTCGCCATCGCGCAGCTCCAGCGCTTCGTGCACACCGGTAGAGGCGCCGGAAGGCACTGCGGCGCGGCCAAAGGCGCCATTTTCCAGGGTGATTTCAACTTCTACCGTGGGATTGCCACGCGAATCCAGGATTTCGCGTGAGTGAACCTTGTTGATCTGTGTGTACAATTTCTGCTCCTATATATTTGCTAGATTATCGGCATCGGCCAATGACGGCGCAGACTTTCGAACACGTAAAAATACCACAAAAGCGGCTGTTTCTATTACAACCACGTAAATGATCAGCCAGGGGCTGGAGAGACTGTATAACAACCCCAGCGCGGCTCCACTTACAAACCAGGCGACGCCATAAATGGTGTTGAAAATGCCATAAGCAAAAGCCCGTCGCTCTCCCGGCACCAGGTCTGCAATTGCAGCGCGCATAATGGTCTCATGCACAGCCATAATGATTCCCCACAAAACAGCCCCTACAATAGCCAGCCAATACTGGCGCGAGAAAGACAGGAATGGCAAGGGCAAGGTGGCAAAAGGTATGATTACAAGCGATTTCAACCCGATCTTATCATAAGCCTTGCCAACTGCCAGCGCAGCCAGGGCGTCTACTCCCATGGCGATCGCATATAATACCGGGATTTGCGCTTCTGGAACAACAGCCCGATTCACCAGGTGATAGGAAATAATTTGGAAATTAGCAAATCCTGCCACACCAAGAAAGGTGAATAACCCGTATACCCAAAAGATGCCCGGCAGGTTTCTTCTTTCATCTACGGCTGCATACGTACGTGCTTTAGGGACGTCCTCTAATTTTTCTGGAGATGGAACGCGCAGTCGCGCCACGATAAGAGCAGCCATTGTCAGGATGGCCGGGATCCACAGCATACTAAACCCATCGCGGTAGCTGTTCCGCTGCATAAAAACGACTGTAAAGATGAGCGGCCCAAGTACTGCGCCCAACTGATCTAGCGCCTCGTGGATGGCAAATCCCCAACCGCGGCCAACCTGGTGTGTCGCATGGGAAAGGATCGTATCTCGCGATGGCGAGCGAATCGCTTTGCCGCTGCGCTCCAGGAGCAAAAACACCACAGCCCATTCCCAATGTTTGGTATAAGCCAGCAGGGGAATGCTGAGGATCAAGCCATACCCAATAAATGTGGCGATCCAATAGGATCGTGTGCGGTCGGCCAGATATCCCGACGCCAGCCGGAGCGCGTATCCCAGGAATTCCCCCAGGCCAGAGACAACACCAACCACAACCGCGCCTGCGCCCAGAAAAGCCAGGTATGGGCCGCTAATGCTGCGCCCGGTTTCATAAGTAATATCTCCCAGGGCGCTCACCAATCCCATGAGCAGGATCAATTCCAACGCCAGATTTTTGGGATTTTGGCTTTGGGTGGATTTTTTTAACGTCATATATCCACGTTTCCTTCCGGTTACCCTGGCAAGAAAAAAGCCTCTGCATGTGATAGGTATCACTGGCAGATGCTATCGTCCTGTATCCGGCGGTTTTTTGACTTCAAGTGAGCCTCATCGCTCGGGGTCGACTGTAGATACTCTCACTAACAGCGTCAAGCAGGGTCTTTTTCGAAAATCCTGTGATATACATCGATCCCATAGCTCGTTTGCAAGGGTTTGCCCTCCATTAACTTAAACGTTCGCTCTCCATAGGCTTTCCTTTCAGCCCTCAGGAAGATCGCATTTTCCATTTGCCTTTCATAAAAGCCGTTCGCCAATTCAAACATATGTGTCACATAAAAAACTTTGATGTGCTTTTCGAGTAATGCACAGGTTATCTGTCTTGCAATCTCCGAGCCTTCCCTTTCGTTTGTCGCTGCAAAAGACTCATTAAATAGCACCATCGAGTTGGGAGTAATATCGTCAACGATATCACTCATTCTAATGAGCTCTTCATCGAATTTTCCGCTTTCCATGGTGGTGTCTTCTTCTCGTTTGTAATGTGTAAAAAGTCCCTCACAGAGATTAGCGCTATAAGACTGAGCCGGTACGAACATGCCACACTGCATCATCAATTGAGCTAATCCTACACTGCGCAGACAAGTTGATTTCCCTCCCTGGTTAGCGCCTGTGATGATCATCAGGTCTTTGTTATCAGCATTCACATCATTGCCCACGACTTTTCGCTTCATGGTTAACGCCAGGGCTACGTCATACAGACCGGTACAGGAGAAATGACGCATGTTGGAAGGTGCGGGTTCGGGAAACGAGATGGGCTCTTCCAGTTGGGCAAGTTGCTGGGATAAATTCAGGCAGCCGATGTAAAACGCCAGTTCCTGTCGTAGCGACTTGAAAAAACTGTCGATATGTTCGGCGGACTGGGCAACCGCGTTGGCAACCCGGTTGATGCCTATGTCCTTTAACTCTCCAAGCGTCCTCGCCCCGGCGTTATCACGGCGATGAAGTGTATGGGAATAGACGGGAGATTTTCTGGTAAACACGCGCACGAACCAATTCCGATCGTCCGGGTTTGGCTTACGCAGGAGGTAGTTACCCCCCTCATTTCCCCTTCCCAATTCAGCGCTGATTAAAACACCATCGCGGAATTCAATCTCTTTGAGATGATCTTCAATAATGTCAAAATATTCGTCGCTCAGTTCGAGTCGAATCATGGTGAAAAATCTGGTGAAGCCTTCAGATTTAAATTTGCTTGCATGTTCATCAGCATTCTTCCTTAGTTCTCTTAGCATACCAACAAGCATCCCCAGCAGGCCTCTTGCCCCATAAATAATGCTGCTTGGGTACCTGCCGAAGATCCCCAGCCT
>Ga0180437_10011061_pt1 | contig 10886 bp, 9 predicted proteins | sample SS_ome_4_FD_132410 | JGI IMG/M metagenome (GOLD analysis project Ga0180437, IMG submission 132410) | Hypersaline lake sediment archaeal communities from the Salton Sea, California, USA - SS_3_D_1 metaG | ecosystem: Environmental > Aquatic > Non-marine Saline and Alkaline > Hypersaline > Sediment... | reverse complement strand
TCCGACCGCATGATGGCCGAAATCCTGGGAAAGGAGACCGGTTATTGCAAGGGGCGTGGCGGCTCTATGCATATCGCGGCCTTTGAAACAGGCAGTCTGGGAGCTCTGGCCGTGGTAGGGTCCGGGATTCCGCTCGCCGTTGGGGCCGCCCTGGCTTTCAAGATGCGCGGCGAGGACCGGGTGGCAGTGCCTTTTACCGGGGATGCCGGCTCCAACACCGGCAACTGGCACGAGGGGCTTAACATGGCCTCTATTTGGGACTTACCGGTGGTCTTCGCATTGGAGAACAATCACTACGGTGTGTCAACCAACATCGAGTACTCAACTAATGTCGATGATCTGTCAGCTCGTGCCCAGGGCTACGGCATTCCGGGTGTCCGGGTTGATGGCTTTGACGTGGTGGCCGTGTATGAGGCAGCTACCCAGGCGGTCGAGCGAGCGCGTCGTGGAGAAGGGCCAACCCTGTTGGTGACGGAAGCTTATCGATTTGAAGGGCACTACGCTGGCGAGCCGGAAGTGTATCGCGAGCGAGCCGAAGTTGCGGAATGGCGCAAGAAGGACCCCATTCCGCGCTTCCGAAAGGAACTGATCGAAAGCGAATCGGCAAGCGAGGCCGAATTGGACGCCATTGATGCTGAGATCAAGCAGGAAATGGCCGATGCCGTCAAGTTTGCCCAGGAGAGTCCCCAGCCAGACCCGGCCACTGCGCTGGACTACATCTACGCATAGAGGGTACAGGAGATAAGAAGATGGCAAAGAAAGAAATAGATGCAACTTCCTTGGGAGCAGTCGCGGCTGCCCTGCCGCCCGACTTGATCGTGCAGGTGCCGGAGGGTGTACCAGCCCAGGAATTGTCCTATCAGGAGGCGATCCGTGAGGCACTGCGGGAGGAGATGCTGCGCGACGAGAGTGTGTTCTTGCTGGGCGAGGACATCGGGAAACACGGCGGCGCTTTTGGCGTAACCCGCACGCTGTTCGACCAATTCGGACCGGAGCGGGTTCGCAACACCCCCATCTCTGAGAACACCATCGCCGGTACCGCTGCTGGCGCGGCATTGGTCGGTATGCGCCCGGTGGCCGAGATTATGTTTGTTGACTTCTCCGGTCTGGCCATGGACCAGATTTGCAACCAGGCGGCCAAGCTGCGTCTGATGACCGGTGGGCAGTGCAAGGTGCCTATGGTGGTCCGCATGCCCCAGGGAGGCGGGGCTGGCAAGAGCACAGCCGCCCAGCACTCTCAGAGCTTGGAGGTGTGGTACGCCCAAATACCGGGACTGAAAGTGGTGCATCCTTCCACACCGTACGACGCCAAGGGCCTGATGAAGGCCGCCATTCGCGACGACAACCCGGTCATCTTCCTGGAGCACAAGTTCCTGTACTCGTTCCTGGGTCTTGTGCCAGATGAGGACTATGTCTTGCCCCTGAGCAAGTGCGACATCAAACGCGAGGGGACGGACGTCACCGTGGTGGCCTCGGGCTACATGGTCTGGCACGCTATGATGGCAGCCAGGATGTTGGCCGACGAGGACATCAGCGTAGAGGTGATAGACGTGCGCACCATCAGTCCCCTGGATGAGGACACCATCGGCGAGTCGGTACGCAAAACCGGGCGAGCCGTGGTAGTGGCCGAGGCCTGCCGCTCCTACGGACCAACCGGCGAGTGGGGCATGGTGGTTATGGAGCAGGCCTTTGACTATCTGCAAGCCCCCATCGTGCGCGTCACCGGACGCAACTCGCCAGTCCCCTTCGCGGACAGTATTGAAAATGGCCAGTGGCCCGACACAAATGATGTCCTGAACGCCATTCGTGAAGTTATGGCTTAACGTCGAGTATAAGCCCTGGACCCCAAGGATCATCCCAGACCCTTGGGGTCCCTCTCCAGCAAGTTGAGTACGAGGTAGCATGGTGAGAATTGCTGCGATGATTGGCGCTCCCGATCTAGAACAAGAAACTCTTGCCGTTTACAGCGGAGATCTTGCCATGGCCTTCGGCAAAGTGGCTGCATTGGGATACGACGGCGTCGAGTTAATGACCAAGGACCCAGCACAACTGGACGGTGTGCGGATACGCCGCTGGCTGGACGAGAACCACCTCAAGTTGGTAGGTCTTTGTACCGGACACGTCTTCGGCGAGGATGGGCTAGGCCTGGTCGGACCTGATCCAGATGTCTGCTGCCAGGCCATGGCCCGGCTGAAGTCCTTTGTGGACTTTGCCGCTACCTACTGTGGTGAGGGTACGCTGGTCAACATCGGCCGCTCGCGTGGGCCAGGCTACCCAGATGATGCCGAAGGCACCCTGGTGCGAATGGCGGAGGCTTTCGGTGAGTTGGCCGACTATGCCTCCCCGCACGGGGTACGGCTGGTGCTGGAGCCGATCAATGTGCACCAGGCGCCCCATATCCACACCAGCCAAGACGGCATAGCTATGGTCAACCGGGTGGACCGCCCAAACTTCGGACTGATGCTCGACGTGTACCATATGAACATCGAAGACGTAAACATCTACGAGAGCTTTCGGGAAGTGGGAGAGCTGTGCTGGTTTGTTCACTTCGCTGACAACAATCGAAAGTGGCCGGGCAGCGCTCACCTTGATTTCGAGCGAATCATCGAGATCCTGAACGAAATCGACTATGACGGCTACGCCTCTATGGAGATATTACCATGGCCTGACCCGGATACAGCGGCGCGGTCGTCGATCGAATTCTTGCGCCAGTACATCCCGAAGCAGAGGTTGCAATGAGAGGAGAACGTTAAATGGCTGAGATGACCCCACGGGAGCGAGTGTGGACTGCCGTGAATCACCAGGAGCCGGACCGAGTTCCGCTCGATATCGGCGGTGGTGCGAGCACGAGTATTGTCGTCGAGGGATACGAAAATCTTAAGGGACGTTGGGGCGTGCCGGGAGAAACCAAGATTATGAACAAAATCTTCCGCGTTGCCCGACTGGAAGAAAGTGTGATGAAGCGCCTTGGCAGCGACTGTCGCCCGCTGGGGATCAAACCTCCTGCCAACTGGACACCGCCTCCCGCCGAGCCTGGCACATTCACTGATATGTGGGGCATTACCTGGCGGCAGGCATTCTATGGGGACAACTGCTACTATTGGGAGCTAGCGCGCAGTCCTCTGGCCGAGGCCAGCGTGGAAGATATCGAGCGTTATCCCTGGCCAGACCTGTCGGACCCTGGTTTCACCGCCGGTCTGGCTGAGGAGGTCAAAGCGCTATACGACGATACCGACTATGCCATTATGGCTGATGGAGGCTTCAAGAGTTTCTGGGAGCTGGGATACATGCTGCGCGGTTTTGAGCAGTCGCTGATGGACCTGGCGCTAAACCCGGAGTTCATCTCGGCGTTGATGTCCAAGCTGCTGGAAATCAACAAGCTTATGACAGGCCGATTCCTCGACATCGTCGGGCCTTACATCCACGTTTTCCGCGCGGGGGATGACCTGGCCACTCAGCGAGGGCGGTTGATGTCACCCCAGACGTTTAGCACCCTTATCAAGCCCTACTACAAAGAATACTTCGACTTCGTCAAATCCAAGACCGATGCCAAGATATTCTTCCACAGTTGCGGGAACGTCGTTGATCTGATCGATGAATTGGTGGGAGTTGGTGTGGAAATCATCAACCCAGTCCAGGTTTCGGCAATGGGTGACTCGGCTGAGCTGAAGACCCGATTTGGGGACAAAGTCACATTTTGGGGGGCCATCGACACGCAGCGCGCCCTGCCTCACGGCACGGTTGAGGAGGTAGAGGCCGAGGTCCGACAACGTATTGTTGATCTCGGACCAGGCGGTGGCTACGTCGTGGGCCCCGTCCATAATATCCAGCCTGATGTGGCGCCTGAGAACATCGTTGCTATGGCCGAAGCAACGCGAAAACACGGAACCTATCCATTGGCTGTATAGTCAATTGAACTAAAATACCAACGCATTGGAGGAATCAATGGCAGTTGAAGTTTTTATGCCGAAGATGTCGGACCATATGCAAGTTGGCGAAGTCATTCGCTGGCTAGTGGAAGAAGGAGACCAGGTAGAGCAAGGTCAGGTTATCATGGAGGTGATGACTGACAAAGTCGTGGCCGATTTGGAGGCTTCCGCTTCTGGGGTACTGAAAGGCATTCGGGCGGGTGTGGTCGAGGGGGCCATCGTGCCAGTCGGTGAGACGTTTGCTTTCATTGCTGAGCCGGACGAGGAAGTGCCAGCTTTACCACCGCTGGTGCCCGCGGAGGGCGGAGAGGCCAAAGAAGAGGCTCTGTCTCCATCCATCGCCCCCCCGCCAGAGCCAGCCCCACCCGCATCAGCCGAGAGTTCTGCACGATCGGGCCCGGTACGGGCGACGCCTGTTGCTCGCCGTCTGGCTAAGGAATTGGGCGTGGATCTTTCACAGGTGCAAGGTAGCGGCCCGGGAGGCAGAATCAAAGACGAAGACGTGCGCGCTTTTGCCGAATCGCAAAAAGGTAAGCCGCCCGAAGCGTCCAGGGCTGTACGGGCCTCTCCGGTGGCACGGCGTGTCGCCCGGGAACTGGGAATTGACATCAGCCAGGTCAAGGGCACCGGCCCAGGGGGCAGAATCAAGGAACAGGACATTCGATCCTACGCTGAAGCTCTCTCGGCGGCCCCTGTCTCTCAGCCTACGGAAGCGGATGCAGAGTGGCTGGAGCTGAATTCAATTCAGCGCCTTACGGGCCAGCGTATGTTGGAGAGCGTTCAAACTGCGCCCCAATTTGCTCTCACTGTCAATGTAGATGTGACCAATTTGCTCTGGCTACGCGAGGGGCTGATGGAGCGCATCGAAGCCGAAACGGGCGAGCGCCTTTCCGTCACCACGCTTCTGGTGAAGATTGTAGCGGCAGCTCTGAAGCAATATCCTCGGGCAAATGCATCGTTTGAGAATGAAAAGGTTAAGTTGCATCCCCAGGTCAATGTTGGCGTGGCGGTGGGAACCGATGAAGGACTGGTGGTGCCGGTTATCAGAGACGCCGATCAGAAATCACTGGTTGGGATCACTCAGGAGCTCAAGGCATTTCAGGAGAAAGCCCAACAGATGCGCTTTGCAGCCGATGATCTATCGGGAGGTACTTTCACCATTTCCAACTTGGGCATGTATGGCATTGACCATTTCAACGCTATTATCAACCCACCAGAGAGCGCCATTTTGGCTGTGGGCCGAACGGTCAAGACACCGGTGGGAATGCCGGACGACACCATTGCCCTACGTCCCATCATGAGCCTGACTCTAACGATCGACCATCGAAGTATGGATGGTGTCCAGGCGGCGAAATTCCTGGCCGAAGTCAAGCAGCGTATAGAGAAGCCTTACTTCTTGCTTTAGTATTTCCCAACTAGGGTGATATACTAAGGATTGGGAATTGAATAGCTTCCTCAGATGCAAACCAAATACTGGCCCGATTCAGTCGGCTAGGTAGTGCTGACATTCGTCAACACGGCCTAATGGGTAAGTTATTCAATCCTTAGTCCTTATCGGTTTTAATGACCAGAATTCGGCGAGCTAAAGTGGAAGTCGGGAGATTGGAGGATTGGAGGATTTCGGGAAAATACCTGCCAAGATGTTTCCTCCCCTCTGTCGACTCGCCCGATCTTCCAATCTTCCAGTCTTCCGACCTTCCAGCTTGCCAATCAATCAGGAGGACGTCCAATGAGACTTGAAGGCAAAGTAGCTGTTATCACCGGGGGTGGCTCTGGGATTGGGCGAGCCACAGCCGAGCTCTTCACCCGAGAGGGTGCCAGCGTGGTAGTGGCCGATTACAAGGCTGATGCCGGACGTGAAGCTGTCCAGAGGATTAAGAATGCCGGGGGCGAGGCCATCTTCGTTGAGGTAGATGTCTCCGACTCGGTTCAAGTTCAGAGTATGGTCCAGACCTCGCTGGACGCTTTCGGCGGGATAGATATTCTGTTTAACAACGCCGGCGTGCTTATCTTCGGTACGGTTCCAGAAACTGAGGAGGAGGCCTGGAATCGGCTTATGGCCATCAACTTGACTGGGGCTTACCTGTGCAGCAAGGCAGTGATCCCGCATATGATCGAGCGAGGCGGTGGTTCAATCATCAACACCTCCTCATCGACCGGGGCGCACGATGTCGCTCCCAGCATCGCTGCTTACGTGACCTCCAAGGGAGGTGTCACGTTGCTGACCAAGGCTATGGCAGTTGACCATGCGGAGCAATACATCCGGGTCAATGCTATTGCACCTGGTCCCACCGACACGCCAATGCTCAGGGACAACTTGTCGCCGGAGGAGTTGGAGGCATTTGCTGCCACTTTCCCCATGAAACGTCTGGGCCGGCCGGAGGAGTTAGCGTGCGCTGTCTTGTTCCTGGCCTCTGACGAGGCATCCTTTGTCACAGGAGCGATACTGGCAGTGGATGGTGGGCAGACGGCTCAAGTGTGAGGATCTATCCATCCCCAGGCATCATCGCGGGTTTGTAGGAGAGGCTTATGGATAGCGAAAGCATATTTCGTAATGTGGGTGTCCAGGGTGGGTTAGTCGATCGCGTAGTCAAGGAAATACAAAGGGTGATCGTGAGCGGTCAGCTTGAACCTGGTATGAAACTGTTGCCGGAGCGGGAACTAGCCGACGAACTTGGAGTGAGCCGTACCGTGATTCGGGAAGCGGTTCGTATCTTAGTAGCCAAGGGCTTGTTGGAAACCAAACCTGGGGTAGGGACAATCGTTCGTCAGGTGTCAAGCGACCAAATCGTTGAACCGCTCAGCCTTTTGCTACGAGCCCAGGAAGAAGGCATTTCCGTAGAACACCTGCACCAAGTTCGTCATATGCTTGAGGTGGAGATTGCCGGGCTGGCTGCCCTGCAAGCGACCGAGGATGATATTGCGGGATTGACGGCTATTCTTGATAAGATGGAAGCGGTGCGAGACATCCCAGAAGCGTTCGTAACCGTAGATGCCGACTTCCATCGTGGTCTGGCAACAACGACACATAACCCTCTGCTAATCATTCTCTTGGACTCGATCCGGGATTTGATGCAGGAAGTCCGTCTCTTGGCCACCCGACACCCTGACCTGCACCAGAAGGTGATGCCCGATCACCGGAAGATCTTGAAGTGTGTGTCGGCCAAAGACCTTGCGGGCGCACGCACTGCTATGGAAGAGCACCTTGAGCATGCCCGCAGGTTCCAAGAAGAGCTTCTCAAGGCAGACACACAAGAGAAAGCAACTGAATCCATCGTTTCATAAAGAAAGGAGAACCCCAAAATGCTGTTCACATCAGGTCTCAGTGTGCCGGAAGGTCCGGTGCTGTTGTCAGACGGTAGCTTTTTGTGCGTCGAGATGGGGCCCGACCGTGGTTGCGTGACCCATATCAGTGCGGACGGCCAAACAAAACGTATGATCGCCAAAACCGGGCGACCCAACGGGCTTGCTGTAGACAAGGATGGTAACATCTGGGTCGCTGAGTCAATGACGCCGGTTCCCAGCCTGATTCGTATGACAATGGACGGTGAGTCAGAAGTGTTCTTGACCGAGTGCGACGGGGAGAAGTTCCTATTTCCCAACGATCTGGCGTTTGGTCCCGACGGCGCCCTGTACATGACCGATTCGGGGATTATGTTTGAGGATTTTGCACCTGGTGGAAATATCCGACCCGACTGGGAGACGGTGCCCATTGATGGGCGTGTTTACAGGATCGACGTGCACACCAAAGAGATCAAGAAAGTGGCTACCGGAATTCGCTTCACCAACGGCATCGCCTTTGACCCCCAGGACAACCTATACGTCAACGAAACTCTGACCGGGATGATTTATCGCTACCAGTGGCGAGGTGGTGAAGTTGGTCCAAGGGAGGACTTCGGCAACGTGAACGCCCCCGACGCGCCAGAAGGTCTTAGAGGTCCGGACGGGATGAAGTTCGGCGCCAACGGAAATCTATATGTAACGGTCATCATCCAAAGCGATGTCACCGTGCTGGGGTCGGATGGCGCGGTGGTCCAGCGCATCAAGACCGATGGGAACTTCCCCACCAATCTCTGCTTCGGCGCGCCAGGGTCGAAGAAGATTTACGTCACCGAAGATGAAAAAGGCACGATGGAAGTCTTCGACGTTGATACGGATGGCCTGCCCTTGTATACCGGCGAAGTGAAGAAATAGCAAACCGGCACACCCAGCAGGCCGAAATCCGGTCTGGTGAGTTTGTGCCGACGACATTCATCCCCCTCCCGGAAGCGGCCGGCTTCCGGGAGGGGTGATTGCCATCTGCGATACACAATTCAAATGGGGGGAAAATGTCTGGTCTTAAATTCGCAGTCTTGGGAACTGGGTTCTGGTCTCACTACCAGATCCCGGCCTGGTATGAAGTGGGGGGAGTCGAATTGGTTGCCGTCTATAACCGCACTGTCTCCAAGGCGGAAAAAGTAGCCGAGAGATTCAACGTGCCGAGAGTGTACGGCGACCCAGACGAGCTGTTCCAGCGAGAGGAACTCGATTTCGTCGACATCATCACCGAAGTCCCTGCGCACGCCTCCTTCGTTTACATGGCAGCAAAATACAAAGTGCCGGTGATCTGCCAGAAGCCGATGGCTCCCGATTATGAGACGGCCCAGAAGATGGTGGTCACCTGTCAAGAAGCGGGTATCCCCTTCTACATGCACGAGAATTTCCGCTGGCAAACACCGCTCAGGGCTCTCAAAGGCGTGCTGGATGAAGATCCCATTGGCCAGCCGGTACGGGCCCGCATCCAGTTCGTGCACGGCCTGGAGGATTTTGTCTGGGAAAACCAACCGCTGCTCAAGGAACTGGAACGGCTGGCTTTGGCCGACATGGGCAGCCATCTCCTCGACCTGGCCCGCTTCTTCTTTGGCGAGCCGGACAGTCTGTACTGTCAGCACCTTCAAATCCGAGATGACATACGGGCAGAAGATGCGGCATCCGTTGTGCTCAGAATCGGCGATATGCTGTGCACCTGCGAGATGAGCTATTCGACCAAGACTGAATGGGGCTTCTTCCCAGAGACCTTTGTCTATATTGAGGGGAAGAGGGGTACCATTGAGTTAGGCCCTAACTTCTGGATTCGGGTCACGACCGATGAGGGAACACGCGCGCGGCGCCATCCACCGTCACGCTATGATTGGTGCGATCCCGACTACAACGTCGTCCACGCCAGCATGGTCCCCATACACCAGGATTTCTTGAGAGCATTCAGGACGGGTGAGTCTCCTGAAAACACCGGGGAAGACAATTTGAAGACAATGCGACTGGTATATGCAGCCTATGAGTCGGCTGAGCGCAATCAGGTGTTTACATTTGACTAACGCCAGTAAGCACTAAACTAATGGAGCCTTCGACCCAGTCGAGGCATAATTTGGAGTCGATCAGATATCAGATTACAGAATAGGGGGCTTGATGGCTGAAAACAAGAAGATTCAGGTAGATGCCAGGCTATGCCGGGATTGTCAGGCGTGCGCATTAGCTTGTTCCCTTCATCACGAGGGAGAATGCAACTTGGGCCTGGCCCGACTGGTGATTACCAAAGACATGGCCAGGTATGAGTTTGACATTGTGGTCTGCAAACACTGCGATGAACCTGACTGTATGTTGGGCTGTCCTAGCGATGCCATGGTGCTCGATGATCGGGGCGTGGTGATTATCTTGGAGGATGTGTGCGATCGATGTGGCTCTTGCGCGGCCAGTTGTCCTCACGACGCCATTTTCTATCATGAAGCTCAGGATCGGTATCTCAAGTGCGATCTATGTGCTGGTCGCGAAGCAGGCCTGCTTTGTGTTGAACTATGCCCGGTGGGCGCACTAAGACTCGTGGATGCAACAGAGTTGGTTGAGATGGAGGTGTGACGTGCCTTTTGGATGGATGGGCAAGATCTTGGATGTAGATTTGACGGCTAGAAAAACCAGCGTTCGCGATACGATGGCTTATGCTGACGACTACATCGGCGGGCGGGCCATGGCCAGTCGCATTGCCTGGGATGAGATTCCGGCTGGAATCGACGCCTATGATCCCGAGAACCGGGTCATCGTCGCCACCGGGCCGTTGACGGGTACATTGGCCCCCACGACTGGACGCACGGTGATGACCAGCTTGTCGCCTCGCATCTACCCCAAGCCCTGGTACACTCACTCGACCCTGGGCGGCTGGTTTGGACCAGAGATGAAGTATGCTGGATATGACGCCATTGTCATCCACGGCAAGGCCGACACACCCGTATACCTTGAGATCCTAGACGATAAGGCGCTATTAGTTGACGCTGAGGATTTGTGGGGCCTTGACGCCCGTGAGACGCAATTGACGCTCAAAGGCCGCATGGGCTCGCAAGTTCAGGTGCTGACAATCGGTCCGGCGGGTGAGAATCTGGTTCGCTTCGCCAGTGTCCAGCATGCTGAGGAGAACGCTGCCGCACACAGCGGCTTTGGCGCGGTCTGGGGTAGTAAAAACTTGAAAGCCATTGCGGTACGAGGTACAGGTGGCGTAACGGTAGCTGACCCAGATGCACTACTCCAGGAGGTGCTTAGAGAAGAAAAGGACAGGTATTCACTTTTTATTTCCTGCTTGGTTGAAGATGGGGAGAAACAAGAGCGACCGGTTTGCAGTCAGTCCTGCATCTTTAATTGCCTGGTCAGCAAATATGGACATACAGTGGATGGTCGGCGCGTACCGGGCCAGTGTGTCGGCGGCGTGGCCTGGATGAGCGAAGACTTCATGAAGCACACCGAGTACAGCGGCGGCGGGTTTGAGGTGCCTGCCAGCAAGAACTTCGGGTTGTGCGAAGAGACGTCATTACACGAGATGTGTAACAGCTTGGGCCTGGATCTTTGGTTCCGGGTAGTGATGCAACCCTGGTTCATCCGCTGCAAACAACTGGGTATCCACGAGATCAGAGGACATCCTATCGAGCCCAATGA
>Ga0180437_10011060_pt1 | contig 10887 bp, 6 predicted proteins | sample SS_ome_4_FD_132410 | JGI IMG/M metagenome (GOLD analysis project Ga0180437, IMG submission 132410) | Hypersaline lake sediment archaeal communities from the Salton Sea, California, USA - SS_3_D_1 metaG | ecosystem: Environmental > Aquatic > Non-marine Saline and Alkaline > Hypersaline > Sediment... | reverse complement strand
TACCGCTTCAAGGTTCTCGATCAAAGTATGCTCTCTGGTAAAGTAGCCGTTAGCAAGAAGATCCGCAACGGCCGCAAGCTTGAGGTTTCTTTTGAGCGTAGGGGTCAAAAACAGGCTTTTCATCTCTGGACCAAAGTATATGGCCCGACCATCATCGAAACAGAAGAGCGGCTTAGAGGCTATTCTATCATTGGCGATGAGGACGATATCCTCCTCTTCATCCACGATAGCGATGACAAAAGAGCCATTCAGAGAGGAGGCAAAACCCATCCCACTCTTCTCGTATAGCTGATAAATAAAGTCCAGCGGGTTGGAGTTTACGACCTGATCGTTGTAGATCTCTCCATGCAAGAATATCTTCACCCTACCGTTACGTGCCGAGTACGGCTGCCTACCCTCGTTGATGATCCCCAGATGAACACGTGAAACAGCCACAGTGCCCTTGGGGCTCACATAATCGTCCATCTTGTGCCAATCACGATGTCGGATGGCATTGCGCATTGCCTGCATCAAATCCAGGTTTACCTTTTCGCCCCTAGTGCTGACAATGCCTACTAATCCCGGCATCCTTCTAACTCCTCCTGCAACAAGTGGCTATAGAGCGCCAGATATTCGGCCGTTTGCTTCTCCATGCTAAAGTTCGCCTCGACCCGGCGCCGGGCAGCTTCCCCCATGTCACGGGCACGGGCCGGATCGGACAACAGTTCGACGATGGCCCGAGCCAACTCCGCTGCGTCTCCGGGGGGGACCAAGATGCCGGTTTCTTTATGAATCATGACCTGACCGGTGCCCGATACGGCCGTGGCCACGATAGGTTTAGCGGCAGCCATCGCCTCCAAGAGGGCCATGGACATTCCCTCCCATAGCGAGGGGAGCACAAAAAGGTCGCTGGCAGTAAGCAGTTCAGAGACATCCCGGCGGTTGCCGAGAAAATGTATCTTGTCCGATAGGCCCAAAGCGTTTGTTTGCGCCTGGAGTTCCGGCCTCAGCGTTCCATCACCAACGAACAAGAAATGAGTGTTGGGATACTGTTGCACAACGCCAATCGCCGCTTCAATCAGGTAGCGATGTCCTTTTTGGGTCTTCAGCGTGCCTACGGTGATCAATAGCTTCGCATCGGAGTTGAAACCCAACCGATGGCGCACACGATCCCGGTCAATGGGTCGTGGGTAGCGGTCTACATCCACCCCGTTGCAAACAACTGTAACCTTTTCCTCAGATAGCCCCAGCAGGCGAACCATGGCCTCTTTCGTCTCCGCAGAGACGGCGACGTAGTCGCTGGCCCAGCGGCGGGCCAGGCGGTACCCCAGAAGGTGTATCTGGTTTTTTAGACGACCCCCGTGACGAAAGGGTAAGAATTTTTCGTTGCGAAAGTTCAGGATGACAACGGGAACGCCCATGGTGCGGGCGAGCGCTAGCACGAGAAAATGCTCGATGCCCAGGAGGTAAGTCTGGACGATGTTGATCTGGTGCTCAGCAATAACTTTGGCCAGCATTCGCCAGTTGTGAACCATATCGGCCACAAACCAGGGGAAGGCAAGAAAGCGGTGACGCGGAAGGGACAGCACCTCTACCTGAGTCCCTTGTCCCACCAGGTCATCCCATAGTGGCCCACCATCGAAAAGAGAACAGACCACCGGCCTGCAATGATCCGATGCCAGGTACTTGGCAAGAGTCCGCACTGCCTCCTGAGTCCCACCGACATAGAGATTGGGTAAAATCAGAAGGACCCTCAATCGGACATCTTTCATTTCCCATTTTCACCCGTTTTGCCAAGTGGTTTCTCGCTTGCGTCGAGGATGCTCGCGATAAGCCCTAGAGGTAACCAGACCCATGTATTTCCCCAGGAGGCAAGGCGCATGTTCATAAAGTTGGTGACAACAAACCAGAAAGCTACGCCAAGCCAAAGGACCACCAATAGATAACGACTGTAGAAACCCTCCTGCGGCAGTTGTTTATAGGCCGTGCTGCTCCGTTTTAGAAGCAACAGCCAGGGCATGAGATAAAGAGTCAACCCCAATAGCCCAAGCTCCACAGCCATGCTCAGATAAGTGTTGTGAGATGAGATGTGAACATCTGCGAAAGGAACTCCTTCCACAGGTTTCACAAAAGGCAGGTGATAGCGAGTGTAGTTGCCATGTCCCCAACCCAGTAACGGTTTGGCCTGAATCATCCCAAGGTGGGCATAGTTCGAAATGAGGCGTGAGTCTATCGTGCTCTGATGGTTGAGACGCTCGGCGGCAAAGGCAACAGACTCGGCAAAAACATTGGTCGTCAAAACCGACACAATAATCACAGCCATAATAAGGATATAAGGCGACATGCGGCGATACAGGACTATAGCGAGCAGAGCCACGATGATTGACGCCAGCCAGGTGCCGCGAGAAAAACTCAATACCAGACACACGCTCCCTATCAATAGAGCGATAAAACACAAGATTTGGACCAGTCGCTTACGGACATAGAAGACATAATGGGCCACCAGCAGCATCGCGGCCGTAAGTGTAGTACTGAACTCGGCGACGCGGCCTAATGTACCCGTCGTCCTGTCCATCGTTATCCAGTGCTCAGGTAGTATGGCGCGGGTGGCAGAGAAGTTCATCATCAGGCCCACGGTCCCCTGTAAGATGCTCATAACGATCAAAGCAATCATCAGGTGCCTCAGTTGCGCTTCGCGGGGCGCTGTCATGCGTATCAGCCAGAAACAGGCAACACCTACCACCATCCAATCGTACACGTGGTAGAGCTCCGGGAAGGGATTGTTGGGATAGTAATACAGAACAGAAAAGATATTGATGAGCAGATAGAACAACACGAAAAAGTCAGCCAAGTCGAAGCGGAGACGTTTCCGAGCGGCGCCATTAACCAGAGCGATAATGGTAGCGCCCGGAATAAGCGCTCGATGCGTCATCCAATATATGTACCGCGTAGCCGTGCTGGGCGTGAGCACAAAGAAGGGGCCGATGACCAGCCAGATGACAATGGCATTGAAGGGCTGGCGGATAAGCAGGATGCAAGCGGGGATGGCGAGTAATGCCACTATAGGGATAAGGAAGTGTAGCCTGGCTACCCCGTATCCGACGAAGACGCCCAGAGTCAACACCAGGACCGATAGCAGCAAAACCAACCAGATTGGAGAGAGGAGTAGCTCTCTGAGGATCGAAGCAAGGTCCTTGTAGCGTAGCTGTGGGGTATATTTGTCTATCTCCAAGCGTGATTTCTCCCCTCTAACTCATATCTCCGTCTGTGCAATCAGCCCCATAGATCTGATTGACCTTTGTGCCCCATCACATTCTTCTGAAGGAAACGGCGAAAAGGCTTCAGCAAGATACGTCTTATGTCATTCACGCCCAGCCTCCACAGCCGAAAATGCCATTTATAGCTTGATTGGTAAAACACAATCCGCTCATTCATATACCATTCAGCATATGCGGAGGCCTGAAACTGGCGCAAAGGCTGGCTGACACGCCCAAGCCTGGTGACAGCTTGACGGGTTGGATCAAGTACAACCCGGTTTCTTAACTTCCAAAACGACAATAGGCCGTAATCAGGTCGCCTGCCACGAGAAAACGAAACTTGAATGCCCAACCCTTCACGATTTCTGGGCGCTTGTCGCGTAATCCAACCACCGTGACTATCAGGGATATCAGAGAAATAAAAATTCCCGATGCTATAGAAAACTGGACAAGAGTCAACAATCTCCATACCTCGCACAACATGAGGGTGATGACCAATAATCAGATCTGCCCCCATACTCACCAGTTCACGTGCTATGGCACGATCTTGAGGACGCGGGTAGGGAAAAACTTCATCGCTCCAATGCACCAAGAGGAGAACCCAATCGGTCTTGCGTTTAAGGTCTTGTATTATACGGCCCGCCTCTTCGAGTCCTGGCCAGCAATACGGTCCTGGCACACACATCCAGTCTGGATGAGTCTCCGGAAAAACCCAATTGACAATAGCTAAGCGCCCCTGAGAGCCTTCCCACAAGACTGGATGGGTAATCTCTTCCCATGTTCGCCCTGCACCTAGAGTTGTAAACCCCATTCGGTTGAGAGTTTGTATTGTCTTGACGAAGCCGTCCTCTCCCGCATCGAGAATGTGGTTATTGGCAAGTGCAGCAAAGCCAGGAGCCCATTTCTGTAACACATAAGGGGACTTGGGATAGGCCAAGATACGCTGACCACTTGAGCGAGGTTGAGGGTTGAGCGATCCCCCAATAGGCAGTTCCCAATTGAAGAGAATCCTCACGTCATCGCTGGGCACTATTCCTTTTGGAGGCTCCCATACTTGTGCCGCTACATTTTTGTCCGCTAGGGCAACGTCGCCTATACACAATAGTTGCATTTTAATTCCACTTTAGAAGCAGGCTCCAGCCAGTAAACGAGTTTGGTTGAGCCCATTTTCAACACTTCGGCTATTTCAATTCTCTGAAAGCACTCCGAGGCCGCTCAGACGATCGAAATGGTTCCAATTGTGTCGCCAGCCAAGCTCTAGTCCCGGCGCAAAATAGCAACGACACGCTCCCTTGTTGAATCTCCATCCACATACGAACCAACATCAATAATTCTAAGGCCCCAGTTGTCCACAATGCCTCTTAGATAGTTTTTCACATTGGACATGGTCTCACCCTCATGATCCTCATAAATAATAAACTTAAAAGGAAGATTTTTAATTTTGTCTGGAAATCCAATATGCTTTCTCATAGCCAGAAAAAACAATATCCCATTTGCACTCGAGGTCACATTCTCAGGAAGGGAAGAGTAGAAATCCGTCTCTGAAGAAATATCCTGTCCGAAAATATCAAAGCGGGTCATTCCCAATGACAGCAACAGCTTTCGAGCTCCTGCGGCAACAGCGGGCCTGTCCCATCCAACAGCCCAGGTCGCCCCATCAGTTAGCGCAGAATAAATGATCATACCTGCGTTGCACCCGATATCAAATACGATAGACCCCTCAATAGAGACACCCTGCTTTTCCAAGGTTTGTTTGAATAATCTCCATCTAAAGTCAACATCACGCTTGCCGAGAAGCAGACCAGGAATAGATTGATACAAGTAATTCCCCCCCCGAATCCAATGTGTATTTCCAAAATGAACATCTTGACGAATTTCATTAAATATTTCAAGTATGTACTTATTGGCATCTCTCATCATGAAGCTCTGGAAATCAATGTAAAACAGTTTGCCTGTATCTTTGTCCCGTATCAGATTGCCATGACAATCCGGGCACTGGAAATCCCAGCCCTCTTTCCAATTAGATTCCAAGGGGATCAATTGATCCTCCATGAGTTGATCAAGCCGATTAAGAAAGGCTGTACATTCCTTTACAGTTGGGGTTTTGCCAGCCACATGTTGCACTATGTATGCACTAAGACTATTGTGCGGGGTTTGAATCTCGATCAAGTCATAAATGCGAGGCCCTACGCCTGCATCGTACATGTGATTCGCCACTCGCAAGTAATCCAAGGGACGGTACGAATTTCTGTCTGAAAACCTGGTTGTCATAGGGTTCACATCCCTGGACAGATATTTAGCTTCAGTTGGCGACTTGAGCTCTTTAAGTATTTTTAGGCCAGAATTAGGTGGATATAGCGACAGAATAGATCCAAATAGCTCTCGTAACCTTTGTTGTGGCGGTACATAGATACAAAATACGCTATCTTCATAATATATAGAATTTTCATCTAGCCAAGCCGTCAAGGCATGAAAATCTTGTAGATAGGGTAAATCTACTGTGTAAGCTATCACTTTTTGACTTCGCAACCTGTGTGACAAAGCGTGGTTTCTTCGATAAATAAACAATCGCCCCGAGCGCACTGCATTCGCTGTGAAGAAGACTTCGCGATGAATCGCTCTCATCTTCTCGACAATAGACCGCAAAAAAGCTGAACGTTTCAACCATGGTTTTAATCCAGATTGATACATCACACCCATAAACTGTATCTCCTCTTCGTTCCCCTTAGCTGATAACGGGTGATTCTATTTCGTCCGCCAGGGAAACAAGTCTTTCAACAACTGCCAATCAGTGCGGTTCAACCCGATCACACCCACACTCAAAGCATACAAAAGGGATACCACAGCCGCAGAGCTGGCGAGGGTCAACCAACTATTGGGCATTCGTGCCAAGGTCAAACCATAGGCTGCCGCCCCAACCAAAAAGGTACCTATCACACTGGCACTCAACTTGGGCAAAAAGGTCCACCACGGCAGTCTCATAACTTGAGCGGTGTAAATGGGTGTATACATAGCGTTTTTGGCCGTCCAGACTATGGCGCCAGCTAGCGCCACGCCAACGACCCCGCAGCCCCCCCATGTCGCTAACAGAATAGCCAGTCCCAAATTTGCCCCTCCGGAGAGGAGCGTTACAATGCCGGGCCAGCGGATTCGGTTATAAGCACTTTGAACATATAGCAGTGGTAGCACACACAGATTCAGACTTAGATGAGCAACGAGAAAAACAAGCAACACACTCAAATCTTCAAAAGACGGCCCCAGCCAAATAGATAAAAGGGGGCGCGAGAAACCACACAAAAGGCCAACGGGGAGAGCCAGGGCCAACCCCAGTAATTTGACGGCCTGAGAGGCAAGACGCTTTAACCCAATAAAATCACCCTGCGCATATTTCCTGAAAATAATGGGTACCAGAACGCCACCAGCACTAGTGCCTAAGGATTCGGTCAAAGCTGAAAACTGTAATACAGAACCATAGCCACCTGTCATCGCAGCGCCAAAGACGGTGTTAACGACAATCAAATCGACTCTCTTCAAAAGCATACCGCCGACCCTGTTCACTGCAACCCATCCGCCCATCCCCATCAATGGCCGCAAGCGAGAACGGTCAAAAGCGGTGATTTGAACACGCAACTCAGGTGTCAACTTGCGCCATATCAGGCGATGACTCAGGTAAAAAACTATGGCCGAAATCAAGAATCCCCCACCGACGTGCGTTAGACGGGCAGGAAAGAGAGAAAACAGAGCCACGACCAAACCAACCCTGGCAAATAACGCAGCCAAGTTCACCCCGTTTCTCAAAAGAAACTTGCTATAGGCATAGGAAGAAACAGCAAAGTTGCTGCCTATCACCGAGATAAAGAACACAACCGCTACAAAAGCAAATAGCCAACGGGTATCACTTTCCCAGCCGGAGGGAACGTCAAATATGTAAGGGAACGCCCACGATAGGGCCAAGGCCACAGGGCTTAGAACTAGGACCACCCCGACGACGCCAAACAAGGCCGTATTAAACGTTTTGTTTGCCGTCAGTCTGTCTCCCCGTTCCAAGTCAATCGTCAGGAAACGATTGACAGCCGAATTAAAACCACTGGTGAAAATCTGCAGATATGCGGTCACTGAATTGACCAAAGGTATCATGCCATACACAGCGATGCCCAGGTGCCTGATCAAATATGGCGTGAACCAGAAGCTGACAACAGCTTGAACCACCATAAATGCCACATTTGAGGATACATTGATCACAAACCCCTCACGCGCGCTCTCAACTCCCGAAGACTGCGCAGAAGACTCTCCTGTATCACTCAAATCTTTCACCAATGCGTCAGTCTGCATCATAAGACCGAAATCCTCGACATGGTAAAGCGATATTTCCCCGAAGCAGAAAGGGGAATCTGGTCACAAATCTCAAAATGAACGACAAAGCCTGGGTCGCCATAATCATGAATAGCCTGTCTTAAGAAATGAAGGGTTTCTTGGCTAAACCCATCACCCTTGACGATTTTGATCTGCAAATCGCGCTTTGTCGTCTGGATCACCTGGAACTGCCGAACCCCTTTCACTTTGTAGAAGAGATGGGTGAAGAACTCTCCGTGAAATAGCTTGCCTGACGGGGAGACAATGATGTCCACCAGCCGTCCTTTGGCCATCTCCATCAGCGGGTACCCTCTGCCACACTCACAAATTATGTCAGATGGTATCCCTGTATCCCCAAGTTGATAGCGCAACAGCGGCATACCGTAGTTATTCAAATTGGTGAGGACGATCAGGCCCTCCTCACCGGCCAAGACGGGTTGACCGTTTTTGAGAAACTCGACATAGTTGTTGTCAGCCAAGATATGCAAACCCGAGTGAGCAGAGCACTCATGGGCAATGAGGCTGACCTCTCTACAACCATAACGGTTGAAAACCCGACAGTGAAGAGTCTCTTCTATGAACTCCCGCTGAACTTGTGTGACAACCTCGGCTGTTAGCTGCACCGCTTGCGGCCTGATGCCGTCAATGCCATACTTTCGGACAACCTTGGCCAGCATCTCGACAGACGAAGTATATCCCCAGATGAAATCAGGCTTCCACCTGCTCAGCAACTCAGCGGCTTCGACCAGGGAATTTTCGGTCATGTCGAAGACGTTGATCCAGAGTACATTCTTGAACCAATCACGCAGCCGGTTCTTCCAGCCTCTGTGTTCCCCGGAGTCATAATCAGAGCCCCACAAAAAAGCTTGCTTGTCGCCAGCCTGAAAACCACACATATGAAATCCCCAGGCCCGGCTGGCTGAGGCATATCTGCGATAGTTAAGGTCCTGGTAGAAGGTTAGCGGTTGACCCGTTGATCCCCCGGTGTGATTCTCAACCAACTCGTCCCGCTGTGTATTCCGAGCCACCAGTCTGGGGAGATTCTCCTGGATGGACTCCTTGGTCAGCACCGGGATCCTCAAGTAGTCATCCGGGGTCCGGATATCTGCTGGCTTTATCTCCTGCTCATCAAAGATTTGACGATAGTAAGGCACATGGTCATAGGCGTGGGCCAGGAGCGCTTTCAGCTTCCGCCACTGGAGTTCTCGAACTTTCTGAGGTGGTAGCCACTGAAGTGTCTCCAATTCGCGGACACATTGCCGATAAGCAGTGTCACCAGACTTTAGTCTAAAACGCAAATAGGGTTTAGCTAGGGGATTAGATATACCAACTGTGACTCTCACTCCGCCACCCTGTTGCCTAACACCAAGTACTCAAGGCCCTGGCTTAATTGATAATCTGACAGTTTATCTACGCCTTTCTCCGTCTTAAAGCCTGCCAGATAGCAACAGCAAAGACAATCGCCACTGCTAGAGCAGTCGCTACCACCAGAGGGATCAACCAACTTGGTCGGGCTCCTCCAGATGATTGGGGCATTGGCGTAGCTGCAGCCGCAGCCAGCCCAGCCGGTGTGCCGGTTGGAGTAACGGTGACCATCGGCGTCAGCTCCGGCACGGCAGTGCTCACAGCGACACCCAGGCCACTGCGAGTAAGCTTTCGCGTGTCCAGAGCTTGGACTTCCTGGTCACGGATTAGCGCCAAGTCGCCTTCTAGTTGCGAGAGCAAATTGCTGCTAACCAGCGACCGAGTGGCCCAGGTGACGCCCTCATCGCTGGTGCCGGTCACTGCCAGCAGAGATCGGCTTTCATTCCAGGGCGAGGGTATCAATTGGACGTAACCCAGGCTTACACCAGGCGGCAGACGGAAGATCACCTCATCCAATCGTTGTTCAATCTGGTCAGAATCGGGCAGAAACGGTTGCGGCAACTGGGCATTAACCTGTTGTGTCACAGGGTTACGCGAGGGCCGCCCTATGGCCAAGAGGTGATAACTACCCAGTTCCGTTTCAGACCATACCTCTCCCAAGGCCACTGCCGGTACGAGCTTGGAGCCACCAGCCGCATCGCCCAGAGCAGCAGCCAGTTGCAAAGCATTTTCCCACTCGTTAGGTTGAGGCATTGCAGGCAACACAAACAGTACATCGGACAAATCCCGCTTTTGGTTAAAGGGAATGGGGTAGTAATCCAGATCTAGAATATAGTCGTCTTGCGTACTGTGGTCCAGATGAAGCAGGGATTCACCACTTATCATAGACCACATATCAACGTTAGTGCATTCTTCAAACGGCTGCATTCCAATTTGAATTTCAATTCTATTGCTCTGTCCAGAGCGTGCCATAGAAGCCGGCAGTTTAACCCGCAGCTTCCCATCCAACGAGGTTTCGTCGCTGAAACCAATAGTGGCAATGGGTTGGTTGTTGAAGAACACGGTCAACGACGAACCTTCGTAACTGATATGTTGGGAGTGACAGAAGCGAAGATCAAGATACGCCGCCTCGCTAAGACGCCAGCCAAGAGGAATGTCAAAATAATAGCTCACTGCTTGACTGCTCCCCCACCGCACTCTGTCTCCGTATCCCAAGTCGGCGAAAGACAGGTCAGTAGCCGGTAATTCTGGAGAGGCTTCTGCGAGGGGGCGCACCTCACGCACCAGTGCAAAGGAGCCACCCATGCCGGGAAAGTGGCTCTCGAAACTCATAGCCCGGCTCGCCTTGTAGACTGCCTCATCGCTCAGACCGGTGATGACCAGAATGGCCCGTGTCTGGTCCCAGGGCGATACGATTTCCTGCACAACGCCGTCGTTTTCCGATACGGCTCGTTCGCCTGCCAAAAACAGATAGCGACTCTCACTACGAACAGATGCCCTCAGGCCAGATTCCGGCAACGGAGTGGAACGTACGGTCGTGGTTAGCGTGTTTACGTTTAGCGGGCTGGACGCCGCATCGAGCAGGGTGGCTGTGTTCTCTACGACCGAATCGGTTATCGCCTCACTCAGACGTAACCCCAGCGTGCACCTGAGCGTCTCCCCTGCTTCTAACGAGGGGATGGGCCAGCGTACTTCTCTCCCCTCCGCCCCCTCGGTACACGGAGGGCTACAGGCCACCAGGTGAGCGTAAGCAGGCAACTCATCAACCAAGGAAAGGGAGGAGACGGCATCCTTGGTCGTATTGGTAAGGGTCAGGGTGTAGGTCAGGATGCCACCAGGGGTAACCACAGCCGGCCCCTCACCAGCAAGATTCAATTGACGCTCTTGTAGGGACACCGGAAGGACACCCAATTGGTTGAGCTTCAAAACCATC
>Ga0180437_10011059_pt1 | contig 10890 bp, 10 predicted proteins | sample SS_ome_4_FD_132410 | JGI IMG/M metagenome (GOLD analysis project Ga0180437, IMG submission 132410) | Hypersaline lake sediment archaeal communities from the Salton Sea, California, USA - SS_3_D_1 metaG | ecosystem: Environmental > Aquatic > Non-marine Saline and Alkaline > Hypersaline >... | reverse complement strand
GCTCATCGCCTGCCCCCCCGTCATTTCGACCGAGCGACCCCGACTTCTCGTCATTTCGACCGAGCGAACCCCACTTCCCGTCATTTCCACCGAGCGAACTCCGCTTCCCGTCATTTCGACCGAGCAAAGCGAGCGGAGAAATCTATTAAATAATCCCCATCCCGGCCTTGCCGGGACTCATCTTTCCCTCCGTCATCGCCGCTGCGACCCGTCATTTCGAGCGCAGTCGAGAAATCTATTAAAATCACCATCCCGGCCTTGCCGGGATTCCGCGCCCGCTTCACGCGCCAGCCACCCCGGCGCATGCGCCCGCCCCCCCCAACAAATCTCACCTTTTTTACACCTTGCCCCGTTAGAGTCTTTTTCCTTCGGGACTCTAATGGGGCTTCCATTTTTTCTTTGCCTTTTTCCTGCTTTGGTGGTAGTTTGTCCGAGTAAATCAGTCATGCACCCGGGAGCGGAAAACATACGACAGATACGCTTCACGCTTTTGAGCGAAGCCCCGATCTGTCGGGAGCACGCCGGGGCACGAACTAAGAGTTACGCTTCTCGAGATAAGAAATACGAAGAATGAGTTAATTTATGCATTTAGTTAATTGTATATTTAATTAAAGGACTGAAACTATGGCTAAGAAAATATTCATCAGTTTTGCTATCGAAGATGCGACATATCGCGACTTCTTAAAAGGCCAGTCGCTAAATACTGACACTCCATTCAGCTATACTGATATGTCAGCAAAACAAGCGTGGGATGAAAAATGGAAAACTAACTGCCGGGCCAGAATAAAGAGTTGTGATGGAGTCATTGCTTTGATTAGCAAAAATACTAGAAATGCTGACGGTGCTAAATGGGAAATGAACTGTGCTAACGAGGAAGGAATCCCCATGATTGGAGTTCATATTCATAAGGATGACAAAGGGCAAATTCCACCTCAATTAACAGGAAGGAGGGTTGTAAACTGGACGTGGGATGCAATTAAGAATTTTATCGATAGACTGTAATAAATACTTCTGTACTAGAAGGACAAAGCTATGGCTAAGAAAAGAGTTTTCATCAGTTTTGACGTCGATCATGACGAACACGCAAAGACCATGCTCGCCGGACAAGCAAAATCTCCTGACACTCCGTTCGACTTTAAAGACGCTTCGGTCAAGCAGCATCTACGTGGTGACTGGGAGGCAAAGGTCCGGCTCCGAATGCACAACATTGATCTCGTTATTGTCCTCTGTGGCGAGCATACTCATACAGCAAGCGGTGTCGCTGCGGAAGTGACGATTGCTCAGGAGAAGGACAAGGACTATTTCCTCTTGGCGGCTTACCCAAACAAGACTTGCACAAAGCCCACGTCAGCAAAGTCCTCAGACAAGATGTACAAATGGACATGGGATAATCTTAAAGCTCTTATTGGAGGCACACGCTAATGAGAAGGGCTTTAATAGTAGGCATTGATGATTACCCGGGGTGTCCGCTTCACGGGTGCGTCAATGATGCTCAGAGGATGAAAGATGTCCTCTCGCGAAATGATGATGGTAGTGTCAATTTTGAGTGTCAGGTTATCACCTGCCCCCCACTCACAGTCTCTCGGTCCTTTCTACGCCGGAAAATTTTTGAATTATTAAAACAGCCTGCGGATGTAGCCTTCCTGCATTTTTCTGGTCATGGCACAGTAAAAGGCCTTGGCGGTTATCTGGTGACACCCGACTACGATGAATACGACGTCGGAATTCCAATGGCAGAAATTCTTGCGCTTGCAAACAACTCTCGTGTTACTGATAAGTTTATAACGCTGGATTGTTGCCACAGCGGTTCATTCGGAGTCCTGCCTGCCGTGAGCGATAACAGAATTGTTCTATCCGATGGTATCTCTGTGATTACCGCTACTCGCTCCCGGCAAGAAGCTCTCGAAGAGGGAGGGGGTGGTGTCTTTACATCCCTCTTGGTTGAAGCCCTCGAGAGCGGAGCGGCCGCACTGCTTGGAGAGGTCACCGCAGCCAGTGTTTACGCATATATTGATAACGCTCTGGGTGCATGGGATCAGCGACCCATGTTTAAGGCAAATGTTTCCAAGTTCATACGTTTGCGCAAGTCACGCCCACGAGTCCCCGCAGACCTTGTTCGCAAACTTGTCGAGTATTTTCCTTTGCCGGCGGAGCCGTTGCCACTTACACCGGAATTCGAGCCAGAAAACGAACCACATGATAAGAATAAAGCGAAGATTTTTCGTCAGCTGCAGGAGTTTCGGAATGCTGGCCTTGTTGAGCCAATTGGTGCTGAGCACATGTATCATGCGGCTATGAACTCTAAGGCATGTGGCTTGACAACGCTTGGCAGGTACTATTGGCGACTCGTTAAAGAGGACAAGATATGAGAGGGATCATCAAGAATGACAGACCAAGCTCCCAAATACTCTTTCGATGAATTCAAAATAGTGTACGAGTCAACTGAGAAGGTGACAGACCGCCGTCTTCAAACAAACCGCTGGAACTATACTATTTGTGCGGCTCTCATAGTGGCTATTACGGGAATTATCAAATATTCAGTAAGTAATGACCCCTTTTTTTACATAGGATTAATCGTTGCGTTGGTACTAAGCGGCATGGCAACTCTATTCTGTTGTCTCTGGGTTGGCCAGATCAAAGATTTCAAGTCATTGAACCACGCCAAATTCGATGTCTTAAATCAGATGGCCCCTTATCTTGAATATAATCCTGAACATCCGGGGGTTCTGAAACCATTCTGCCCTTTTGAAAAAGAGTGGAACAAACTTGAAGAGATGAAAGCCTTACAGGAGAAAAGTAAAACAAGTTTTATTGCGCTCAAATCAACTAACATTGAGTACTATATACCAAAAGCATTCATAGCTCTCTTTGCGCTTGTGGTAATAGTTGTAGGTATCCTGCTACTCCCTAATAAGGACCGCTTCAATAAACCACCGTCTGTAAAACCACAAACCGTACCACACATACCAAGGGATAAACCATGAAATCGAATCCAGTTTGCCCATTGCACCTTATCATGCTGAGTGGGAAGCTGTTAAACGTCGAAATCCCAACGGAAATCGGAGCTTTAAAACCTTTCGGGAATATTACTGGCGTTTAGTTCATGATAATAAAATATGACTCACCGAACAATGGTTTGGAGGCCACACAGTAAGTCACGTGCCTGTCGCTCATAGTTATAATATAACAGGAGACCATAATGTCTGATATCTTTATCAGTTATTCAAGTGAAGATACAAACGAAGCGAAAGAAATCTCTCAAGAAGCTCGAAACCTGGGACTATCCGTCTACTGTGCTGGAGATGATAACAACCCGGGCGAAAAATGGGAGGAAAGAGTAATATCTGAACTAATGGGCAGTTGGAAAATGCTCGTCCTTCTGACCCCGCAATCCAAAAATAGAGAATGGGTTATATCAGAATGGAGCCTCGCTATATATAATGGCGTCAAAATTATACCCCTTCTAAAGGATGTCAAAAAGGAACATATACCAACTAGACTTCAAAATTACCAATGTTGTAGCTACTATAAAATAAATGAAGTACTTGGAAATATTCTTAAGGAGAAACAACTGAACCTTGTCCTTTTGCAGGAGAAGCAATACGTAAACAAATTACGAAGACTTACGACAACTAATGAAACAATATACAGTCCCAAAACAGATACATCTCCTTGGACATTTGAGAAATATCTTGAGCTTGCCAAGGAGGAGGTTTTCTTTTGTGGCCAGAATCTCCATTACCCACTTGTGGCGGAGGAAGAATCATGCCGAAAACGGCTATTTGACTGCTTGCAAGCTGGAAAATCGGTACGGTTTCTCATCTGCGATTTTGACTGCAGCGACTGTGTCAATGTGTGGGCTTGGGTTACAAACCACCAGTACCGTCAGCACCTCAAGAGAGCTACTCAAAACCTGCAGAATTGGGTCCATACTGCACAAGAACAAGGCCTTCAACTAAATGCAAAAGCTGTTCCATTTGTGCCAGTAAGCATGACATTTGTCGACTGCAAGCACAAGGTTACATCTCCCTCCGCTAAGCTGGTAGTCACTCCTAACGCGTTCAAATCAGATACTGGCCAAAGACCATCGATATTCTTTCACAAAGTAAGCGATGAGGATGTCATTAAGTATTATTATCTTGCCTACAACGAGCGATACAAAAACGCCCGAGATATAGCGGCAATAGATTTTTCCAGTAGTAAATCACTCCCTGCCCACTAAGAGACCACCTCAGCTCGCTGCGCCGAGTTTGTCCCACCATACCATAAGATGAATCGGACTTCCTCGATACGTAGGCGAGCAAAGCTAATTTTCCCGCAAAATCAGTTGACTTTCCTCCTCTCTCTGCGAAATCTATGGCTATTTTTTACTTGTCAATTCAATTTTCTCTGTGTTCTCACCAATCTCCCCACCCAATAAAAAATTAACTTGACATCTAACTTTTCATAATGTATAATCCCCACCTAACTAATGGACTACTATCCTAATAAAGAATAAATATTGGAACAAGCTGTTATTCCCGAAACCTCGGGAATCGACCATAAATCCGGAGGGGTTTCCAATGACCACCAAAGCCCAAATTTTATCCCGTGAGATCGCGCATCCCTATCTCACTCAGACCGCCCCCCTCTCCCCCTCTGCTGACCGAAGTGAAATCTTCAGCCAGGTCCCGACCTATCGGCAGCGCGCCGGGGCACCCTTTCGACCGAAGCGAAATCTTCACCCAAGTCCCGATCTATCGCCAGCGCGGCTGGCGCCAAAGACCCACCATTTTTCGCCCATTTTCCTGAACTTTTCGACCTATCCTTCGAATTTTTCCCACACTTTTCTCAGAATTCGCACCTATCCGGCGTTTTTCACACGCCTTTTCGGCCCCCCAGACCGCCCATATACCCCAAACTTCCACCGCCCACCGCGGCGCATCCGCCCGCTTCTCCCTTCACCCTTTCGACCAAAGTCCCGATCTATCGGGAGCGCGGCTGGCGCCAAAGAGCCACCATTTTTCGCCCATTTTCCTGAACTTTTTGCCCAATCCTCCGAATTTTTCGCACACTTTTCTCAGAATTCACACCTATCCGGCGTTTTTGACATGCCTTTTCGGCCCCCCAGACCGCCCAAGTTCCCCACACTTCCACACTCCACCCGCACACAAAAACTGCATTTTCACCCGCAAAATATCACACCAGATAATGCCGAAAAGCTTGATGCCAGCCGTCGATTACTCTCTAATAGCCTGACGATGGCATGGCAGCCGGCTGCGCATTGCTGCAAAAACGCCGGTTTGACGCACTTACTAAGGATAAATTATGAGAACCCTGAAAATAGCCAGCCGCGCCAGCAAACTCGCCCTGGCGCAATCCAATGCCGTCGCGCACATGTTGACCCGGGCCGACCACCGACTCAAAATATCGATTGTCGAGGTCTCCACCACAGGAGACCGCGACACCTCGGATTTCTTATACAAGTCGCAGTCGGTGGGCTTTTTCACCTCTGAGGTCGAAAACGCGGTTCTCGAAGGCATTGCCGACCTCGCCGTTCACAGCTTCAAGGACTTGCCGACCGCCCTCACGCCGGGCCTCGTCGTCGCGGCGGTTCCACCGAGGGAATCACCCGCTGACGCACTTGTCGCCTCGCACAGTGCAAATTCCATTGCCGCGCTGCCTGCCCGTGCGACCGTGGGCACTTCGAGCCTCCGGCGTATTGCGCAGATGCGGCAAATTCGCCGCGACCTCAACTGCGTTGCGATGCGAGGCAACATCGAGACCCGCCTGGCAAAGGTCAGCCGCGGCGAGGTTGATGCCATTATTGTCGCCGTGGCGGGATTGAAGCGGCTGGCAATGACCCAGAAAATCTCAGCCTTCCTGCCTCCCGATGAGTTCTTGCCCGCCCCGGCACAAGGCGCACTGGCGGTTCAGATACGCGATGGTGATGCTGAGCTTGCCGAACTTGTGGCGCGAATCGACGACGACCAATCTCGGGTTACGGCCGAGACTGAAAGGCATATTATGGCCGAAATGCACGGCGGATGCAGCATTCCTCTTGGGGCTTATTCTCGCATCGAAGGCGAAAAAATATCCGTAGAGGCGATGATCTCCGGCGTCGAGGGCCGCAAATATGTGCGACTTTCAAGAACAGGCCCTGTGCTTCAGGCGAAAACTATCGCTGACGAACTTGCCGCCGAACTGATGGCCCAGGGCGGGCGCGACATATTGGACGAAATACGAAGAAGCAGAGCCGATCAAAGCCAATAGCCCCTCGACCCGGCAGGTGGGAAAACCCCGCCGACCGGCAAACCCTGCGGTGTTTCTTGCAGGAATAGTGTTTTTTGGGCTGTGAGCCGTGATTTCTTTGTGCAGACATTCAACCCGAATCTCTTAAAGACCTGTGATACCAGCTCCTTTTCGGCCAAATGCGGACGTTAGCTGCTGACTTTTTGGTCAGCAGAGGGTCTTTTGGCGTTTTTCACGGTGGCCGCTTCTTTCGTCGACTGAGACCGACTCGAGTTCAAGCTACGCGAGAATCAATGTACAGCCTTTCTGAAAAACGCCAAAATTTTTAAAAAAAAGCTTGACTGTTTCAAACAACTGTTTTAAACTTGCGTATGAAACGAGTGTTGGGGGTGTAGCCTATAGATTTAATAAGGCAGCGTTATGAACAAGGAGGCAAACAACCATATTCGCGAGCGGTTGCTTAAAGCAGCCGAGGATCATTTTTGCGAAAAAGGTTTCGAGCGTGCAAGTATCCGCGATATTACCGCTGATGCGGGTTGCAATATTGCGTCGGTAAACTATCATTTCGGCGGTAAAAAAAAGCTATACTTAGGAGTCTGGCGTCGCCTGTTGCTTCGAATTCGGGATCAACGCATTGCAGCGATAAAAGAGGTCATATCGCAAAGCGGGGGCAGCCCGTCGCTGGAGAACCTGCTCAGGTCATTCGCGTATGCTTTTCTTGGTCCGTTGGTGGGTGAAACGAGATCTGGGCAGCTTGTTAAACTGATGGCCCGGGAAATGCTCGACCGGCATTTGCCTTCCAACATGTTTGTCGAAGAGATGATTATACCGACGATGGCTGCCATGCGTGAAGGCCTTGGCAGGGCGTGCCCGGATTTGGAAGAATCAAAAGTTCCGTTGGTCTTATTCTCCATTGTTGGACAATTGATACATGTGATCCGAATAAAAGCTGTGTTTGAGGAAACCGACCTGCCGGAAATTCCGGGGCTTGACCTGACCGAGGCGGTCAACCATATAGTCAAGTTCTCCGCAGCCGGCATTCGGGCTTATGCTGAAGGAGCAGCCAAATGAGAAGACATGTAATGTCGATTTGCTGTGCTGTTAATGTTTTTGGTTTAACGATGCTTCCAGGCTGCATGGTGGGGCCTAAATACTCGAGGCCGGAAACAGCGGCCGATACGGAAGAGGGTTATTACTATGCCGGCAAACACGGACAGGATGTTAATGATTTGCCGGAAATTGACAGATGGTGGAAGCGTTTTGGCGACGACACAACATCCGAGCTTGTTCAACGGGCGCTGGAACAGAACTACGACCTGAAGGCCGCTGCAGCGAGGGTACTTCAGGCCCAGGCAGCACTGGCCGAGAGCAAGGGTCGCCGGTTACCGGACATAACGTACAACTTCCTGGGCAGCCGCGACAAGCGGACTATCAACTTTGGTACAGGCAGGTTCAGTGCTCTGACGACAACCTACTCGCAGGACTTTACGGCAAACTACGTGCTTGATTTGTTTGGAAAACTGAAACACGCCGAGCGAGCGTCCTGGGAAGATTTGCTGAGCACAAAGGCCGATGAACAGGCCTTGATAAATACGCTGATAGCCAGTGTCATAAGGACACGGGTGAATATCGCAACAATTCAGAGACGTCTCAACATAGCACGGGCCATCACGGAGAGCCGGCAGGAGACACTTGATATTGTGGAGCGCCGGTACAACCAGGGACTTACAAGCCCCCTCGACGTACGGCTGGCGCGCGAAAACCTGGCATCGGCAAAAGCGGCTGAGCCGAGGATTGAACTTTCGCTTATCGAAGCTCAAACAGGGCTCGACACACTTTTGGGACGCAGGCCCGGGTCCTCGCGGATTTTACCCGAGACGCTTCCGGACCTTCCGGACCTGGAGCCTGTGCCGGTGGGACTGCCCGCTTCGCTTTTGGACCGAAGACCGGACCTTGTTGCGGCTGAAGCAGGTCTGCGAGCGGCAAACGAGAGAACGGGCGTCAGCGTTGCACAGTTGTATCCGGACCTGACGCTTACGGGAGCCTATGGGCGCACCTCCGACAGGTTCAGGGACCTCTGGATAAGTGAGACGGAAGTTTACTCGGCCATTTTTCGCCTGGCTCAGCCCATTTTTAAGGGCGGCCAACTCCGGGCACAGGTGGATGCTTCCAAAGCCCGGTTCGCTGAACTGGCTGCCAATTACGCCGGTGCGGTTTTAGGCGCGCTGAAGGAAGTCGAGGATGCGCTCATTGGGGAAGAATTGCTTCAGGCCGAACTGAAGGAAACCAGAACAACGCTTTCCGAAGCTACGGCTGCGGAAGCCCTTGCTCGAAGCCGCTATCAGCTTGGTCTTGAGAAAATCATAACCGTTCTGGAATCGGAACGGCGGCGAAGAAATGCTGAGAACGCGTTGGCCATTCTCAAGGGGCAGATCTGGACTACAAGAGTTAATCTTTTCCTTGCACTGGGTGGTGACTGGGTGACGGAGCCACAACAGCAGAATGAATAGGAATGCTCTCATGGTAGAAGAACGCAAGAAAAACCTGAATACAACTAAGGTGACAGCGGGGAAAGAACCGCGTCTGTTTCTTCAGTTACTTTTGGTTCTGCTTTTTATCAGCGTTGGGCTTGCATTAATGTTTGGGCTTATCAAATTTCGCAAGCCGCCGAAAACCAATCCTCCGGAAAGTTTTGCGCCGCTTGTGAAGGTTGAGGAGGCGCGAGTTCAGGATATTCGAATGATTGTCAGTGGCTCGGGAACGGTCAAACCGAAAGTGGAGGTGGAAATCGTGCCGCAGGTGTCCGGCAAGATAGTGTGGATAAATCCGCAGTTCAAAGCCGGAGGCTTCATCCGCTCGGAGGAAAAGTTGCTCAAGATAGACCCTCGTGATTATGAGCTTGCAGTCCAGCAGGCCGAAGCCGCCGTCGCAGAAGCAGAAGTCTATCTGGATGTGGAACAGTCCGAAGCACAAGTTGCAAAAACGGAGTGGCGGCAACTGCACCCGGACACCGAGCCGTCTTCGCCATTGGTTTTGCGTGAGCCGCAAATCAAACAAGCCGAGGCAAGGCTAAAATCCGCAGAAGCGGCCCTGGCGACGGCCAAGCTGAGCCTTGAGCGGACGCAGTTGTCTCTGCCGCTGGATGTTCGTGTTGTCAGCGAGACAGTGGACCTGGGACAGTATGTCATGGCGGGCAAGACTCTTGGTACCTCATACGGGGTCGAGGCCGTGGAGATCGAACTGCCTTTAGAGGACTGGGAACTGGCATGGTTCGAGATTCCCGACGCGAGGGTTTCGTACAACGGAGGCAACCCCTCCAATAAGAAAACGGTCGCCAAGGTGAAGGCCGAATTCGCGGGAACCGAGCACACCTGGGAAGGATACGTTGTTCGAACGGTCGGTCAGGTGGACAAGACATCGAGGATGATATCGGTTGTTGTGGAAGTGCCGGAGCCCTTCGATACCTCCGGCGGCAAGGCGGCCTTGCTGCCCGGGATATTTGCCCAGGTACTGATCGAAGGTGAATTTCTTAAGGACGCCGTGGCCATACCTCGAGATGTATTGCGTGAGGACAGCAAAGTGTGGGTTGTCAGGAACAAGCGGCTTTACGTCCAGCCTTTTAGGATTGTTCAGGCGGCACTGCTGCCTGGGATAATCTCGGAACCCTTGTTCGTAGGCAACGTCTTTGTGGGCGCCCTAATAATGCCTCAAGAGGTTTTAAACCAGCGGGTCGAGGTCTGTCGCGTAGGGGAGAAACGGCTATATATCCAGCCTTTGAAAATTGTGCGAAAGGATCAGGACTATGCATATGCGGTTTCAGGGCTTATAGACGGTGATATGTTTGTCACCAGCTCTCTCGATATGGTAACAGATGGAATGAAGGTCAGGCTGGAAACCGATGCTGCGTCGAAGCTCGGGAAGACAGTGTCTGAACAAATCGTGGAATAAAAGGCAAGGGCCGGGTAGGTGGAACAGCTTAACGAAAAAAAAGGTTTTCTGGGATGGTTCGCGTCAAATCATGTTGCGGCGAATCTGCTGATGTTTTTGATCATCGCGGCGGGGGTTCTTACCGTTTTTACCATCCGAATGGAAGTATTTCCCGAGTTCAGCGTGGACATGATCAGCGTCACGGTTCCTTACCTTGGCGCCTCACCGGCGGACGTGGAGGAAGGCGTATGCCTCCGCGTCGAAGAGGCGATTGAGGGTGTGGATGGAATAAAGCGTATGAACTCGGCGGCGTCGGAAGGTTTCGGGTCAACGACTATCGAGGTCGAGGAATACGCCGATCCTACGGAAGTCCTTGACGATGTCAAGGCCGAAGTGGACCGGATCATTACTTTCCCGGAGGAGACGGAAAAACCCGTAATCTCAGAGGTAAAACCAAGGCACAGGGTGATTACGATTGTCATTCACGGAGATGTCTCCGAGAAAACGCTTAAGGAGCTGTCCGATGAGATTCGAGATGATCTGACGGCCATGAAGGACATAAGCCAGGTGGATATTTCGGGCGTCCGCCCTTATGAAATCTCGATCGAAGTATCTGAGCAGACACTGCGTCGTTACTTTCTGATCTTTGACGATTTTGCAAACGCGGTGGGACGGTCATCGCTGGACATCCCCGCCGGCTCTGTTAAGACATCGGGCGGAGAGATTCTTGTT
>Ga0180437_10011058_pt1 | contig 10892 bp, 11 predicted proteins | sample SS_ome_4_FD_132410 | JGI IMG/M metagenome (GOLD analysis project Ga0180437, IMG submission 132410) | Hypersaline lake sediment archaeal communities from the Salton Sea, California, USA - SS_3_D_1 metaG | ecosystem: Environmental > Aquatic > Non-marine Saline and Alkaline > Hypersaline >... | reverse complement strand
TCCGCACGAAGCAGTCGCGCACGATCCGGCATTTCCAATCCTGCTGCGCTGGATACGCAAAGTGCAGCCACGTACACGACCCGCAATCGCCAAAACAAGGACACGGCGCCTCGATAAGGTGCGGCGACGGGCAGATCCGTTCGGCGATCGCTCCCCAGAGGACGCCTTTCGACTCCCGAAGCGCCTCTACGCGCAGCACGTCGCCCGGCAACGCGTAGGGGATGAAACACACCCGACCATCGACCCGCCCAATGCCATAGCCGCCATGCGCAACGCCGACGACCTCAAGTTCCGCCTCGCCCGTCGTGTCCTGTGGCATCCCTTCCCGCTATCTTGGTTCTGCTTCGACTTCGGCGATTGCACGCTCGATAGCCGCGATATCCTCATCACACTTTACGAGTGACTTGACCTGCATCTCCATGGCGCCGCGCAAAGACAATTCCTCGCGCTCCCGGTAGACCTCTTCGCCAAGCGCCGCACACAGTTTTTCACGCGTTCTTCGGAGCTTGGCGAGCCGCACCTTGAGCTTGGCAGTCGCCATCGTTCGTACGGCGCCCCGTTTCCCTCGTTCAAAGGTCTCCCGCAACAGGCCCCAGCCGGCTCCCGAGCCCCCCCCCACGTCCGTTTCCGGACTTCCGAGCGCCGCCGCGAACGCCGCCACCTCATCGAGAACGACCCAGTCATCGAGATCCTCACACCAGCAGTAATCCGTCGCCGTCAACGCACGCGATGAGACAAGCGCCCGCACCTCGTCCTCGGTCAAGGGTCCGCGTTGCTCGTCATTCTTATCGAGCACGTACCATTTCCGTTCCATTGGTGGGCGGTCCTCCGCCCCGTCTTCGGGGTTCCCCTGCGGCCGTTAGTCGGACTCAGGGCTGCCGTGCGGCCTTATACACCACGGTGCTGCAGGCAAGGGCGTAGACACCCGCGAACCCAGCGAGTGCCAGGATAGCCACTACCGCGGAAGCAACGGTTATCCAGATGCCGATCTGGGTCAAGACACCGCTTATACCCGGGCCACCGAAATACCTGCCGCGCATCCCCAAACCAACGAATAACCCGCTCGATGTGATACCCGCCGTAACGCCGAGACAGGCGTATCCAATCACCATAGAAAGAGTCGTGACAAGCGCAATAATGCTGTTTGCGATGACCTCGTACGCAATCAGACGGCCAGCCCGCCTAACAACGAGTTGGACAAGTCGATCCACGGCCGACACGGCCCCACAGTCCTCGACGGCCATGATGCACGGGACTATCCACACGTTCCACAGCACACAAAACAGCAACAGATTGAAGACGAACAGCGGAAGCGTCAGGATGCCCGCTAGAATTGGACCCAGCCAAGGAATCATGCCGATAAGAAACACGATTCCGTTTACAAGTGCGCCCAACAGGATCGCGGCCAACACGAGGCCGAGTGTCCCGAAGGCCAATCCCACAAAACGCCGGCCTATGAACCGCCACGCCTCTCGGGCCGGCGCGCGGCGCCGTTCGGTAAGCTCGATCTCGACCAAGCGGCCGACCCCGCCCGCGAATATGCCTGACCACGCCACGGCCCACACCACACCCAGCACAATCGCAACCGGAATTAGGTCGTTGTCTTGCGCGCCAATAAAAATGCAAATCAGAATGCCCACGACGCAGATGCCGCCCAATGCCATCGAGACGACTATCTTGCGCCAGTCAAGCGCAATGTCGACCGCCCGGATGAATGTATCAAGTCCGAAGGATTCCTGGGGCGGTTCAGGGCGTCGCGTACGAGGAGGCGGCGGCGGCTGACGCGGGGCCGGAGGATGGCGCGACGCTTCCTCGGCACCTTCATACTCGTCCTCGAAATCTTCTTCCGGCACCAGGAGTTCCTCGAGATCCGGCGCCTCGCTGAGATCGCTGCCGGAATCCGGTACAGGGCTCGGCTGGGGCCTCTCTTCGGTTGCCGGGGCCGCATCAGAGCGCCGCGGCGGCATCGGCGGCGCGTTGCCGGCTGTAGGCGTGACGACCCTCCCGCAGTGCACGCATCGGCCCGCTTTACCCAACATCTCGGGCGTGACCTTCATCTTCTGACCGCATTCACAACGAAATACACGCAGCATACTTGACCGCTCCTCCTTCCTCCCCGAGATCACGAGTTAATGAATTCGCTCTCGCGTTCCTCCGTCGCGTCCGCAACTGCTTTCTCGACTACGCACCGCGGCATGAGCACGAATGCCACGGCGTGGGACATGTCGCAGACTTGCGGGACCGCGCCACTAGCTTCGTCGCGTCAGCTGAGCCAGGATCGCCTCTTTTGTCTTTTCAGGCCGTGGTACCCCCTCGAGAACCAAGGGCATCTTACGCGGGCGCGTCAGCTCGATGTCCCCGTATTGCAGCAGCGCGCCAAAAAGGCCCCGGGATATACGAACTTCCTCGAACTCGTCCAACGGGCAATCCACCTCCTTCAAAAGAAGTACCCCTTTTCTAATGACCAAGCGCGCGGGCGTTATGCGGTACACGGTTCCCAAACAACGCCACACCGGCTTGACCGCAAAGAGCAAGGCAAGAACCACCGACACGCCCCAGTACGGCAACCCTTTCAAGAAACCAAACACGCGCGTTCTGTACGCGTCATAGGTTTGCGTCGGTTGCACGCCAACCGGTGCGGCCTGCCATGCCGCCGGATCCTGCTCGATGCGGTCGAGAAACCCTTGCATAGAAGTATTTACTTCATAGCGGAATTTCAGAACGCAGAGCAATATGGCAAGTCCCAGGACGGTGCGGATCGGACGCGACCACGGCCTGCGCCTGGCGCGCCATAGCACGGATTCCTGCGTAACCGGCTCAATTGTCCGCGGGCGTGACTCCCGTGGCTTTGCCGGCGGCGCCGGTTGAGGGGATTGGGCAACCCCGGCCTTGCGGTAGACGCTTGACAGTGCCGCCAAGAGTTCCTGCACGGTTTGAAATCGCTCGTCGGGCGATTTAGCGAGACATTTGACTATGGTGTTTCGCAGCGCCGGCGGGATGGCCCGTTCGCGGATGTGGCGCGGCCCGTCGCCAGTGACCATTTCGTACATCATCGCGCCGCACGAGTAAATATCGGAGCGCCTGTCCGCGCGTTTCGCGTCCGTAAGCTGCTCCGGCGAGGCGTAGCTCCACGTGCCCATGGCCGTGCCCGTTCGCGTCAGGTCTTGTTCGCGCGCAAGCTGGGCCAAACCGAAATCGGCAAGCTTTGGCACACCTCGGGACGTAATAAGGATGTTGGCGGGCTTGATATCGCGGTGAATGACGCCGCGTTCGTGCGCCAGGTGCAGCGCGCGGCCTATCTGCAACATGAGATGGATCGCATCGGGAACGCTCAGGGTGCCCGCACGGTGTAACCGGCCGGCCAGCGTCTCGCCATCCACGTACTCCATGACGATGTACTTGCCGCGCGCATCGTCGGCGATGTCGTAGATGTGGACGACATTCTGATGATTCAGCGAAGCGATCGACTTCGCTTCAACCACGAACCGTTCAGCGCCTTGACTCGCCCGAGACACCTCGGGCAGCAGACGTTTCACGGCAACCGTCCGTTCGAGCTGGCGGTCGAAGCACTCGTACACCTCCCCCATCCCGCCTTGGCCCAAGCGGCGAACCACCTGAAACCGCTCCCCGATAACGCGCTCCGGTTGTTTCCCGAGAGGTCCCTGTTCCAAACCGGCATTAAAGCCCCCGGCCCGTACGTTCGCAGCCGTAACGGTGCGCGCCGAAGAACCGGACTCCGCGGGGTCCCTGCCGCATCGAGGACATGCCTGACCCTCCTCCGCGAGCTGGGCGCCGCAGTGTGCGCACCGCATGACGTGCCTCCTTATGGTGCAACGCACCGGGTCCTTTGCCCCGATCCGACGTCGCCGTCCAAGCGGCCACGTCAACGCTAGACAAGACCGTGTCCGCGCGCCGCAATGTGTCTCACTCAGACTACCGATTGATTTTTGAAAGAGACGCAGCGTTCGAGGAATTCGGCCAACGTGAACCGGAGCGCGTCGCCGAGCGCGCCCCAGTAAGCCACGAGAAACGTCTCAGGGCTCGTCCACGATTCCCCCGGCGCAACGGTGCGGGCGCAAGGCGCCGTAACGGCCAAAACCCCGGCTCGAGACTCGGCCGCTGCACCGTGCATCGCGCCGGCAATCAGGCCCCGATCGGCCAGGGTCAGCGCCACGCCCGTATCGCCGGCGTCCTCGACGATTGCGTCCCGCCGGAGCGATAGACTGTCCACCGTCGCCCCCTTCAAGAACACGGACTGCGACCCTCGGTTATACACCCTCACGCTCCGGACAAGCGCCGGATATTTGTGCCAAGCCAGGGTGCGGATCGAGACGTCCAGTCCCGGCCGGGTTTTCCGAACGACAACCGTCGCCCCTACGGCACTGTTCTCTTCGCTCCACGCGACTTCGCCGAAGTCAAGTACGCCAAAGGACGTGTCGTCGACCTCGACCCGAAACTCGCCGCACCCGCCCGCTACCCACTCAACACCGTCGCCTTTTTGCACAAAACTCGACGTACGCCCCAGAAATGTCGACCATTGCCGTTCGATCCACCGGTTGCCCAGTGTAACGACACCCCGATCGATGTGCGTGTAGGCCCGAGATTCCATTGCGGCTCAGAACGTTTCCCAGTGCAACACCTCCGCGAGGCCGCGTTTCTCGGGTTTCGGCACAGCCGCCGCATAGCCGATTGCGATAAGGGCTATGAGCCGGTAGCCCTTCGGCGCACCGACCAGCTTCGGAATCTTGGCCGCATAGGTCTTCTTGTCGCCGGCCACCCAACACGATCCGAGCCCGTGCGCTCGAGCGGCCACGAGAATATTCTGCGTTGCCGCACTGCCGTCCTCGAGATAATACTTTGTGTCCTTGGACAACACCACGATACAAACTGGCGCGTCGGCGATGAACTTGCCGTAATCGCTCGTCGCGGCGATCCGTTGCCGCGCCGCGGCGTCCGTGACGACCACAAACTCCCAGGGTTGGATATTGATGGCCGTGGCCGCCAGCCGTCCGCAGTCAACGATGTCCCGGATAACGTCCGCAGGAACGGGATCCGGCTTATACGCGCGCACACTGCGGCGCGTCTTCAGTGCTTCAATAGCGTCCATGAGAATGCGTCCTCCGATATGGCGGCAGGTATATGAAAAAGGCGGGGTCTCACGCGTTCGAGAGACCCCGCCCAACGTCGTCAGATGTTACAGCGCGCCGCTGCCGGCGCCCCCGCCCGCTTCACTGAGCTTCTGAATCATCTCAATCAGCGGGCCCAGTACGCTAAGTACCAAGAGAAGCACGATAATGCCAAGGAATATCGTCAGGATCGGTTGAAGCAATTCGCCCATCGTATTGATCGTAATCCGCACCTCTTCGTCGTAAACGTCGGCCACCTGATCGGCTATCTTGTCGAGTCGGCCGGACTCTTCGCCGGTCACCAGCATGTCGGTTACCACCGGCGGTATAACGCCCGGCACTTCTCGCAACGGGTCCTCGAGCCCTTCGCCGCGCTCGACGGAATCGCGCAAATGCTGAACCACGTTGCATACGGCCTGGTTCCGAACCGCGTTCCGAACCAACTCGAGCGTGGCCATCATGGACAGCCCGCTGCTCAGCAGCAGCGACAACGTCCGCGTCAGTTGGACAATGGCGTTCTTCTGCGCCAGTCCGCCTATGAGCGGGATTCTCAGTTTCAGGCGATCGGCCCGCAGCCGCCAAAGCCGGTTCAACACCAACAGCTTATACAAAACGATCAGGGCCACGATGACCAGGACGATGTAAATGCCGCCCCAGCCGCCGATGAAGTTCGACGTTTTAATGAAGGTCTCGGTATACCAAGGAAGCTCGACGTCAAACTTCGTGAAAAGCTCTTGGATTCCCGGAATAACAAACTTCACCAGCAGAACAATTACGAGTACGCAAGCCACCAACAACACCACCGGATACGCCAACGCACCCCGAACCCGTTTCTTGAGGATCTCGCGTTGTTCGCGATACGCCGCAAGCCGATCCAGGACCGTCGTCAACGTACCGCTGGCCTCACTCGCTTTGATCATGTTCACGAATACCGTGTCGAACTGCCTCGGATGGCGGTCAAAGGCTTGCCAAAGCGGATTGCCGGCCTCCACGTACTCCGCAATGTCGCCCACGAGCGCCCGAAGCGCGGGCCGACCTCGATCCGACAACGTCTTAAGCGATTTCAGGATCGGCGTGCCTGCTTCGAGCAACATCACCAACTGCCGCAGGAAAGCGTTCACGTCGCTTTTCCGGGCACTCCCCACGAAAAGCGTGCGTCCCCGTCGTCTGGTGCCGACGCCGGGAGCGCCCCGGACGACCTCTTCCACTGTGGCCCCTGCGGAGACCCTGCGCGGCCCCACCTTTTTCTTCGCCACTCGTTTTACCCTACCGCCCGGTTTGCTGGCTCTGGTGGCCATGTTGCGACTCCTCCATTCGCTTGGAACTAGTATTATGTTGCGTTCTCGCTATAGTCTCGCCGTCTGGTCTGTCTTCTATACGCTATGCCGGCTCAGCGCCCGTACCTTCTTCACTCGCCGCGTCCCCGACGACCACCAGGTCCGAGCGCCAGAATCGGATTTTTGGATTGCGCCCTTCGGGGTCGAAAACCACCACCGCCTCGACGGTCTGCGTTATGGGACGAAACCCGACGCCCTCCTCGGACACGGTCACGTACCGCGCCTCGCTTCGGATCCGGAAACAGCACGAGCGCAGCGCAAGCAGCGAGGCAGGCACATTCAATGTCGCCGGGTCTTTGCCGGCCGCCGCACAGACCTCCGCCAACGTGTTGAACGGACGCGCGACGACAACGGCTTCCGCGGTCGCGATGTCAACGCCAAGCACGGCGGCCAGGACCTCGGCAGGCGCCGAGTTCAAGTTGATGACGCCCTCGGGGTGGTCCAGGTCATATCCGGAGTATACCGTAAACAAGTCTTTGTCCAAGTCGTCAAAAACGGCGGGGGCGACGATGCCGCGCACGACCAAGTCGTCAACAGAGCTGAACCAACGCCGCTCGTCGTCGGCAGCCAAACCGACATCCTCGTTCGTTCTCGGCAAAACGCTCTTAATCTCGCGCGCCGTAGCACGGTCAAGGCCTGGGAGCGCCTCCAACGCGGCCCGGGGCACGTGATTCAGGTCGACCTTGGCAGATTCGTCACGCACCGTAACCTTCGCCAAGGCTTTACGTTGCGCGAGCACGTTGAATAGGGGCTCGAGTTCGGCGGCCTCCCCTTCCTTCTCCTCGCGCTTCACGGAAGCGAACTCGGCCTCGCTCTTTTCATCGTATTTAACATAAACGGGAAACTCAAACTCGAACTCCTCTTTGGGCATCTCGCCGACGGACAAGGCGCGCGCTATCTCACCGATGGCGGCATGTACGCCAGCGCTCGCGCTTTGGCGCGCGTAAACCGTACGCAACTCGTATCGGGTCGCATCCATATCCCTCATGACATGTCCGAGACACGCGGTGCCGAGCAAAGAAAAAACCACCAACAGAGCCAACGCAGCCAAAAGCGCCGCGCCGGCATCCCCACAGTTACTTATCGAGCGTCGATTCATAGCGGATTCCTAGTTCACATTGATGGGAAACACGGCTTTCCGAGAAACCTGCTCGAGCGGATGATCGCCGACAATCGTCAGGCTCACGCGTACGGCCCCAGGAAGGTCGTCCCTGTCCCAGCCCTGGTCCCGCAACCACGCTTCGGAGTCTTTCGGCGCGTACTCGATCCGCATCCGGACCACGCCCGGCTGGACAATCGTGCGCGCCTTTTTCGGCTCCGCTTCATCGAGCGTACCGTGCGTACGAACCAAGGTCGGCTCCCCGCCTTGGCGGTCAATCCAGTACATCACCTTGCCGGCCTGATCCTCTTCAGCGCCGCCAGCGGCGCGTTGCACCGGAATAATCACCCGATCATTGTCGAGCACCTTGTCCAACGTCATCGCGCTCCGGTCATCGCTGGCGTTCTCGAAGACGCCCCGCATAGGCACGCCGGAGAGTTCCACGGATAGGATCTGGTCAAAATCTCTGCGGAGGGTCTTGAAAACCGCCTCCGCTTTGTTGTCGAGTTCGACCCGTTCCGTTAGCACACTTGTGGCGCTGAACATCCTAGAGAACATCACGCAGCCTATTGTGGTCACGACCCCCATCAGCCCAATGACCACGATAATCTCAATGAGCGTAAAACCTGCGCGGCGGTGGATACGCCTCATGCCGTTTCCTCCAAGATTGCCCGCGGCATGGCGGACGTCAGTGTAAAAACATAGTCCCGCCCTTCTCGCGTCCATCGCACGGCCACGGTGACCTCGACATATCCTGCTTCGGGAGCGTTCGCCGGTGCTTTGACGTAGGCCTCGCATAGGAAACCGTCGTAGAAGTTTGCTTCTCGCTTGTACATGCGTGAGTCCAGCGGCATAGCCTTGGGCGGGTCTGGCTTCATGCGGGCCGGTTTCCCGGGCACGACCCGGATCAACTCGCCATCGGCTGCGCTTTGCAGGTCCGGCCACCTATATTGGCCCGGGTTTCGAACGAGGTCGGCCATTCTCTCTTCCGCGAGCGACGCGGCGACCTTCCTGCAACGGTTGATTTCGGCAAGCGACATGGCGTTCGTGTACAACGCAACAATTATGAAGGTTGCAGCGCTCATTACGGCCAAGGCCACGAGGATTTCTACGAGGGTGAAGCCAGGGTTGGTGTACGTATGCTTGAGGACTCCACGTTTTCGAGCCACGCGAATGTTCTCCTTCCCAATGACGAGCCTTGCCGAAAACGTACTACTAAGAAGGCAGGCATGAAAAATAAGTATGGTCCCGCCCGATGGACGCACTATATTACCGCGAATTAAGCAAAAAAGTCAACAGACCACCTCCTGCGCTCAGCGGCGCATGTTCCCGCGGTTCCTGCCGCCGCTGCCGAACGGTCGGGCGCCTAAGAAAGCATGCTCTTGAGTTCGCTCATGAACTCGTTGAGATCCTTGAACTGCCGGTAAACGGAGGCAAAACGAACGTAAGCGACCTCGTCGAGTTGCCGCAACTTCGCCATGACGGCTTCGCCGATGGCCGCCGTCGGCACCTCGTGCTCGGCGTTGTTGAAAAGCTCGCGCTCAACTTCGTCGATGAGCGCGTCCACTTGGTCGAGGCCGACAGGGCGTTTCTCGATGGCTTTAAGCAGACCGCTCTTCATTTTCCATCGGTCGAACTGTTCCCTGCGCCCGTCCTTCTTGATGACCATCTGGGCCACTTCCTCGATGCGCTCGTAGGTGGTGAACCGCTTGCCGCAATTCAAACATTCACGCCGTCTTCGGATACAGTCGGCATCTTTTGACGAGCGCGAGTCAACCACCTTCCCCTCGATCTCACCGCAAAACGGGCATCGCATAGCGTGTTCTTTGACCCCTTCCCGGGTATGGCCGACTCGAACAGCCCTGCTCACATTGTGCCGATGCGTGGGCACATCCACATATTGTATGTTCTATACGATACCAAATACCATATAAAGCGTCAAGTCAAAATATGGAATATCGCGCAGTTTTCTTAGGTCCAACCTGCGTGTCAAGAGAAGAAAGACAGCGCCGTGTCGCCGTAATCGCCCCGCCGAGCACACACGTATCCGTGGGCCTCGTCGGGCAGCCTGGTACGCATGTCGTGCTCAATCACGGTCACGCCGCCCCGCTGAAGGAGGTCCTCTTGTCGAATCAGGCCCAACAGGCGTTCGTAGTCAGCGAATGCGTAAGGCGGGTCAGCGAATATTAGGTCAAATCTGCCGAATTCCTTGGCCAAGCCGCAAATCTTTTCGGGCAGCGCCCGGCGCCGGACCGTGGCGCTCCGCTCCAGACCCGTGGTGGCCAAGTTACGGCGAATCGCCCTGAGCGAGCGGGAGTCATTGTCGATGAAGACGCATTCGACGGCGCCGCGGCTCAACGCCTCGATACCGTTGGCGCCGCTGCCGGCGTACAAATCGAGGAAACGGGCGCCCGACAGCCGTGGCGCAAGGATGTTGAACAGCGATTCCCGCACACGGTCCAATGTAGGCCGTACATCGATGCCTTTCGGCGCAACCAGCTTAGCGCCTTTGGCCTGGCCCGCAATCACGCGCATGCCGCATAGTCCCTCTCGAGAGCACATCCTGACCCATCGACCCTTTTCAAGAACCTGCCCCCGTCTTGAACCGTCTCCGTTGCCCGACGCCGACCTATTGTGACACACCCGCGACGTTTCTTTCACGTAGCGCACGTAGCGCCTGGCCAGGAACGCAGTCGCTCCATGTGGAAAAACTGTTAGGAAGTCCGGCGCGGCTGTTGAAAAGTGGCTGGCAACCGGGGGCTTTTGCCGGCGCACTGCGCAGCTCCCAGACTGCCGCAAATCAAATTAACCCCTTGCACTGCAACAGGTTATGACTCTCGATCGCGGCTGCGACATCCAGGACGCGCCACTTGCGCGGTCTGTGGATAACTTGTGGATAGCGCAACGAGCCCGCCTTACCCGCCTTTATCCGCGGCAACTGCATCAGCCCGAATCGCGCGCCGCAACGTGGATGAAACTCCGTAACATATTGGATGTGGACAGGTTGAGACTGAACGATGAATACGGCTGCGTATCGAGGACCATGTCTTAACATATTCTGCGCCAAGAGACTCCCGGAATTCGCTGCGTTGCCGTAAGCGATGCGGATTAGGCGGGTTCAGGTAAGGGCACTGGCGACCTTGGACCCAACAAGATGAGTGAGGCGGAAGCGACAAAAAACGTCGAATTTCGACAATTTATCGCTGATCTTCCCGCACATTAATGCGAGTCCGTGCGGAACCAAAATACGGTAACTCTTTTTCTTTAAACGGGTTAGCTATTATATGCCGCTTGCGGCACAGTTCTTGCGGAAAATTCCAGGGGGTGGTA
>Ga0180437_10011056_pt1 | contig 10893 bp, 7 predicted proteins | sample SS_ome_4_FD_132410 | JGI IMG/M metagenome (GOLD analysis project Ga0180437, IMG submission 132410) | Hypersaline lake sediment archaeal communities from the Salton Sea, California, USA - SS_3_D_1 metaG | ecosystem: Environmental > Aquatic > Non-marine Saline and Alkaline > Hypersaline > Sediment... | reverse complement strand
GGCCGCCTGCACGGCCGGCAAGAGCAAGGCGATCAAGATGCCGATGATGGCGATCACCACCAAGAGCTCGACCAGGGTAAACGCCCGCGGCTTGCGGCGGGCGCAGCGTGAGGTTTGACTTTGTGTCATGTGAATCCCCCCCCATCTCTAGAGACTGAGGCAACAGAAAAGACACCACTAATCACCCCCTCGGCAGCTCCCGCACCAGCGGTGCTCGGCAAGACGCGTCGGGTGCTCGTCGGCCTGTTGATCGGTGCCATCCCGGGAGGATGTGCACGGCAAGGTTTTTGCGACCGCACCCCGGCTGCGAGTCCCTTAGCTCGGGAGGACCTGCATCGAGAACACAAACTCACTTCCCTAAGGCGTCGCGCGCCCTAAAAGGCGACGCCAGGCGAGAAACGCAAGAGATAAGTGTTGTTGGCTGAAGAGGTGCGCGACGGCGCGGAGCCAACGTTGCACCCCCCCCATTTCTGCCATCGATTATATGGCAATGCGAAATCCCAGCAATAACCCGGTCGGGGCACGTGACCTTGGCTGAGGCGAGGGGGGCACAAAGCGAGCCAAGCCCCACCGCCAGAGAAGCGACCGGCTTGGTGAGAGAAAAGGTGCCCGCGGGAAGAGTGGGAGGCGAGCGCGAAACGCGCGCGATGCACTCGCAACCAGAGGGGAAAACCCACTCTCCCCGCGGGAACCGGCGTAATTCAGTTTCGTATCAACAGACTAGGCGGCCGCGGCCGCTTTCCCGATCAGAACGTGTCGGGAATCGGCCACTCGTCGTCCTGCAGCGACAAAAGCTGGTAGGCGCCAGCCGGTTCCGCGAGGCCCGCGCCCATTCCCGGCTTGCCTGGGTTCCAGTTGTCGGTTCCGTCGTTGGCTTTCCCCTGCTTGTGCTCGATCATGTCGTTGATGAAGCTCACCGAGCCGTCGCAGAAGAGGAAGTTGGCGCCGTCCGGGTGCTGGCTGGCGAAGCCAAGGCGGCAGCCGTCGCCTGTGCCGAGCAGGGCCGTGTTCAGCTTCGACCGCGTGCGGCCCAAGTTCCATTCCTGGGCATTGTGCGAGTCGCGGCCGGCCCACACCGCGGCGTTGCACCGTCTTCCCCGCTCGCCGGCGGCAAAGGTGTTGCTCGTGCCGTCGGTCATCGTGGCGAACTTGGCCACGGTCTTGCGGCCGGGATCGGGCCAGGTGCAATGCAGGACGCCGCTGGAGCGGTTTGTGTTGTTGGGCGCGCCCCAGCTCCCCGACCCGGCGCAGCCCGGATAGTTCGACACGCCGCCCCAGAAGTCGTCGGTGAACTCGCTGTTGTTGTTTTTGAAGTTCCTCTGTTTGTTGATCGGGTCGGACTTGGCGGACGGACACATCAAGATCTCGATTGCAGTGCTGATCAACTCGAATCCCTGCGCCTGCGGTACGGTCCCATTACCCGTGAGCACGTCCATCAAGCGGTTCTTGTCCATTTCAAGCTGATCGTGCAGCGGTTTCTGCTCCAGGTAGGGCAGCAGGAACGCGGTCCAGCCCCAGGTCTGCTCGTTCTTGACCTGATTGGTCTTACTCGCGTTTGCGGTCGGGTCATAAGTGAAGCGAATAGCCCCCGGCGGAAAACACTTGAACGTGTCGTGGTAGTTGTGCAGTGCCAACCCGATCTGTTTGAGGTTGTTCGTGCACTGCATGCGTCGAGCGGCCTCGCGGGCCGACTGCACGGCCGGCAAGAGCAGCGCGATGAGGATGCCGATGATGGCAATGACCACCAAGAGCTCGACCAGGGTAAATGCCCGCGATCTAGAGCGGGCGCAGCGCGAAACATGACTGAAAGTCATCTGAGTCACCCCCAAGTTTGAAGAGAATAGAGACGAGATACGTACCCCCTACCCCACGCGCAGCTCTTAAGCGCAGCGCTTGACAGGACGCATCGGGTGCCTGCCGGCCTGTTGGTCCGTGCCACTCCAGCGGAGCGTGCACAAAAAGTCTTTGCGGCGACACCCCGTCCCCGCGTTCCCCCACGCGGAAGAAACTGCATGGATAGAACAGGATTTCAATGACGCCTGGCGCACCCGACGAGGGAACGCCAGACGAGAAACGCAGCAAACGAGTGATGCTGCTTTTCAGCGTGCACGGCGGCCACAAAGCGACCGCGCACGCCCCCCACTTCTGCACGTGATTCTACAGAAATGCTAAATGTTTACAACCCGCCTGTCGGGCCAAAGCGCCGTGGCTGAGGTGAGGGGCGTGCCTCCCGGGCGGGGTTCAATCCCCACGAAAGATCGCAAGTCCGCCTGCATTGCGGCAGGCAAACGGGAGGATTGCCAGGGCCTGGGAATCTTATGAGAATGCTGCCGGGGGAAGGGGGGCGGGCCGGGCAGGTTTGTCGATGTGACCGCAAAGTAACCAGGAATCACCGACCGCAGTAAGAGAGCGAGGAGAGTTATGTTGACGCACCAGGTAAAGCGACGTATCCCTCTCATTGTTGTGCCCGTTCTTCTCTGGTTTGGTCACGCCTGGGCCGCTGAGCGAGAGCCAGCCGGTAGCGGGGGCACTGAGGAAAAGAAGATGCAGGCGAAACTCCAGGTCCCCGGAAAAGCCGGCGACCTGAAAGGCAATCTCGCGCTGCTGAACCAGTGGGAAGAACCACCCGAAGCGATTCAGCAGTTGTATGAGGCCGCCTACAAGGTACTGGCGGCCGACCCCCGCGCCGCGTTCATGGACCTGGCAGACAGCGCCGATATCCGGCAGATCTGCCGGGAAAACGGCATCGTGCATCTTGGCGGCCCCATGCTCGGGTCCGTTACGGCGGAGGGAGCAAGGGTCTGGCTTCGAACGCTTCAGCCGGCAAAGGTTGAAGTGCGCGTGACGATCGACGGGGCCGAGAAATCCTTCGGGCCGGTGGAAAGCTCGCCGGAGAGCGATCTGGCCGCCGTCGTGCCGGTCACCGGCCTGGCGCCGGAAGGCACCTACCCCTACCGCGTCCTGGTGGACGGCCGAGAGATCCGCCTTCCGAGCACTGCCGCGATCACGACTGCCCCGAGCGATGAGAAGCCCGCCAGGGTCCGCATTGCCTTCGGCAGTTGTTTTCACCGCTGGGGACTGGGGAACCGGAAGCAGGCGGACCGGATACGAAGCCGCAAACCCGCGGCATTGCTGGCCATTGGCGACGTCGCGGTCCAGGACCGCGACAATCACCTCGGTCTTCACCGGGCCGACTACCTGCTGCGCGACTTCCAGCCGGCGTGGCAAAGCCTGGTGGCCGCAATTCCCGTGTTGGCCACTTGGGACGATCACGACTATTTCAACAACGACCGCTTCGGCATTCCACGCGGCTTCACCGATGAGGATCGAATCGGCGTCTGGAACGTCTTTCGGCACGCGTGGAACAATCCGTCCTACGGCTTCGGCGACCAACGGCGCGGCGTCTTCCTGCGCACGCGGATCGGTCCCTGCGACGTGATCATGGTCGACGAGCGATACTTTCGCACGGGCCAGCCCGGCTCCTTTCTCGGCGACGACCAGATGAAGTGGCTGGAGGACCAGTTGCTCGACTGCAAAGGGCCGTTCACCATCATGTCGTGCGGAACCATGTGGAGCGATTACGTCTCCAACGGCAAGGATTCCTGGGGAAGGTGGGATCCGGAAGGACGGGAACGCATCTTCACGCTCATCGAAGAGAACCGCATCGGCGGCGTGCTGCTGATTTCGGGAGACCGGCACGGCGCCCGCGGGTTCCGCATTCCCCGTCCCCCGGGGTTCAGCTTCTATGAATTCGAGGCCGGCAGCCTCGGCGGCCGCAGCGGTCCGCCCGTGAACGTGCCCGGCAGCCCCCAGTTCTACGGAATCGCCGGGCAGTACGCTTTCGGCGAGTTCACGATCGACGCCACCTTGTCGGACCCGGAAGTCGAGTTCCGCTTGATCTCCGAAGACGGCGTCATTATCCACGAAATGACGCTCACCCGCAGCCAGTTGACGCCGCCGGGCAAGTGAGGCCGAGAAGGCAAATCGCCAGTTGCTTTCTGTTGCGGCAAGAGGGTGCCATGCCCGCGCTCGTCGCGGGCATGTTCAACAGCGCCACGCAGTATCTATCTTTATTGTTGCCTGGAGAGACGTCAGATGAGTTCGCTGCAGCGTGCCGCCCGCCGTTTTCTTCTCCCGTGGCCGACCCGGGCCGTTGTGCTCCTTCTCTGCCTTGCCGCGTTTGATGATTTGCCCGCGGAGGAACAACCGTGGGGCATGCTGATCGAGGCGGAGGATTACCGGCACAAGGTGCCGGATGACGAGGCGTTTGCCAGCCCCGCTCGGGAGGCCGCGGCAAGCGGCCGGACGGTGCTGGCGCGGTTCTTTCAGGGAGAGTACGTCTCTTACGCCTTTGCTGCGCCCGAGAGGACGCGCTACACAGCGTGGTTGCGTTACGCGGCGACGCGAGACATGGTGATTCGGGTGGCCGTTGACCCTGCGGCAGAACCTGAGTTCACGAAAGTCAGACTGCCGGGGACCGGCGCGCTGGCCGGCCCGAACGCCTGGCGTTGGGCGCCGTTGTTCCAGCAGGAATTGACGCTCGGCGAGCACGTTTTGGCGATTGCCGCCGCGGGATTCCGTCCGGACGCCATCTTCCTGTCGACCTCGGACAAGCCGCCGACCGATCAGCTCATCCAGCGCGATCCGCTGGCCGGCCTGGACGCCGAGACCCGCCAGCTGCTGGAAAAGCCGGCCGTGGCGATCCTGCCTGAATGGCTGGAGCAGGCGGGCGATTATCGCTTGCCTGGCTGGTACGACGGGCAGCGCGTGCAGGCGCACACCCGTCTGGGCGGCGCCCATATGACCAGGGAAATCTTCTTCAGCGCCGCGGCCGGTTTTCGTGAGATGGGCGCCAACGTCTTCGTCCGCCACGTTCAGGCGCACACGCAAGGCGCCTGGTGGCCCAGCAGGGTCGCCGCCGTCCACCCGCTGGCCGAAAACCGCAACCTGGCCAAGGAAATCATCGACGATGCGCACCGGGCCGGCTGCCGTGTGATCGTCTATCACGTGCACATGTACGACCGGCTGCTGGGCGCGGAGCACCCGGATTGGATCTGCCGGGACTCAAAGGGCGAACCGATCGGTCATAACGCCATGCCGTTCATGTGCTACCACTCGCCCTACCCCGATCTCTATTTGCAGCGGGCGCTGGAATTGATCGACCTGGGCGCGGACGGGTTTTACTTCGACTTCGTCCACATGCCCAAGACCGGCTGCTGGTGCGACAACTGCCGGCGGGAATTCAAGCGGGCCGCGGGGCTGGACCATCCGCAACGGACGGACGCGGAAGACCCCGTTTGGCGAAAGCTGGCCGAATTCAACGACGGCCTCATCGAACGGACCTTTCTGAAATGGCGCGAAGGCATCCACCGCCGCAATCCGCAGTGCGTCATGCTGATCAGCAGTCACCTCTGGTCCGGCATGACCGACCACCACTTGAACAATCGGCTCTTCCGCATCGCCGATTCGGTGAAGATGGAATTCTCGATCCCGATTCGCCGGGGGCCCAATCGCATTTTCTCCGTTGATCCTTCGATGGCGCCGCCCGAGCCGGACGTGCGGCTGGCCCTCGGCTACACGCTGGCCCGCGACGCGGCCGACGGCCGCCCGGCCCACATCTGGACGCACGGGCTGTTGGACGAGGCCTCGACGCTGTACGCCACGGCCGGCATGGTGGCTCACGGCTGCATTGCCAACGTCGACGTTGCGGAGAGCACGATCCCCAATTTGATGTTCCGCTCGGCTTTCGAGCTGGGCGATCGCATCTCGTCCTGCTTTGCCGGAACCGTGCCGACGCGGTGGGCGGCGCTGCACTTTGCCGAGCATGCCCGCGACCTTCTCGCGCCCGATGAAGCCGAGCAGTGGGAGCAGGTGCTGTACCCGCTCTACGGAGCTTATCGGACGCTGCTGCGAGCGCGGCTGCCCGTGGGCGTGGTCACGGACAGCCAACTGGAACAAGGGATGTTGGACGGCTACCGCGTGCTCTTCCTGCCGGCGGCAGACCGACTGACGCCGAGAATGAGAGCGGCCGTCGAGGCGTTCCAATCCCGTGGCGGACTGGTAATTGAGCAACGGGAAGGCTGGCAATGGCACGCGCCGGACGGCGGACTGGAGAGAGCCGCCGCGGCCTTCATGGCTGAAATATCGCCGCAGCTTGCTTCCGCTCCCCTGCGCGTCATCGGCGGACCCGACAAGATGCACGCGGTCGCCTATCGGCATCGCACGCCGGACCGTCTGACCATTGCCTTGGCGAACGATTTTTCCTGGGTCTACACCGGTCAAACGCCGGCTCCAGAGGAGATCGGCGAGCTGACAGAGACTCCCCCGCCCTGCCGGGGCGTGACCGTCGTCGTCCGTTGCGACGAGCAACCCAAACGAGCCTTCGACGCCGTCAGCGGTGAAGCGCTCGTGGTCGAGTCACAGCCGCAGCGACTCGTGATCAAAGTGCCCGACTTCGATTACCTGTCCGTCGTGGTGGTGGAGTTTTGACGAAGACGCGGCCTTTTTCGCGACGGCGCCGGAAAAGAAGGTACAATACACGAGTTCGGTAGGTTTCCAGCTTGAGGTCGCGATGCCGAAGATCACCGTCGAAGAGGTAGCGGAGTCGGGCGTAGTGGGAGCCGGCGGGGCCGGGTTTCCTACCCACGTCAAGCTCGCCGCCAAGGCCGACTCCGTGCTGATCAATGCCGCCGAGTGCGAGCCGCTTCTGCACAAGGACAAGGAGGTGCTGCGCGAGTACGCCGACGCGGTGCTCGAAGGCACCGCCACCGCCATGCGGCTGGTCGGCGCCGGCCGCGGCATCATCGGCATCAAGGGGAAGTACCTCGAGGTGATCGACGTGCTCCGGCCGAAGCTGGCCGCTGGCATGGAGATCGTGCCGTTGCGCGACGCTTATCCGGCCGGCGACGAGTTCATCCTCGTTTACGACGTGCTGGGGCGGGTGGTGCCGCCGGGGGGCATTCCGCTCGCCGTCGGCGCGGTCGTGATGAACGTCGAGACTGCCATGAACGTCGCCGCCGCCGACCGGCAGCCCGTGACCGAGAAGTTTTTGACCATTGCCGGGGCGGTCGCCCAGCCGGTGACGCTCCGCGTGCCGGTGGGAATTACCCTGCGGGAGTGCGTGGCGGCCGCCGGCGGCCCGACGGTGCCGGACCCCAATTACGTGGTCGGCGGCGTGATGATGGGCTACCTGGAGGACAACCACGACGCCTTGGTCGACAAGACCACGGGCGGGGTGATCGTGCTGCCCGACGAGCACGTCGTGGTCCGCCGCCGTCGGCAGGACTGGCGGCAGATCGTCCGCATCGGCCGTAGCGCCTGCGACCAGTGCAGCTTCTGCACCGAGCTTTGCCCCCGCTGGCTCTTGGGCCACCCCATCGAGCCGCACAAGGCGATGCGGAGCCTGGAGTTCAATCTGGTCGGCGAGGCCAACGTGGTCGGCACTGCCTTCTGCTGCGAGTGCAACTTGTGCAGCCTTTACTCCTGCCCGGAAGACCTCGACCCCAAAAACGTCTGCACGCAGAACAAGTGCCGCCTGATCGCCGAGAAGAAGAAGTGGGAAAACCCGCCGTTTAACCCCGAGCGGCCGGAACTGCACCTGGAGAACCGCAAGGCGCCGATGAAGCGATTGATACTCAAGCTCGGCCTCGCGCAGTTCCACAACGTCGGCCCGCTGGACGACAATCTCCTGGCAACCCGACGCGTCGGCATCAAGCTGAAGCAGCACCTCGGGGCGGCGTGCGAGCCGGTCGTCGGGGTGGGCGACCAGGTGACGGTCGGCCGGCCGGTGGGGCGGCGGCCCGAGACCGGCGGCAAACCCGCCCTCGGCGCTGCGGTGCACGCCTCGATCGACGGCCGCGTGACGGAAATCAACGACGGCGTTGTGTGGATCGAACGGAGGGACTGATTTCCGCAGTTGATCCCGCCGGCCGCAGCCGGCGGGCTTGTGCCACAGCAACTCCCCCCTCCTAACTCCCAACTCCCAACTCCTAACTCCCAACTCTCCCATGCCCATTGCGAAATCCATCGGTGCGATTGAGCTATCGAGCGTCGGCGTCGGCTACCGGATCGAAGACGAGATGCTCAAGGCGGCCAAGGTCGACCTGCTGATCGCCAGAACGATCTGCTCCGGAAAATACCTGATCGTGGTCGGCGGCTCGGTCAGCGACGTCGAGGCCGCCATCGAGGCGGGGCTGGCCGCCGCCGGCGAGGCGATCATCGATCATCTGGTGCTTCCCAACGTCCACGAGTCGGTCTTCCCCGCCTTGGGGCAGTCGGTCGCGCTCGACGGCGACCACACGGGCGCGTTGGGCGTGGTCGAGACCTTCAGCGGCACCAGCGCCCTGGCGGCCGCCGACGCCGCCGCCAAGGCCGCCCGCGTCACGCTCTTCCGTATCCACGTGGCCATGGCGCTGGGCGGCAAGGGGCTGTTGCTGATGACCGGCAGCGTGGCCGACGTCCGCGCCGGCGTGCAGGCGGCCGCCGACGAAGTCCGCAGCCGCGGACTCCTGGTCTCCGAAGTGGTCATCCCCCGGCCGGATCGGGCCCTGTTTGCCGAGTATCTCTGAGCAACAACCGGCGTAGCGGCGCGTCAAATCACGCCCTTCGCCAAGCTCAGCGGGGTGCCACTCGACGGCAGTTCAAAGCCGGTTTGGAAAGGCCGCCAGCAAACGGGACCCGGCGACGCTGCCCTCGGGTGTGAAGAATTGGATCTGGCCCTGTTCGTCACAGAACCAGACTTCCCGAGCACCCGCCGAAAAATACAGATCTCGCTTCTCATCCATTTCGCCGGCCGAGTTCGATGGCGAGATAATCTCCACACAGAGTTCCGGCGCGGCCGTGTAGGGTGTTTCTTCGCCGTGGGCCGCAAGAAACGCGTCGCTCAGCCAAGCCGCGTCGGGCACTTTCACGCCCTTGGCCGTCTGGACGGAACACTCGCTCAAGACGGCGCCGCCGGCAGCAAGCTCCCAAAGCCGTTTGGTCACGAGCGACTGGAGCCGGGCGTGGCGATTCGAGGCGGGCGTCATGACGATGCTCCCGTGCTCGTTCAGCTCGATCTTGTAAGGAAGATCCCGCAACGTCGGATCTGCGAGCACTTCGGACCACTTCATCGTTCGGCTCCCACAAAGACTCCCCACCCGTTCTGGAGTATCTCTCCATTGTCACACCCGGCGACATCCAGATCAAGCGCCCGTGTCGTCAACTGTGCCACGCGGCAAAAACGTACCCCGCCAAATCCTGAACCCTGAACCCCGAACCCTGAACCCTTTTTTACTGTGCCAGCGTCTCCAGCAGGGCCACCAGCTCGTCGGGCACGGGCTTGTGGGACGCGAATGTGTCGGAAAACGGCGTGAGGACCAGCTCGCCGTCGACCTCGCCGGCCATCACACTGCCGGAGCCGGCCAGGAGCGAGCGGACGGCGAAATCACCTAGCCTGCTGGCGAGGATCCTGTCAGACGGCACCGGCGCCCCGCCCCGCTGGAGATGACCGAGAGTGAGCACGCGGGTGGAAAAGGGGCAGTCTGCCCGGTGGAGGTCTTTGTTGAGGATCTCGGCACCGCCCTTTTCATCGCCTTCGGCCACGATGATCATGATCGAGCGTTTGCCGCGGTCTCGGAGCGCGCGAAGGTGCTCGACGATCTTCGGCACGTCGGTGTCTGTTTCGGGGATGCAGACCACTTCGGCGCCGGCCGCCAGGGCCGTGTAGAGGGCGATGTAGCCGCTGTGGCGGCCCATCACCTCGACCAAGAAGAGCCGCTCGTGGCTTTCGGCCGTGTCGCGGAGCTTGTCCACTGCCTCGACGGCGGTGTTCACGGCGGTCGCGAAACCGATGGTGTAGTCGGTGCCGAGCAGATCGTTGTCGATGGTGCCGGGGCAGCCGACGATCTGCCCGATCCAATGTTCGGCCAGTGCGACGGCGCCGCGGAAGGTGCCGTCGCCGCCGATCGGCAACAGCGCCTCGATGCCGTGTTTCTGAAGGATGGCAGCGGCCTTCTTGAGCCCCGCCTCCGTGCGGAACTCGTCGCTGCGGCTGGTTCGCAGGATCGTGCCGCCGAGCTTCGACAGATCGGAGACCGAGCGGAGGGTCATCCGCGGCTGGCCGTCGGCGGCGACGAAAAAGTCCTCGTCCAATAGGCCCTGGTAGCCGCGGCGGATGCCGACGATCTCGTGCCCCGTGCTCAAGGCCGACCGCACCACGGCCCGCAGGCAAGCGTTCATCCCCGGGGCGTCCCCACCGCTGCAAAACACGGCGATTCGCATGGTCATTCCCAGTCCCTGTTGGAAATTCTGACGAGGCGTCCATTTAGACGTGACGGATCGCCGCGAGGCGGCTCGGTCCATTGATACCAGTGGGCGGCCGGTTTTTCCAGCCCCGACCGATGGGCTGCACCACGACCACGGCTCAGGTCTGGGGGCGTCTTCCGCTGGCCCGGCGACGCTACTCGCCCAGCGTCTGGCCGCTGGCGGCCCGTTCGCGGATCAGCCGGACCGCCAGCCGTCTCATTCTGCCACGCTGACCCAAAATCTTTAAACATTTGCCCAACATTGTGTAGACAGGCAGCGGCTGGGGCCTAGAATCGAAATCTGGCACAAACGGCCCGATGCGAGTCCGAAAGCCTGGAGCCCCCCATGATCCGCACCTGCGTCGTCGCGTTTTTCGCCACTTTTCTGACCACCGCCGCGGCGAGCCCGGCCGAGTGGAGGCCCGCCGACGGCCCGTTGGCAACCCGCTGGGCTAAGCTGGTCTCGCCGGAGAATTGTCGCCTGGAATACCCCCGCCCCCAGATGGTCCGCCCGGCTTGGCAGAATCTCAACGGGCTGTGGGATTACGCCATCCGGCCCCGCGACCAGGACGCGCCGGAAGCATTCGACGGCCGGATCCTCGTGCCGTTT
>Ga0180437_10011055_pt1 | contig 10894 bp, 9 predicted proteins | sample SS_ome_4_FD_132410 | JGI IMG/M metagenome (GOLD analysis project Ga0180437, IMG submission 132410) | Hypersaline lake sediment archaeal communities from the Salton Sea, California, USA - SS_3_D_1 metaG | ecosystem: Environmental > Aquatic > Non-marine Saline and Alkaline > Hypersaline > Sediment... | reverse complement strand
GGCGGCGTCGCCGGGACCTATGGTCTGGAAGCGGCGGAACTGAAGGCCGTCAATGGGCTGGTTGATGCTGACTTGATCGTTGTCGGCCAGGAACTGGTGGTACCACTCGACGCGCCAGCCGTAGCACAAGCGCCGCCCCCCACGGATACCCCTACTCCGCCTGCCATACCGGGCTCCACTCCTGTACCCTCATCCCCACTCCCTGCACCCACGTCCGCACCCGTACCCACTGCCCCTCCACCCGCCGACACAGCGGCCTGGCCTCGGGAGACGGTACGGCTGATCAACCAGGTTCGTGCTCAGCATGGCTTACCTCCTCTGGTGTACAACGAGACGCTTGCGCTGGCGGCTCAGGCCCACGCGAACGACTGTGCCCAGCGCGGCTGGTGCAGTCACACCGGTTCCAATGGCTCGGATATCAAGACGCGCATTCTGCGCGTGGGTTATGACCCTGCCAGTTGGGCGGAATGTTGGGCCCAGAGACGTACACCCCAGGGGGCGGTGGACATCTGGATGGACGAGGTGCCTCCCAACGACCCACATCGGCGCACGCTGCTCACCACCTGGTTGACGGAAATCGGCGTGGGCGTGGCCCAGACCAGTTGGGGCTACTACTTTATCGCTGACTTTGGACGTCCACGTGCCTGACCCTCGTGGGGCTGGCGCCTTGCAGGCAGGCAGGTCCCCTTGACACTTCACTTGGCCCAAGTACAATACACCTGCCATCAGCCCACCACTGTCACCATCCACCGGGTTCAGAGGCATCGAGAAACGAGGGTACAGGGTCATGCTTGGAAGCCTTCAGTCAGCGATAGCAGACTTTCACCGTGCACGACGGCAGGCCGCCTTTGAGGAGGTTATGGCCTACCTGACCGGCAAGTCCACCGATCTCCTCTCGTATGAAGAGGTGCGCCGGAAACTGAGGGCGAGGCAAAGCGGGACGCGGAAACTGGAGGAGATTCCACTGGATGCCATCGTCGGCAGTGTCGGGCGGTACAAAGACTTTACTCGCAGCTTCCTGCCCCGTCTGGACAGTGACGAAAAGCGATGGGCCAGGGTTATGGCAAAGATGAACGATCTGACGGGAGTGCCCCCGATTGAGGTCTATAGGATCGGCCAGGCCTATTTCGTGCTGGATGGTAACCACCGTGTATCGGCTGCTCGGCAACTTGGCCTGGCTTACATCCAGGCATACGTGACGGAGGTTCACACGAGGGTGGATCTTTCTCCCGACGTTCAGCCCGATGATCTGATCATAAAGGCCGAGTCCGCTGACTTTCTGGAGCAGACTCGCCTGGATGACCTCCGCCCTGGCGCTGACCTGAGCGTGACAGCGCCGGGGCAGTACAGGGTGCTCGAGGAACACATCGCGGTTCATCGCTATTTCATGGGCCTGGAGCAACAGCGGGAGATCCCTTACGAAGAGGCGGTCACCCATTGGTACGACGCGGTCTACCTGCCGGTGGTACGGGTCATACGAGAAAGGGGGCTGTTGCGGGAGTGTCCGGATCGGACGGAGACCGATCTCTACCTCTGGATTGCGGAGCACCGCGCCGCACTGGAGGAGGAACTGGGCTGGGAGGTCGGGGTGGAGGCAGCGGCTGTCGATTTGGCTGACCAGTGCAACCTGAGCCCGCAGCGTGCGGTCACGCGGGTGGGTGAGAGGATCCTGGATGCCGTGGTGCCCGCTGAGCTTGGATCCGGCCCGCCACCGGGCCAGTGGCGACAGGAATGGCTGACGGCCCGCCAGACCGATCACCTGTTCGCCGATATTCTGGTGGCGATAAACGGAGAGCAGGCCGGTTGGAACGCGCTGGGACACGCGTTGTTCGCAGCTCAGCATGAGGAAGGGCGGGTGCACGGCCTCCACGTCGTGCCTTCGAAAGCCCAAAAGGAAAGCGAGGAGGTCCAGGCTTTGCAAGCTGAATTCGAACGCCGCTGCGACATGGCCGGTGTTCGAGGGGACATGGTCATCGAGGTCGGAGATGTGCCAGTCCGGATATGCGACCGGGCGCGGTGGACCGACCTGATCGTTGCCAGCCTGAGCCATCCTCCCCCGCCTCAGCCGGTTGGCAAGCTGGGCTCTGGACTGAGCACCCTGATACGGCGCTGTCCCAGGCCGGTGCTGCTGGTACCGGAGGCTTGGACCACACCCCACCTGGAAAGCGCGCTGCTGGCCTACGATGGCAGCAGCAAGGCGGAGGAAGCGCTCTTCGTCGCTACCTACATATCGGGCCGGTGGAACATACCTTTGGTCGTCGTGACAGTGATGGGGAATGGTCGCACCACGTCGCAGACGCTGGGGCGCGCCCAGGAGTACCTGGAAGCGCATGGGGTACGGCCCACGCTTGTGGAAGGACATGGGGCAGTCTCCACGGAAATCATGGTCACGGCCGAGGAGCACGGCTGTGAATTGATCATCATGGGCGGCTATGGGTTCAACCCGGTTTTGGAGGTCGTGCTCGGCAGCGCCGTGGACGAGGTGTTGCGCACGAGCCGACGGCCAATGTTGATCTGCCGATAGGTTGTACTGGCACAGGAGGGACAAATGTTATTCGCTATCGACATCGGTAACACCAACATCACCTTCGGCCTGTATGAAGGGGATGTGTTGGGCTCGCGCTGGCGCATCCGTACGATTCACGACAAAATGCCTGACGAGTACGGCATCCTGATGGATCAATTGTTTCGCCATCAGGGCTACCGGCCCGAACAGGTGACCGGCGTTGCTATCGCCAGTGTCGTGCCACCGTTGACCCCGGTCTTTGAGCAGGCTTGCCGGTACTACCTGGGGCAAGAGTCGCTGGTGGTGGATGCGACTGTGGAGACCGGCGTGCGTATCCGCTACGACAACCCGCACGAGGTGGGGGCTGACCGGGTCGTGGACGCGGCTGCCGTGCGAGCGCTGTACAGCGTGCCTGCCTGCGTGGTGGACTTTGGCACCGCCACGACCTTCGATGCCGTTTCAGCCGAGGGGGATTACCTGGGCGGAGCCATTGCCCCTGGCATCGGCATCTCTGCCCAGGCTCTCTTTGAACGGACCGCCAAACTACCTCGGGTGGAGCTGACCCGCCCGCCGTCGGCCATCGGGCGCAACACCGTCCACAGCATGCAGTCGGGCCTGCTCTTCGGCTACGTCGGCTTGGTGGAGGGAATGGTGGCCCGCTTCAAGGCCGAATTGGGGCCGGAGACGCGCGTCATCGGCACAGGGGGTCTTGCGGAGGTCATCGCCCGCGAGACCGACGTCATAGAGGTGGTGGACCCGTGGCTGACATTGCATGGGCTGCGGATCATCTACGAGCTGAACCGGTAGGCGACGGCGGGCGGTGAGCTATGGAATCGATCTCTCTGCTGCGCGATAGACGCATCCTCCTCGGCGTCACCGGGGGCATTGCCGCCTACAAGGTCTGCATCCTGGCCAGCCACCTGACCCAGGCCGGCGCCTGGGTGGACGTGGTGATGACAGAATCGGCAACCCGTTTTGTCGCGCCGCTGACCTTCGAGGCGCTGACCGGACGATCTGCATACACGGATATGTGGCGCACGTCGGACCATTCTGCGAGCGGGGCCGAAGGGGAGGGCCTGCCCGTCCATATCTCTCACGTTGGGCTGGCCCACGCCGCCGAGTTGCTGGTCATCGCCCCGGCTACGGCCAACACCTTGGCAAAGCTGGCGACGGGCGTGGCTGACAATCTTCTGACCACCCTGGCGCTGGCTGCCTCGTGTCCGGTGCTGGCCGTGCCCGCCATGGACGTCGGCATGTGGAGTCACCCGGCTACCCAGGCCAACGCCGCCACGCTGCGGGAGCGGGGCGTCCGTTTCGCCGGCCCGGCCCGTGGGCGGATGGCATCCGGGCTGGAGGGCGAGGGGCGTATGATAGAGCCGGGGGAGATCCTGGGCCACGTCCGTCTGGCGCTGGGGCAGGGTGGCGTCCTGGCCGGACGACGGGTCGTTGTCACTGCTGGCCCCACCTGTGAGCCCCTCGACCCGGTTCGCTTCATCAGCAACCGTTCCTCCGGGCGCCAGGGCTTTGCCCTGGTCCAGGCAGCGCTCGACCAGGGGGCATCAGTCACCCTGGTCACCGGTCCCACGTCTCTCTCTACCCCTGTCGGCGCGGAGCGTGTGGACGTCACCTCCGCCCAGGAGATGCACGACGTCGTGCTCTCCGCCGTGGAACGGGCCGACGTATTGCTGATGGCTGCCGCCGTAGCCGATTACCGTCCGGCCGATGTGGCTCGGCACAAGCTCAAGAAGGGAGAGGGAGAGCTTGCCCTGCGCCTGGCCCGCACGCCGGACATCCTCGCCGCTGTGGCGGTCCGCCGGGCCGAGGCTCGCTTCCCCCGCGTCGCGGTCGGTTTTGCTGCCGAGAGTGAGGACCTGGTGAAAAACGCCCGCGCCAAATTGGAGGCCAAAAACCTCGATCTGATCATCGCCAACGACATCAGCGCTGGCGACGCGGGCTTTGCCGCAGAAACCAACCGGGTGATGCTGATCGGGCGTGATGGTGGCGTGGAGTCACTGCCGCTGATGAGCAAGGTCGCCGTGGCCGAGATCGTGATAGAGCGAGTCGCTGGCCTGCTGGCGCACGTGGAAGGACAGCAGGGGTGAGGCCATCGGTCAGGACAGGGCGCGAGTTGCACGGAGCACGCCTGCAACTCCTCCGCTCTGGGGGATGGCTGGTCCTCTTGCTGGCAATATCGGTAGTGCTGGTGGGATGTACAGCCCCTGATCCTGCTGCCTCCTCGCTGCGGCTGCCCACCCGCATCCCGCGCACTCCCACCCCGATTCCGACGGTCACTCCCACGCCGTTCTCTATCGCCGCGCAGACCTACTACGAGGAGGGAAGGACCCGCCAGGAAGCGGACGATCTGGAAGGGGCGCTTCAATCCTTCACCTGGGCCATTCAACGGGCGCCCGATTTCGCCCCCGCCTACGTCGCCCGCGGCACCGTCTACCTGGCGCAGGGACAGCTCCCTCAGGCCGTGGCTGACGCCGACGCGGCATTGGAGACCGATCTCACCAACGCTGCGGCCTACGCGCTGCGGGGCGAGGCGTTGCGCGCGCTGGGAATGACCCGGCTTGCGCTGGAAGCGTTCGAACAGGCGGTGGGTCTAGATCCTGACCTGGAGGCCGAGACGTTTCGCTCGCGCTGGCTCGCCGCTCGCAACGAGCACGACGCCGTCCGCCTGCTGAAGCTGAGCAGCGAATATGCCGACATCCGTCCCGATGACCCCCTGCGCTATTACTATCGCGGTTGGGCCTTTGTCGAACTGGGCAGTGGCAGCGCCGCCGTCAAAATCCTGGTCGATGGGATCGGGAGCACTCCTGAGCCATCGGCCTTGCTCTGGTTCGCGCTGGGTCAGGCCTACGCGGCAGCCGGCGACTGGCAGAACGCGGTCACCGCTCTCGAGGCTACCCGCGTGTTGGTCCAGGCTGGCGACGCCAGCCTAGCACTTCACACCGACCAGCCCGTCGTCGATCTCTTCGACGCGCTCGGGCGGGCCTACCTGGGGGCTGGGCGTTGCGTGGACGCCGAGACGATGCTGGTGTACGCCATAGACATCGGAGCGCCAGCCTGGGAATACGACGCTCTTCTGAGGGAGGCACGCCTGTGCCAGACTCCCACTCCCAAGCCCACGCCCTACCTCACCGCGACGCCAGGGTGAGCGGCTCGATGGGTTCCAGCGCTTCGATCGCGCAGCCGTGGTGGCAAGACCAGCGGGAGAAGGTTTCCAGATGGGAGCAGCGAGTGCGGCCAGCGAGGGTGACGCAGATCGGTCAGCACTTGGGCCAGAATCTCCAGGAGCGCCGCTTGTTCTTCGTCCACGGGGACGATGCGGTACAGCAAGCTGCCATCCCAGCACAAGGTCTCGATGACGTCCAAGCTGTTGAGTGTTTCGATGATCCGTCGAGTTGTCATCTGCCATCCGTTCTGGCGCGCCTGGCGCTGCACATGAACTTGCCGACCGGTGACTTTTTGATCCGGGTGTTGGCTCGTTTCTGAACGGCCTCCACAGTGCGGTGATAGGGCTGACCGATCTTGGCTTGCACTTCCTTCAGTTCCTGGCGCAAGGCTCTCAACTTGGTCGCCCGGCCTTTGCAAAGCGCTGCGCATAGGGCCGCTGAGAACGACGAGGCCTTTGTGGGTGACTTGCCTGCCGTCGTGTTCGAAAGTGACCCGGCAAGGTCGGCCCCAATAGCCCTTGCGCCCCCGCTCATCATTCAGCGGCAGAGCGTGGAACTGCTGATCGGGATATGCCACCAGCAGCTCTCGGTGAGCTTTCTTGTGGGGCTGGAGCCCGGCCAGATAGCGCAGCCTGTGATCATCGTAGGCGATAGCCAACTCGTCATTCAGATTCGCCCGGTCGCCGATATCGGCGTGTTGTGGGTGACCGGCGGGCAGGCGTACCGCTGGGTGGTGTTCAACGGGGTCACCGATGAGCCCTTGGTGCTGTCACCGACACACTGCCCAGGGGTTTGTTAAGAGATGGCGGCCGCTGGCATACATGGTCGCTCTCGGGTAGAATAGAGCCGAATGCGGTGAATGATGACCTACGCGGGACTGTTTCTCCTTTCGGCGGCCACGCTCGCCTTTGAGATCAACCTGACGCGTTTCTTCTCCGTCGCGCAGTTCTACCACTTTGCCTTCATGATCGTCAGCCTGGCGCTCCTGGGCTTTGGCGCAAGCGGCACGTTTCTGACGATCCTCTCTCGCCTGAGAGCCCGCGATCCTGCCCGCGCATTGCCCGTGTTGAGCTGGGGATTCGCGGTCGCGACCATCGGCTCGTACGCGCTTACCCTCTATGTCCCCTTCGACTCCTTCCGCATCGCGCACGAATGGCGGCAGGGGGCCGTGCTGGTGCTCCACTACGTCGCGCTGGCGCTTCCCTTCTTCTGCAGTGGCGCCACCGTCGGCCTGCTGCTGGCAGCGCAGCCCGATAGCGTGTACCGCACCTACGCGGCCAACTTGACCGGCTCAGCCGCCGGCTGCCTGCTCGCTGTCCTCGTCACCTCGCTGGTGGGCGGCGAAGGCGTCGTTCTCCTCTCCGCCGCCCTGGGCGTCCTGGCTGCCCTCATTTTCCAGCACGCGCCCCCCAGCGACCGGCAGCCAGCAGCCAGCATCCGGCGTCCCGGTTCACGTTTCGCGTCGTACGCTTCACGCGTCGCCCAGGTGGCAGTCGCCCTGATCCTGTTCCTCGGCGCGTTCTGGACGCCCTCTTTCCTCAAGATCCGGCTCTCCCCCTACAAGAGTCTCAGCTATGCCCTCCTCTACCCCGACGTGGAGTTGGTATCCCAGCGCTGGAATGGCTTTTCGCGGGTGGACGTCGTGAGATCCAGCAGCATCCGCAGCCTGCCCGGGCGCGGATTCCGCTGCACCAGCCAGCCGCCGCCCCAACTCGGCCTCACCGTGGACGGCGACGACCTGAGCCCCATCAGTCACGTCCCACCGGGCTTTGCGTCCCTGGAGTTCACCGACTGCTTGCTGACCGCGCTGCCGTATCGGCTGCGGCCCGGCGCTCGCGCACTGGTACTGGAGCCCCGTGGCGGCTTTGACGTGCTGGTCGCGTTGGCCGAGGGCGCGCGAGGGGTGATGGCGGTCGAGGCGAACCCGCTTATCGTCGAGGCGGTGCGGACGCAGGGAGCGTGGGCTGGCGGCCTGTACGATGATTCCCGCGTGACGGTCGTGGTGGAGGAGGGGCGGGCCTACGCGCGGCGGTCGCGAGACCGGTACGATGTAGTGACGCTCTCGCTGACCGCCCCCCAGCGCCAGGTCACCTCCGGCGCGTACAGCCTGGCCGAGGACTACCGCTACACCGTGCAGGCCTTTGCCGATTACCTGGCGCGGCTGGATGAGGATGGCCTCCTGGTCGTGACCCGCTGGCTGCAGGTGCCGCCCTCCGAGGCCATCCGGGCCTTTGCGCTGGCGGTGGAGGCGGTCGAGCGGGCCGGTGGCGATCCGCAGGAGAGCATCGTCGCGCTGCGCAGCTACCAGCAGATGCTGATCATGGTCCGGCGCGGTCGGTTCACAGGGGAGGAACTGGCTGCCGTCCGCACTTTCGCCGCGCAGCGTGCCTTTGATCTCGTCTACCTGCCTGGGATCAGCCCAGAGGAGGTCAACCTTTATAACGTGCTGCCAGAACCCGGCTATCACCGCGCCTGTGTCGGGCTGCTGGAGGCAGAGGACAGAAGCGCCTGGTACCAGGCGTATCGCTTCGACGTCGAGCCGCCCGTTGACGACCGGCCCTTCTTCGGCCATTTCTTCAAGTGGCGCCAGGCACCGGAGGTGCTGGCGATGGCCGGACACACCTGGCAGCCCTTTGGCGGCGCGGGCTATTTTGTGATGCTGGCTTTGCTGGCGCTGGCGGCGGTCGCGGCCGGGATATTGATCCTGCTGCCCCTGGCGGTACACAGGCGGGAAAGGGTGGAGCGAGGGCGTCCGTTGGGCGGGATGCTGGGATACTTTGCGCTCTTGGGCTTGGGATACCTGTGCGTGGAGATACCGCTGCTGCAGCAGTTCATCCTGTTCCTTGGGCATCCAGCTTACGCGTTGGCGACGGTGCTCTTCGCGCTGCTGCTGTTTTCCGGGCTGGGGAGCCTGCTCTCGCGCCGCGTACCGTTACGGCTGGCGCTGATCCTGCTGCCGGTTCTCGTCGGGGGCTATGCGCTGGGCCTGCCGCTTCTCTTCGAGGCGACGTTGGCCGCGTCCCTGGGGATCCGGCTGGTCGTCGCGGTGATCGCGTTGGCCCCACCGAGCCTGTTGATGGGGATGCCCTTTCCACGGGGATTGGCGTTGTTGGAACAGGGGGATCCCGGTCCTACCATGATCGCTTGGGCCTGGGGAGTTAACGGGGCGGTCTCGGTGGTGGCGTCGATCCTGGCCGCTCTGCTGGCGCTCTCTTTCGGTTTTTCGGCTGTCCTGGCGGCGGGGGCGGCCTGCTACGTCGGCGCTTTTGTCACGGAAAGGGCCATTCGTGTCCACCCTCACCACGGTGCGACTCTGCCCCTGGACCAGTGAAGGGGACGAAAGCGACGCCTCCCTTGTTAAAGGCCTGCAACTCCCCATCCGGACTCTTGACGAACTTCCACAGCGTCTGATAGCCGCCCGGCGGCCCGATGGGGATGACCATCCGTCCGCCATTGGCCATTTGATCCATCAGGAATGGCGGCACGTGATCGGGGGCGGCGGTGACGATGATAGCATCAAAAGGAGCGTGTTCAGACCAGCCATAGTAGCCATCGTCCTGCTTGCAGTGGACGTTGGTATAGCCCTGGCTCTCCAGCCGCTCCCGTGCGCTCTCGGCCAGATCAGGGATGATCTCGATGGTGTAGACCTTGATGCCAGGGATCTCAGCCAGGATGGCCGCCTGGTAGCCGGAGCCGGTGCCGATCTCCAGCACCTTGTCCCCTTCCTTCAATTCGAGTAACTCGGTCATCAGCGCGACGATGTAGGGCTGGGAGATGGTCTGCCCATAGCCGATAGGCAAGGGATAGTCGCCATAGGCGTGCTGGCGCTGACTTTCCGGTACAAAGAGGTGGCGAGGGACGGTGCGCATGGCGCGCAACACGTCCTCATCGGTAATCCCGCGTCTCTCAATCGTGTCGATCACCATTCGCTCCCTTTGCTGTGCGAAAACTGCTTCATCGCCCGACGGCGTTGGCAATGGCTTAGGGACAGTGGCAGTTGGCGATGTCGTAGGCGTCGCGGGAGTTGTGACCGCTGTGCAGGCGACGAGCAGGGCAAGCGCCAGGGGTAGAACCACTCCGATCCTGCGCATTGCTCAATCCTTTCTGCTGCATGCTCATTCTGATATCTTCTGGTCTTGGACGCAAAAGCAGAGAGTGCGTGCTTTCGGCACACAGCCCTTACATCGGCATCCTCAGTTGTATTGTCCCTTTCTCGATGTAGGCCTTGAGACCCTCCAAGGCCACCTGGTAGATCCTGTGTACGCGGCGTGTAACCAGGAATAGGCGAGCTAGCAGTGCTCGGGACCCATAGTACTCGTGGCGGCTGAGCACTTCGGTCCCGTTGGCGGTGGCTTCGAAATAATATCCGTGGCTCGCTTCCACTCCCATCACCTTTCCCCGCCAAGCCACGTAAGGAACGGCGCTGACCTCCACGACGGTCCCACTCCCCGACACCGTGCCGAAGGGAAAGCCGAACTTGATGGTCTGGCGGAACCGTGCTCCCAGCGTCCAGGGAATGCCAGAGGTCCACTCTACCTCAACCAGGGCCGGAAACCAATGGGACCACTTGCCGACGTCCGTAAAACAAGTCCACAGCACCTCAGGCGAAGCAGCCACCTCGATTCGGTTTTCTACCACTGCCCGCGGCTTGGGCTCCTTGGCCATCGTGGTATTCTCCCTCTCGCATACCGCATTGTACTCCAAATGCCACCGCTTGCCAAATGATCTGCGCCTATCTCAAGGTCTCCTACGTTGGCTTGTTGGATAACGAGATAGGCACAATCTAACGAAACGCTGATACTGCTCTTATCTAATTCTGATACAAGTAGAGTATATTCAACGTGAGATGTGATGCGTCGCTGCGCGTCCGTCTTGGGAAAGTATGTTCAACGCTGATTTACCATAATGAAGGATCAGGAGGAAGCAAATGGGAAAGATTATTGGAATTGACTTGGGTACGACCAACTCGGTGGTTGCTGTGATGGAGGGCGGCGAACCGACCGTGATCCCGACCGCCGAAGGAGGAAGATTGTGCCCCTCGGTCGTCGCCTTCACCAAGAGCGGCGAGGAACCGGTCGGACAGACCGCGCGGCGGCAGGCCGTCGTCAACTCGGAGAACACCGTCTTCTCCGTCAAGCGGCTGATGGGCCGCCGGTACGACGACCCCGAGGTGGTGAAGGCTCGCGAGATCCTGCCGTACGAGATCGTG
>Ga0180437_10011054_pt1 | contig 10895 bp, 11 predicted proteins | sample SS_ome_4_FD_132410 | JGI IMG/M metagenome (GOLD analysis project Ga0180437, IMG submission 132410) | Hypersaline lake sediment archaeal communities from the Salton Sea, California, USA - SS_3_D_1 metaG | ecosystem: Environmental > Aquatic > Non-marine Saline and Alkaline > Hypersaline >... | reverse complement strand
TGAAGAAAATGACCGGGTTGAAGCTGAAGGTAAAAAAGGCGCCAAGGTTGACCAGCTTTTCCTTGGTGTAAGTAAGGTCTCACTTTCAACTGAATCATTCTTATCAGCGGCATCATTCCAAGAAACTGCCAAAGTCTTAATCAATGCCGCAGTGACCGGTAAGGTAGATACTCTTGAAGGCTTAAAAGAAAACGTAATCATTGGCCGCCTCATCCCAGCCGGCACTGGTTACGAAGAAGAATAAATTACAAATAAAAATCGGCCGTGCGAACGGCCGGTTTTTTGTTACAATTTATCTTGTAAAATAGGCTTAATTTTGCTATAATTAGCCTACAAATCATATGTCAGGACACTCAAAATGGCACTCAATTAAGCATAAAAAAGCTGCGACTGATGCAAAAAAAGGCAAGATTTTTACCAAGCTTGCCCGCGCCATTACCGTGGCAGCCAAAGGCAACCCAGATCCGGATGCCAATTTTCAATTGCGTCTGGCAATTGATCAAGCTAAAGCAGCTAATGTGCCAAAAGACAATATTGAGCGCGCCATTGCCCGTGCCACGGGCGAAGGCAAAGAAGCGCTTGAAGAAATTTTATATGAAGCTTATGGTCCAGGCGGTGTGCCGTTGATTATTGAAGTATTGACTGACAATAAGAACCGCACAGTTTCAAACCTTAAACACATCCTTACATCAAATGGTGGCAGTTTGGCCGGTCCGGGCAGTGTGCAGTATCTTTTTGAAAGAAAAGGTGTGGTGCGTATCAAAGATTTGGGTGCCAATGCCGAAGAAACCGAACTTAAGTTAATTGATGCCGGTGCCGAAGATATTGATGATGACGACAGTATGAAAATTATTTACTGCGCCCCGGAAAAATTAAAAAATATTTTAAACGCACTCGGTGATATGGAGATTGAATACTCTGGCTTGGAATGGATTGCCAAAGACCGGGTCACGCCTGATGAAGAAACACAAAAGAAGCTAGAGAGACTGTTTGAAGCACTTGAGGAAGATGACGATGTTAATGACTATTCGTCAAATCTAGTATAGGGAATATAGAATATTGAATATCAAATATTAATAATATTCTATATTCTACATTCCAAATTCAATATTCTTCGTACATCATTGCTTAAATCATAAATAAGCCGCCAATGGTTCCCAAAAAAACAAGACGTATCCTCGGAATTGATCCTGGTTTTGCCCGAACCGGCTGGGGTATTATTGATGCTGGATCGCGGATTGAAGTAGTTGATTACGGCTGTATTGAAACCCATAAAGGAATGGATTATTCTGACCGCCTAATCAGTCTTTCCAAGGAATTAAATAAAATTATTAAACGCCACAAACCAGAGCTGGCTGGAGTTGAGCAGCTTTTTTTTGTAAAAAATGTTAAAACCGGCATTCAGGTAGGGGAGGCGCGCGGCATCATTATCCTGACACTTGCTCAAAGCAAGCTTGGGATTCATGAATTTACCCCGCTTCAAATCAAGCAGGCGGTAGCCGGCTATGGCAATGCTGATAAAGGCCAGGTTCAGCGTATGGTAAAAACACTGCTGGCTTTAAAGTCAATTCCCAAGCCTGATGACGCGGCTGATGCATTGGCTGTGGCAATCTGCACGTCCGCGATTCGTAAGAAATAAATATGCCTAAAAAAATATTCAAAATCGCTCATATTGCCAGTGAAGTTGACCCGTTTTCCAAAACCGGTGGTTTGGCAGTGGTTACGCGCTCACTTCCCAAAGCGCTTAAACGCCTTGGTCATGATGTAATCGTGATTACTCCGCTTTACGGCCAGATTATTAATAAGAAAAAGTACAAACTTAAAGAAATTGCCCATGACGTAAAGATTAAAATTGATGACAAAAACAGTGTTAAAGTAAATTTTTGGCAGGGTTTTCTTATGGAGGGCTTGCCCACTTATTTTATTGAAAATGAAAAATATTTTTCCAAACGCAAAAAATTGTACGGCTCGACCCATGAAAATGCTCGGTTTCTTTTATTTGGTATTGCCGCATTAAAGTTACTCACGTACATCAAGTTTCCTGCTGAAATTATTCATTGCCATGACTGGCAGACCGGCATGGTGCCTTACTTTTTTCAAAAAGGCTTTAAAAGAAGTCCGGTAATCGGCAAAGCCACGACAATTTTTACAATTCATAATCTGGCTTTTCAAATGGGCTTGAGTTGGTGGAAAGTGCCGTTGGCAAGAAAAGACTTTGGCATAAAAAAATTGCCATACTTTGATGATCCAAAGCTCGAATACATTAATTTTGCCAAACGCGCAATTTTAAACGCTGATGTCATCAGCACGGTTTCAGAAACCTATGCTCAGGAAATACTGACCCCGCGTTTTGGCCAGGATCTGCACCGCATTTTATCAAACCGCAAGGACCGCCTCTTCGGAATTGTTAACGGCATTGACTATGGTGAATATAATCCATTGACTGACCCAGGTCTTTATAAAAATTTTAGTTACAAAAGCCCGCATCTTAAGGTTAAAAATAAACTGGCTTTGCAAAAAATGTTTGGCCTACCCCAGGATGAAAAGATTCCAGTGATTGGTATGGTTTCTCGGATTACTGAGCAAAAAGGTTTTGAGCTATTATTCGATGCCCTGGACGGCATTATGAAAATGAATGTTCAGCTCGTGATTATGGGCGGCGGTGATAAGCGCTACATTCAGCGGATTAAAGAATACATGAAAATGTATCCAAAAAAGATTAGCGCCACGCTTGAGTTTTCCAAGCATAACACCAGGGTTTATGCCGGCTCTGACTTTTTTCTGATGCCGTCGCGTTTTGAGCCATGCGGAATTACTCAGCTTGAAGCCATGCGCTATGGCGCTATTCCGATTGTTCGTCACATCGGTGGTTTGATTGATACAGTGACAAATTTTGATCCACGTACCGGCAAGGGGAATGGTTTTGTTTTTAAAAAATATGATTCCCACGCACTCTTAATCGCTATTGTTCGCGCGCTTGAAACATATAAGTACAGGGATGTTTGGAATGAATTAGTGGTTGACGTGATGCGCCGCAGTTATTCTTGGGAATTGCCAGCTGAAAAATACGTTGATCTCTATAAAAAAGCAGTTAAATTAAAAAAACAAAATGGAAAATCAAAAAAATAACAAACCTGAGTTGACCTGGGTGAATTTTTTACACATTTATCAGCCGCCGAATCAGTTTCCCGAAGTTTTGGATAAGGTGGTTAATGAAAGCTATGTGCCTTTGATTAAGCTGGCAAAAAAAATTCCGCGTTTTTATTTTACTTTAAATATTAATGCCTCTTTAACCGAGCAATTGGCCGAACGGGGATATAAAAACGTTATTGACGACTTGGCCGGCCTGGCCCGGCGCCGGCAGATTGAGTTTACTGGCTCCGCCGCTTATCATCCGATTCTGCCGCTTTTGCCGGACAATGAAATTATTCACCAGATTGAAAAAAATAATGAGATAAATAAAAAATATTTTGGCAGTGTTTATACACCAACCGGCTTTTTTAGCCCGGAAATGGCTTATTCCAACCGCTTGGCCAGGATAGTAAAAAAACTCGGTTTTAAATGGATAATCCAGGATGAAAATCAAGTTGATGAAAAAATCGATCCGGCTAAGAAGTACCTTATCAAGGGCCGGGGATTGGAAATTATTTTTCGCGAAAGAGAGCTTTCTAAAAGCTATCCGCCCGAAGTTTTAGCCAGACGACTTGAGCGGGCTGAGGAGGGTGAAATAATCGGCATCAGCGCCACCGACGGTGAGATTTACGGCCATTGGCATAAAGATGAAAGGCGGGTTTTGCAAAAATTAGTTGCCAAACCAAACGTTAATATTCTGAGGGTTAGTGATTTTCTTTTCGAGCGCCGCGGCCGCGAGCTTGTTACCCCGTTCCGCTCATCTTGGGAGTCTCTGCCCAAAGAAATTAGTTTGGGCATTCCTTTTCGGCTTTGGAATGACCCAAAAAACAAGCTTCACCAAAAGCTCTGGGCCTTGGCTAAGCTTTCTATCAAGATTGTAAATAAAAATAAAAAAGACCCTAACTATTATTGGGCACGATGGCATTTGGATCGGGGATTGGCTTCATGTACTTTTTGGTGGTGTTCGCGCATGCAACCGAGTCCGTTCTGCCCAGTCACTTGGAATCCGGACGAAGTTGAAAAAGGCTTGATTCAGCTTATTCGTTCAATCCGTTCACTTGAGAAACTACCGACCAAAGCCAAGCTTGGCGCAGAAAAAAAATATTTTCAGCTTCAAAAATTAATCTGGGAAACCCATTGGAAAGAATATGGCAAAAAGTAGGCCAAAAACCCATTTAATCTTTGACCAGACTTATCTTAAAAATCTTTTGTCGCGGGCGCTTAAGGTTAAAAGATTTAAAAAGATTTCAATTTATCCGGTCAAGGTTCGCCTCACCCCAACTTTTGAGCACGTAGTTTTGGCAGTAAAGGCAAGACTCCCCAGCGGCAAAACCTTTGGGCTTTATGCCATGGGCCACTCATCCGGCATAAAGAAAAATCTTTATCATATTTTAAAATTCCTCAAAGCACGGGTAGATAAAACCGGGCTCGATGTACCTGAGCCATTGGTTTATGACCCAAAGACAAAGTCAATTGTGTACAAGGAATTAAACGGTCCAAATCTTTACGCACTTTTGGAAAAGAAAAAAACCGGACTTTTGCCAATTTTCCGCCAGTTCGGCACAAGCATGGCAAAGATGCATAGTCTCACCCCATCTAAGATATTAAAACCCCACAATCTTGACATGCGCGAGCTTGATCCGTCAAATATTCTCGCAGATATTAAAAAGCGCAACAAATCACTGTATATGCGGATCAACAAGGCCAAATCCAGGCTCAGCCATGCCAAAGCCAAATTACTCAAATCTAAGCGCGACCGAGTGGTGGTGCACGGCGATCTTCATCCAGAAAATGTGATCATTCTAAACCACGATTATAAAAATCCCAAACTTGGCATGATCGATGTGGAAAACGCCAGCCTTGACGAACGCGAATATGATCTTGGCTCATTTCTTGAGCAGGTAGAAATCATGGCCACGCCATTTTATAAAAAATCTCAAATCCAGTCATTTCAAAGAGCCTTTTTAAACGCCTATTTAGAACAAGCCAAACTCAAGCCAGATGCAAGCATGGAAAAACAGATAAATTTGTATAAAGCATTTTTTGGCCTCAAGGCAACAATTTTTTACTTCCGTCTTGGCTGGCATAAAAAACTTGAAAAAATTTTAAAGCGGGTTGAAAAGCATTTAAACCAGATTGAAAAAAAACTATGAAGACCGTCGGTTTGGTAAATGTAAAACAATACAATAAATCATATCAGCGCATCATCAAGGAGTTGGGTCACAAGTCAATTCTTTTTGATATTTATTCTGATAATTTACCCGCGACCATTAAAAAAATGGATAAAAAGGTTGATGTTTATTATTGGCAGTCAATTGACCGCGGCCATTATTATCGGGCCAAGATATTAGACCCGGTTTATTATATTGAAAAGTACTCGCCGCGTAAAATATTTCCAGACTTTAACCAGGTTTTTACGTTTAATGATAAAATCAAGCAATATCAGCTTTTTCAGTACCTTAATATTCCCACGCCAAAGACTTTTATAGCCACTGATAAGAAAAAAGCACTTCATTATATTTCAAAAGCCAAATATCCATTTGTGCTGAAGGATCCGCACAGCTCATCCGGTCTGGCAGTTTATTTAATCAAAACAAAAAAGCAGGCCAAAGAGATTATAAATAAAATATTTACACCCAAGGGTTATAATAGTCTTTTCAGTAAATTCTATGCCCAGGATTTTATTCCAAATCTTGATAAAAGCCTGCGCGTCATTGTGATCGGCAGTAAAACCTATTGCGCGTACTGGCGCATCAGTCCGGATGATTGGAAGCACCACGTTGGTCCGGGCGCTACCGTGACTGACAAAAACGTGCCGCGTTCCGCCACCCGGCTTTGCGAGCGCGTGTCGCAAAAACTTGGTTTTCACTGGATGGCTTATGACATTCTGATGAAGGCAGGCAAACCGCAGATGATCGAGTTTTCACCAAACTTTGGCGTCACTGGCGCGCGTCAGCTCGGTTATCACCCGCGCCGTGAAATCATTAAATACACCATTAAACACGCATAAATTATGAAGATTGCAATTGTTCCTCAGCCTGGCGTTATAAAGCTTACCGCCAGTGGTTATCGAAAAAGAATGTATCATCTGGTTGATGAATTGGACCGGCTCGGACACAAGGTCAGAATTTTTGGTTTGCCTGGATCACGGACAAAAGGGGAGCTGGTGACAAATTTAAATTTTGGCCGTAAACCCTATACGTTTAGCTGGGAAACAAGAATTAATTTTATGGCTCAGGCAATTTTGGCTTCACAAGATTGCGATATAATTAATTGCCAGACCGATCATGTGGCCACGGTCTTGGATCGTTTCAGTAAGGTTCCGATTTTGCATACCATAATAACCGCAAATCTGCTCGGGCCGTCGCGAAAACTGCTCAGATTGAATAAGGATTTAAAATACTCAGCCGTTTCCGGGGCACCAAAGAATCGTTTTAAGTATCTCAAATTTCAAGGCGTTGTTTACAATGGCTGTGATACCAAAAGTTTTAAGTTCAATCCAAAGCCAAAAGATTATTTTCTCACCATGAGCCGCATTCACCCGGACAAAGGCGTTCATCGGGCCGTTGCGGCCGCCCGGGCCGCCAGAATCCAACTGAGAATTGCCGGTCGGATTGATGATGAACCATATTTTAACAAAACAATAAAGCCGTATCTTGGGAAAAGAATTAAATACGTTGGTTTTATTGAACCGAGCGGTTTTCGCGGTAAAGTAAAACTCATTCAAAATGCCAAATGTGTATTTGCGCTTTCTAAGCAGGATGAGGGTTTTTCTAACACTATCCTTGAATCCCTTTCCTGCGGCACGCCGGTGATTGCTTGGGACCAGTACAGCTATAAAGAAATTATTAAAAACAATGAAACCGGCTTTATTGTTTCTGACAAGGCGAGCTTGAAGCAGGCGATTAAATCAATCGATAAAATTGACCGTTCCTATTGCCATAAAGTTATTAAAGATAATTATACCTATGCTCACATGGCTCGCGGTTATGAAAAGCTGTTTAAACGTATTGCCAAAAAATGATAGAATATTAGTATGAAACCCGAAATTAGAAAAGACTATATTCAGGAAAAATACGTAATTATTGCACCCAAAAGGGGAAAGCGTCCTCATGATATTGAACGTCCTGAGCGAACCAGCCCGCCGAGTAAAAAGGCGTGCGTTTTTTGTCCAGAAAATATCAATAAAGAAAAGGCAATTATTAATGTTGGCGGTGCCAACAAGTGGCGCATCAAAGTAGTGCCCAATAAATTCAGTGCGGTATCACTTACCAACCCAAAAGCCTATGGTCAGCAAGAGGTGGTAATTGAAACCCCGGATCACAAACTCGAAATCGATGACCTTTCAACCAAGCATATTGCTGAAATTCTTAATGTTTATGCCAAGCGTACCCACGCTATTTCAAAGAACAAGAAAATCGAATATATTTTGATTTTTAAAAATAATGGCGGCAGCGCCGGCGCCACTTTGCTTCATTCGCATTCACAAATTTTTGCCACCAAGTTCTTACCACCGCATCTAAAAGATAAGGCGCAGAAAACTCAGGAATATAAGCTTGAGCACGGCTCTTGCGTATACTGCGACGTGATTAAAAAAGAATCAAAAGGCCCGCGGTTGGTTTATTGCGGGAAAAAGGTTGTGGCTTTCACACCCTATGCTTCAATGCACAACTATGAAATCTGGATTTTACCCCGGCGCCACATTGACAACATTACCGAACTTACGGCTGGGGAGCGAACCGAATGGGCACGGGTTATGAAAAAGATTTTAAAACATATCACTGATCTTGGCCTGCCTTACAATTATTATTTCCATCAGGTCGTCTATGATCAGGACCAGCATCTCTATATGAAGATTAAGCCGCGGGGGAGTGTCTGGGCTGGCGTGGAAATCGGTTCCGGCCTAATTATTAACCCGGTTTCTCCAGAGGATGCAGCCAAATATTATCGGACGGTGTTTTAGAAAATTATATAATCCATTAAAAAAGCGCGGGTATGGTCATGCCTGAGGCAGATGCGCCTCGGGCGCAAAACCCGCGCTTATTATATTATGGATTTTTTTATTTTTTCCCGCTAATTATCTCAATAACGTCTTTTGAAGATTGAATACCGAACGCATCTCTGAAAAGCATCAAATTATTCAGGCGGTATATATAATTTATTACCACAAGGATTATTACCGCGTATAAAGCTTTATATATCGGTACTACAAATGTTGTGTTGTGAAGAAAGGAAATTGCGGTCAGAAGCACAACTGTAAGAACGGCAATTAAGCCCCATTGCATCATGTTCATGCGCTCTTTGTGAAAGGCAATTAAAGTTTTTCGTGTTATTTGTAACCGGGTTAGGGATTCGAGAATGTATTGCACTGTAATATGCCTTAAACTGGGCAATTTTTTTGCACCAGTTTCTTTTTTTAATAAAACGTGAAGATCAGTCAGGGTGGTTGATCTATTCTTTACATGATATGCCCAGTCCTTATTTTTTAATATTTTTTCGAAATGTTTTTTAATTATCTTTCCAGCTTCTTTCTGGGACTTTTGAGAGATTTGGCCAAAGGCTCGGTAGATGGCCGTAAAGTCGCCGTCATTTTTAGCAATCTCTTGGCGCAAATCACGGTGGCGCTGGCTTTGGCGAGAAATAAAAAAGCCGGTAAAAATTGCAAACAAAAAAGAGGCAATTGTTATAAACACCTCTGGCTTTTCAAATCCCAAATCAATTCTAATGTTATAAAATACGTAGAAAAAAATGAATAAAATTGGGCTATAGTAAAAAAGGTTCATACCTCCTAATTAATTTTTTAACATTACTATTATAACATTTTTTTAAAAAATAAAAAATCCCGCACTCTGAGCGGGTGATGGGAATCGAACCCACCTCTTCAGCTTGGAAGGCTGACATAATAGCCACTATACGACACCCGCTCAGAACGCGGGAGAATGGTCGGGCTGGTGGGATTTGAACCCACGATCTCCTGCTCCCAAAGCAGGCGCCTTAGCCACTAGGCCACAGCCCGTCTATTTGAAAATATTATTCTTAAAGGTGATTATCAGGAATTGTTAGCCACCCCCGCGCAGCGGGGCCCCGCCTTGCGGGGTAGGCCACAGCCCGATTTTTAAAAATGTAATGCCATTGTAGCAGATTTTAAGTAAAAAATCAAGAGTTGGACAATAAAACCCCATTATCCTTGGTGCCGAGGGTGAGAATTGAACTCACGACACGTGGATTTTCAGTCCACTGCTCTACCACTGAGCTACCTCGGCGCAATAGATTATGGGGTTTAATGGTGGGCGCACGTGGACTCGAACCACGGACCTCGTCATTATCAGTGACGCGCTCTAACCAGCTGAGCTATGCGCCCTTGGATTCAAACGTGACATTCACGTTTTCTGGTTTCAATTTTGATTCAATATACTTTTTGATTGTTTTTGGGCCCTGGGGGTCACCGCAGGTTAGGATATCAATTGAACAATATTCATGTTCCGGCCAAGTGTAAATGGCGGCGTGCGACTCTTCTAAGATAGCGATTGCTGAAATGCCCTGATGCTTAGTTTTATTCCCCTCAGAAATCTGGTGATGGTAATCAGAAAATTTTACCAAATGCATTTTTGCTTTGCTTATTGCATCGGTTAAGGTTTGTTTGATCAACTTTCGGTCATTAAGGAGTTCTTGTTTGACTCCATAGAGCTCGGCGTATAAATGGTACTGCCGAGGCGTATAGAGTTTTTCCATTTGTTTGTCCCCGTATTACGCCGGGCAGATATCCCGACGCAATAGAAAAAAGACTACAAATTAAGTAACTACACTATAGCTTAAATAATAATGTTAATCAACTGTGGTGGCTGTAGATACATAATCCATAGTCTTTTCTAACTTGGAAAGTGATAGGAGATTCCCAACGTCGAAGAATTGTTGGTCCATACGGACCCATCATGTTCATAAGAACTTGATGTCGACACGGGATATTCACTCCCTAGAAAGGAGGTGATCCATCCACAGCTTCCGCTACGGATGCCTTGTTACGACTTCGTCCCTATCATCGGTCCTACCTTCGAACGATCTACATCGAACTTCGGGTATTACCGACTCTCTTGACGTGACGGGCGGTGAGTACAAGACCCGAGAACGTATTCACCGCACCATGGCTGATGTGCGGTTACTAGCGATTCCGACTTCATGTGGGCGAGTTGCAGCCCACAATCCGAACTGAGACCAGCTTTAAGGGATTAGCTCCACCTTGCGGTTTGGCAACCCGTTGTACTGGCCATTGTAGCACGTGTGTCGCCCTGGACGTAAGAGCCATGCTGATTTGACGTCGTCCCCACCTTCCTCCTCGTTAACCGAGGCAGTCTTCTGTGAAAATGTAACACAGAATAGGGGTTGCGCTCGTTACCCGACTTAACGGTACACCTCACGGCACGAGCTGACGGCAACCATGCAGCACCTCTCCAACACCCTCGAAGGACTTCCTGCTTTCACAGGACATGCAGTTGGAGTTCAAGCCCAGGTAAGGTTCCTCGCTTATCGTCGAATTAAACCACATGCTCCACCGCTTGTGCGGGTCCCCGTCTATTCCTTTGAGTTTTAGCCTTGCGGCCGTACTCCCCAGGCGGGACACTTAACGCGTTAGCTTGGTTCGTCGGCACTGGAAGGGTCGATACTTCCAATACCTAGTGTCCATCGTTTAGGGCGTGGACTACAGGGGTATCTAATCCCTTTCGCTACCCACGCTTTCGTCCACTGAGTGTCAGGAGTGTTCCAGC
>Ga0180437_10011051_pt1 | contig 10896 bp, 8 predicted proteins | sample SS_ome_4_FD_132410 | JGI IMG/M metagenome (GOLD analysis project Ga0180437, IMG submission 132410) | Hypersaline lake sediment archaeal communities from the Salton Sea, California, USA - SS_3_D_1 metaG | ecosystem: Environmental > Aquatic > Non-marine Saline and Alkaline > Hypersaline > Sediment... | reverse complement strand
GAGGCACTGGCGCGCGGGTGGGGAAACGTCACCTATGCCCAGATGGACGCGGCCTACCTGGGATTTCCTTCTGCTACCTACGATTCGGTGTTGGCCAATTTTGTGGGCTGGGACTATTGCTATGACTTTGAACGCATGGAGTTCACGGCTCCCGATAGCAGGATGGCCGAGATCAGGCGTGTGCTGAAGCCAGGCGGTCAGGTTGGCCTCGGTTTCTGGATCGAACAGGCTGACCTGGACTGGATGGCTGGCGCATTCCAGAGATACCTGCCCCAGGGCGAGGGAGCAACCGGCAAACGGATCACCCCGTACGGAAAGGAGAATCCCGAGGGATACGAGGCCATTCTTCATTACAGCGGTTTCCACGATATCAGCATTCATGTGGAGACGACGAACTTTGCTACTCGGGACACAACAATGTGGTGGCGGCAGATGAAGCAGGCTGTCCATGAGTATTTCGAAGAGATGCCGGAACTGGAGCGGTTCAAGGAACAGGTCTTCGCCGTTCTCAAGCCATTCCAGTCGCCCAAGGGCATTCACTTCGACAAGACCGTGGCATATGCCTTCGGCGCCAAGCGCTGAAGAAAGGCAGTCTTATGGAGGTTGTGTGAGAATAAAACCCTACCGCCAAGGCGCACTCGCGCTGCTTCTGCTTGGTTCGCTCCTGATCGCCGGCTGCGGGTCCATCGGGCCCACGGCCACGCCTGTGCCAGCCACCACTACCCAGGTCGCGCTTGGTGCAACCGATAGCCCGCTACCGCCCACCGCTACCGCCGCACCCCCGGCGGCCACAGCCACACCACCGGCTGCCACGCAGACCCCGCTTCCTCCTACCGCAACACCCGCACCCACCAGCACCGCCCTGCCTTCCACCAGCACGCCACAGCCAGTTCCTACGGACCGTCCATCCCCCGGTGCCAGGGGGCTGATCGCGTTCACATCCGAGCGGGATGGCAACGCCGAAATCTACACCATGCCTGCACCAGGGCCGCAGGCCCAGGTGAACGCCGGCGGCGTCGAACCAGGTTCGCGCAACCCGCAGCGGCTCACAGACGATCCCGCCTATGATGGCTGGCCCACCTGGTCGCCCGACGGCTCACAGATCGCCTTCATGTCCGACCGCAGCGGCAACCCCGACATCTATGTGATGAATGCCGATGGCAGCAACGTGCGGCAGTTAACAGAGCATCCGGCCAACGATATCTGGCCCGAATGGTCTCCCGATGGCACCCGGATCGCCTTCCCCTCCCGGCGTGATGGCAACTTTGAGATCTATGTCATCGACGGGGATGGCACCAATCTGCAGCGTTTGACAAACACCCCGGGACATGAGGATTTTCCCACCTGGTCGCCAGACAGCACGCAGATCCTTTTCTCCCGCATCGAGGGCAACGACGGCACATTTGTGATGAACGCCGATGGTAGCAACGAGCGACGGCTGCTTGACTTTCGGGTTTTCGAGCCGGCCTGGTCGCCAGATGGCACGCGAATCGCCTTTGGATCCGATCACGAAGGCTTCCGGGCCATCTATGTGATGCCTGCACCAGGGCCGCAGGCACAGATGGATGCGGACGGCGTCGAACAAGGTTCGCGCAGCCTGCAAAAGCTGTCGACCAGCCGCGCTGGCGAGAACTGCCCAAGTTGGTCGCCGGATGGCACGCAGATAGCCTTTGCTTCCTGGCACGATGGCGACGGGGAGATCTATGTGATGCCTGCACCAGGGCCGCAGGCACAGGTGGATGCGGGCGGCAGCAACCTCCAAAAGCTGACCGACAACCGGTTCGAAGAGGAATTCCCTGCCTGGCAGCCTGCGGCTCCTCCCCTTAATCCCGGCAGCGGGGACATTGGACTGGTCACGACGACACACGGTGGACCGTACAACGACAGGGCCTTCGACATTCTGCTGACTGAGGATGGCGGCTCGCTGATCGCGGGACTGGCGAACAACACGCGCCTTTCCCACCGGATCACCCCTGGCAATGCCCGGCTGATCAGGACGGATGGGGAAGGCGCCATCCTGTGGGAACGGGACTATGGTGGGGAGGATGATGCCAACTTTTCCTCGATCGTTCAGGCGGGGGAGGATGCCTATGTGCTCCTGGGCGAGATCGCTGCATCCTATGCCAGAGATGAGACGGATATATACCTGGTCAAGGTGGATGGGGAGGGAAATGAGATCTGGTCGCGCACCTTCGGTGGGCGGGGCATGGACTTGGGCCAGATGGTCCGCCAGACTTCGGATGGGGGGTTCATCGTGGTCGGCGATCGGGCCGACGAGTTTCCAAGCGGGGGTCTCTACCAGAGCGACCTGGTCCTCATCAAGACGGATGCCGAGGGCAACGAGGCCTGGACACGCACCTATGGCGAGGAGATCCTCTACCTCGGGTGGGGCGTGGCCCAGACGGCCGATGGCGGATACGTCCTCACCGGCTGGGAGGCCAGGACCATCGACGATCGGGATGTCATTCTGATCAAGACCGACGAATCGGGCGAGGTCGAGTGGTCCCGCACCTGGGACCTGGGGGAGCGAGATGGTGGGTTTGACCTGATCCTCACCTCGGATGGTTACGTCGTGATCGCCTGCATTCAATCCATGGGAAGTGGCGGGCCCAGCGCTGTCCTGATAAAAGTCGATCTGGACGGAAATGAGATCTGGAACAAGCTCATCGGCGAGGAGGGGGTGGGCAATACGTTCTGGCACATCGTGGAAGATGCCGACGGGCGCTATGTCATGGCCGGGGATACACACCTGGGCAAGGCGCCCAGAACAGGACAAGACATCCATGGCGCGTGGATGATCAAGACCGATACCGAGGGCGAGATCCTCTGGCAGCACGTCTTTGGAGAGGGCGCGTATGAGCAGGCACATTTCCTCTCGGCTGCCGTGATACCGGCTGGCGGCTACATCTTTGTCGGCGATGTGACCCTCCCCGGCCAGACCTATTCCGACATAGCATGGGTCAGGATCGGCGAGCAGGAGGCCAACCCATAACAGACATCATTCTCTCATTCGAAGAAGTTTCGCCAGCAGGGCAGGCATCGGCCGGGGGCAAGGGCGGCACCCTGGCCCGCCTCTACCAGGCCGGCTACCCCGTGCCCGCCGGGCTGGTGATCCTGCCCGCCGCCTTTGCTGGCGACGAGTGGCAGCCCGACAAAGCCTGGACCCAGGTGCAGGCCCATCTGGCCCGTCTGCGCGGCAGCGACCCCCAGGCCGCCTTTGCCGTGCGCTCCTCGGCCCTGGCCGAGGACTCGGCGCGGGCGTCGTTCGCCGGCGAGTTCGAGACGGTGCTCGACGTCCACGGCGACGGTGCGGTTCGGGAGGCCATCGGCGTCGTGCGCCGCTCGCGGCACGCGGAGCGGGTGCAGGCCTATGCCCGGGCGCGGGGCGGGTTGAGGGACAGGTGCGCCGGTTGGACCGTCCCGAAGAGGGCGATGAACTGGAACCGGGTGAGATCCTGGTGGCCAAGCAGACCAACATCGGCTGGACGCTGCTCTTCCCCCGGGCGGCGGCCGTCGTCACCGACGTGGGCGCGCCGCTCTCCCACGCGGCCATCGTCGCCCGCGAGCTGGGTATCCCGGCCGTGGTTAACTGTGGCGATGCCACCACCCGGCTGAAAACGGGGGACCGGGTGCGCGTCGATGGCACGACCGGCGTCGTGGAGCTCCTGGAAGCTGAGAGAGAAACCAATTAGAGGTCGGATGATCTTCCAGTTATCCCACTTCTAATCGTGGCCGTTCCTACCAACATACCATAGCGTCGAGGAAAAGCTGCCGGAGATCGGCGGCCTCTGCCGGGCGGGGCGAGAGCTTGGTCACCCGATGCTGAGGCAGCGTCCCTGCCACGAGCTGATCGACGTCATCCGGCCCATACCCCACGGCGCTCAGGCCATTGGGCATTCCCGTTCGGCGCATCAAGTCGATTATGGCGCCTGATAGCAGTTCCCCCGCTTGTTCCGGGCGCGCCTGAGAGGTGTCGACGCCCAGCAGCCTGGCTGCCCATAGATGCCGTTCGGGGTCAGCCGGGGCCGTCCAACGGAAGACGGCCGGTGCATTCAAAGTGACTGCCATGCCATGGGGGATGATTGGGTAATCCTGTGGGTATCCCTCGGGGCTATAATCCCGCACCATTCCCGACACGGGATAGGACATGCCGTGGGGCAGATGGACGCCTGCATTGCCGAAACCAACCCCAGCGAAAGCGGCAGCCAGCGCCATTGCTCCCCTTGCCTCGACATCGCCTGGAGCGTCGAGAACGCGAACCAAGTTCTGTGCGACGAGTTGGATGGCCTGTGCGGCCCACACGTCGCTAATCGGATTTGAGCCCTGGTACGCAGGTCGCAGCCCGGGATTTTCGGGTGCGGCCCGCTGAGTGTAAGGCAGGGCAGTCAGCGACTCGATGGCGTGGCATAGCACGTCCCAGCCGGTGCACACCGTAGCCATGTACGGCAGAGTGAGCGTGTTGTACGGATCGACGATGCCCACCGCCGGAACCAGTGACGGATGGGCGATGCCTGTCTTGGCACGCATGTGGAGCAGGTCGAAAATGGCAACGCCCGTCGTCTCACTGCCAGTCCCCGCTGTCGTGGGAATCGCGGCGAGGGGCCGGAGCTTTCCCGGCACGGGTCGCCCCAGCCCGATAGGCGGGTTCACATAGGTCAGAAAATCCGCTGGATAGGTAGCATACAGGTCGGCGACTTTGGCCGTGTCTATGGTCGACCCTCCGCCCACTGCCACGTACCCGTCAAATTCGCCGTCGATAGCGAACTGGATCGCCTCGTGGAAAGAGACATCGGTCGGCTCGATGTGCACGCGATCAAACAGGACAGCATCGAGCCCCTGAGCGTGAAGCGCCTTCAGTGCAACCGACACCAGCTCACTCGCCGCCAGGTTTGGATCGGTCAGAACCATGACACGACTGGCCCCCAGGGCCTTCATGTCGTAGCCCACCTCGCAGGTTGCACCACACCCAAACTTGATGGCCGATGCTTTCATATAAAGCGTTGTCTCGAGCTGCAAGGGGTTCCTCCTAATCGTGCCGCAGGAGCGAGGCATGCCTCGCTCCTGCGGAATGAAACAGGCCACAGTGGCTTGACTCTGCGGGCTCGCAACCGGATTACTTGAGCTATCGTTTGGTGTTGCTATCCTGCAAACGCAAAGTCAGCCCACACCCCACAGCGATCCCGGTACTCAAAGTGCCGGTTCAGATCGGTGTATGTCCAGAACGGTGTATGGGCGGTCTTGACATCTGCAAGGAATGGCAGAGACTGGTTCTCGAGACGTACGGGCGTCCCATCCGCCCCTCGTGACAGGTACTGCTCCATGTTACCAAAAGGCATCTTGAAATGAGCAGTATGCCCATCATCCACGGCTTCAATCGGCACATACTTGACGTCGAAAACCTTCTTCATGATGGCCGCACCGATGCTGTTGACGGCCAGCACGTCGAGGATCTCACGCTGCTGCGGGGTCGCGTTCTCGCTGATGTAGATGCCTCCCTCTGAACCGAGTTCTAGCAACTCTTCGAACGATGGGTGGGGGATATCACCCACATAGATGATCGTGGTGCCAGAGAGGTCAACCCCGTTGACTTTTCCCTCCTGCAGTCTGAACACCATGAAATATCTGCAGCCACCTATCCTGCCTCTGCCGAAATAATAGGGACAGGCTCCTTCTGAAGCACAGGCCTCGTTGTAGACTCCCTTGACCTGCCAACCTGGCTGTAACTCAACCATCGGTCCACCTCCTTCAGGTAAGGACATTCAACTGTCCATTTCTCCCCCACAACATGCTGGACGATGAGCCACGCAGCTCTCTGCTGTGGAGGACGCTAGTACACCGAACACTGCCATCATCGGCCTTCAGAGTCCCCAACCTGGGCCTGTTTCACGCTCGCTCGATTCTGACCGCCCCCATCATTATATCATGTGAGAACCCTCAGGTCAATACGCCGAATGCCAGCAGCCCGCGGACCGGCAGCAGGCCAGCCTGCCAGGGGCTCGAACGGGACACAGGACGTGCGGGTGAAGCTGCTGCCTTGCAAGTCTGGGGGCAGGTCCTTGCCAAGGTCGAGCCACTGCGATGGGATGAGGCAGAGGCCCACTTCGCCCAAAGCTTGCACCTGATCGAGTCTATGCCGTCGCCACCGATGGCGGCCCGCACGCTCCTGGTCTGGGGTACCGCCTGTCGCGACCTTCGATAGAATCATTGCCTGCGACTCCTGAGACCCGCTTCGCTTGCGAAGTCGAGGCGGGAGGCCTAGGGGAGCGGATCTGGCGATCCGCACCGAGCGCAAGTACCCCACCAAAAGGACCTGCTTCGAATACCCCCGGTTAGCTCAGAAGGGCGGAGCATCTCTGACCTGGTGCAAGAGATCGTGCGGCAGCATCTCGCCGAGCGACACCAGCAGGCGCAGCAGTTGACTGCCCTGCAGGCAATTGAACGGCTGGCCCAGATCCGGGCAAGGCTCCAAGAGGAACACGGTATGTACCAGGACAACCCCTTGGCTGAGGTGAGGGCCGAGTGGGAAGAAGACGTCGAACGCACATGGCAAGGTGATGCATGAGCGCTGTCATTGACGCCAACCTGATTGCGGCCCTCATCTTGCCGTTGCCCTATTCCGACCAAGCGACACAGAAAATCATGGGCTGGAAACGGGCCGGTCTTGAGCTACTTGCTCCCGTTCTCCTGGAATACGAGATCGCCGCAATCCTGCGTAAGGCAGTCGTTGCCCAGTGGCTGACCACCGATCTTGCCGTTGAAGCAATTGGCCAGGTCCTGACACTGAACATCCGATGCCAAGCACCTACAGCCCATCTGCACGAGCGGGCGCTTCGCTGGGCTGACCGACTCGGCCACTCCAAAGCCTATGACGCGCACTACCTAGCGCTCGCGGAGCAGGAAGGGATCGAGCTGTGGACAGCAGACAGGCGATTGGCGAGTGGGTCGCAGCAGGCCGGTGCCTACTGGGTTCATTGGATCGGTGAGGCATGATCTTCCTGTTGCGTGGATAGCCCCGCTATGCCGAGATTCCAGCGACGCTGAGCCCCTTGCACGATACTTCGCAGTTGCTTCCTGATATCGTCAGGCAAAGGTAATGTGCCAAGCACCCGAGCCGGCGTGCTGGGCTGTCCGGAAACGGGCATCTGGGCAGCCAGTATATCACCCCGGTCACGCATAGTCAAGCATCCGAATTGACCCATTAGCGTCTGTTGTGCTCGAGCCAGCTCGAGAACTCGCTCGAGCCGGCTGCCGGTGTGAACACTCCACTTTGACAGGGAGTTGTCTCTCATGAGGAAGTAAGGAGGAGTGAACATGTCTGCACATCATAGAGCGCTCGCGCTGCTTCTGCTCGCATCGTTTCTGGTCATTGCCTGCGGAGATGCTGCGCCCACGGCCACGTTTGTGCCCGCCACCGCGACCCCGGTGGTGCTGGGACCGACCAGCACCCTGCTACCACCATCCGCTACACCCGTGCCGCCGACGGCGACAGTGGTACCACCCACTCCGACCGACACGCCGCTGCCCCTCTCCACGGCCACAGGTGTGCCGCCCACAGCGGTCCCGTCCGCAACTCCCACGCCGGCCCCGCTGCTGTCGTTGGAGAACAGCCCTCAGCCGTTCGGGAACACCGAGACCTTTCAGGCCGCCCTGGGCGACCTGGACGGGGACGGCGACCTCGATGCGGTGTTTGCCAACATGGCGGCCTACGACTCCCAGGTTTGGTTCAACGATGGTGGCGTTCAGGGAGGAACGCCTGGACAGTTCACCGATTCCGGCCAGAGGCTGACCCAACAGGGACATGGTGTGGACTTGGGCGACCTGGATGGCGACGGCGACCTGGATATCTTTATGACCTGCGCCCACTTTGGCTCGAGCAGAAAGCCCAGCCGCGTGTACCTAAATGACAGTCAAGGAATCTTCCAGGACTCGGGTCAAGACTTTGGGGACGCGGAGCTCAGCGGCAACGGCGTGAACGTGGTCGATGTGGACGGCGACGGCGACCTCGACGCCCACGTCATCTACTACGAGGTAGGCGGCATGGCCGACAGGGTCTATCTCAACGATGGGGCGGGCCAGTTCAGCGACAGCGGCCTGGCCCTGGAGGAGGAAGAGATCGCCTGGGGCGACCTGGACGGCGATGGGGACGTGGACATCTTGGCCAAGGCCTATGGAGAGGGCTACCGGGTCCTGCTCAACGACGGTACCGGCCAGTTTACCCCCGGCTGGCAGGAGGCAGACAGCCAGGCCATGTATGGCGACCTGGCCCTGGCCGACCTGGACGGCGACGGCGACCTGGATGCCCTGATCGCCAGTGGCTTCCGCTCGGAGGGCAGCTATCCGACCCGCTTGCTGTGGAACGATGGCGCCGGCCAGTTCACGGAAAGCGGCCAGGACCTGAACGAGACCCTGGCCGCCAGGTTCGCTGTGGGCGACCTGAACGGGGACGGCCATCCTGACGTGTTCGTATCGAACATGGATCACGTGCCGGGTGAGGCATGGCTGAACGATGGCACCGGCCGCCTGGTGGACAGCGAGCTGCGGCTCGAGAGTCCCAGCCGGCACCTGGCGACCTGGCCCTCGCTCGGTGATCTGGATGGCGATGGGGATCTCGACCTCGTCGAGGCCGGTTTCCAGGGCAGCGCCGAGGCCTGGCTCAATAGCACGGCTGCATCCAGTGGCGATGGAGAGGAAGGACAGATCGCCTTTGTCTCCCGTTGGGACATCTACCTGGTGAACGCCGATGGCACCGGCGTCCGGCAACTGACCACCCACCCCGGCCGCGATGCCTGGCCAACCTGGTCGCCCGATGGCCAGCAGATCGCCTTTATGTCGGAACGCAGCGGGCGCTGGAACGTGTACGTCATGGATGTTGGTAGTGGCGAAAGCTCTGTGCGCAGGTTAACCTCGTCAGCCGGCATCACCTGGGAGCCTGCCTGGTCGCCGGATGGCGCCTGGATCGCTTTCGGTTCCCCGCGCAGCGGCAATTCTGAGATCTACCTGGCGGATGCAGACCTTTCCGGCGGTGGCGAGCGCCGCCTGACCGACCACAGCGGGGTGGATGGCTATCCCGCCTGGTCTCCCGACAGCGCCCAGATCGCCTTTGTCTCGGACCGCGACGGCAACTGGGAGATCTATGTGATGCCTGCACCAGGGCCGCAGGCACAGGTGAACGCCGATGGCAGTGACGTCCGCCGCCTCACAGATCACGATGCCGACGATTGGGATCCCGATTGGTCACCCGATGGCACCCAGATTGCGTTCGCCTCTGGCCGGGATGGCAACATGGAGATCTATGTCGTGGATGCCGACGGCAGTGCCCCCCGCCGCTTGACAGACGACGCTGCCGATGACATGAATCCGAGCTGGTCGCCGGACGGCACGCGGATCGCCTTCCACCGTGAAGCGGGCGGCCACGCGGACATCTACCTCGTGGACCCCGACGGCAGCAACCTGCAGCGGTTGGCCACCGGCCTGGACGATGGCAGCAATCCCGTCTGGCGGCCCGAGCCCGCGGCGCTGCCGGCCTACGTCCCCCGCTACGAGCCGGCCGGCTGCCAGTTTCCCGAGCCCGCCGGCTACCAGATCGAATGTGGCTACCTGACCGTCCCGGAGGACCGCAACCAGCCGCAGGGAGCGCAGATCCGGCTGCACACCGCCATCATCCGCAGCACGGGCGACGATCCCGAACCCGACCCCGTCGTCCACCTGGTCGGCGGCCCCGGCGGCTCTCTCCTGGATGGCGTGGAGTACTACCTCGAGGCGGGCGGGGACGAGATCCTGAAGACGCGCGATTATGTCATGTTCAACCAGCGTGGCACGCGCTACGCAGAGCCGTTCCTGGCATGTCCGGGCCGCAACGAGTTCCAGTGGAGGCTGGCCGGCCAGGGGCTCACCCTGGAGGAACGCAACGGGCGCGAGGTCGCGTTCCTGCTGGACTGCCAGGACGACCTGCTCGAGCAGGGGATCCACCTCGCGGCCTACAACAGCGCCGAGAACGCCGCCGACGTGAACGACCTGCGCCTCGCCCTGGGCTACGAGCAGGTCAACCTGTATGGCATTTCCTACGGATCGCGGCTGGCCCTGACCGTCATGCGCAACCATCCCGAGGGCGTTCGCAGTGCCATCATCGACGCCGTGTTCCCCCCACAGGCCAACTTGAACCAGGAGATCACGCCCAACGTCCATCGCGCCCTGCAGGCCGTCTTTGCCGATTGCGCCGCCGACCCCGGCTGCAGCCAGGCCTACCCCGGCGTGGAAGCCACCTTCTACCAGGTCGTGGAGGAACTCAACGCCGATCCGCTCACCCTGGATCTCCACGAGGGTACGGTGGTCGTGGATGGTTATGTCTTCTTAGAGGCCTTCTTCCGGTTGCTGTACTCGAAGGACGCCATCCCCTGGATCCCGACCCTCGTCCACCAGGCCGGGGAGGGTGCGTTCCCCGAACCAGCGATCTTTGCCGTGCCCGACAGGAGCACCAGCGGCGCGGGCATGCACTATGCCATCTGGTGCCGGGAAGAGATGGCCTTCGAGTCCCAGGAGGCGGCCTTTGCCCGTGCCGCAGGACTCCCCCCGGTGCTCGGCGAATTCTTTGCCGGCGCCTACGAATGGTCAGTCTGCGCCTCGTGGCAGGCCGGGGTCGCCGCTCCCATCGAGAACCAGGCAGTTGCCAGCGACATCCCCACCCTGGTCCTATCCGGCCACTACGACCCCGTCACCCCACCCGCCTGGGGCAGGCTGGCGGCTGAGACCCTGGCCAACAGTTTCTTCTACGAGTTCCCGAACGTGGCCCACGGCACCATGCGCTCCGACCCATGCGCCCTGGAGATTGGGTTGCAGTTTCTCGACGACCCCACGGCCGAGCCCGATGCGTCCTGCCTGGACCAACTCGGCAGCCCT
>Ga0180437_10011049_pt1 | contig 10898 bp, 14 predicted proteins | sample SS_ome_4_FD_132410 | JGI IMG/M metagenome (GOLD analysis project Ga0180437, IMG submission 132410) | Hypersaline lake sediment archaeal communities from the Salton Sea, California, USA - SS_3_D_1 metaG | ecosystem: Environmental > Aquatic > Non-marine Saline and Alkaline > Hypersaline >... | reverse complement strand
CTTTATTTATCTAAGCGCTTTTATTGCTTTGTATGCTGCTTATCTATTGGAATATAAGGATCTATTCTGCCCTTATGATGGGCAATCATGTCAAATAGGAAATGGTGCTGCTTATGAAAAAGGAAAACCTCATAAAGAGGATGATATATATACCTTATTACAAAAAATAAGAATCAGTTCCAGATATGACGAAGCTTCAGTTTATTGGAGAAGAACAATTATATTTACAGTTTTATTACTTTTTGTTCTATTGATTCTAGTATTACAACGATTACCTAACGGATATGAAGTTTTAGTCGGTTTCATAGTTATTTATTTATTCACCTTCCTATTTCTAGTATATTACCAGGAGGTTGTATCTAAACCAGCTACTAAACAGGTTAAGGATGCCACCTATATTATAGAAAGAAATTATTTTCCAAGAAAATAAAATGTTTATATAAAAAATGCTTTCAAAGAGAAAGATTGTTTTTTCTTTAACCACTTTACCCAGAAGAATTAAAACTATATTACCCACATTAAAATCATTACACAATCAGACGGTTAAGGTTGATCATATTTATCTGACTATTCCTAAAAAATGTTCCAGATTAGATCAGAAATACCCTAAAATTCCTAAAAAGATTAAAAAGTATTGTGAGATTGTTTATGTGGAAGAAGATTATGGGCCCGTTACTAAATTGGTAGGAGCCCTTTTAAAGGAGAAAGATCCTGATACTATCATTATAACAGTAGATGATGACGTGATTTATCCGAAGAATCTTGTCAAAGATTTATTATATTACCATAAAAAGTTTCCGGATTCCGCCTTATCCTCTTCAGGTTTATCTATTGGTTATTATCCTTTTCGTTATAGTATTAAATTCAATCAAAAGAAGAATGATTATTGGTTTACTATGAATCCTAAAAAGAGTAAGAAAATAGATATACTATATGGATATCCAGGTGCATTATATAAGAGATCTTTCTTTCCATGTAAACATAACTTATACGATAAATTTTTAAAACATCCATTAGAGAATATAGATTTATTTAAGAATGATGATGTTTTTATCAGTTTCTATTTAAATAAGGAACATATCGATAGAAGGTTAATTCATACTGAAGATGTTGTAAATAATTCAGGTCATGACGCATTATCTCAGGATGTTGTTAAATTTTTCTTATCTCTAGAGAGAGCTGTGAGTAAATGTGAAAACATGGGTTGGTTTAAATCAAAAGCTTATATAAATCCATTTGAAACGTTTGGCGCTGTAGTTATTTTAATCCTTCTTTTATTAATATTGTTATTATACTTCGTATATAGGATTTGGTAAAAATGAATACATTAAACGCATGAATATAGATAGAAATGGAATGTGATAATTGTGGAGATCGAGGAGAATTAAGAAAGTGTCTTGCTTCTAATTATACAATGATTACAGGAGGTTGTTATAATACCAAGCAAGTTTTATGTGATAAATGTGTTGAACCCTACCTTTGTAAAAAATGTAAGAAATATGGTTGTAAATGGTTGTTGGAATATGAAGGTCCGTATGCTATATATAATAAACGATTTGTCGATATTAACGAAACTGTTAGAGAACAATACAAGAATACATGTCCTGAATGTATTTTTGTATCCTTAAATACTTAACTTTAATATTGTTTAATAAATATTAAAGTTTAATTTACCAAGAATCGCTAGAGCATGAGTCACTGCAGCAAGATGAGGATGAGGATGAGTGGTGTCTACATTTACATTTGCATACACCTGGAGCACCCTGAGGACCGGTTGGACCTACAGCACCATCATTTCCCGGAGGTCCAGCAGGACCGGTTGGACCTACAGCACCATCATTTCCCGGAGGTCCAGCAGGACCGGTTGGTCCAGCAGGACCGGTTGGTCCAGTGGGACCTTTATTCCAATGTTTCCAGTCATCACTGGTAGAAAGACAAGATAATGAAGATGATGAAGAGGATGATTTACATTTGTGACGTCTTTTATGATGTCTCTTTTTGTGATGAGATCTCTTGTGATGAGTCTTTTTATGAGAAGAGTGTTTTTTGTCTGAATTACAATGCATCATTTTATTTAGATTTATTTTAAATTTTTCTTTCTTATTTTTTATTTTCAAAAATTTAGAAGAGACTATTTAAAATTAGGAAATAACCAGATATCTCTGGAATAATAGTAATGATTAGGATCATTGGTCATATCGATAACATCTATTTGAGGATATATGGATTTTATTTTATTTTTAAATTCGAAATTAAGCAATGACATTGATTCAGGATGTCTAGAAAAATAAAAGTTATATTTAGTTTCTGGTATAACCGAAAGAAATATGGTTATTTTCTCATATTTATTTAATAAATCATCTATATCAGTATCTGTCCCATCCTCTAATTCGTCAAATTTGAACTTATAGGTTTCTTTCTCTTTAACTATAAAATTCTTATCAGAAACCTCATATTCACACCTTATACCTATATGTTTAAGGTTAGGAAAATAATGAGTTAAATCGTTAATATCTTCAAAATGAAAAGGTAATATTAATTCTTCTATATTAGGATATACATTATTTAATACAGTTACTAATTTATCAACTTCATTATATCTTATATCCGGATCTATATCGTATTCATACAAACATGGAGAACATCTGATATATTTTAACTGATCAAAAATTAATAGAGTTGTTAAAAATTGTTCCATTGTATAGGCTTCAAACCCGCAATCTAAATATGTAATAGACTCTATCTTGTGTCTGTTTAACAATCTTAGATATAATGGTTTTTTGAAAATTAAATTATCAATACATATATGACTAATATTATTGATAGATGAAAGTAATATATTAAAAATATCAAAAGCATCAGCACCCACCATAGGATTTTCTAAATCTCCAATCCAAAAAGATTCAAAGCCTCCAATCTCAGGTCTATATCTTAATAATTTTATTCTTCTCTTGTTGAGATACTCAGATTGTATCAGATAATTTATACATCCCATAATACTCACTTCAGAATCAGAAGCTATTCTTAAAACTAATTCTTTTAATTTAATTTTTTCTATGAGTAGATCTAAATCATAATAGGATTCTATTCTGATCCCATTGTAGCTATATATTAAATTTGGAAATAAATCTAACTGTTCAACATGTAAATAACTATCATATCCATCATAGTCAATAATATTTGTATATTTTTTACACAATTCATTGATATATGTACATGTCTCCATCATACTTTTTAAATCTGATGGTAATGTAATATATTGTATTATATTAAGTAAAATTTCTGTGGGTAAATATAATAAATTCATTTATAAATGAATTTATTTTCTAATTTTATTAAGATTTAAAACCTATATTACAATTATTAAAGATGAATTATACGGTTATAACAGGATCGGTTATAGGAATAGGGCTTTTAGGATATTTAGGTTATAAATGGGGATATAATAAAGTAAATGAATATGTTATTGATAGAGTTATGAAAGAATTAGATAAAAGGATGGAGAATGAAGAAGGATTCAAACCTATGAGAACCAATTCAGCTATGATTAAAGTTTCTCATGGAGGTAAATCTCATAGTATCTACGTACCTTATAATAGAAGAAAAACAACTAAAATGTTAAGAACAAAAGTATTTTTATTAAAGGGAGAAGAGAAAATAGATATTACACAAAAGCCAGGCATACCTTATCTCGTTTCTGCCAAAGATTTAGGAGGAGAGATGATTATTGTTGAGGATAAGGGTGGAAATGTATTATATACTTTTAAAGATGAAGAGATCCCTGATTGTTATTAATCAATATATATTTTAAAATATATATTAAGAATTAATTAGTAGTTATATTTAACTTTAAAAATTGTTTTTTAGTAGGTAAAATAGTTACATTTGATAAGGGGAAATATTGAGCTGTATCTCTATCAAATTCTTCATCCGTTAATGGTCCTCCGTTGGACCTTAATAAATCAGGATGAGGTTTAGATCTAATATGGGTTCCTCTTTTATCAGGATAGAGTCTATAATATAAACATAATAACATCTGTTCAGCGTTCATATATAAAGGTCCTTTGTAAAATCTATCACATTTATTAATACTTTTAAGATGAGAAAAAGCACAACCAAAATCACAACATAAATCGGTTACCGAAAAAACAGCATTATTATTTTTATCAATATCCATTCTAACCGGAACACCAATAGGATTTTTCATATGGTTTCTCTTACAATATCTACACCTGATCAGAGGATTATCTACCAATTTCCCATCCTGTTTATCTTTAATATAAGAATAATGTTCATGATTGGTGGTTAATACTGTTTGTATGTTATTAGACTTGTCAGTAAATCTATAAATTTCTGAACTGGAATCTGATCCTATCTGTTTCCCTAATTTGATGAAATTTTTATTGGTTTTAACCTTATCGGTAGGTAATTTTTTATTAATATATGAACCCTTGAAATATTTGATTGTAATCTCTTTGGGAATAATTTTTCTTAACATAAATGTTTCTGTAACTTTTATCATAGGTTTAGACATTCTGAAAGATTAATTTATAGAATTAATTATAAAAAACTGTAAATCACTTTTCTTTTAAATTATTTCAAGAGTCAAGTTTATAAAAATGAAACACATAAAAGTAAATTTTGTAAATTCAAACAAACAATGTTTAATTGGATACTGACCACAAAGAAAAAAGATTCTGATGAATCATTTTCACCACCTTCACCTCCTAAACCCGACTGGGAATTAGTTAAGGTACTTAAAAATAAACCTTATTACAGTTTCTTTTTTGATCCTGATCTTTTTGAAGAAATGATTGATGAGGCCAATGATAGAATTCATAAACAACAATTAATTCGGGAACTCGATTATTTAATTGAAGATTTGGATAATCAGATCGTTTCGAATGTAAGTTCTGAATCTGATTCTGACTCAGAAGAAGAGTATATCACAAAGGAAACTGCAAGAGAAATTTTAAATAAAATTTTATCTGAGAATTTGGATGAATCTTCCGATTTGCCCGAATCATCAAGTGAAGAAGATGAGATTGTTGATCAGAGAGATTGTTTAAGAAGTGCTGTTACTGAGGATATTAATGAACAGATTAAACATGCGAACAAAAGAGCTAGATCAGGATCTTTAGACACATGCATCGAAGCTTTCAATAAAGAACATAAGATTGAAACTTTTGATTGGGATACAAAGCTTAAAGAATGGGGTGTAGATTATGATTATTCCTTTCCAAATTATGAAGAATTAGAGTCAGGTGTCAGACAAAATATTCCGGTGGAAGAACTCAACGAGATTGTAGTTGAAAATCCTATTACCGAAGAGGATATTAAGAGTATTTCTGAAAAGATTGGAGAATGGTGTGTCGATTCTGAAGAGTTTGAGACAAATCCTGTTTATGAACCTTCTCCAAAGAGATTTATAAAACATGCTCCCAGAAGGGAATCTCCAGAAGGATTTTTAGAATTGTTTATCGGACCTATGAAGGCCTCAAAATCTAGCAAAATCCTTTTCAAACTCTCCAGTATGGCAGATCAGAGATTTAAATGTTTATATGTAAATTCTATAAAGGATGTAAGAAATACTGAAGTTGCTGATGCAACAGTCACAACACATAATTCAGCTTATTGTAAACTATCGGATAAGATCACCCAAATTAAAGTTAAATCTTTGTCGGAGATTGATGTATCTGATTACGATTATATTTCCGTAGATGAACTTCAATTTTTTGATGACAAGGATACAGTAGATACCATTAAACATTGGGTAGATATTGAAGGAAAATATGTATCTATAGCTAGTTTAGATGGGGATTGTTATCGTAGAAAATTTGGTCCGGTTTTAGATCTGATTCCTCATGCTGATCAGGTTACTAAACTTACTGCTTTCTGTGATATTTGTAGAGATAATTACAGACTTCTTAAACCAGCACCCTTTACAGCCCGCATGACCAACGATACAACAGCTGAATTGGTTGGTGGATGTGAAATCTACAAATCCTTATGTAGAGAATGTCATCAATTTCATTTAGATGTCACTGTAAATACTCTTTAAATTATATATTTCTCTAAATATATAATTATGGTTTAAGTAAAATCTTATATGCTGAATAACTAAAACAGGCAGATGTTATTGTATATATGGTTAACAATACAACAGTATAAGAACAGGGTAAAGTATAAAGAAAATTATTATATTTATCCACTCCAAATCTACTTAATAAATCACAACCCATCCCACCAATTAATAAACCATCTATAATAAGAAGACAACCTAAAGCGAATAGAGAGGATATGTCTTTAGTTCTCTGGTAATCCATTTATAAAAATGTGGGGAATAATTAATCTTTCATTTCTAAATGGGTTTATGTATTAGTCGTTTAATAGAATGTTTGGATGAACCCTCCACCTATCAATATATGGAACCACTTTTAAGCGAAGATGAATATACCGAATACGGTAAACCGGATATAGTACACAGCAAAAAATAAATATGTGTTTATAACATATTTATTATAAATTTTGATCAATAGGAATAACTATGTCTGTAGTTTCATTTAATTTTAAAGATGCAGGGGCCGAATTATTTTTGGATACGGGTCTTGGAGTTGTTGGAGGTGTAGAATTATCAATATGAATATGTAAATGTTGTTTATCCTGTAAGGGTGTTCTTGACCCTTCTCTAGGTGTATTATTTGAAGGTAATCTATCTAGTGTAGGTTGTTCATTATTGACTGCAAATCCGCCTGTATTGTAAGATACGTTTTTGGGTAAACTTACATTATATAATTCCAGATCAATCTCATCAAATTCAGATCGCAATTGTGATACAAAAGATAAAACCTGTTCCACAGTAAAGGTGTGGAATAAATACATCATATCTCTAGCTTGTCTCTTTAATCTTCGTAACCGAATAGTTCCCTGTTTATAAAAATAACCTTTCTCACCTAATTCGAAAACTTTACTCACACCCTGTGCTACAAAAATAACACAACTTAAAGAAATAACCGGAATATTTTTACAATCACTTAATCCTTGATATACAGCAATGATTCCCGAACAGACCAAAATTAAAATGATGGTTAAGACATTTACCTTTCCATAAACATTAGATTTAATTCTTGTGGTAGATGATTTAAGGTCAATATCTTTGTCCAATAATTCAATTTCAGTAAATACTAATTCTTTTCGTCTAGTTTCAGGAATATTTACGTTTCTTGCGGTATAAATCTCACTAACATTTATTTGAGGTAAATTATCTCCCGAACTACTACTCTGCATTTTTAAATGAAAATAATACATAATATATTTTCATTTTTATATAAATGGATTATTTTTTGATTAATATTGAAGAAGAGACCATTAAAAATACAGATTATAGAAGAGTTTTATATACAGCACCGGATCAACAATTGGTTTTAATGAGTATTCCTGTAGGTGAAGATATTCCTTTAGAAATACATCCGGATGTGGATCAATTCATAAGGTTTGAAGCTGGAAACGGGCAAGTAAGATTAGGTAAATCAGAAAATATAATTGAACCCGTTTCTGATGGTAGTAGTGTAAATATTAGAAGAGGTACCTGGCATAGGGTGGTAAATGTTGGGAATGAGCCTCTTAAATTATATTCGATCTATTCTCCACCTGAACACCCTGAAGGATTAACACAAAGATATAAATCTCAAAAGAAGATTAATCCTTATATCTTATCTATGTTATTCTTTTAAAAAAATAAAGTAATCAAATTAAAAATTTATCTTATAATAAAATAAATTTTATACATTATGTCTACAAATCGATGTTCAGATCCTTCATGCTTGAATGGTAATTGTGAAGGATGTAAAGATGGACAACAGTTTTGTAATGATCCCAGATGTTATCCAAATTGTCCCGATTGTCCTAAACCTTCATCATCTACGAGTTCAGGTGATTGGGTTATTATTCTTATTATATTGATTTTAGCCGGAGTGTTACTGATAATGGGAATCTTAACAGGTTTTGATTATTGGAATAAAACTAAACAAGCTGCAGAACCAAAGAATATCACCATCCATAAACATGTTCAACAGGTTATGGAACCACCAGCACCAACACCAACACTAGCACCAGCACCAACACTAGCACCAGCACCAACACCTATGACTGACGATTTTAGTTTAAAATCTTGCCCCTCTTCCAGATTTTCTAACGATTTTACTTTGAACCAAGCTCCATCTTGCCCACTGTCAGAATCAATACAAGGTTTTGAATAATAATATGATAAATTTCAAAATTTATCATATTTCTTTTAAGTTCAATAAAAAGAAAATTAAGATAAGATATTTAAAAATATTTAAAATTAACTTTTTTTCTATATTTTAAAAATGGGATATAAATCATATTCAAGTTGTAGTACTTCAAGCAGCGTTTCTTGTGTTGTAAAAGGTAAACGTGGACCCCGTGGATACCCGGGTTGTCCAGGTAAAAAGGGGCGTGATGGTTGCCCAGGAAAGAGAGGAAGACCAGGCCATGATGGTCGTTGTGGAAAGAAAGGACCATGTGGCCCATGTGGACCCAGAGGTCCTAGAGGATACCCCGGTTGTCCCGGTAAAAAGGGACGTGACGGTTGCCCAGGACGTGATGGTAAATGTGGTAAGAGAGGACCCTGTGGACCATGTGGTCCCTGCGGACCTAAAGGTCGCCCCGGACGCCCAGGATGTCCAGGACGTGATGGTAAATGTGGTAAGAGAGGACCCTGTGGACCCTGTGGACCCTGTGGACCTAAAGGTCGCCCCGGACGCCCAGGATGTCCAGGACGTGATGGTAAATGTGGTAAGAGAGGACCCTGTGGACCCTGTGGACCCTGTGGACCTAAGGGTAAACCAGGAAGACCAGGATGCCCAGGACGTGATGGTAAATGTGGTAAGAGAGGACCCTGTGGACCTTGCGGTCCCTGTGGACCTTGTGGACCTAAGGGTAAACCAGGATGCCCAGGACGTGATGGTAAGAGAGGAAGACCAGGATGCCCAGGACGTGATGGTAAGAGAGGACCATGCGGACCATGCGGTCCCTGTGGACCTTGTGGACCTAAGGGTAAACCAGGATGCCCAGGACGTGATGGTAAGAGAGGAAGACCAGGTTGCCCAGGACGTGATGGTAAATGTGGTAAGAGAGGACCATGCGGACCATGCGGTCCATGTGGACCTAAGGGTAAACCAGGATGCCCCGGACGTGATGGAAAGAAAGGACGCCCAGGATGCCCAGGACCTAAGGGTAAACCAGGATGCCCAGGTAAAGACGGTTGTGATGGTAAGTACGTAAAGACTCTCATCAGAAAGACAGATAAGGATACTACTCAAGATGGAGAACATACTCTTGTAGTTGTTGCACCTGAACACGAAGTAGGACAAATCTTTGTTGCCCTTAAACCATCTAAATTCCGTTGCTTCAAGAGAGAGATTGTACACAAGAAAGAATCATCATCTTCATCAAGCTCATGCTCACTCTGCTCTTCATCCTCAAGCTCATCATGCTCTTGCTCATGCTCATCTTCATCCTCAAGCTCATCATGCTCTTCATCTTCAGACTCTTATGTCTGTGAACAGATCAAACTTTGCACTTCAGACACATACACTGTTGTAAACAGATCAGGAACCGGTGTAACTGTTCGTGCAGCCAAGGTTGATAACATTGAAGGAGCCGAGACTCTTTTGGTTGAGACAGGACGCTCTGTAACTCTCAGAAATTACCAAGATACTTGGTATGTAGTTTCTGACTTCTAAATGTATAAATACTAACGATATAATATATGTATTAATAACATATATTAAAAATCTATTTATTCTCATAAGCATGTGTAAAAATTAATTCACATTTTAAATTAGGTTTCTCAGGATGTTTCAATCGAGTTTTCTTTTGCATTAGAGAAGCGAATAACGCATCTTTTGTTGAAGGGTCAAAAGTGATAAATACAATTCTTCCCTTTTTTGTGTCAATGAAATTTATGATAGGATAACAACTTTCTAATTTATTCCCCATTATATTTATTTTGCCTTTTTTCTTGGGATTAGAAGCATAAGGTCTAAATGTAATTTTAAAAGCCTCTTCAGGTAACCAATCCGGAACTCTTCTAGCACACAATCTATTAGCTAATTTACCCGGAGGTGGATCTTTAACATATCCTCTGGAAATCTCAAAAAATCCTTCCTTAGGAATCTGATCAGGATCTTCACCATTTTCTTTAGCCACATCTTTTAAATGTAATAATTGTTCCTCATCATATTTATATCCAGGGATTGTGATTAAAGGAGGTAATGGTTTCTTAATAATAGGTTGAATATGAGATTCCTCTTCTTCTGCCAATTCTGCCCAGGTTTTTTTAGTTTCCTTCTCTAAAATTTCATCAATACTTAAATTCTCTTTTTTATCAGGGGGTGGTGGTGTCCAATCGGGGTCAGGAATCTCTTCAAATCTTTCAGAACCGTCAGGATTTCTACCCAATAACATCCAATATACTTCTGGTGATGAGATTCGAATATATCCAAAGCCTAAATATTCTCCTTCTTTGTTAACTAAAAGATTGATTTTGAAACGACATTTGGGTTTATAAAAATCTTTTAAATTTTTATCATTGAGTTCCTTTAACTTTAATTTAAGACTTTTATCATCTTTATTTTCGAGTTCCAATTTATGTATTTTTTCCTTTAATGTTTTAAGTTTCTCATCTTTGATATTTTGTGCTAATAAGTTTTCGGCATCAGTAATAGTTGTGATTAAAGATTTAGCCAATTGTTCTTCGGTAGCTACTCCGCAATCAACAAAAAGGGTATGTGTGTCATAATGGTGATTATTAACTTGAGACATTCTTGTAAATATTAAAATTCAATAATATTATTATATTTCGATCAATTGTT
>Ga0180437_10011047_pt1 | contig 10899 bp, 7 predicted proteins | sample SS_ome_4_FD_132410 | JGI IMG/M metagenome (GOLD analysis project Ga0180437, IMG submission 132410) | Hypersaline lake sediment archaeal communities from the Salton Sea, California, USA - SS_3_D_1 metaG | ecosystem: Environmental > Aquatic > Non-marine Saline and Alkaline > Hypersaline > Sediment... | reverse complement strand
CGGTGGCGCCCGAATCATTGAAGAGGATATCAGATCGACAGGGCTTCCTGGCCCTGGGGGCAACGCTGCCTATCCCGCCACTGTTGCCTGGCTGGCACGACATCACCCTGACCGCGCTCGACAGCCAGGGAGCGCACCGCAGCGCCAGCGTGAGCGTCTTCGTGGGCTACCCGCTCTACGTACCCGTGATTCTCAGGGAGTGATCCGGAGCGCTCTGACTCCATCACCTATCGGACCGCTTGCTCTCCCTGCTGAGAAACCGGCCTTGCGCATTGTCACTGCGGGTACATCCATGCCGCCAGGCGCCACTCCGAACGTCAGAGGCGGTCGACCTGTCACTGCGAGGAGGCACGACGAAGCATCGTCCTGAAGGACCTCAGGACAGTGCTTCGCAAAAAACGCTCGCCATGACCGATCGGCTGTTCCCTATTGTCTTGGGTGGCGGGGCCCGCCATGGGAGACTCGTAGGGCACCCCAGGTCAGCCGCTCAGGGGGTAGGGCAGCACAGGTGTTCTGGGGAGTCGAGTTCGGGAATGAGGGTTGGGCGCGGCGCCACGGTCGCCGCATTGTAGACCAGGCGAGCTTCGCAGACAACATGAGGGAGATCAGCGCGAAGAAAGCCCCGCGAGCGAGAGAGTGCGCCGATACGTTGACCGGCAACGACATCCACTGGAGCGAGAGGCCGGTTCGGAATGGCGGTGGCGAGACGCTCATCCTTCTGGACGCGAACGGACACGAGGTGGACCGCTGGTGCTACGGGGAGCCGTGGAGTCTGGCCAGACAACACTAGTGAGAGGAGTTTCCCATGTCGAAGCACTTTCTGCTTGCTCTGTCCGCGCGCCTGCCCATCGTCGCCGCGGTTCTGGCCGTCGCCTCTGTCCAGCTCCAGGCCGCTCAAGCCCATCGGCTGTCGCCTCCTCTCATGGCCGCCGCCGTGCCCGATGACCCGCTTCACAGACTCGACCCTCAAACCACGCTCGCCTCTCCTGGCGCGTATCGGCCGGCGATGCTCCTGCAACCAGATGACGCGACCGCCGCCACCAGCCCCGCGCGCACTAGCGACGCAGTGCTAGTCTGCCCCGACTTCGTCGACCTGCGCTGGGAGCCCCATGCGTACGACTTTCTCTACACCGGTGGCGAGGAGTGTGAGGCGTTTACGCGGGCGCTGTATCGGGCGCCCCACTACACGACCGAAATTGATGAGATGGACTTCCTGGGCGCCGTGACCGCAACGGACTATTCCCGACGCGATAGGTCGGTCGTGGAAGGAGGATCGTACCAGTATACTCTGCATGTCATCTACACCTGTCCCATTCAGGGCTTCGCGCAGGCTGTGATGTGGTGGTTGACGCCCAGTCTGGTGCAGGTCACCGAATCGTGTCTGGGCGACATCTACGAGGACGAGACCTTCACCGGCGTGCTCACCGCCCCCTCTCTAGCGGTGCGCGAGGGTGCCACCTTGAGATTGCCCGGCGCAGACGTCGTCGGCGGAGAGATCGCCAGTGCCGGCAGCAGCGTGTGCTGCAGCGCGCCGGGTGGGGTGACGGGTGGCGTGATGCAGATCACCGGTGCCACCCTGGACAACACCAGGGTGACGTTCACCGCCAGAGGCAGCAACTCTCTTTCCGGCAGCAGGGTCATCGGTCAGGCAAACCGGAGCGAGATCCACGTGGAATCCGAGGCTGAGGTGTTGATCGACGGTAACTCGCTTTTCTCGGGGTGGGTCAAGATCGAGGGGTTGCCCAAGGTCAACGTCGTCGGCAACGACTTCCACGAGGGCATGATCACCATCGAGACCGGGGGTGGCGCTCCGCTGGACCAGGTCACGATAAGCAAGAACCGGTTCTACGACGCTGCACAGGCAGCGGCGATCTGGCAGTACGCAGGCAGCGCCACCATCGTGGGCAATCACTTTGTGCGCGCCAACCCTGAAGCCAGCGACCGGGCCATCGATGTGGGGGAGTCGCACCATGGCAGCGTGCCTGTGGTGGCCAACATACTGGACAACGTCATCGTCGGGTTCGACAGGGGGATCGGCCTCGCCGGGGGCGCGGTGGCCACGATCAGGGGCAACGTGCTGCAGTATTGCGAAGACGAGGCCCTGTCCGCGCACCACGACGCCCAGGCTACCATCGAGGAGAACACCTTCGTGAATAGCAGGGCAGGCCTGAAGTTCTGGGACCAACCGCAGGTAACGCTGCGCGACAATTGCATCGCCGGCAACACGCGCTATGGCGTCTATACCAGCAGCGTGCAACCTGGCCTGCAGGTGGACGCCCGAGAGAACTGGTGGGGGCACGCCTCGGGAGCCAAGCACCCCTCTAACCCCGGTGGCCGAGGGGACGAAGCCACTGCACCGGTGCTGGTATCCAACCCCTTGCTGATGGACAACTGCTTCAGCGACAGCTCCGCCGCGGTGATCGGTTCTCAGGGCGGAACGGTGAGCAGCAGTGCAGGCCACACCAGCCTGGCCGTGCCCGGCGGCGCCTTGAGCGCCGACACGCGTGTCGCGCTGCGGCCCATGGACTGCGCCGCGCTGGCCACGATGCCCGCGCCGCCAGCGAATGGGGCCGGGCTGCGGTTGTTCCAGGTAGCCGCCCGCCGCGTGAGCGACGGTGTGCCATTGTCCACACTCAGCGCGCAGGCCGAGCTGTCTGTCACCTACGCCGAGGCCGATCGGCTGGGCATCGACGAGGACACGCTGACCATCTATCGCCTCGACAGCGTACAGCAGGCGGCCAGCAGCGCGCCAGGCAGCGCTAGAAGCGCGGCCAGCTGGACGCCACTGAGCGGCGAGCTGAACGCGGACCATAATGTGCTCACCGGCCGCACCGCGACGTTGGGCACCTTCGCCGTCCTGGGCGAACGGGAGGAGGCGCACATCTGCCTGCCGCTGTTGCTGGCCGCCGCGCGGTAGGAGAGAGGGTCGTTGCCGCAGGCTGCTTCGCCCCTACCAGGGCATCGAGGCCGGCAGGTGCGGGCAGGTCGACGGTAGTGGGCACGGCCCGGTCGCCCTAGTGGTGGAGCGAGGACGCCAGAGAGGCTTCATCCGGCCTTCTCGGCGAACCCAGATCCGCCCACCTGACATCCCCAATGGCCAACTGCTGCCACTGCCACCACCACCGGACCCTGTTCGCACTGCGCGCTACGCCAAACGCAAGTGTGGCAAGGGCAACGACCGTCGCTGATTACTTGGAACAGGTGCCCTTGCGGACGCCTTCTCACGGCCACTCCGCTTCCTCCGCCCTTCCGCTGACCCCATCACCTTTAGGACCGTCTGCTCTCCCTGCTGAGAAACCGAACTTGTGTATTGTCACTGCGAGCTATCCATGTCGGCAGCCGCCACTCTGTACGAAATGACACCACATGCCTGTCATCAGTAGCGGAGCGAAGCAGTCCCGAGGTGGACACGAGATTGCCTCGCACAAGACGCTCGGAATGACAGATCAGAGGTGGCATTCCAGGCAGAGTGGCGGCCAGCTCCATGGGTGGATGTGCTCGCGAAGACAGGTCCAGTGTCTAGCACACCCTCCGTGGCGGCACACGCCAGGGCACCCGCAAGGGGTGCCCGCTCCCGGTCACGCGACTCCCTGCGCTGATCCCCCTGCGCTCAATCGGCGTCCAGGACCTCCACTGTGCCTTGCCCGCCGTTGACCCGCACGCGATCGCCTGAGCGCAGGTGCATCGTGGCGTTGCCGCAGCCGACGACGGCGGGAATGCCCAGCTCGCGGGCGACGATGGCGGCGTGGGAGAAGGGCGCGCCTACATCGGTGACGATGGCGGCCGCACGGGAGAACAGCGGCGTCCAGCCGATGTTGGTGAGCACGGTCACCAGGATCTCGCCTGACTGGAGCTGATGGCCCTCTTCAGGGTTGTCGAGGCGGCGCACCAGGCCCTCGACGACACCGGCCGCACCGGCGAAGCCCGTGATCGAGTCTGAAGCTGGGGCGGCGGTGGGCTGGAGCGCGTCGTAGAAATCGCTGCGCCGGTTCGGATCGTTTGCCCATTGGAAGGGATCGAAACGCCCGCGGATGACCGACGGGTAGGCTGGCAGTGCGCTGTAGCGACCATGCGCTTCCTTGCGGGCAGCGATGAAGCTGCGAGCCCAGTCGTCACCGCCCAGGATGGCCAGAACCTCCTCCAACGACAGGAAGAAGACATCCTCTCCACTGCCATTGCCATCGTCTCCCAGACCCGCCAACTCGCCGGTCCGCCGGGCGAAGGTGCGGAAGGTGCCGAGCAACCGGACCGCCTCCGAGCGGACCGCCTCGCGGGTCTTGGAGGCGGAGGCCAACCGGTCTAGCTTCTTGCGGTAGGATCTGGCCTGGCGGGGCGACACATTGGCTAGCAGCCGCTGCCAGGCAACTTCGTGTCGCTCCCTCTGCCGGGCCAGCATGGCGCCCACGTTGGCCGTGTCGCCTGCAACCTCGGCCAGTCGCCGCTCCAGCCACGCCGGGTCCTCGGCCGGCCGGGGCATGGAGAGCTCCATCTCATGGGGGCCGCGGTGGCCGTATTCCTGCAGGTATTGCTGTCGCGTCATCTCGCCACGGCTGACGGCCAGGAGGCCCATGAGCAAGCCCAAACTGGCCAGGGCATCATCGCTGCTGCTCACACCCGAGAGCAGCGCGTTGGCATCGGCTTCGCCCACCAGAGCCTCGAACCTGGCGTGCAGCTTGCGGGAGAGGGATCGATACTCGCTCAAGCCCGCGAGCAACACCTGCAGGCAGCGATCCAGGTGCGCTTCCAACTCAGCGTGCCACAGGTCCAGGAGGTCGGCGGGCGTCGAAGCGGCCCGGATGCTGCCGTGGAGTCTCGCGGCAAGGGCTGGCGCCTCGTCGACATAGGCCGGGATGAGCGGCCCGAGCCTCCGCTCCAGCCACCCCTGGCGCAGGACGGCAGGGAGCATGGTCGTCAGAACCCAGCCGGCAGTGAAGGGCACCAGGGGAATGTCCGTGGGGAAGCGCCCGAAGACGCCCTGGCGCCCGCCCACGAGCTTTCTCCATGGCAGCCCCAGGGCGGCCAGCGCGGAGGCGCCCAGGCTGAGGTTCATGTACAGTCGCCCCCCGATGTTGCCCGCCAGGGGATAGCCCACTGTCTCCCGGCCCACGCCGTTGGCCCGCAGGTAGCGCTGTACGATGGACCAGGTGAAGGGCGTCAACACATCGGGAAAGGCCTCGCCGAAGTTGGCATTGGTCCACAGATAGCTGCCCGTGAGGCTGTCGTTCCACTCGCCGCTGGCCGGGTCTTGGGCCGACATCGTGGTGATGGGCCGGGACTGGATGATGTAGAGCCTCCGCCGGGCGATCACCCACTCGATGTCCTGCGGACCGCCCAGGTCTTCCTCCAGCCGGTCGGCGACCCGGTGCAGATGGCGGGCGAAGCGGGACAACTCCGGCGGGCCCTCGTAGCCGCCACGGGGGCGGAACAGGGTGAAGGCCAACGCATTGGCCTCGCCGGACACCAGTTGCTCGCCGGGGCCATGCACGAAGTCGCCGACCATGTGCATGCGGTCGCCGCTGATGGGATCGGCTGTGAACAGCACGCCTGCCAGTTCCGCCGCCACCTGGCGCTGCACGACCACGGCCATGTCGTGGGCCGGATGCAGACCCTGGGCCCGGCTGTAGGCCAACACCCGAGCGCTATGCCGCGAGCAGCGCACGGTGCGCAGGGCTTCGCGGATCTCCTCGTCGCTGCGCATGTCCAGGACCGTCTCGAACTCGCCGGCGAAGGACGCCTGGGCCGAGTCCTCGCTCAGAGCGGAAGAGCGCACGGCGAAACTGACCTGTCGATCCCTCTTACGGATGCGCGCCAGATGCGCCTGGACCTGTGGCCAGGCGCTGGGACGCAGCTCGTCGCCCGCGAAGGCAGCGGGCAGGATGACGAAGCCATCGGGCACCGGGTAGCCGGCGCGGTACAGCCGGGCTAGCGTCCCGCCCTTGCCTCCAGCGGATGAATACGCCTCTGCTGGCAGTGCAGCAAAGGCGTGCACCACGTCCGGCGAGGCCAGTCCTCGGTCACTCTTCATGATCCACGCCACCGCTGGTTGCCGGTCTCTGCTGGCGCGCGGGCCAGACGTGGCAGGAAGCGACCCGTCCTCTGCATGTACGCGCGGTGCTCATTGCCGAACCGCTCGATCATCATGGCCTCTTCCTTCCCGATCCGCGCATAGAGCAGCAGAATAGACGCCACCAGTAGGGGCACAATCAGCCAGCTAGCAGAGAGAAGCCCCAACCCGACGAAGAAGCTAAGGTAGACTATCTGCAAACGCTTCTTATTTGCACATGACGATAGTATACGCAGGATCGCGGCAGGTGTCAAGTCATCATCTGCGGGGGCCCTGGAGGGTGCCCGCAGCAGCCCATTCCGCTTCTTCCGCTTTTCCGCTGACCACGTCCTCCTCCCGGGTCCCAGGGCATAACGGGTTGACCTGTGAGCGGAACTGTGCTAAGATAGATGTAAGCCAACCGCAGCGAACCGCCCAGGGCAGGCTAGACTCCTGCCTCCTCACACAAGCCAGCAAGGAGGTCTACCATGGACTTCAAGCCCGATGGCCGGCGGTACTCACGGGTAACCCGTCGCAGCGCGACCATCATCCGCCACCTGCGCATGGGTCGCACCTTCACGATCAACGAGGTCGCCGCGGAACTCCAGGCGCGGGATCTGCCCGAGTTCTACATCAAGCGGTTCGACAGGCAGATGTCCATGCCCAGGACGCGGGCCTACATCAAGTACCTGATTACGCTGGGGGCCATCGTCGAAGAGGGGGATGGCTACACGCGCCAGTTCCGTCACCAGACCAGCGATGGCCAATGGGCACAGGCGCTATCCGACCTGGCCCTGCAGCATCTGGCGCGCCTGCTGGGCCAGAGCCCGGAAGAAGTCCCCGCCTTCCTGGAGGAGCTCCTGGCCGGCTACTACGAGCAGCAGCGACTCCCCACCCTCGGCTCCATAGCCGCCGATGTGGGCATTGGCAGGGGCCGCGCCCTGGAGCTGTTCAAGTGGACCATCTACATGTACCTGGACGGCGAGACCTGCGATTTCGACCTGCGGGCCTACCCGGTGCTGTTGAAGCGGGCTGACCGCGACTAGAAGATACCGCTGTCCGGATTCAGACCCTAAGGGTCTCCAATGACGCCGGGAGGCAGCATGCTGGACTTCCAGGCTGTACGCGACGGCCACACGACCTTTCACGACCTGGTCGCCGGTGTGACACGCGGCGACCTGCGCGCCCAAACCAACGAGATGATCGACGCTGTCTTGCAGCGCATCGCCGGCTGCAACGACGCCGACGTGGTCTTCGAACCCTCCGACCCCCAGGCCTACGATCCCTACGCCGCCACGCCCGAGGAGATTGCCATGCCCTGGACCCTGGGGCATCTCATCGTGCACATCACCGCGTCGTCGGAGGAGTCGGCATCGCTGGCCGCGGAGCTGGCCCGGGGCGTGGAGCTGCACGGCCGCTCCCGCTACGAGGTGCCCTGGCAGGAGGTGACCACCATCGAAGCGTGCTGCCGGCGGCTGGAGGAGAGCCGGCGCATGCGCTTGGCCAGCCTGGACATGTGGCCCGACTCGCCCCACCTGGAGACGGTCAGCGAGGTTTGGCCAGACCGCCCTCCGGTCAACGCTGTGGGCCGCTTCGTCCTGGGCTTGATGCACGCGGACGATCACCTGGGGCAGATAGAGGAGGTCGTGCGACAGGCTCGACAGACAACAGACCCTTAGGGTTTCTGAAACGCTAAGGGTCTCCAGCGAACCGTTCCGCCCGCGCCAGCCCAGCAGGCAGTTCGGACACCTCTTCAACGCCTACGCCAAGGCCATCAACAAGGCCTACGGCCGTTTGGGCAGCCTGTTCGAGCATCCCTTCGGCCGCGTGCACGTGGGATCGGACAGTCACTTTGCCCAATTGATCGTCTACATCCACCGCAACCCTCAGCAGCATGGGTTCGTGGACGACTTCCGTCGCTGGCCCCACTCATCGTACCGGACCGTTATCTCGTTGCAGCCCACCCATCTGCAACGAGACCAGGTGCTCGCCTGGTTCTCTGGTGGAGAGGGCTACCAATTGACCCACCTGCAGGACGCGGCTCCCGACGTGATCGCACCGCTGGTGGTCGATGACTAGAGAGCAGACCCTTGGGTTTTGGAAACCCTAAGGGTCTCCCCTGGCAACCTGGCCCGCGCTACCCCGCCACCCACTCCAATCATTTGCCGTACCCGTCCGCGCGGTGTATACTCGAAGCCAGCATGGCGATTTCCATGCGGCCGGAGCTGATCCCGACCACGCGTCGGTGGAGGGAGAGGACCCACAGGCACGAGGGTCCCCCGAGGAGAGAGACATGGGCAGAACACGCCTCAAGAGCCTCAAGCCTCAACCGCTGTCGGCGGAGCAACTTGGCCGGTTGGCCGAGCTGCATGTCACCACGGCCGAGGAACTCATCGCCATGAGCGCGCAGACCAAGACCCGCCAGTTGCTGCGCGACCACCTCGGCATCTCGGCCCGGCAACTGACCTCGCTGCTCTCCAAGGTCAAGAGACAGCTCGATCCCCAGGTCGTTCGGGACATGCTCAAAGCGGAGCGGGGCGGTCCCCGCGGCGTCCTCGACCCCATCCCTGCCAGCAAGCGGCGAGGGCGTCGTCGTGAATAGCTCTGCCAGCGCGGCGGTGCCTAAGGATCGCGCCGCGGCCCGCTTTGGCCTCTCTCTGCCCCCGGAGAAGGAAGATCGGAGTTCTGACAGCTCGAGGAGGGGACCCGTGGCTGGGAAGAGAAAGAGAAAACTGATCAAGCGGGCCGTGCCGGTGCAGGAGGTGCCCAGCCTCACCCCTGAGCAGGTGGAGACCCTGCAAGCCCATTGGATCCAGAGCGCCCAGGAGCTGATCGGCATCGGCGAGTCCGACTCGGGCCGCGAGGCCCTGGTTAGCTTGCTGAAGGTAGATGGCGACCAACTGCAGCAGATCGTCGCCGCGGCGCGCGAGATGGTGCCCCGCATGTACTCGCGACGGTTGCTGATCGCGGCCAAGGCCGCCGAGAGCGAGATCTACACCACGGGCAGCGTGCCTCCCCGGGAGATGCTGGTCGCCGCCCACAGCCCCTACGTCACCGTGGCCTATCCCCTCGAGCTCCCCTCCTCGGTGGACCATCGCGACGCCCTGCCCCCCGTGCGCAGCCAGGGCGACCGCGGCGCCTGCGTTGCCTTTGCCGCCGTCGCGGTGCGCGAGAAACTGGAGACCGCTGCCGGCGCGTTGCCCGACGAGTTGGACCTCTCCGAGCAGTTCGTCTACTGGTACTGCAAGGAGCAGGACCAGTTGCCGGACGTCTCCGGCACCTACACTCGCCTGGGTCTGGAGTGTCTGCTGGAGCTGGGCACGCCCGAGGAGAAGGCCTGGCCCTACGTTCTGGAGCAGATCGTCGGCAACGAAGGCCAGGGTCCGCCACCCCGGGAAGCCCTGGATGGCGCCGGGATTTGGAGGGTCTCGCGCATCATCGACCTGAACGCCGGGGATGTGGAGGACCTGAAGACCTGCCTGGCTGAAGGCAAGGTGATCGCCTTCTCCATTCCCGTGTTCGACAGTTGGTACTACTCGGCGGCCGTGAAGCGCTACGGCAAGATCACCATGCCCTTGCCGGGCGAGGAGGCCGACGGGGGCCACGCCATGACCCTGGTGGGCTACCAGGATGACGAAGAGGCGCCCGGTGGTGGCTACTTCATCGTGCGCAACAGTTGGCACCCCTGGGGATACGAGAGCACCTGGGGCGAAAGCTACGGCACCATCCCCTATGCCTATCTCCAGGAGCATTGCTACGCGGCCCTGAGCGCCGATCGCTTCACCCAGGCCGACATCTACATCCGGGACAACGAGGCTGACCAAGGCCAGGTGCCCAGCAAGGCCGCCTACTGGAACAGCCCCGACATCTGGCTGCGCAACGCGCCGGACGCTGGCGAGACGCACCAGAATCCCATCCCCGGCCAGCCTAACTTCCTGTACCTGCGTGTGCACAACAGGGGCCAGGCCACGGCCTACAACGTGAAGGCGCATCTCTACACCTGTGCGCTCTCCCCCTGCATCTGGCCCCGCAATTGGGAGCTGCTCCATACTCTGGACGTGCCCTTGGTGCAGCCGGGCACCATGCTCATCGGTCCCATGGAGTGGCAGCCGCAGGACGACATGCTCTACTGCTACCTGGTGCGCCTGGAATCCAACGACGACCCCATCCAGCACGATTGGTCGGTGCAGTGGGACAACAACATCGCCCAGAAGAACGTGGCGCTGATGGATCTGGCGCCGGGAGAGGAGGGCATGCTGCGTTTCGTCATGCACGGCATCTGGGGCCGGCTGAGCCGCCTCACCCTGGACGTCGACCGCATGGCCCTGCCCGCCGGCACCGACCTGGAAGTGGAGACGGCCAGCCGGCGCTTCCCAACCGGCTTGCGGCCCGAGGGCGCGACCCTGGAACAGGGCCGTCAGCGCACCAGCGCGCACATCACCGCGGCCGAGGCCTCGCTGGAAAACCTGGAGGTGCGCTCCAGCGAGGAGGGCAAGGTGACCGTCAAGATCAGGCTGAGCGAGAATGCTGTGCTGGGCTCGCAGTACAAGGCGGTGCTCACCCAGCGCTTGGGCCCCCTGGTCATCGGCAAACTCACCTGCCTCATCAACGTCCGCGAGCCCAATGCCTAGCCGCGACTGATGTGTAGCTGTCGTGGCGACGACTGTGGGTGTGGGGTCCACCGTCTCGTGGAGATGGCATGTGGAGTCCATCGTCTCCAGACGATGGGGCCCAGACGATGGGGTTGTGCGCCGGTACGGCAGCGTCAGGAGACGTTGCACTCCACAAGGGTAGTGTGGGGTCCACCGTCTCCTGGAGATGGCATGTGGAGTCCATCGTCTCCAGACGATGGGGTT
>Ga0180437_10011046_pt1 | contig 10900 bp, 11 predicted proteins | sample SS_ome_4_FD_132410 | JGI IMG/M metagenome (GOLD analysis project Ga0180437, IMG submission 132410) | Hypersaline lake sediment archaeal communities from the Salton Sea, California, USA - SS_3_D_1 metaG | ecosystem: Environmental > Aquatic > Non-marine Saline and Alkaline > Hypersaline >... | reverse complement strand
TACTTTCCATCAGTTGAAAGCCCTTTTCCCACTGCTCTAGTGGTAGTGTTGCAGAGATTAAGGGTTTTACTTTAAGTTTTTTGAGTGATATTAACTTAATTGCCAACTTCCAACTTGTCCAGAGCGTCCCCCATGAACCTTTTACTTCCAATTCCCCTTCTACAATTTTGTCTAGGCTTATATTTATTTCCCGTCCCGTAAGACCAACAAGTCCTATCTTTCCACTTCTTCGGACAATATCAAAAGCTTGTTTTTGTGCTGGTGGTGCGCCTGAGCATTCAAAAACAACATCAGCGCCTAAATCATTTGTTATTTCTTTTATTTTTAAAGTTGGATTCTCTTGTTCAACATTAATGATATGATCAGCACCTAACTCTTTGGCAATTTCCATTCTATCTTGGTCTGCAGTTATCCCTGTGACTATGGTTTGGGAGGCGCCTGCAAGTTTTACTAATTGAAGAATTAACAATCCCATTGGTCCTGGTCCCAATATTACTACGGTATCCCCCATGTTAACTGGTACCATCTCAGTGGCATGGATTGCACAAGCAGCAGGCTCAGCTAATGCAGCTTCTTCGAAAGGGATATCTCTTGGCAGTTTATGAGCAATTTTTGCTGGTACTGCCATATATCTAGCAAATGCCCCATTAGCTCGAGCAACACCTAGAATTCTCTTGTTCGGATCAATACATCTATTTGTAAAACCTATTCGACAAAAATGGCAAACGCCGCAATTAATTGTTGCTGGTGATGTTACTTTGTCTCCAGCTGCGAAATCTTTTACATCACTTCCAGCTTCAACAACAACTCCCGCATATTCATGACCTAAAGTCACAGGAGGCACATAATGGGATTTGTCATGGAGAATGTGAAGGTCCGTTCCACAGATTCCTGCTGCCTTTATCTCTACAAGTAATTCATCAGATTTGATTTTCGGAGGCTCTAAGTCCTTAAACTCGACTTTACCTTCTCCTTTAGCAGTTTTCACGAGGACTTTCATTCAATAGCATTCTCCTTTCACTATTTTTTCTGAATTGGTTTAACAGTGTTTTGAACTTTATCAATCTCTTCTAAAGATAAGACTGATTCTTTTTGTATAGTTTATATATATGCATCAGTGCTGATTAAGATATGACTTTCTCAGTAGCAATTTATGATTTTAGTTAGCTCTTTAAGTTCTTGATATTAGGTGTTGTAGATGAGCTCGCGAGTGAGAGATGCATTCAAAGGTTTAGGTTTAACAGACTATGAAATCAGTGTATATATGACATTATTACACTTAGGACCATCTCCCGCAAGTGAAATAAGCGACGATAGTAATGTACCACTCTCAAAAATTTATGAAGTCCTTCGTAAACTGGAAGAAAAGGGATTTATTCAAGTAAGAAAAAGTGATATGCAACATAAAACAAAAATTTATAGTGCTCTGGCACCGAATGAGGCAGTTCAATTTATTTTACAGAGTATTGAAAGAGTACTCAAAGATTTTGGTCAAGTTGTTGTTGACGAACTCACTCCAGTTTATGAGAAAAGCGGAGAGCCGGAGTATCACCAAGTAACGCTTATTAATGGAACTACAAACTTACTAGAAAAAGCATTTGAGACACTTGATAATTCACGATCGACGGTTCTTGTAACTTTGCCATTTATCACAGAAGAATTAATCACGTTATTTGAGCCAGCAATGCAGATGCTTATAAAAAGAGGAGTGAATCTCCGCGTCCTTATTTCCAAAAACTCATTGCCCCTGTCAGCCTTAGACCGCTTGGCAGAAAGGATACAAGTAAGAGTTAGAGATGCTCTATTCGGTGGAGGGATCATCAGTGACAGTCGTGAAGTACTTATCATTCTAGGAGAAATTACAGGTAAAGATTTACAGCCTACTTTTGGAATTTGGTCAGAACATGTAGGATTATCGAGATTTGCAGAAGACTATTTTGAATTCCTCTGGAGTTCTGCAGAGTCATATTGAACTCATACAAAACCCGTTTCATAAAAACCTCATTTTCTATGGTCAAAAAGGTATAATTTATTAACAATATAGTTGGATGACTATAGTTAGAAAATCTTTTTAGAGTGAAGCTATGTATTGAGATTGTTAAGAAATATGACATTTGCAGCATTCGGAAGTTAGATATTTTAATATGATTGTATTTAATTGAAGTGTATCTAATTAGATAGGAGGATTGGATTTGAAAAAAACTGTTTGCGTGAATTGCGGAAACGCAATTGGTGGAGAACCCGGCGACATCTCAGGGGATGACGCAAAAGTTCTAGCATGTGATCTTTGCGGAAAATCGGTTTGTGGTGATTGTGCTAGGCATCTTAGCATGTATGTATCGGATGGAGGCGTTCGTAGACTACGAAGTTTGCGTCTCTGTCCAAGTTGCGCACCAAAGCCACGTAAGACCTATAAAGATGTCTAATCACGAGTTTTTTTATATCTACCAAAAGATTGAGTCTCTTTATTTTTATATTATATAAACGGTATTACGTAATACCCTCCCTTATATAGGAGGTAATACCAAGCTCTCATGAGGAGGATTTTGTATGAAACTTATCTCGGTTAAATTGCCTGAGAAATATCTTGAGGGGCTTGATACATTAGTTCGAATAGGCGTATATCCGTCACGGAGCGAAGCGATTCGTGTCGCAGTCAGAGATCTCTTGAAGCGAGAAGTATGGGAAAAAGGGGTACCTCCTAGTTCCTAATTGCCTTGAAATGTCTGAAGTCGATTTCTTTTAGTTCATAACTAATCAATTTATCTTTAGAGGGGTTCTTATATAACAGTGAGCAATCTTTTATCATTAAAAACCCCATCTGTGTGTCATCGATTTTTGGTCAAATCCTTGTGTAACAACTCCAAATCTTCTTCAGTAAGCTTTTGTTTTCTCCAACCTGTTTCTTCGTCCCAAATGGCGTATAGATTGTGATGAAGACCAGCAACTTTGTTCCAATGTATGTAACCCTTAATCTTGCCAATATTTATTCCACCATTTGCGAAATCACGTTCGCTAATCAGTAGGGAGTCTTTTTCAGAACCGTAGCGAGGAAGAGCGAAAGTTAAATTCTTATCCCCAAATAATAGTTGTAGATACTTAGCGAGTACCCATTTTTCAAAGGCCGTCCGAAATGCCTCATCTATTTCAAGTTTATCGGCGACAGCTGGTGATTCCTTCCATGTAATCCACTCTCCCCACTCAACGTGTGGCATTCGTACCTCTAAAAATCCCGTTATAGGGGTTATATCGCGTGCAAATACTTTATCAAAAATATAGCAATCAATCTCGCCAAGGATGAAAATAAGAAAAAGTGGCTCTTCCATATGAATTTCGTTGAATTGCTTCTGAAACGCGTCAAGGAATTCCTGTTCGTATTTTTCCTCTTTAAATCCGTCCTCAAAATAATTCAATAGTGATTCAATATCTTTAGGGTTCACACTGATCTCGTAGACGGGGATTGCAGTATCATTTATTAAGACTTCGCCAACCTTTGCAGTCCAACAATCGTAGTTTTCAGTTTGGAATTTGATAAGTTTCAAGAGATCAGAACCTGATTATTTTTTTACTAATGCGACTTAAATACATTGTTTGCTTAGAATTATGAAATCATGTGAACTTCCGATTGAACAGGAATGAAAAAGGTGAGAAAAAAGTGTTTCATTTAAAATACGGAATTATCCCTGCTTGCGATGTTAAGAGCGTATCCGATTTAGAAAATCTAGTTGAATTGACGGCTGGTATTGAGGGAATCGTAGGCTACAAAGTAGGTTTTTCATTGGGTTTAGGTCACGGATTACAAACTGTAGTTGACACCATCGAAAAGCATTCAGATTTGCCTATTATTTATGATCATCAAAAGGCAGGTACAGATATTCCTCAAATGGGGGAGCTTTTTGCACGAACATGCAAAGCGAGTGGTATTACTGGAGTTATCATTTTCCCACAAGCTGGACCCGTAACCGAAGAGGCATTCATAAGTGCTCTATTTAGTGAGGATCTCATACCTTTGGTTGGAGGCGAAATGACTCATCCAAAATATCTAGGAAAAGACGGAGGTTTCATTAGAGATGAGGCCGTCGAGGAAATGTATTTGACTGGCGCAAGAAACGGTGTAACATATTTTATTGGCCCTGGAAATAAACCAGAACGAATAAATCACTATGTAAAACTCCTAAAAAATGAAATTTCACAACCTATGTTTTGTATGCCTGGCATCGGGCGTCAAGGTGGAGATATTAAGTCGGCATTTGAGGCAACAGAAGGATTACCTGCTTATGGGATTGTCGGAAGTGCGATATATGGTGCATCTGACATGCGAGAGGCTGCAAAAAAATATTGTAAAGAAGCTTTAGAATTATAGAGGCTCGTATCCGTCCCATTTGGTTGACTTTAGATATATTTTGAATTTTCAGTTTTAATTATCGTGATCGACTTTTTTCAAAATTAATTCTGATTTCTTCATCAGTTTTGACTTTTCTAATGGTTTTTCTCGCGTGTAGTCCACGGGCTACCCATCTTTTAGCCACAACTATTAAGTTTGCCCCATTTAATTGGCTTTCAATGAACGCTTTATCACTTATACTTATTATAGCATCCAACTCCTCTTCTTTCATTCTGGAAAAATGATCTCTCCCGCCGACCTTTAGGTTGGCAAAATCCTTGAATCGTAATTTTTTCATAGGTTTAGAATTCAAGCGATTAATTGCAGCTCTTGTTTTAGGATTAACCGGATCGTCCCATTCAATAACATCGTCCCATTCACCTTTATTAAGATATTGTCCTCGATAATCTTTATTTCTTAATATTTTCTTGAAAAAATTATTTAAATGTGCAGAAGATGGTTTCACATTAAAATTTCTCACATACTCTGCAAGAACGTTTTTTTCCTTACGAACAATTATTCTGTATCGAATAGGAGGATCTTCACGACTTTTCAAACTATCAAGAATTTCCCAATCGTTTACATCATCAACTAATTGAACCTTATACTGCTTTTTATTTATTTCAAGGATTTTTTCTTTCATTGAAATCGCCTCTGGAGACTCCTACCTTTTGAGGTGGAGAGGAAAGAGGCGTTTAGACTAGCATAAGGCGAATAATAACCCTTTTCCATATTTTATCAACTCCACGTTGTTAATTGCGACACTTGGATTTTTTCCTTTAGGATTTTCCAACACAACTCGTGTTCCGTAACAATGGACGCCTTTTACTCTATATGTTCTATTATTATACTTGACAAGGTCATACGGTTGCAATTGGTATTTCTGTCTCCTAATAGACGGTTTGAATCCTTTTCTGTTCTTCTGTAACGAACGATTATTGCGTCTTACTTGAATGACCTCGTACGGTCTGCAGCGTTCTTGGGTTGTTCCGCCGGCAATGACGAACGCGTCATTCACATGTGATTTTTCCAGCCCTAGCTTGTTACGCTGGTATTTAGTGACGTATCCGTAGGTATACTCTGCTTCTAACTGTTCTACTAGCCTCCAACGAATGTTGTTAATACAGGCTGCCGCTTTAAGTGATTTCTTTGCCTGGTTTTGTATGTGAGGATAACCAAACTCCTCGGCGGTCTGATCTCCCTTCTTGAGATTACAGTTCCGACATGAGATCGTCAAATTCGACACTCGATCCGTTCCACCTCTACTTTTCGGGATAATATGCTCGACTTCTAAGGGAATCGCTTTCTTACCACAATAAGCGCACTTTCGTCCCCACTTCTCCAATAGATATTCTTTGACTTCGTAGCCTTGAAGTGTGCCCTGTTGATATTCTACGCCTGTAATTTCAGGCTGCTGCATTTTCTATGTGTCGAAATTCGCAGTTTCTATCCTTTTGTAAGTTATAGGAAGTAGTGTGGCAAGTGTTTCCACTAATCGAAGATGTGAGTCATGTGTGTGCTGAATACTAGGGGGTAACCAGCCTTCAGGTCGTGTTCGGTTATCAAATCGAGGTGGTCGATACCCTAATCTGCCTCTACGGTTTCTACGATACCTCCGTCTTGCTGCAAGCTTGTTTGAGACATCCTGGCGCAAGGTTACAGTCCCACTAATAACTTCTAACGTATCGGTTTTGGCACTAAAACCGATTTCAGTAAATCCTATATCCACTCCTAATGGAATCGGTTGTGTCGCCTCTCCAGTGGCATAGTTCAACCGAATGGTGAAAGGACACCGTTTTACAACTGTAGCCTTGCCTTCTTGTAACAACTGCTTGCCGGTGTGTTGTGTGGTAGGCATAAGCGGTTGACCTCTCATGTTTATTACATAGATAGGTACTCTCAAGTCCTATCTCCTCCTTTAAATTGCTTTAAAGCAGGTTGGTTCTCTTCGCCAAGGTTATCAGTCAGTACTCTACAGTGATCACTGAGAGTTTCCTCTCTGTTTAAACCACCGTTTACAGAGCACGGGACTAGAGAAGCATCCCCTGGTGTGTTCTTGAACTCTCCTGATAACGTAGATACCGCCATATCGAATATGACCTCTCTTAGGCTAATCAACTAATTGCTCTCAGGTCTCACGACCCAAGCCCCGACCCTTTAGGGTGGGGTAATTGACTGAACTGCCAAGGGGCGAATGGTGATTGCTGCCATTCAGAAAATGATGGAAAAAGATGTTTAAAATATAGACGAAACAACTCGTCTCCCGCCTCTTGTATTGTGTCGCCGTGTATTCCTAAAAAAATATCACAGTTCAAACTTTTATTATAAGAGAGACAACTTTGAAAGTGAAAGACAGTTCATTTAATAATATTAAGAAGGCAATTTGAAAAAGTTAAATCTCATTAGAATTATTTTCAATTCAAAACAAAAGCTATAAATACGCTTTTGAAATACGGATCGATAGTTTTAGAAAATGAAGTCTACGGGCTGAGGGTTGTCTATTCTGTTAGTAACTCGACTTCGGTCTCTGGCAGAGAAAAAATATCATTATTTAATGATTATTATACTTATATTGGGATTCTTACTTAGAATTGGATTTATTTCCAGAGCAATAGGAAGAGATGAAGCTGCCTTTTTGTATTACGGTTGGATGATAGTCAAAGGAAAAGTACTGTATCGAGATCTATTTAATCAAAAGGCACCTGGAGTTTATTTCATTGTAGCTTTAATTTTCCTTCTTGTTGGTAAACAAATACTACTCGTACGTATAGTCTCCATGTTTTTAAGCACTATTACGGCCTTTGTTATATTTAAAATCGGTTATAAGATAAATAATCCTTTAACAGGTATAATCGCTTCTTTATTTTTTATATTAGAGCCAGTCACTCTACGACGTAGCACGATGGTTTTTTCGGAAACATTTATGGTTTTTTTTATGGCTTTAGCGGTCTATTTTTACATCTTGGCTCATAAGGAAAATAATTCTTGGCATTATCTTATTGTGGGTGTTTTAATAGGACTTTCTACAATTATGAGACAGACTGGGATTATACTGGTTCTTGTTATCATTTTTCACCGTCTTTACATTAGATATCCGCTGAAAAATCTACTTCATTCAATGGGAATACTAATTGCCGGATTTTTAATGAGCATAATACCGATTGTGGTTTATTTTATGGCAGTGAATGCTTTAAATGATGCTATCTCTTCTATATTTTTCTTTAATCTATCACCGTCATATGGATTTACTCTGCTTAGACGAGTAGATAATCTTCTTGACGTCTTCCTAAAAGATCCTATTCTTTGGTGTATTGGTTTAGGAGGACTGCTTCTAACAGTTGAAAGAAGAAAAGAATGGCACGTTTTTCTAGCGGGATGGTTTATCGCCTCATTTATTTTGGTCGTATCTCTAAGCACCCCATATGGTCATTATTACATTCAAATAATGCCAGCATTTTCACTATTAGGTGGAATTCTTTTTGAAAGATTGATTGTTTTAAGTGGGGAATTGGTAGACAGCGCATCTCAAAGTCTATTGTATCCAAATATCATAAACTGGCTTTTGGTAGTATTATTGCTTATTGGAATAGGGACAATAGGATTAGAATTATACTTTGATATGAAAGCAAGTCATGGACTACCATATCAAATTGAAGCAGCGGAGTATGTTAAAGCTCATACCTCTCCCGATGAAATAATATTCTCGCCTGATTCTGCTTATTATCTTCTGACTGATCGACAAAACAAATACCGGATTGAACATTTAGCTGCGGGCCATATAGAAGCGTTTGGTATTAGTGATCTACCGCAATATTTAGAGGAAGAGCAAGTCAGGTATATTATAATCGACTATAACATCGAAATTTGGAATTTTAATGAGGAGCATTATCGTTTAACTTTTAATGATGAAACTAGAGCTGAAGAAGTCAAAATAGTATATGAGTGGATTCTTAATAATTATGAAATAGAGGTGAGTTTTGGATCCGGAATTGATGTGGTTCGAGTTTATCGTTCCTCATTTTGGTGAATTCTACTTCAAATTAATTTTCGTCTAATCGCTAGATTCACACACAATTTTGATCGTTAATTGAAAAAATTAGAGGGGATGGGTTGTTCATCCAGAAGAAGAGGTTAATACTGTTTTTCTCCTGACCGCAGTCCAATAAAAAATATTAAACCGAACCAAAAGCTAGCAAATAGCAAACCGATCGTCAGAAGTCCAGGGTCTGCTTCACCAATCCCTAGAAACATCCTAATTTCAATACTACCTGGGTTAAGTCCTGCTATATAATCTGCTGCATAAAGTACTATCATTCCTAGAATGCCCATAATATAGTAGCGGTCTCTAGGAGCGTGTGTACGAAGTCCTTTAGAGAAACGAATAAGCCAAGTAAGAATTGCTAAGCCTAACGCAAAGAAATGGAGAACTCTTGTATAAAGCCATTCACCTGCTCCCATCACAGCTGGATCCAAACCTCCACCTAAGAACCAAAGGGCTCCAAACATTAGCATTATCAGGATTTCAAAGAAAGATATGGCTCTATCGGGAATTTCTTTTACGTAGTGCGGATCAACTTGCCGGGCGCCTTCATAAATCAGCGTTATGAATGCACCAATGGCTGCAGCATCTGCAACGCATAAAACACCAATATGAATTGGATTAAGTGCACGAGTCCAGATATTCCAGATTGCTGGAGCTATGGTTGAAAAATATGCAACGTAAAAATCATAGGCCTGCAGGATAGGAATGATCATTAAGATTACGAAAAGTAATAAAGTAAAGGTCCAAAACCGGCCTCTTTTTTCGCCATAATCATCACTTCTAGGATACATAATTCGTCCAGCAACAAGAAATGCAACAACAATGACGATAAGCGGGGTAAAAAGCGGCATGAAGAAGAAAATAAATGCAATTGTAATATTGACGATATAAAAAAGCCGTACACCCTTTGGAACGTGTTCAACAGCCCTTCCCATACCCGAAAATCCACTAGCAATACTATCTTTGTATATCCATATGAGTAGTATCCATCCTAGAATAAAAGTAACTAACGCTGTGATAAAGAAAAGAACGTCCAATCCCCCTCCAAAAGCAGTAAATCTAATAGGTAGAAGGAAAAATATTATCGGAAAATAGATGATTACGCCTATAAACAGTATTACTACAAGGAGTTTTTCCAAAGCTACTTCCCCATAAGACAAATTTAGCATCTCCGTAATGAACTTTACATTTCTTTATTGCTATAACTCACATCACAAAGCTAATAGAAAAAAGTTTTGGCTATCATTATTATCGTCTCTGTCTTGTCCTCTATCCCCTTCGTTGAACGCGTGAGACCTCTCGGAGTCAGTTTCATGCACAAGAACATACTAATCACGTACTGTGAGAGGCTTGCTTATGTTAAGACATTCCACATAGACAAAGCCCATATAAAAATCCTTAATTAATCTTTTAATTGCTATCTGAATCATAATCTATAGACTTAGACTTGAAGAAGTATTAGTCTTATCAGAAAATGGTCTTGTCGATCATTATCGCCTTTATATGAAACGAACCGGCATGTTTTTCCCAAGATTTAGGATTCGCACGAATTAAGAGGTTTAGCAAATGTCTCTACCTGTATAACCACAAAACTAAAAAAGTAAGACTACTCTTTGAAGGTTAACTTCATCAAAGGCTTAAAATATCTGGTAGATTTAATGAAAAGAGAATATGTTATTCTCGCAGTTATATTGGCTATAGCATTTGTGTTAAGGATTTACGGTGTCTTAACAGACGTTTTTCCCTTTTTCCGTGAAGCTACTTACGGTATGGCTGCCTGGAGAATTATTGACGGTGATATGCCTTACCGTGATTTTTATCATTCACAGCCTCCACTTTCACCCTTTTTACTTGCTTTTGTTTTTTTGATATTCGGGGTTGGCGTGGTTCAAGCCAGGTTGTTCTTAGTTTTCTTCACAACTTTTACAAGTTTCGTGATCTTTTTGGCTGGAAAGAGGATTGATTACAAAACAGGTTTATTAGGGAGTTTCGTCTTTGCAATTACTCCTTGGTGCATTGTATATGGCATGCGAGCAGTAAATGATCATATCGCCATGACTTTCTGCATTATAGGATACTATTTTCTAAGCCCAGTATTTGCTATTCAAAATAAAGACAAAAAAATGGACACTACTGCTGAAAGAAACAGTTTAATTCTAGCAGGTCTTTTCGTAAGTATTGGGGTAATGATTAAAACTATAGTTGCACCCATATTACTTGCTTTTATTGTCATTTTATTTGTTGAAGCACGATATACTGGTGCTGGAATTAGCAGTCAGGTAAAAAACATCGTTTTCCTATTTCTTGGTTTCATTGTTCCTCTTCTAATTGTGTATTCGCCCTTTTATTTACTAATTGGTGACGAATTCACAATTCAGGTACTAGGACAACATTTTGAAAAACCTCCAACTACCTGGATAGGGCGTTTGGAAGAAGTTACGAGTTTATTAGTTTTGGATAATTTCTACTTTTTT
>Ga0180437_10011045_pt1 | contig 10900 bp, 8 predicted proteins | sample SS_ome_4_FD_132410 | JGI IMG/M metagenome (GOLD analysis project Ga0180437, IMG submission 132410) | Hypersaline lake sediment archaeal communities from the Salton Sea, California, USA - SS_3_D_1 metaG | ecosystem: Environmental > Aquatic > Non-marine Saline and Alkaline > Hypersaline > Sediment... | reverse complement strand
TGACGGTGATCACCAACAGCAGAGCCAGCCCGAAGAAGAACAAGCACTTCAACTCCAGGCTGGTTTCGCCGAACGCGCGATGGAAGCGACGCGACGCCATGAGGGCTCTGAGAGGGGTGTTAGAATCTGCCTAACTCCTGCATTCTACGGAAATTGCGGCCCGGCCGCCATAGGAGTTAGGGGCGAGCGGTGAGGGGCAAGGGGCAGCTTTCGGCGAAACGCCTCACGGAAGGCCGTTTCCAAGCGGGAACGTTACCTGGACGACGGCCATCAGGTCGCCGTTGCTGAACTTGGTACCCTCACGCAGATCGACACCCGCCGCAGATGGAACGAATTCCGGCCCGGCAGGAACCGCGCGATGGCAGATCGACAGGCAGTGTTCCTCGGCACGGACCGCCTGATAGTACTGGTACTCTTTCCGGCCCTTCTGAGTCGCGATGATCCGGTCGGCAGAATCGGCCTCAGGCTTCTTCGGCGACGGCCCGGCCTGGCAAAATCGGTCGATCAGCTCCCGCTCAAACGCGTCGGCAGGCTTTTGTGCCTCGTTGCCGCCGGCAACGCTGATGAAGCGCGTGTGGTGAGTGGCGCTGCTCCGCCCGGGGAGCAGCAAATGCGCGTAATTTGCGGCGAACTCGAGTTCCGACTCCAACTCCTCCCAGTGCCGGACTAGCATCGCTTGGTCAACCAGTAGCCGCCCCGTGGCTCGGCGCAACTGCCGGTCTTCCAGCCGCCGGTCGTAAAGCGCGAAAACGACGACAGCAAGCGATGCGAGCACCGCGACAACAAAGGCCGCCAGAATCCATCTCATTTCCCTGCCCTCCTTTGAAAAGTCAGCGTGGCCACGCACCGGGGCGTTTCATTCCCCCCGTTAGCGTAGTGCGACCCGCCGATAGCGTCAATAGCCAGTTGCCGCTCGGCAGGAAATCTTGCGAACTCACGAGTGGGAATTACGAAGGGCCGGGCAACAGCGCGGCCAGTTCGGGGTGGGGGTGGGTGATCACGTCGGCTAGGATCAGCTTGCCGTCGAGCCGCTGGACGGTCTGCCGGCCGGCCTCGACCGCCGCCTGCACGGCCGCCACGTCGCCGCGGACGACGATCGTCACGTAGGCCGCCCCGATCTTTTCCTTGCCCAGCAGCTCGACCGCGCTGGCCTTGAGCATCTCGTCGGTCGCGTGCAAAGCGGCGACCAACCCCTGGGTCTCGATCAGCCCCAACGCGTATGAAGTCGGCATGGCATCCTCTCGCTTCACCAGGCAGTCATAGATACCTAACAGGGGGATGAAGGCCGGCGGCTGCTCGGCAACCTGCCGAGTGTCTTCCAGCGGGCCGGCGATCACCACGTAGCTCGCCCTCGTACCCATCTGCCGAGCTATCCGGATTCCCTCTTCGGCGGCTTCGCGGACGTCGGCGGCCGAGCCGGCCAGCTTGATGCACTGTTCCGGCCCCATCGTGCTCTCGATCCCCACCACCCGCACGCCGGCTGCCTTCGCGCAACGGTCGACCACCACCAACGATGGGGTAAGGTTGTCGACCTCCAGCAGGGCAAGGCTCTGGCGGGTCATGGCGAGATGGATCGAGTCCGGGGAAGATACTTGCCTCAGGCTTGAAAGTGTCAAGTCCAGTTGTCAATAAGGGCCCCGCTCCACCGCGCCGTGTTGCCGCAGCGCGGCCAAAACCTCCTCGACGATCTGGTGGATCTGGATCGAGCCGACCGGCGCGGGCGGGGCCTGTCCGTCCAGCCCGGCCTCGGCCAATAGCCCGACAAGCTCCTGCCGCAAGGCGGCCAACTGCTGCCGGTGGGTGTCCGAGAGCGGTTGCCGCCCCTGCCCCATGCGAATTCCCCGCAGCTCGATCCCCACGCGGAACCCCTCCGGGAAATCCGCTCGCGTCAACATCGCGTCGAAAAACCGGCGGACGACGAATTGCAGCGGCCGGGCTTCGTCGAGCCGGCCGGCAGTGGTCAGTTGGAATATCTTTCGCGTCAACTCCGGGACGACGCCGCTGGAGGCGTTGGTGCCGCCGTCGCAGCCGACCAGGAGCATCGGCATCAAGACGGCGTCCCAGCCGGTCATGAAGCTGAAGTCGGGCCGGTTGGGCCGCACCGCCTCGATCATCCGCATCATCTGCGGCACGTCGCCCGAGGAATCCTTGATCGCCACGATCCGCTCGCACTCCTCGCTGAGCCGCTGGAGCGTGGGCACGTCGATCGGCGAGGCGAACATGGGGATGTTGTAGAGCGTGACGTCGACCGGCGTGTTGCGGCCGATCTCGCGGAAATAGGCGTAGACGTTGTCGGGACTGAGCCGGTAGTAGAACGGCGAAACGATGGCCACGGCCCGCACGCCCAGCCCGTGGTAGTATTCACAAGTGGCCAGGGTCTCGCGGACGTTGGCCTCGGCCGCCCCGGCTAGCACGGGCACGCGGCCCGCCGCCTGGTCGGTCATGACGGCCACGATGCGGCGGCGCTCGTCGGGGGTGAAGCGGGTGAACTCGCTGGTGGAGCCGTTGGGATAGAGGCCGTCCACGCCGTGCTCGATCAGCCAGTCGACGTAACGGCGAAGCTCCGCCTCGTCGATGCGGCCCTGGCCGTCCAGCGGCACCATGTTGGGCGTGAATATCCCTTGAAGCTTGCCTTGGCCCGGCATTTTCCGGTGGATCCTCGTGGCTGGCGGCAGGACTGATACAATGTGCACGATCGTAGCGGTCCGAACGGTCGCTAGACAAACATAGCTTGCCGAATCCAGGCGGATCGATGCGGAAAGAAAACATCAGGCTGCCGGTGGTGTTGGGCGGGACCGCCCTCTACCTGGCGGTCTTCTTCGCCGCCCGCTTGCCCAGCCTGGAAGGCCTCGCCGGCGGCGTCTTCCGCCGCGGCATGTTCTTCCTCTTCCTGTTCCAGCCGCAAATCCTCCTCGACGGCTGGTTCGGGGCCCCGGGCGAAGCAGGGATTGTAGACCGCCTGCCCTTGTTGGCCCTGGCGGCCGTGATTGTGGCCGCGTCCGCCGCCGCCGGCCGGCTGCTGATCGGATGGATCGGGATTCGGGAAGAGGCGAGGGGCCGAACACTTCGGAATCAAGAGGGCTGTTTGTCTGCCGGAGGGCTCACGCGGCTGGAGGTCTTCGTCTTCGCGACCGCCGTGGGACTCAACGTCGCGTCCACGTACGTCCTCATGGTGGGCCTGATCGGCGGGCTGGGAAGCGTGCTCGCGCTGGCCGTGCCGGCCGCACTCGTGCTGGCCTTGGCATGCCGATTCCTATGGCGGCGCACGGCTGCCGCCGTGCCGGAGAAAGACCCCTCTTCGTCCAAACAAAAAGACCGCAAAGCCGCCCGACCACCGCTTCGCGGCGGTGCCGGCCTTTCGCCGTCGTGGGGCTGGCTCGACTCTCGCTGGCTCTGGCTGGCGGCGCCGTTTGTCATCGTGATCCTCTTGGGCAGCATGCTGCCGCCGCTGGATTTCGACGTTCGCGAGTATCACCTTCAGGTGCCGAAGGAGTTCTACCAAGAGGGCCGCATCGGCTTTCTCGCCCACAACGTCTACGGCAACATGGCCATGGGCACGGAGATGCTCAGCCTGCTGGGGATGGCGGCCGCCGGCGACTGGTGGCTCGGCGCGCTGGTGGGCAAGACGGTGATCGGCCTGTTCGCGCCGCTGGCCGCCCTGGGACTGCTTGCCGCCGGAAGACGTTTTTTCTCGCCCACCGCCGGAATCATCGCCGCCATCGTGTACCTGTCCACGCCGTGGATCGCCCGGGTCTCCACTAGCGGGCTGGTCGAGGGGGCGTCGGCCTGTTACCTGCTGCTGGCGGTCTACGCGGTGATCCTCTGGCAGCAAAGAGAGGGTTCAGGGTTCAGGGTTCAGGGTTCAGGAAGCACCGAGGATCGAGACTCGAAGGTCGCGGAACCGGCGGCCCAGAGCTCCCCGTCTTCAGCTCCCAACTCTCAACTCCGAACTCCCAGCTCCCGACCCTTCCTTGTCCTGGCCGGCTACCTGGCGGGCAGTGCGGTCTCGACCAAGTACCCGGCTGCGCTGTTCGTCTTCTTGCCGCTGGCCGTTTGGGTCGCGCTGGCAAGCTGGCTGGGCGGCTGGCGGGCGATTGTCGGGCGGCTGGCGGTGTTCGCGCTCGCCGCCGCCGTCGCCTGCGGTTTGTGGTTCGGCAAAAACTGGGTCCTGGCGGACAACCCCACCTACCCGCTGCTCTACGGGGTCTTCGACAGCCCCCACTGGTCGGCTGAGAAGAACGAGAATTGGAGCCGGGCCCACCGGCCGCACGATTTCTCGCCGCGGGCGCTCTGGTCCGACGCCGTGCGCGTGGCCGTCACAAGCGAGTGGCTCAGCCCGCTGCTGATGCCCCTGGCTTTGCTCGGGCTTTGGAGCATGTTTTTCGGGCCCGAAGCCGACGGGCACGAGCGCTGGCTGGCAATCGCCATGGCGGTGTATCTCGTCTTCGTGCTCGGCTCGTGGTGGCTTCTGACTCACCGCATCGACCGCTTCTGGATCCCGCTGTTGCCGCTGGTGGCGCTGTTGGCCGGGCGGGGGGCTTGCTGGAGCGCGAGCCGGCCGTGGCGCTGGACCTTGATCGGGCTCCTGGTGCTCTCGTCGCTCTTCGGATTCCTGGTGATCGCCTCGGGGGCGGGCAGCTACAACCGCTATTTCGTTTCGCTTGCGCGGCTGAGGGTCTCGCCGGAGCGGGTCGGCTCGTGGCACACATGGCTCAACTCCCGCGCCGCCGACGGCCGCGTGCTGTTGGTCGGCGACGCAGAGCCGTTCGACCTCGAAATGCCGGTGATTTACAACACCGTCTTCGACGATTCCGTCTTTGAAGAGATCGCTTCGGGCCGTTCGGCCGAAGAGATCCGCCGGGAGCTTTTCTCCGGCGGCGTCACGCATGTCTTCGTCGACTGGGCCGAGATCGCCCGCTACCGCTCAGCCGGCAACTACGGCTTCCCCGATTTCATCCAGCCGGAGGTGTTCGACGAGCTGGTCGCCGAGGGCGTGCTTCGCCCCCGGCAACCCCCGCCCGAGCTGGAAGACCACTCCGGGCGCGTTTACGAAGTGGTCGGCGCGATGCGGCCGTGAGGCGAGCGAAAGGGCAATCACGGCCGTCAACTGATTTTGGTTACCCTCAGCCGCTCGTTACGCGTCGGGCCGCACGGCCACCAGTTCGATGCCCTCGGCCTTGCCGAGATTGCGGGAGTACTTCTTTTCCTCGGCGCTGTTCCAGTGCTCGTGGACGCCGAGGCTGGCCAGCCGCTTCTCGGGCTGGGGGTGGTCCGGATCGTAGAAGGTGCCCGACGGCGGATCGGCGGCCAGCGCGGCCTCGTGCAGGTAGTCGTCGACGCCCGGCTTGCGGGGGTAGTCGTCGTATGCCGCCCAGAGGAAATCGAAGCCCACCGAGTCGATCGCCACGGGGTCTTGCGAGGCCAGCAAGCTGGAGGCCCAGTGACCGCCAAACGGCGGCGATTCCCACTTCCGCGGCACGTGGTCAATCGGGTGCTTGCCCGAGTACAGCCCGTCGATCAAGTAAAGCACCGTTTTTCCGCCGAGGTGGGCATGGCCCAACAGATCCACCTGCTCGCGGTAGACGGCGGTTTCTTTAGAGAACGAGCGGGTGTGCATGTTGTAGTAGCCCTTCTGCACCGGCCAGCGCACGAGCGAGCCGAAATGGTTCTTGCCGCAGAGCGTCACGCCGGCGGCCGTGTGGGCCTTCAGGTTGGCGAAGTTCACCAGGTACTCCGCCTCGGTGAAGCAAGAGGGGACGAAGTCCGGCTCCGCGTCTTGCGGGCGGCAGCTCCAATAGAACGGAACCGACGACGGCTGCACCTGAATCCGCCCGAACTTGCCGGCAAAGTCCACGTATTGCACTTCCGGGAAGGCCGCGTGGAGGACGTCGTAGTACTCGTGAACGAGGTAGGCCAGCGTGTCGCAGACGGAGACGTCCGCCGGCCGCACGCCGACGCTTTCGACCAGCTGCCGTATTAGGGCGATGATCATCTGCGGGGCGGTGTTCATGTAGTCCTGCCGCCTGACGAGGGTGTACGTTTCCGGGTCGACGGAACCCTCGCGCCAGATCATGCCCACCCAGTTCGGCTTGATGAGGACCTTCTCGCCGGGCCGGTAGGGCGAATCGCCCTTGCCGCGCCGGAGGTTCAAATGGCGGAACAGCCGCTCCCACGCCTTGTCGACGGCGGGCTCGCCGGTCAGCCGGCAAACGGCCAGCGCCATCATTTCGGCGACGCGATCCGGCGGGGTGTGCTCGGGCTCGTACCAGCGGCCGCGTCCCGGGCCCTCCCAGTTGGTCGCCCGCGGATCGTGGACCCAGACGACGCGCCCCGGGTGGATGCCCTTTGCCGTGCCGATCGGCCGCAGCGGCTCCGGCTGTTCCGCGGGAGGTTTGGCCCCGGGCGGCTCGGCCGCCCGCACACGACCCAGACCCACGGCGCCGCCGATCGCCGCCGCCTTGCCGATAAATCGCCGCCGGTTGACTCGGTTTGCCATGGGATTGCCTCCAGGAGACCGCCTCGGACGGTTTGCCGCGAGCCGGGGGGGGCCGACCCTGGCGGTGCGCTTGCGGATTCTCAGATTCACTCGTGGCCCTATATTAACCCGAAGCGAAAGCGAGGGATACACACATAGTTGCCCTTGCTTGCGCTTTTTGATGTTGCGCTTTAGCTGCAGTCGAATCTGTATCTACCGCGAAGCGGTTGTACTCCAAAGCCCAGGGTCGCGGCGCAGCCGCGCACCCTGGGTATCCAATCCGCGAAAAGCCTTTACGCCGAAGGCGTTATACACCATGAGCGATCCGCCCCTGTCTGCTTTGTACAACGCCTTCGGCGTAAAGAATCCTGCGGCGCACGCCAAAAACAGCGCCACATCAGAAAGCGCAAGCGAGGGCTGCATAACGAGTTGTCCTCGCTTGCGATTCGGGTTGGTGTGCGGCACTCTGCTACCAACTTACCAGTGGCGTGAATAATCCCCCCTGGACTACTGTAGCCGAACGCCCGGTGGGCTGTCCACAGATCGTCCGCGCCGGCTATCCCGGTATAATTGGATGGCGGCGGTAATCGGCGGCAGTCGGGCCGATGCTAGCACTGCCCCCCTGAGCGTGCGGATTGGGGAGAGTCGCACTGCCCTTGTCTGGGTATGGCGAATTGCATAAATTATGGCCCCGCGGACCTCACGCCCGCGCGAGCGTGTCAGGGAAGACCGCCAGACCCAACCAGACGAGCATTCTCATGAGTGTCCGGAGCAGCGGCTCCGTCTTGTCCAAGGACGGGCAAGACGGCTTCTCGGTCGTGCCGGTCGGCCACGACGCCTGCCTCGAAGAGACTTTGGCCGCGCCCGTCCGCCGGGCGATCGCCCGCACCCGAAACTGGCTCCTCGGCCGCCAGCAGCCCGACGGCCACTGGGTGGCCGAGCTGGAAGGCGACACGATCCTGGAGAGCGAGACGATTCTGCTCTTGGCGTTCCTGGGGCAGGAGGATTGCCGCCTGGCCCGCCGCGCCGCCCGCTACCTGGTCGAAAAGCAACTGCCCGGCGGCGGCTGGGCGATGTATCCCGGCGGCGGAGTCGAGATCAGTGGCAGCGTCAAGGCCTACTTCGCCCTGAAGCTCACCGGCCACGACCCGAGCGCCGAATACATGCAGCGTGCCCGCCGGGCGATCCTCGCCCACGGCGGCGCCGACGCGGTGAACAGCTTCACCCGCTTCTACCTCGCCCTGCTGGGTCAAATCCCTTACGAGCAGTGTCCGGAAGTCCCGCCCGAAATCGTCCTGCTGCCGCGCTGGTTCCCGGTGAGCCTTTACGCCGTCAGCGCATGGTCGCGGACGATCATCGTGCCGCTTTCGATCGTCTCGGCGATGCGGCCGGTCCGCCCGGTCGATTCCCGCCGCAGCATCCGCGAGCTCTTTGTCCGCGACCCGGAGAATTGGCCGCCGCTTCACTGTCCGGGCATGCCCGTGCCGCGAGGGCCGTTGAGCTGGGACCGCTTTTTCCGCGGCGTCGACCATCTGTTGAAGTGGTGCCGGCGTCGGCGGTTGTTGCCGTTTCGCCGTCTTGCCCTGAACCGGGCCCAAAGGTGGATGCTCGATCGTTTCCGGGCGAGCGACGGCCTGGGAGCGATCTATCCGCCGATCGTCTGGAGCCTCGTCGCCCTGAAGTGCCTCGGCTACCGGGACGACTCGCCCGAGGTGGCCTGCTGCCGCGAGCAGCTCGAAGCGTTGGTGCTTGAGGACGAAACAACGGAGGCGGCCAGAGTGCAACCGTGCAAGTCACCCGTCTGGGACACGGCGATTGCGCTGAGGGCCCTCCGCTCGGGCGGGCTGAAGGCCGACAGCCCGGCCGTCACCCTGGCAGTCGATTGGCTCTTGGATCAGCAGATCGCGCGGCCGGGCGACTGGGCCGAGACGGTCGACGCGGCGCCCGGCGGCTGGTGCTTCGAGTATCGCAACGACTTCTACCCCGATTCGGACGACACGGCCATGGCGTTGATGGCCCTGGCCGATCAGTTTTCGGAGGAAGCGACCGGGCCGGGTCGGGTGCCGCCGGAGTTGCGGCTGGTGGCCGACCGGACCACCAGCGGCATCGATGACGCTCGCCGCCGCGTCGCCCGCGTCGCCCGCATTGCCGCGGCCATCGAGCGGGGGCTGACTTGGCTTCGTGCGATGCAGAACCGCGACGGCGGCTGGGGGGCCTTCGACCGCAACAACAATCGACGGTTCCTTTGCCACGTGCCGTTTGCCGACCACAATGCGATGATCGATCCCAGCACGCCGGACCTCACCGGCCGTGTGGTCGAGGCGTTCGGCAAGCTGGGCTTCGGGCTGGACGACCCGGCCGTCGCCCGCGCCGTCGACTACCTTCGCAAGACGCAGGAGCCCGACGGGAGCTGGTTCGGCCGGTGGGGTGTGAACTACGTGTACGGCACCTGGCAGGCGCTGGTGGGGTTGAGAAACGCGGGCGTGCCGGCGGACGACCCGGCCGTGGTGGCGGGGGCCAACTGGCTCCTGGCCCATCAACAACCCTGTGGCGGCTGGGGCGAATCGCCCGACACCTACGGCGACCCCAAGCTTCGCGGCCAAGGTCCACCCACCGCCTCGCAGACCGCTTGGGCCGTGATGGGCCTGTTGGCTGCCGGACTGGAGGGCCACCCGGCCGTCGCCCGCGGCGTGCGGTTCCTGGTCGACAAGCAGGAGGACGACGGCTCTTGGGAGGAGCCGGAGTTCACGGGGACTGGCTTTCCCCAGGTCTTTTATCTCCGCTATCACTACTATCCTATTTATTTTCCACTGATGGCGCTCTCCCGCTTCGCTGTCTCCGGCTGTGCCTCGCTGGCCGAGGTGGTCGTGCCGACGCTCCGCGTGGTTGTTGACGAGGAGCCGCAACTGGAGTTCAGCCCGGCGGCCGCCGGGGCGTAGGAGAGCTGACGGCGTCCCGGGAGGAGCGTTTCTCGGGCTTGGCATCCGATGCTGAAAGATCCTTCGTCTGGTTTCGCATGCGTTTCCCGCTTTCACTCACCGGCTCGATGGCCGGCTATCTGTTGAAGAAGAGGCTCTCGGGCGAGAAAAAGTTTCCGCTCGTCTTGATGCTCGAGCCCCTTCATGCCTGCAACCTGCGGTGTACCGGCTGCGGGCGGGTGCGGGAGTACGCCGACACGGTCGGCGAGACGCTTTCCGTGGAGGAGTGCTTGGGCGCGGTCGAGGAGTGCGGCGCGCCGGTGGTGAGCGTCTGCGGCGGCGAGCCGCTGCTGTATCGCGGCATCGAAGAGCTGGTGGCCGGGCTGGTCCGCCGCCGCAAGCACGTTTATCTCTGCACGAACGGCCTCTTGCTGGAAAAGAAGCTGGCCGGCTTCCGCCCCAGTACTCGCCTGTTCATCAACGTCCACCTCGACGGCATGGAGGACACGCACGACCGGGCGGTCCAGCAGCAGGGCGTCTTTGCCCAGGCGATCCGCGGCATTCGCGCCGCCGTGGCGGCCGGTTTCCAGGTCTCGGCCAACACGACGGTCTACCGTCGGACCGACATGGACGAGGTCGCCGTGCTGTTTGAATATCTCACCGAGCTTGGCGTGGACGGGTTCATGATCTCGCCGGCCTACGGCTACGAAGCCGTCAGTCGGGGCGACGCCGAGCAGGCCGGCGGCGTTTTCATGACCCGCGACGAAATCCACGCCAAATTTCGCCGGGTCCCTGGACTTCTGGGCCGATATCGTCTCGTGGCCTCGCCGGTCTACCTCGATTTCCTTGCCGGCGGCCGCGAGTTGCCCTGCGCCGCCTGGGCCAACCCCACCCGCAACGTCCGCGGCTGGAAAGGCCCCTGCTACCTGGTCACCGACGCCCACTACGGCAGTTACCGGGAGCTTCTGGAAACGACCGATTGGGAGCGATTTGGCCCCGGCGGAGATCCCCGCTGCCGCCACTGCCTGATGCATTGCGGTTTCGAGCCGGCCGCGGTATTGTCGTCGGGTGGGGGCGTCCGCGACGCCCTCCGCATGGCGATTTGGCAGATGACCTGAGGCAGGCGGCGGCTGCGAATGGTTCTCCGCTACTGGCTTCAAAACTGGCTCCGGCAGAAGGCGAGCCGGACGGTCCGCGAGAAGATGGGTGAGGCCCTCCGCGAGGAGCTGGCCAAGCGCCAAGGCGAGCAGGCCGGCAACGAGCCCCAGGCCGAGCCGCCCGCTTGCCGGCTGGGCGCGGTCTTCGCCCTGGAGATCGAGTCGGGCGGGCTGGAAGACCTGCTGCAGGAGGCGGTCGCGGTCCGCGGGCACGGATTCACGGCCGTCCGCGGCGTCCTCGCCCGGCGGAACGTCGTGATCGTTCGCTCGGGCGCGGGCAGCGAGGCAGCCGCCACGGCGACCGAGGCCCTCATCCAAGGTCACCGGCCGGAATGGGTCGTTTCGGCCGG
>Ga0180437_10011044_pt1 | contig 10900 bp, 13 predicted proteins | sample SS_ome_4_FD_132410 | JGI IMG/M metagenome (GOLD analysis project Ga0180437, IMG submission 132410) | Hypersaline lake sediment archaeal communities from the Salton Sea, California, USA - SS_3_D_1 metaG | ecosystem: Environmental > Aquatic > Non-marine Saline and Alkaline > Hypersaline >... | reverse complement strand
TCTTGTTTGATCGCCTTCTCGACTTCTTTTGGCACGTCTCGAAGCACGTTCTCATAAAATGCTTCGAGTAATCTTGCCTCTTCTATTTCTTTGTCCAACCTTTTGATTTTCACAAGATTCACTATCATTAAAATAAACGACACCGCTGTCGCGATGATCCCGCATATGCCGAGGACTATCAAAATGACCGTTAATATTTCTTTCATTTCGCCCATCGAGAATATCTTAACATAAATATAGAGAAATGTAAACTACTCTTCTGGGATTTCTTCTTCAGGCAGGTTTTCAACATCGAAATTCATCGCCATCGAGCCTTCTTCCTCGATCTGGCGCATTTCCGCGTCTACGTCAGGCACGACCGTTTCCGGGAACATCGTCAGTGCAGTCCGCCGGCTCGTCGTCGCCTGCATTCGTTCTGCAATTTCCGCTATCTCGCCAGCATCGACTTCAAGATTCCGCTGGAACTGTATCCGCATGTCTCTGCGAGAACCGTCCGTTTCGATCTTTTTTGTTTTGAAATAGTCATCGATCAACTCAAGACGTTTCATCAAACCTATCTTGAAAAACATCTCTTTGTCGGATGCTAAATTCTCAAAATCATAGAGCATTCTCCGCAATGCGACGCCTGACATGTCGCCCTTGAAACGCTCGTCCTGCAAGTCCGGCACATGGCTTTGCTCGTATATCTGCCTGCGCATCGTGCGAAGCATCAGCTCTATGTAAGCATCGTTGATGTCTTTCGTGAGAAAAGTCACGTCTTCTTTATCGCGTAATCCCTGGAACAATCGAGTAAACCGTAATCTGCGTAGATCCTGCGGTTCGAGCGTTCTTTCCACGAGTCGTAAATATGCCTGCGCGAACCTGAAAAACTCCGTCATGCTGCCGCTCGCGAGCGCGTCATAGCCGTTTATCAACGGTATCACCGGCTCGAAATCGCCTTGCAGTTCGTCGTTGTTCATGTAATGCACGACCGGCACTTTCGAAAACGTGTTGTATTCCACAAAATCAGGCATCTTGACGAGCTCGTATTGCAACCTACCTTGTTTCTTACGAGTGACCAGATAATACCTGTATGTTTCTATGGCATATATCACATCGACACGCTCGACGCTCACTACATCTTTATCTTCTGGTGCGTCTTCTGGTTTCTCAGGCCAAAAACGTATCGCGACTACCAGTTCCGGCTCTATGTCGTTGTTATATAAAACGATCATACGGCGCGGATCAACTCTTGCGAACTTAAACACACCATCCATCTCGAATTGAGTTTCTATCTTCGCAACGCCCGTCACAAAGGCTAGTTCATAAGCTTCACCATATAGCGACACCATCTTGCCGATCATCGACGTCTTTGAATCTTCATCGTTGTCGTCGAACACCTTGCGCACTTCTTCGAGATATCTTTTCTGATCGCTGTCGTATCTGATGAGACCGCTCTTGAACATGTATCCGCAGACCGTCTTGATGATTTTTCGTCCATAAGGCACCGGCAACTTGTAGTCTGGATTGTTCTGATCAACTATCGGTCTGTCGAGGATGTACCGATTCTCGCCCTTGTAATAATCTTGCAGGTTGTCGAAATAATCCTTTTTGTCTTTTCGTTTTTTGATGAGTTCGACTATTTCTTCTGTGTCCAGTCTGGCTTTGTCGGTGCGCTCGATCATTTTTCAGTCTTCGGCGGTCTTCCCGGTTTCGGTTTATCTGCTGCCGTGATGCTCTCTATCCTTTCCATTAGTTTTTTTTCTAATTCTTTCGCATCAACCGATTGTGGCGGTTGACCAGCTGCCGTCGCTACTTCACCAGGAACAGTATAGAATCCCATGTTCTTGATACGTGCCTGTCCGTCTCCACTCGGCAACATCTTCATCTCAAGCATACCTATCGCCATGCCTGCTCTCAGAAACGCGGCCTGTTCTCTTATTTCTTCCTCTGTCATCTTTGACTCCTATGAATAACTTGGTACGTTCAACACTCTTATGTTTACTGCTTCCTCGTTAAGTTGTTGATTATTGCCATACGTTGAATTATAAACAGCTTTCACGGTTAAACGTCTGTATCCATCATCGCTTGTGCTTTGTATCGCTGTGTCTGTACTTCCGATTGTTATGAAAGTCGTCGATGCCGGCGATGCAACGGTAACACTTGCACGACTGTTTATCACTTGTCCGAGATTATCGGTCCATGTCCAGTGAATAGAACTAGGAATAACCGCAGCATCATCTTCATCCGTGAAAACACAGCGAAATGTTATGCTACTCTGTTCGTTGACTGTAGCTTCGAGGTCGATGGCCATTATGCACCATCATCTGCCGCCGAAAAGCTGTAGGTAACTTCGAGAGTATCGCCGTCGCTCGCGCCTTTGTCTCCGCCGGTAAACGTCACTGCGCAAAGCAGTTTGCCGCTCGTTCCGGTAGAAGGAGAACACAAAAAGCCACCACTTATCGAAGCAGCTGTGTTGATGCTGAAAGACGCTACAGATGCAGAGTTTGTAACAGCCTGGTTTGTTCGCACATCGACGAATTCTTTTCGATTGCCGGTATAACTTGTATTTTCAGTCCATCCGCCGTGAGATGCGAGAGTATCTGTTGATGCTATCGTCTCACCTGTGTTGACGAGTCCGACATGCCATACTGTAGTCTGCGCACATTCAGCAAAAAGCACATCGAGCATGTGCTGCAAACCTTCGTTGACGACCATGTTATGTTCTTCGGTAAACCAGACACGATGATGCACCTTTCCATCTATATAGTAAGGCGCATCGCCTATTCTCCATCCTTCTGGTCTTTCTTCTTCGACCGGCCGCCACAAAGTAAATCGAAAGACTCCCCCTCCCGTGAATCCTGATCTCATATTACACCTCTGTTATCGACATCCCCGGTTTTTTCGTCGAAATGCTCGCATCTGGCTTCATGAACGTCATACTTATTGTAGCCTTTTTCGCGATTATTGCAACAGTCACGTGACCGATGGGAAGCGTGCTTATTTCTACGGAAACATCATTCAATTGCAACGCATCTATTGCTTGCAAAATGAATGTTGCTATCGCTGAAATCGTGTCTGAAAAATTAACGCCTTCTGATATTTGCACCGCAAAAGCAGCGGTTACCGCATTCGTCTCTGAAACAGTTATCGCATCGACAGATCCCGCGCTTATTTTTAAACCTCTTAACGCTGCATCTCCTGATCGCAGACCATCTACGAGAAAAGATATCATCGTCGCGATAGATGCCGTGGAATCTGCTATTGTTGCTACATCAGAAACAATCGCTAGAAATGTCGCGATCGCCGCTGCGCTTTCCGTGACAGAGACTCCGTCTGCTGCGATCGCCAGGATTGCTCCAGATATCGTTGCTATCGTCTCGTCAGTGAATATCGCGCTATCGGACGAAACAGCTATTAATGTTTGTATCGCCAGCGATGCATCGGCTAATGACAAACCATCAGATGCTACCGCTAAGATGAGACCGAGAAGCGTTGAGATGCTAGAATCACTTAATGTTATTCCATCTGCGGATATTCCTTTGTATTGAGCTAATATCGCTGATACGTCAGATAGACTTATTCCATCCGTAGAATTAACGATTAATTTTATGGCTGCTATATTGGTATCAGACAGAGTGATACCATCCGTAAGAGCAGAAAGTATCTTACTAACGATCGAAGCTGAATCGCTTTTTGTGACGCTATCTGCCAACAGCCCTAGAAAGTCTGCTCTGCTTAAATCGTTTTCGCTGATTGCCAAACCATCAGATGATATCGCCTTGAATACAGCACGTATTAAATCCGTATCATCCAACATCATTCCATCAGCAAGAATACCGATAAGTTTTATGACCGAATCGTTTGAATCACTTTTCATTATTCCATCATTTGCAAGTGCGATGAAATCTGCTCTGCTAATGTCAACATCGCCAGCAGCCAATCCATCTATCATAACTGTTACGAATGTCGCGCGAGATAGATCAATTTCACTTAAATATGTGGCATCGCTCGCAATAACTGGCAAAGTTGCAATATTCAACGTCGATTCAGAAAGATCCATACCATCTGATGCTATTGCTGTATATGTCGTCCCGGCAGCCGCGGTGCCTTTTATCACGATCCCGCATGCACCGCTGTACGAATCACCACATGACACGGAAACCGATATGTTGCCCGTGCACGCCTCCTCGGCCATTTCCACCCAGTCGTCGCGGTAATAATCCTCCGCAACCTCCGTGGCTCCCGTCCAGGTGATCGTATCCTCAGTCGAATAATCCTGCGCAACCCCGACAAACATATCTCCGCTGTTGGCTGTCAACGTACCGAGATCGTGAGTCGTACCTGATGCCACATGCCCCGATTCATCGCGAACGGCTCCGCCCGTGGTATCTACTTTCTTGTAAAACGAGATAAAAAATGTCAGTCCCTCGCTCGGTCCGCCGGTGGAATACCAATCCCATTCGAAATCATTTTCTCCTGTAGCTGGATCTTCCAGCGTCCAGATACAAGCATTGCAATTCGTCCCGCTGTCGTAATCCGCTGATAACGTCATATCGACGCTGTTATACGTCGGCAGACTCCCGCCGGTTAGATAGTCCGCTGCGCCGTAATAGCAAGCAACACACACGACCATAAGCTCCGCATCAGCAGGAGCCGTGACAGCCTGTAAGCCTGAGTTTGCTGAGGATTGTATCTCGATTATGCTGCCGGTGCGCTCGCAGGCCATGTCGGCCTCTTAGAATCCCTGCGCGGTAAACTCCGCGATAACAGCGTCCAAAGCAGCGAGCAAGGCTGTACGAGCCGTCCCGAGTTTCGTTTTCATGTCTTTCGCCAAAGTTTCGAAGGCACCGGTAGGCGTGTACCCGTCGATCTCAGTCATTTCGTCCGAATAACTGCTCGGCAGGTTGTTCACCCTGGTCCTGAGTTCCTGGATACGCGCCTTTTCGCGTACCATCCAATCGTGCCCGTCGTCGAGCGAGTCCGAAAACTCCCTGATAGCCTTTTCCACCTGATACGTCTCTGCCATTTATCTCACTCCTAATCCTGAGGGTTTACTCGGTGCCTTGAGATACCGCACCATCCAGTCATACTCGTCGCTCCAAGCCATTACAGAATACACCTCGCCCATGTCCGTAATACGCACTGCCCGCACGCCCAGGATGTATATCCCCTCGCCGGCAAACGTCACGGTATACTGTAGCTCGTTTGTTCTGCCCACAAGTGTCGAATTGTCCCGCTGGTCCGGATAGGCGTAGTAGACCTCGTATTCGACGATATCACCAGAAGGTATGTCCGATCCGTCTATCAAGGTCGTTACCGAGTCCCAAGCAAATACCACGCTGTTCGTGTCGATGATATCCTGCGAATATGCCAGTATTGCCAAAGCCAATAAAACGACAATCAAAAGCCTTTTCATATCGAATGCCTCACTTCCAGCTCTTCTATTCTTCGTTCAAGTGCTGCTATCCAATTGCTTTGTACGTTTAATCTATTTTGCAATTCCACAAGTATTTTCACTAACTTGATTTCCAATTCATTCAAATATCTTATATCCCAAGATCAGATATGTCCACGTTTCCGATCACAGAACCTTCACTGAAACCGGCAAGATACGTTATCGCCCATACGAGCGCGTCGAGTCTATCCGGTGATTCGTCTCCTGGTTCCCACTCGCAAAGTTGATCTTCGAGATCCCCAAAGGTTCCCACGTGATGTACCCGCTTTTGTTCGTACAGAGAAGATACCGGCTCAGCACGTATCGCTTTTCCACGTGTCGCTCTCACGGCTCTGAATGGAATATTCTCGCCCCCCGGTTGTTTCCTGATGTTCGATTCAACAAGATCGCCACCGTTGTTTACTTCTCCTATGATCATGTCAGCCATGTTCGACTGATAAGCAAATATCGTCCGTTTCCCCCATTCGTCAGGTGATCCGTGTATCGTATGGTCTGCGAACACGTAGTAATGACTATACTCTTTTCGCTCTGTTTTTTCACCATTCCCGTTCTCTTTCGGTGCCGGTCCCCTGCTTACTACAACGATGCCTGTATCATCGCTCTCTTCTCCATGCGTGACAGCTGGATCGACCGCCACAACTATTTGTTCTATTTTTCCGAATGGTGCTTTCTCCGAATCGTATCCAGGCAGTTCGTTCATTCCACCAAGACGTGTAGATTCTATCCATTCCCTGCGCCATAGCGCGTTCGGATTGTCCTCAAGCAGTTCAGCGTATAGTTCTTGTCGACCAAGACGCGTTCCCTCATAATCTCCGACGATCGTCTTGATGAACACTTCCGATAGGTTATCTCTGTTGTCGTATGTCGATGATTTCGTGATGCACGTCTCTTCACGTTTGACGAGTTTCTTGATGATGGGAATGGGTTTCGGTGTGGTGGAAATATAACAGAGCGGACTCGGTCCGAGACGTAATCCAAGCATGGCGTTGTTCCAGGTGGCTTCCGGGTACTGCCATTTGCAGATCTCATCACACCAGATGATGTCGCTCTGCGGTCCTCGTGCCCGTTCTGGTTCCGTTCCGTAAAGTATCTTCGCGGTTACCCCGTTCGGCCATTCGACGTGTCTTTTTCCAGGTTTGAATTCTGGTCGGAAATCCGGTTGAGCGCATGCCAGTATCCCGCTTTCACCTTCTATCATGATATCGCGTACTTCTGATGCTGTCGCGCCTATCAGGGTCGGATATTTGTAGCCTTCGTATTGTACTTTATGATTTATCCATTCTGCGCCGGCACGAGTCTTTCCCGAACCACGTCCAGCGAGAAACAACCAAATGAATTTACCGTTCTTGCCGAGTTCTGCGGGTTGTTTCTGTTCGAGCCGTGAAAGAAAATCCCAATCTGTTGATAATGAATAAAGCTGTTCGTCGTCGAGTGAATTCAAGTAGTCTTTGATCTCGCTCATGGGCAATTCAGCGAGATCGTATATCGTGCTCATCTTATCATCGCAAGATCTTTCAATCCCCAATAAAACGCGAAAAACAAATTGATGATAGTCGCCGCTATGATAGCTATCCTCCACCATTTATTATCTTCCATCACCGCTGAGTAAATCCCGAACGCTACAAAAATAGAGTAAATGATCGTGAAGGTCATTTTCTTTTTATTCTCCGAATCAATTTGATTCGTGTCGAATGATGATGCAAATTGCTTTTCACATTCTTAATGTTATGTCCGCCGCAGCAACATATTTTTTTGCTTCGCTCGTTCCACCTATCTGTTGCGTCTTTACGTCCAGGTTCTGTCTTCAATTCTCGCTCTCTCTTATCAACGGGCATTCATCAGGAATCAGTTCGTGCTCTCTCATGGCACACAATAATCTTTCAGGTGCGTTTGGATGATGGCACGTCCAGACTTCTCCCTGCCATTCAGCATATCCGTATTCGCACGTTATGCAATGTATCAATTCTCGCTCTCCATCGGTTCCTTGATCCGCTCTATCCGCCGCATGAGCATATTCTGTGCTTCCTCTCGCTTCTCCGTAATATCAAACTTGATCGGTCCGCCTTCTTCGCCAGTGTGCTCGATTCTCACAGTCGGCTTGCCATACCAGTATTCCCAAAGCATTCTGCCAGCCGGCACATCACCATTCATAAATAGTTCATACAGTTTGTGAATAAATCGTTTTAGACGCGGAACGCTTATAGCATATCTGTTGATTTTCCGAATGCCTTCGATCGTTGCAAGTTTTTTTACGTCTTCGCCCGTGACCGTTTCCATAGACGAAAAGAATTCATCAAGAGCATTTGTCAAAGCATGATATTTCTTGGTTCTGCCTTCTGGATTCCCACCATAACCCGGTAGGTACTGTCCGTACTTATTCCTGAGAACAAGATTTTGTTTAGGGAAGATATTATCAAATTCCTGATACCTGTGTCTCCAATATCTGAGAGTCGATCGTGATATATTGAGTTCATTTGCTATTTGTTGAAGGGAATAGTTTTTCTCTACCAGCTCTTTTGCTTTTGTGAGATATATTGCTGGATCGTATTTTGTTTTACTCATCAGAATAGTTCCAATTGTCGTAATTTTTTATAAGCGAGCATTTCATCTTTGATCGATTCTATCACAATTGATGCTGGTACGAAAACGCATTTAGATTCCCAATACCCCGAATCTTGAATAGCTGTTCTATATGTTGCTTTCCATTCATTCACTTTCTGATTGAATGCCATTCTGTATAGCAAAAAGGGCAATAGAAAAACTTGATCGGTATCAGATTTATGGAAGGTGCAATAAACGTAATCTGTTTGTTTATTCTCGTCTAATGTCCATCCTATTTTGCTCTGCGAATATGATATGTCATATTTGCCGCCAGGCATAACAGACCAAATTTCCGGCGCAAGCTCCGGTTCGCCATTCCAATATTGAGAGCAACCTTTTTCACGTGTCTTTTCGTCTATATCCACTAATATGAACAGCTTCGAGCAATCGGCCATGATAAACGTCTGGTGATTCGACCATGTCGATATTCTACGATAATCTACACAATTGTTAAAGCTTATTCGTTAACGACCATCGAATGCGCTACCGGATCGAGTTTCTTTTCTCCATGTAGTTTGTCGAATAGTGCACTGATACGATTTATGTTCTTCTCTTTGTCAAGCGTCGCTTCCTTTTCCACGGCATCTTCTCCGCAGCGACCGCATTTCTTATCGTTCGTTGACATGCTCGCCGTCGGATATTTTGGATTCCACAAATTTATCTTCGCATTACATCGACGACAAATATACGAGCTGTCTATCTGGCTGATGAAACGTAATATCTCGTCTTTCGGATTGACCGACTCAACATAGATGAGTCCACTTGTCGTCTCTATGACGTATGTATGCAAATCAGCGAGATATTCTTCTATGACGTCTATGTATTTCTTGCGAGGTAATGCTTTCACTTTTTTCGACAATATCTTGATCTTTGCAGTCTGATCATCCAGCGACCGTCTATCATCACCTTCTTTGTATTCAGCTTTCAAATCTCGCAAAGTCTTACGTGCGATTTCTAGTTCCATCACATCGCTGAATTTGACTTTCGGCAACTCCGTGATGAGGCTATCGTTCTCTTCGTCTATCAGTAATATTTTTCGATGCTGTTTCAATTGCGCGAGCCTGACAGACGAAAGCATGTTTTTCTTGTAGAAGAATAATTGGCGATTGCTTTTGAGATCGCCTTGCACCCAATCTATTCGACTGCTCGATCCTCTCGATCCATCTTCACCGCCGCCATCAGGAGCTTTCGCTACCACGCTCCCAGGTGTCATCGGATATTCGTGCCATTTTTCTTCTTCGTTCCAACCCCACCGTCTGAACCTGTAATGGTCGTCATCCTTGAACGCGAAGTCTGCACCGACGAGATACACCGGATTGTATCCCATCATGTCAGCCGCAAATAATTGACATGCCGGCGAACATCCGAACATCGTGATTTCTGTGTTAATCTTGAAATTGAATTGCCAGCGGTTTTCGTTCCAGTCCAAGACTCTGTCAGAATAAGCAAGCCTCTGTGCGTTTCCGTAAAAAGGCGATGTATGAACGTTCTGCCTGAACAGAAAATATTTCCCAGGCCAATTATGGATGAGATCCGGCATGACACCGGGAGTAGTGATCAACGGTATGTCGTCTTCCCAGTGATCTGCGTCCATCTCGCCCCAATTCGATCGAAAGTCGAGCGCCAAGACGTATGTCGGCTTGATTCCATGATATACCAGCGTAGCCGCATGGCTCGTCGAACACATGATGTCGAATGGCCATTTTTTCAACCGCTCGATGTATTTGTCGAAAGAAGGACCGCTTGCGATCAATATGATCGGCTCGCCTTCGTGTTTCGGTGCCGCACCGAGATCTAATGCCCGTCCGCTTGCAAAATGACCTTTGAATTCCGGAAAATCTCCCATGAACGCTCGCCAGTTGGCAAAACTATTCCATACTTCATGAATGAGATTGGCTTCCCTCGTTGTTTGGTTGAACCTGTCCGAAAACAGTTCACGTGCTTTGTCTAGTTCCACGCTTTTCCTCGGCTATCTGTTTCTGATATTCATCCTGTGGCAACCAACCGCTTACAGCGTCGGATGACTTGTAATATCCACCGTAATGGAAATACATCGTCTGTTGTTTGTACGTGACGTATTCCATGACACCGCCGTCACGTAACCTTATCGCGCACAACTCCTTGTGTCCTGGTCGCTCGTTGTTTAAGTTTCGCCATCTTATACTCATCGTAAACCCTCCGGCCTTTCTCTCCTAATATGAACGCTTTCATGAGTGCTTCCACGAAAGTAAACTGTTCTTCGTTGTCTATGTCGAATGCCTGAAATTGTTTCAATTCGAAATAATAATCCCAATGTTCATGTCGTCTACCATTTTCGCCTATTTGTCCCGTTATGTAGATTGCATTATCCGCTACCTTTGCGTCTATCTCTTTGTCCGTTCTCGGATTCGCGTTGGTTATCTGTTCGTATATCTCGATGTTAGGAAGGTTCAACCCGCCGCCTTGATTCAGGAATTGTGCATATTTGTTGTGTGTGAAAGGCGCGTGTTGTATGTCGTCGAGTTTTCTAACGATGCAACATTCCGGCATGGTCGCTTGTGAATTCACGTTTATCTTGTCCGTGCCTTTCCTGCGTATTATATCGTCTGCTTTCGCCACCATGTTGTCCATGTCCCACGGATAACGTAACGGTGAGGTAGGCAGCATGGTAAATGCTCTGCTATATTCAAACTTTTTACGGATCTCTTTCATGGCATGAAGCACCGGTATCCCTACGGTCAACTCGTCTGCATCGGTCCACCCAGGACGCCATATTATCTCAGCTCCATATGTCTCGGATATTGCTGCGATGAGATCGTCGTCTGTCGAAACGAATATGTCAGTACATCTTTCTGATGCATCCGCCTGGATGATGCTCCAAGC
>Ga0180437_10011043_pt1 | contig 10901 bp, 4 predicted proteins | sample SS_ome_4_FD_132410 | JGI IMG/M metagenome (GOLD analysis project Ga0180437, IMG submission 132410) | Hypersaline lake sediment archaeal communities from the Salton Sea, California, USA - SS_3_D_1 metaG | ecosystem: Environmental > Aquatic > Non-marine Saline and Alkaline > Hypersaline > Sediment... | reverse complement strand
CATTACCGCGATTGTGGAAAATGCAGGCAATGAAGCAGCGAGCACATCCACCCTTTCTATAGATGTGGATAGTGAAACCTCCCCCGCATTATACCAGATTCCCGCACTGCAACCCCTGGAAACCTTCCAGGTGCAACGTATGATTCAGTTTTCCATGACAGGGGATTACCCTGTTTTGGCAACCGCGGATGTGAATGACGATGTGGCGGAATATAATGAATCCAATAACACCAATTCCGATAATATCCATGTATCCGCACCGGACCTCGTTGTGAGCACACTTGATCATTCCCCAGCGGACCCCACCAATGTTGATATTATTACCATCAATGCTATCTTGGAAAACCAGGGCGATGCACCAGCCTCAACCTCCACCCTTGAAATCAATTTGGAAGGCAATCGAGTGGAATACAAGATTCCATCCCTGGCTCCAGCTGAAACTAAGCAGATTCAACGCCAGGTACTCCTGCCTACGCCCAATAGCTATGGCGTTACTGCCACTGCAGACCTTTATGATGATGTAAACGAATCGGATGAAGGCAATAATGAGGAAACAGATACCATCGTTGTTGCCGAGGGTCCGGATCTAATTATAAATAGCTTGGATTACAGCCCACCAAGCCCCTATACTACTGATCTTATTACTATTACGGCAATTGTAGAGAACGCCGGAGGCACGGGCGTCTCAACCTCCACTCTTGAAATCGATGTGGATGGCGATGCCATGACTTACGAGATTCCGCCCCTGGCTCCTGATGAAACCAAGCAGATTCAACGCCAGGTTAGCTTGCCTGTTGCCGGAGCCTATCCGGTTACAGCTACTGCTGACCTGTATGACGATGTAGCGGAATATAATGAAATCAACAACACGGCTCAGGATCAAATCGATGTTTCCGATCCGCCCAAGCCCGACCTTGTAGTGGATAATATCACACACGCCCCACCCAATCCCTTTATTAACGATCCTATTACCATAACTGCGGTTGTTAAAAATATCGGCAATTTGACTGCCACAACATCCACCTTAGAGCTGGATGTGGAAGGCGAGGCTTCCCCCACTACATACACCATCCCGGTTCTTAGTCCGGATCAATCCTTCCAGGTGCAGCTCCCCATTGTCAAAACTGTGGCTGGTACATATACGGTCACAGGAACAGCTGATCTGGATGATGATAATGATGAATCCGATGAAGGCAATAACGTCACGGTTCACGATATCATGGTAAGGGAACCAGGACCGGACCTGGTTATGAACTCCCTTACCCATTCACCGCTCAATCCGACCACTCTTGATCCAGTAACCGTGATCGCCATTGTTCAAAATCTCGGTGATGCCGTGGCTGTCACTTCCACGTTGGAAATAAATGTGGATGGAGATGTGACCACACACACTATTCCGATGCTTGATGCCTCGGAAACTTATGAAGTACAACGCCCCCTTGGGCTCCTTGCCGTCGATACTTATTTGACTTCGGCAACCGCAGACCTGTATGACGATGTTTCCGAACCCCTTGAAGACAACAATACTGCCACGGATAGCTTCACTGTTGTGGAACCGCCCAAACCCGACCTCATCGTAAACAGCCTGGATCATTCCCCCACAGATCCTTTAACAGGGGAAACCGTAACCATAACCGCAATCGTGGAAAATATCGGCGATTCCGAAGCCACCACATCCTCCCTGTCACTGGATGTGGACGGCGATATCATGATCTACCAGGTTCCGCCCCTGGCTCCCACAGACACCTTCCAGGTGCAGCGCCAAGCCAGCTTCCCGGTTGCTGATACCTATCCGGTTACTGCTATCGCTGATATTGGCGCCGATGTGGATGAATCCAATGAATTGAACAACACCGCTCAGGATAATATCGTTGTAACCGTTCCTATGCTACCGGACCTCGTGATCAGCGATCTTGATTATGCGCCTGAAATTGCCATCACCAGCGATACTATCACCATTACCGCTGAGGTTCAGAACATCGGAAATTTCGAAGCCACCACAACAACCCTCTGGATCCTGGTGGGAAGCGAAACCGTTCCTGCCAGCTACGAGATTCCGCCTCTGGATGTGGGCACCACGGATTCGGTGCAGCGCCAGCTCTTCATCGGTGTTCCCGGATCGTATATGGTCACAGCCACAGCGGATGTGGATGACGATGCATTGGAATCCGATGAAACCAACAATGCGGATACCATTGAATTGATCGTGTACAATTCCGATATGGTGATGTTGAGGAACTTCCTCCTTGATCGCATCACTCTTACACCGGAGCAGCGCGATCTGTTCGATATCAACCAGGACGGCATTGTTGATATTGCAGACCTGATCACGCTTGAGTTGCGTTAAAACTGTTCTGAAAAATCAAATAATATAAGGGGCGGGAATAATTCCCGCCCTTTTTTACTCCTGCCACATCCGTATATCTTTCATACGACGATTCTCGATCGTATTTATACTCATGATCCTAATCGAGCGATGTTTACGTAAATATCTATGTAGTCTCTGTTTTTCCGAATTTCTAAAATTACATGATTCCTGCCCACCTCCCAAATGTAAAGAAGATTTCACTTTATGGGAAACAGATTACCCATAAGTAACCGTCCTGCTTTATTTTATAGTAACAATAGTTAGCTTGAAGCTCTTATTTCCTTAAAGAAGTTATTATAAGTTTTATAATAGCAACATTCTATAGATATAAACCTTTTTTTTCGTAATTTAGTCATAATTTAACAATAATGGGCATAAAACTTGCATAGATGAACGTGTTCGACTTGTGAAAGAGGTTTTTGGAATTGAAAGTTTCTCACCATTCATTTGTGTTTAATCATAATATGTTCGTTCATTTGACACCTTTCCCAAGAGTCCCCCTCACAAAATCACTATAGAAATTTAAAGGAGTGTTTTTATCATGAAAACAACAGCAATCTTTTATTTGAGTATTATGTTCGCTTTAGTGGTCCTCTCCATGGGTTCCGTTGCATTATCCCAGCCCGACCTCCTGGTTTCAAGCATCACCCACATTCCACGATATCCTGTAACCAACGATTTCGTTACATTTACTGTTGTCGTAACAAATCAGGGAGATCAACAAGCTGGCTCCAATACGCTCTATATCTCCGTGACCGGTCCCAAAAACACCACCTACTCTTACACGGTTCCCGTATTGAATCCCGGAGAAACATTTACCCAGCAATTCAACCAGAAACTCGTTCCCAAGGGAACCTACCAGGTTTCCGCTACTGTGGATTACAACTCAGTTGTGGCGGAATCTGATGAAACCAATAATACAACCGTAATTTCCGTAACCTCCACAACCCCCAACAAGGAAGACCTTGTTGTCGAGGTACTCGAATGGACCCCTCTTAATCCCTCGGAAACCGATACTATCACCATAACCGCGGGTGTGAAAAATATCGGTCCGAATATTGCCTCAGCTTCAACCCTTGAGCTGGATGTGGGAGGAGAAACCGCACCTCCAACCTATTCCATCCCCTCCCTGGATTCCGGGATTATTCATTATATCCAAAGACAGGTTACTTTGGCTCCGGGAACCTACCAGATTACAGCTACCGCAGATTTAAACGATGTGATCAACGAGGCTGATGAAAATAATAACGTCACAATTGAAAGCATGATCGTTTCCGCGGTTCCAAGACCCGATCTTGTGGTCAGCACCCTTGACCACTCCCCGGCAAGCCCCACAATCACCGATACCATCACCATCACCGCAATAGTGGAAAACACCGGGGACCTGCCATCCACAACCTCCACACTCGAGATCGACGTCGCAGGAGAAGCAACACCACCAACCTATGAAATTCCCATACTCGATCCCCTGGAAACACACCAGGTGCAGCGCCAGATCACCCTTGCCGCCCCGGGAAGCTACCAGGTGACTGCAACGGCTGATCTGTACGATGATAATGCGGAAAAGAACGAAACCAACAATACCGATACGGATACAATCCAGGTAACCGCTCCGGACCTTCAGGTTACAACCCTTTCCCACTCTCCTTTAAATCCCTTGATAACCGATACTATCACCATCACAGCAATCGTGGAAAACACAGGCGATTCCGTGGCGGGAGCCTCCACACTGGAAATCGATGTTGCAGGAGAAGCCACGCCCGCCACTTATGCAATCGGGTCCCTTGATCCCGCAGAAACCTTCCAGGTGCAGCGCCAGATCACACTCTCCATCCCCGGAAGCTACCAGGTGATTGCAACAGCAGACCTGGATGACGATGTTACAGAATCCAATGAAAATAATAACACCAATACGGATAATATCCAGGTAACAGCTCCGGATTTGAGAATTAATACCCTCGGTTTTGTCCCTGTTGATCCCACAAACGTAGATACCATTACAATAACATCCATTGTTGAAAATATCGGGAATGCCGCTGCAACCACCTCCACCCTGGAGATCGATCTGGATAATGAGGCAACTCCTCCAACCTATGAAATCCCCATCCTCGCTCCTATGCAAACCTTTCAGGTGCAACGCCATATAACCCTTTCCACTCCCGGAAGCTACGAACTCAAAGCAACAGCCGATCTCCTGGATGTTGTTGTGGAATCCAATGAAAATAACAACATCTCCACTGATACCATTACTGTGGCTGAAGCAGCTGATCTTATCGTATCCACCCTTACACATGCTCCCCCTGATCCCACAATTGTAGATACCATTACTATTACAGCTGTTGTGAGGAACCAGGGAAGCACCATTGCACCCTCTTCCACCCTGGAGATCGATGTGGATGGCGAAGCATCGCCCCCAACCTATGCCATACCCACACTTAATCCCGGGGATACACACCAAGTGCAACGCCAGATCAATCTCGCCACCCCGGGAAGCTACCAAGTGACTGCCACGGCAGATATTGACGGCGATGTTGCCGAATCCAATGAGAACAATAATACAAACACGGATAATATCCGGGTAACGGCTCCGGACCTTCAGGTTACAATCCTTTCTCATGCTCCTGCTGATCCTACAAACATCGATACTATCACGATCACAGCGATTGTTCAAAACACGGGCGATGCACAAGCCACTACATCAACTCTTGAAATTGAGGTGGACGGGGATGCAGTAACCTTTGAAGTCCCCCCATTGGCTCCCACAGCTACCTACCAGGCACAGCGCCAGATTGTTCTCGGAATTCCGGGAAACTACGGTGTCACCGCAATTGCAGACCTGAATGACGATGTTGCCGAATCCAATGAAAATAACAATACAAACACGGATAATTTCGATGTTGCCAAAGCTCCGGACCTCGAGGTGACAACCCTTTCCCATGCTCCTATAGATCCTTTAAATATTGATGACATTATCATTACAGCCATTGTGGAAAATGCGGGCGATGTTGCTGCATCGAGTTCCACCCTGGAAATCGATGTTCAGGGAGATGCCCTAACTTTTGCGGTTCCGCCCCTTGCGCCAACCGGTACCCACCAGGTGCAGCGCCAGCTTGTTCTCAGTATCCCGGGAATCTACGGTGTTACTGCCATTGCTGACCCTGGCGATGATATTGCCGAATCGGATGAAACCAATAATTCCACTACAGATACGATCAATGTTACAGAGGCGGCGGATTTAATTATTACAAGCTTGGTACACGCCCCTGCAAATCCCACGATTACAGATTCTATCACTATTACAGCCATCGTGGAAAACAGGGGAAATACCCTTGCCACAACATCCACATTGGAAATCGATGTGGATGGCGAACTGGTTCCCCCCGCTTATAAGGTGCCTCCCTTGTCCCCGATGGAAACATATCAGGTTCAGCGCCAGATCAGCCTTGCTACTCCGGGAATCTACCAGGTGACTGCAACAGCTGATCTTGACGGCGATGTTCCCGAATCCAATGAACTGAACAACACTTCCGTGGATAATATCGATGTTGCCCAAGCCCTTTGTCCCGACCTTGTGATAGGCTCTCTATCCTGTTCGCCCGAGATTGCCATTACTAGTGAAACCATTACAATACATGTTGAAATTGTTAATGTCGGCGATGCCTTGGCAACAACCACCAGCTTGTGGCTCCTTGTTGATGATGAAACCGTTCCTGCGGAATACATTATCCCCCCTCTGGACATTGCAACAAGTTTTACTGTGGAGAGAAGCCTATGGATTCCGGAGCCCGGCTCCTATCCTGTAACTGCTTCAGCGGATGTGTTCGATGAAATCTTTGAATGGGATGAGGGCAATAACGAACAGACCATTATCCTGGATGTTTACATGATTTTCATCGATCGCCTTAAGGATTTCCTGCTTGATCGCATTACATTTACGGATTTGGAGAAACGGCTTTATGATGTGAACGAGGACAGCATCCTGGATATTGCAGACCTGGTGCTTATTCGCGCCCGGTGGAATCCCTGAAGTTAAAAAAAACGAGAAAATGAAACCTTTCAGGGCGGAAAACCTTTCCGCCCTTATTTTTTGCTTTCGAAAAAATGGTGTCCCTTCTATGGAAAACGCTATATAAAAGAATAAATCCGGATTCATAAAATATCTCTTGTCAAATCTCTCCGGAGTTTGAGAAGATATTCTCCATGATAATTTATAGTTTCTTTTAGGATCTATTGATATGAATGCCTTTTCTTTTATTGATCTGATCTGGGAAATATTCGGGAGCGGGCTTCCGAACCTGGAAAAAATTGAGAAAAAAGGCTTGTTATCCGTTAAAATAGGTCAGATGTTTGCCCTGCGTATCGATTTCCTCACACCGGAGAAATGCGCCCACCTGGCGCGCCTTTACCAAAATAACCCCTCCCTTCCTCCCGAGGATTTTCACAAGCTCCTCGATCGGTGTGTGGATGGGGGGTGGAGGCAACACTTCTCCTACATTGAGGAGGAGCCCCTGGCTACTGCTTCCGTGGCACAGGTGCACAGGGCTAAACTGAAAACCGAACAAGGCGATAAAGATGTTGTAATAAAAATCCTGAAGGAGGATTATTCCTTCCGTTTCAAACGCGATGTAAACAAGGTTCTAAAGCTCTTTAAAATCCTGATCTTTTTTTATCCCAAACTCAGAAAAGTGGCGAATCCTATCGCTCTTTTGAAAATGATTAAAAAAGATACCCTCTCCGAACTAGACCTTGAAAATGAAATCAGGCACCAGAAAATCCTGAAGGATATCTTTTTTAAATACAGGGATCACGTTGATCTTCGCGGTTTGCAGTTTCCCAGCTTGTATCCGGATCTTTCCAATTCACAGGTTCTGGTGATGGAGGAAATCAAAGGGGAAACCTTTCAGGATAAACTGGAAAACCGTACCTTGGACTACCAGTATCTGCTGAATTTGTTTCACCTGCATGGATTCTATATTTTTGGGGTGGGAACCTTTCACGGGGATATCCATCCGGGCAATATCATTTTAAAAGATAACGATATTTACTTTGTGGATTGCGGAGCCCTGGCAAAGGTTTCCGAAAGGCTTCGAAAGGGTCTGTTTCATTTTATGAAAAACCTTTCCTTTTACAGGTTTGATCAGTGTGCAAAATGGCTTCACTACATGTCTGAAAACCGGCTTTCGAACGCCAAATTTGAACAATTCAGGGCAAAATTCCTCGATTTATACAAAGACTTTCCCGGCAAAAGCGTTAGCGAGATTTCATTGACAAAAAAAATGATGCATACAATAAAATTGGGTGTGGATCACGGGATGGCTTTTGGTGAAGGAATGTTCCCCGTGATAAAAAGCCTCATGTACCTCGATGGCATGGTTATAAGATGCCAGCCTCAGGCTGTGCTCATGGAGGATATGCAAAGCTACGTGGAGGAGCTGGAACAGTATGTGTGAATTTTGTCTCCTTCACAGAAAGGAATAAAAGCATATGAGGGCGAAAACGGTTATCATAGTCGGCGCAGGTCCCGGCGGATTGTCTGCGGGTATGCTCCTTGCCAGAAATGGCTACCAAGTGCGAATATTTGAAAAAAAGAACCAGGTTGGAGGAAGAAGTTTTCCTTTGAAACTCAAGCAATATACATTCGATTTGGGTCCTACCTTTTTTCTCATGAAGGACATCCTGGAGGATATCTTCAGCGACGCAGGTCGCAACCTGGAAAATTATGTTCAGCTCATGGAAATCGATCCCCTATACAGGCTTGTGTTTGATGAAAACAGGGTGTTTTATCCCACGCGTAACCAAGACAAAATGCGGGAGCAAATGGAAGCCTGGATTCCCGGGAGCTTTCAGGGGTATCTTAAATATATTCAAAAGGAAAAAAAGAAATACAACTCCATTATCCCCTGTTTGCGAGTTCCTTACAGCTCCCTGGGAAATTACTTTTCCTGGCGTTTTATCCGTTCCCTGCCACGCCTTGATGCCCATATCAGCCTGTTTCGCCAGCTGGGGCGCTATTTTGAAGAACCCGATATGAGGGTGGCGTTTTCCTTCCAGGCAAAATATCTCGGAATGTCTCCCTGGAGCTGCCCCGGAACATTCAGCATACTTTCCTTTATTGAACATTCCGGGGGCGTGTTCCATGTAAAGGGAGGTTTGAACAGGCTTTCCCAGGCTATGGCAAAAGTGATCGAGGAGGAGGGGGGAAGGATTCACCTGGAAACACCAATCCGGGAAATTATAATCAAGGATCGCAAGGCAGTCGGCGTCAAACTTTGCCACGGCGACGAGATAAAAGGGGATTATGTGATCATTAATGCGGATTTCGCCTATGCCATGGATAAACTGGTTCCTGAAATTCACAGGAGAAAATGGAGGTCTGATACCTTAAAAAGAAAAAAATACTCCTGTTCCACTTTTATGCTCTATCTTGGGGTAGATAATATTTATGATATACCCCACCATAATATCGTTTTTGCCCGGGATTATAAGAAAAACGTGGACGAGATTTCCAGGGAAAGAATTCTTTCTTCTGATCCCTCGTTTTATATCCAAAACGCATCTGTAACGGACGATACCCTGGCGCCGCCCGGAAAAAGCGCGATCTATGTCCTGGTTCCTGCTCCCAACAATAAAAGCCGCATAGATTGGCAAAAGGAAAAGGAGCCTTTCAAAAACCTGATCCTGGACCTCATGGAAAAACGCGCCGGGTTTTCGAAGCTTAAAGATCATATCGAAATTATGAAAATAATCACGCCAGCCGATTGGGAGGATGAAGAAAACATCTTCCTCGGCGCAACGTTTAACCTGGCCCATTCCATGGACCAAATGCTTTATCTCCGCCCACATAACCGCTTTGAAGAATTTGAAAATTGTTACCTTGTGGGAGGCGGCACCCATCCGGGAAGCGGGCTCCCCACCATCTATGAATCCGGAAACATCTCAGCCAAGCTTATCATGCAGCAGGATGGCATGAAGGTTGTGTGGAAATAAGAGCCAAACTCATGATCAAAACAAGATATAGAATCTTTGCCATTTGCCTTGTGTTGGGATTCTCTGCGATTTTATCCGGGAAGAACCAACCCGGCGGAAAGATTATCGTTTTCCTTGAAGGTTTCCGCAGTGAAAAGGGCAAGGCTGCCGTTTCTCTTTTTAACTCGGAGAAAGGCTTTCCGGAACGTTCTGACAAGGCTTTTTCCAGAGCCCTGGCTCCCATAAAGAACAGGAAATCCCTTGTTGCGTTTGAAAATGTCCCCTTTGGCAAATATGCCATTATTGCGCTTCATGATGAGAACGAAAACAGGGAAATGGACACCTCTTTTTTCGGTGTTCCGCGCGAGGGATTTGGCGTGTCCCGAAATGCCAAAGCCTTTTTCGGCGCCCCTTCATTCAAAGACGCCTCATTTCATCTCACAACAGATACCTTGAAACTGAATATAAAGATAAAATACTTCTGATCGTAACTATTTTGAATACCCATATTCCATAAGGAATGCTTCCAAAATCCTGGTTGTGTTTGAAATAAAAAAAGGCGGAGATTTTTCAATCTCCGCCCTTGCTTTATTCCAAAAGAAATTAATTATTCATACAAGCCCCAGGAAGCATCTGCTTCGGTTCTTGGCTCCGGAGCCTCGCCCATGAAGTCCAGAATCTTGCTTAAAAGCTCTATACGGGCGTTTATACTTCCGCTTGCATCCTGCCGTACCGATTCGAATGCAAAACCGGTTATAAGCGATTTATATGTGGAAACTTTTGATACTGCAGCAGATGACGTTTCAGAACCTGAAAATTCAAGCTGTTTGATTCCGCCCGAGGCGGAAAGGTTGTTATTGCTCGTTGAACTGTATGCCGCATAGTTCCACATATCGTCTGTTAACAATGCGACCGGAATACCTGAAAAGATAGAGCCTGTAGGAATGTTAATCGTGCTTCCTCCACCTTGATCAACAGGATTGGCTCCAAGATAGCCGAGAAGAGTGGAACCTCCTGTAGTCGCATCGAGGCTGGTAGCCGCATAGGTTCCGGAAAGATACAAGTGACCGCCTTGGCTTAAGAAGTTCGTTAACAGGGGAATAGCATCCTCTTCTACGGCTGAGGAGGAAGTGTCGTTTCCGTCTAGTCCCGTTGACCAGCTTACCAGCTTATAGTCGGAAGGCTCTAATTCCACTGCGCCGTCAATAATCCCGCCCGAAGTGGCGGAGATAAAGGGTTCATTCAGCACATTCAGCGCCTGGGCTAAATACATGACAAATTGTCGATATTCATAGTTGTTCCAACTGATCACATCCGGGGTGTATCTTTGGATATCGACAACGCACAGAACCTGGGGAGCCTCTGTAGTTCCGGTAAGTTTGACGCCAAGCGGGGTATGAGCCATACTCTCATTTTTCATCGGTGTGGCATTATCCACAGCAGTTAATTTAAAAAGTGTGACAGTAGAACCGGAGTCGATCGAAACCGTGGCATTCACAGCATTTTCATCAAGTGATGTTTCGTTTAGAATGGGAGAAACTTCCCACATGAGGGTATTGCCGATAAT
>Ga0180437_10011042_pt1 | contig 10902 bp, 13 predicted proteins | sample SS_ome_4_FD_132410 | JGI IMG/M metagenome (GOLD analysis project Ga0180437, IMG submission 132410) | Hypersaline lake sediment archaeal communities from the Salton Sea, California, USA - SS_3_D_1 metaG | ecosystem: Environmental > Aquatic > Non-marine Saline and Alkaline > Hypersaline >... | reverse complement strand
GGTAGCTAACGCGGTTCATGGGGTTGGCTTTCCGCCCCTCGCTGAGTTGATCGAGAAGGTGGTCAAGGGGAACGTTCCGGTGTATGTCTGAGGGCCTTGCTCCGTCGCCCGTGGGGTGACTGAAGAAGACCTGAAGACGTTGAACGCGTCGCCCATCGGCCCGGTTGAGATGGCCAATTTGTTCTCCGAATCGAGTGTGGTTAGTTTCTGAGAGAGGGCAAGCCGGCGGTGAGGAGAAAGTAAGCCCTCCTCACCACCTGTTTATGTACGAGAAAGTGCCGTCCAACAAATCGTTGCTTTTTATCAACCTTAGCTGGGCAGCCAAGTTGTCTTAATTGTCGCATCCATCGCACACCCAGCGCAAGTAAACTCAAGCGTTAGCCCGCTGTTCATCTAAGAAAGGAGAATGTCCAATGTCGGAAGAAAACAAGGCCATTGCACGCAAGTTCTTTAAGATGTTTGAACTTGGAGACACAGGCCTGGCCGACAAAGTTGTCGCGGCCGATTACGTAAATCACAATGCCCTCCCCGGCCAGAGACTTGGCATCGAAGGGGTTAAACAATTCGCCACTAGTATTAAGAATGCCATTCCCGATATTCAGTTCAATATTGGGGACCAGATTGCCGAGAGGGACAAAGTTGTTACCCGATATACGGTTGGTGGCACACATCAAGGTGAGCTTTTTGGCATACCCGCCACTGGCAAGCAGGTAAAGTGGACGGCCACTGCTACGATGACTGTTGCCAACGGCAAAATCCAGGAAGCCTGGATCAATTGGGACCAGTGGGGGCTGATGCAACAATTGGGCATAGTCCCGCCACCGGGAGGATAATTCCAGGTGCCCGTAAGGAGAAACCTACCATGAAAGCAGACGCAATAACTGAAGCCGCCGTAAAGGCTGTTTTGGACAAAGTGGCCGAAGGCTATGCCAAGCGGGACTTGGCTCTGCTGCGGGCAGCCTTCGCGCCAGACCCGGATGTCGTGATGTATGGCACAGGAGCAGATGAGAAGCGTGTCGGGCTGGCGGAGATACAAGCACAGGCCGAACGCGACTGGTCTCAGACCGAGGCCGCTGCCGTGACATATGGATGGACTTTGGTCTCAGCCGCCGGTTCAGTGGCATGGGCGGCGACTGACGCCGCCTTCAACTTGAAGGCTGGCGGACAAGAGATGACTCTGCCAGCGCGAATCACTTTCGTCTTAGAAAAGCGCGGGGAGGAGTGGCTCATCGTGCAAGCACACTTTTCGTTCCCCACCGTTGGTCAAGCCGAGGGCGAGTCATTTCCAACATAGTGAGCGAGTCGGCTTTTTACAACCCAACTTTATTGGTTGGACTGCAATTGCCAGTGGGGTGATCTGGCTTATCCAGGGAGGAAAATATGGATTCCCAATCGAGGAAAGTACTTGAAATCATCGAGCCACAAACTGTCATAGAAGGTGCAGGGGTGAGGCTCAAGCGAAGTATCGCTACCCGCACTCTGGATTATCTCGATCCATTTTTGTTGTTTGACCATTTTGGATCAGACAACCCGGACGACTATCTCGCCGGATTTCCCATGCATCCCCACCGAGGGATTGAAACAGTGACCTATATGCTGGCTGGCCTTGTGCACCACCGGGACAGCCTTGGAAATTCGGGTAGTATCGAGGCGGGCGATGTGCAGTGGATGACATCGGGGCGCGGGATCATGCACGAGGAGATGCCCCAGCCCCACCAGGGCCAAATGGCCGGATTCCAGTTGTGGGTCAACCTGCCTGCCAAACTCAAGATGACCCAACCGCGGTATCAAGAGATCGCCTCAGCCCTGATCCCAGAGATAAACCAGGATGGAGTGAAAATCCGGGTGGTCGCGGGAACGGTGGACGGCGTCCGGGGTCCCGTTACAGAGATTGCAGCAGACCCAACCTACCTGGATGTCTCGATCCCCTCCAATGGTTCCTTTTCCCAGCCAGTCGAGAGGGGGCACTCGGCCTTTGCCTATGTTTTCGAAGGCGAGGGGACCTTTGGCATCACTAGCGAAGGGGACGGAGAAACCGTTTCCCATCCGAAACTGGTCGTTTTTGACGACGGCGACTATGTCGAGGTCCGTGCCACAAAGCAACCCGTTCGATTTCTGCTCGTTTCGGGCAAACCCTTGCACGAACCCATTGCCAGGTACGGGCCTTTTGTCATGAACACAAGGGAAGAGATCGAACAGGCACTGCGAGACCTTCGAAATGGCACGCTTGTGTAGACAGAGACTTTTGTCGTAGACAAACGGCCGCCCTGATGATATAATTAAGGTAGTCGTTTCTAAGGCAGAAAATAGGAATGAAGATGAACACAACGTGGGCATTGCCTCAGGTTGACGAGACTCGTTGCACGCTCTGTGGGCTGTGCGTGGGGGCCTGCCCCTGCCACGCCATAGAACTGGGAGAACAGGGGCCAGTCTTTACCTGTCCGGAAACCTGCCCCTGCCATTGCACTGGCACTGAGGCTACAGACTGCTCCTGCCTGTGCGAAGAGGTCTGCCCCACCGGGGCGATCACCTGTGCTTTCGAAATCGTCTTTGAGACTGACCAGAGCAGAGGCCCTTAGATCAACGGAAAGGAATCATTATGTCAACAAAACAAATGACCATGCCCATTCAGGGCATGACGTGCGCTTCCTGTGTCGCTCACGTCACCCATGGGCTGGAAAAAGTGCCGGGCGTGGCTCAAGTCCAGGTCAATCTGGCCACGGAAAAGGCCACGGTCACCTTTGACAACAGCCCTGCCCCGCTGACCACGCTGGTCCAGGCGGTGCAAGAGACTGGCTACGACGTCGCCACCGAAAAGGTGTCCCTGCCCATCGGCGGCATGACCTGTGCCAGTTGCGTGGCCCACGTCGAGGAGGCATTGGCCCAGGTACCGGGTGTGCTGAATGTCAACGTCAACCTGGCCACCGAAAAGGCCAGGGTGGAATACATCCCCACCCTGACCGGTCTGGCCGATTTCCGCCGCGCCGTGGCCGATGTGGGGTACGAGGTACTTCCCACAGCAGAAGAGCGAGCGGAGGAGGAACTTTCCCGTGAAGTGCGCAAAATGCAGGATGCCCGCCGGCGGATGATCCTGGCCTGGGCCTTTACCATCCCCATCATCCTGTGGATGCTGCCGGAAATGCTGGTCGGCCTGGCCTGGCCCAACGAGACGGTTTTCAAGTTGGGGATGCTGTTGTTGGCCGTGCCAGTGCTCTTCTGGGTCGGACAGCACACCTATGTAGCAGCCTGGCGGTCTTCTATCCACGGAGCGCCCAACATGGACGCCCTGATCGCCATGGGCACCGGGGCTTCTTTCCTCACTGGCATCGCCACTTTCTTTGCGCCTATTCCCACCTACGCCGGGGTGGCGGCCATGATCATGGCCTTCCACCTGACCGGCCGCTACGTGGAGGCCAGTGCCAAAGGACGCGCTTCACAGGCCATCCGCAAGCTGCTGGAACTGGGAGCCAAGACCGCTCGCATCCTGGTGGACGGCAGCGAGCGAGAGGTCCCCATTGACGAGGTCCAGCCCGGCGACGTGATGGTCGTCCGCCCGGGCGAAAAGATCCCCACCGACGGCGTCGTGGTGGAAGGGGAGAGCGCCGTGGACGAGTCCATGGCCACGGGCGAGTCCATGCCGGTCAACAAGCATCCTGGCGACGAGGTCATCGGCGCTACGGTCAACCAGGACGGACTGCTCAAGGTGCAAGCCACCCGCGTGGGCAAGGACACCTTCCTGGCCCAGGTGGTACGTATGGTCGAAGAGGCGCAGGGCACCAAGGTGCCCATCCAGGCCTTTGCCGACCGGGTGACGGCTGTCTTTGTGCCCATCGTCATCGGGGTCGCCCTGCTCACCTTCCTGGCCTGGTTCCTGTTCCCTGACGCGCTACGGCCCATCGCCCTATGGGCCAGCCAGTTCTTGCCCTGGGTGAACCCTGGCCTGAACACGTTCACCCTGGCCCTGATCACCACTGTATCGGTGCTGGTCATCGCCTGTCCCTGTGCTCTGGGGCTGGCCACGCCCACGGCGTTGATGGTCGGCAGCGGCATCGGGGCCGAGAACGGCATCCTGATCCGCTCCGGCGAGGCCATCCAGGCCATGCGCGACGTGCGGGTGGTGGTCTTTGACAAGACGGGAACGCTGACCAAAGGCAAGCCCGAGGTGACAGATCAAATCTCAAATCCCAAATCTCAAATCTCAAACGATGAGCTGCTGCGCTGGGCGGCTTCGGTGGAGGTGGGCAGCGAGCATCCGCTGGGCAAGGCGATTGTGCGCCAGTCGGAGGAGCAGGGGTTGGCCCTAGGCGAGCTACGAGACTTTGAAGCAGTGCGCGGCAAGGGAGTACAGGGTGTAGTGGATGGAAAGAGCGTGCTGGCAGGCAGCCGGACGTTGCTGGAGGAGCACGGCGTGGCCGCGGCAGCGATGGAAGACGAGATGCGCCGCCTGGAGGATGAAGGCAAGACAGCCATGCTGGTCGCGGTGGATGGCGAGCTGCTGGGCCTGCTGGCCGTGGCCGACACCCTCAAGGAGGACGCCGTGGCCGCCGTCCGCGAGCCCAAAGCCCTGGGTCTGGAGACAGTGATGATCACCGGTGACAACCAGCGCACGGCGCGGGCCATCGCCCGCCAGGTGGGGATAGACCACGTGCTGGCCGAGGTGCTGCCTGAAGACAAGTTGCTCGAGGTGCAACGATTGCAAGGAGAGACGGACGGACTGGTGGCCATGGTCGGTGACGGCATCAACGACGCCCCGGCCCTGACCCAGGCCGACGTGGGCATCGCCATCGGCACCGGGACAGACATTGCCATCGAGGCCGCCGACATCACCCTGGTGCGCGGCGATCTCTCCGGTGTGGTCAGCGCGGTCAAGCTCTCGCGGGCCACCTTTAACAAAGTCATGCAGGGCCTCTTCTGGGCCTTTTTCTACAACGTCGTCATGATCCCGCTGGCCATTCTGGGAATGATGCACCCTGTGCTGGCCGAGATCGCCATGGCCAGCTCCTCAGTGACCGTGGTGACCAACGCCAACCTGCTGCGCAGGGTGGACATCCGGCCCAGTTATGCCCGGCATTAAGCAAGGGAGGTTTTAACAATGATTGCAGCTCTTTTGATTGCCTTCCGTGAGGGGCTGGAAGCGGCCCTGATCGTGGGCATCGTGTCAAGCTATCTGAAGAAAATGGGCTACAAGCGACAGGCTGCCGTCTGGTGGGGCGTAGCCTCAGCCGTGATAGTGAGTGTCGTCGCCGGAGTAGCCCTGCAAGCTCTGGGCGTCGCTTTCGAAGGACGCGGTGAGGAACTCTTTGAAGGGATCACCATGCTCGTGGCTGCTGGTGTGCTCACCTGGATGATCTTTTGGATGCAGCGCCAGGGGCGGAGCATCCGCGCCGAACTGGAGGCGGATGTACGCCGGGCAGTGACAGGTGGCAGCCGATGGGCGCTGTTCATTCTGGCATTTGTGGCTGTGGTGCGCGAAGGGATCGAGACGGCCCTTTTCCTTACCGCAGCGGCCTTTAGCGCCACGCCTGGGCAGACCCTGATCGGCGGGGGGCTGGGGCTGGCCCTGGCCGTGGCTGTGAGCTGGCTTCTGTTCGTGGTCAGTGTGCGCCTGGACGTGCGAGCCTTTTTCCGGGTGACCAGCGTGCTTTTGATCCTGTTCGCAGCGGGACTGGTGGCCCACGGGGTCCACGAACTGCAAGAGGCCGGTGTCTTGCCAGTAATCATCGAGCACGTGTGGGACATCAACCCCATCCTGGATGAGAACTCGACAGTAGGCAGCATCCTCAAGGCATTGTTCGGATACAACGGCAACCCATCGTTGCTGGAGGTAGTGAGCTATGTGGCCTACTACCTGATTGTCGGTACCGCCATTGGGCTCGGACAGCGCATCGTCAAAATTACCGAGTTTTCTCGAGAAGCGCCACAACACTCGAGCTAAGCCGATCCCATCCGGGGCGAGCAATACAAGAGGATGAATGTGATGGTTAAAAAGCTTTTGGTGAAGGCATATTGGGTCCTACTGTTCTCCGCTCTGCTGGTCATCGCCGGGTGTGCCCCTGCCACGGCTGTGCCCGAAGGAACGACAGAGGCCAGCCCGGCGTTGATCACCGTCGAAGAGCTGAACGCCATGCTGAAGAACAAGGACTTTACTCTGATCAACGTGCACATCCCCTACGAGGGAGAGATCCCCGGCACCGATGTGCACATCCCTTACAACGAGGTCGAGAAGTACGCCGATCAACTTCCCCAGGACAAGGGGGCCAAGATTGTACTCTACTGCCGCAGCGGGAGCATGAGTGCTGCTGCCAGCAAGACGCTGGTCGAGATGGGGTACACCAACGTGACCGACGTGCAAGGCGGGATGAACGCCTGGAAGGCAGCCGGGTACGAGTTGCTGAACAATCCTCAGTAAGATGGAGGGAGGTGTGGGCCATCTGTTTGTTTGCAATAACCGGGTTTTGAAGGGACGAAGCAATGCAGAGTAAATCTCATAGCATCCTCGTAGTAGACGACGAGCCGCCCATCGTCAACACGGTCCAGGCATACCTGGAGAAAGAGGGTTACACTGTCCACACGGCGCTGGACGGGCGCGCAGCGCTGAAGGCGGCCCGTGCCTTCCGGCCAGATCTCATCGTGCTGGACATTATGCTGCCTGGCATAGACGGCATAGAGGTGCTGCGGCGTCTGCGCCAGGAATCCGACGTCTACGTCCTGATGTTGACTGCCAGGGCCGACGAGACGGACAAGATTGTGGGCCTTACCGTGGGAGCTGATGACTACTTGACCAAGCCATTCAGTCCACGCGAGTTGGTGGCCCGGGTGAAAGCCATCCTGCGCCGGGAGCGGGGCGCTGGCATGAGCGAGCCAGTGCTGACCTTTCGCCGCCTGCGCATCGAGCCCGACGCCCGCCAGGTCTGGAAGGATGATCAGCCCGTCGAGTTGACCTCCACCGAGTTCGAGCTCCTGCATGCCCTGGCCCGACATCGTGGCCGGGTGTTGAGCCGAGAGCAGCTCATCGAACAGGTGTGGGGTTATGACTACTACGGTGAAGAGCGGGTAGTGGACGTCCACATTGGGCACATTCGCAGGAAGGTGGAAGACGATCCGGCGAACCCGATGCTGATCACCACTGTGCGGGGCATCGGCTACCGCTTCGAGGACGAACTGACATGAAACTACTCCAAACGCTCCAATCCTTCGTCAGCCCTTCGACGGAGCCCAGGACAAGGCTCAGGATACAGCAACGGTTGGGCTGGAAGCTTTTCCTTTCCTACCTCATCATCATCGTGGTCGGGGCGGTGGTCCTGGCTGGCACAGCCGAGTTCCATGCCCCTGCCGCCCTGGCTCGCCACATCGCCCGCATGGAAGCCCTGCTGGGTGACAATCCAAGCCTGGTGGCCGACCTGGACGAAAACTTTCACGCCGCTGTCAACGAAATTCTGGTCGTAGCGGCTCTGGCTGCCTTCCTGGCGGCGGTGGCCGTGAGTACCTTTACCGCCCGGCGCATCGTTGGTCCTCTCCAGGTCATGATGAAAGCCAGCCAGCGCATTGCCGCTGGCGATTACCATGAACGGGTCCAGGTGCCCAGTCAGGATGAATTGGGTGCTCTGGCACGGGCCTTCAACCAAATGGCCAAGACCTTGGAGCGGACGGAACAGCGCCGGATGGAGCTCATCGGTGACGTGGCCCATGAACTGCGCACCCCCCTTGGCAGCATCAAGGGCACCATGGAAGGATTGGTAGACGGCGTACTGACCGCTGAACCAGCCACTTTCCTGCTCGTCCAGCGCGAGGTCTCCCGGCTCCAGCGGCTGGTCCACGATCTCGAGGAGCTCTCCCGCGCTGAGGCTGGCCAAGTCCCCCTCAACCTCCGCGCTGCGGCTCCGGCTGACCTGGTCCGTGCCGCTGCCGACCGTCTTCAGCCCCAATTCGAAGACAAAAGTGTGCGCCTGCACGTTGATCTCCCGGCTGACTTGCCCCAGGTGCGGGCCGATCCCAGCCGCATCATCCAGGTGCTGCTCAACCTGCTAGGCAACGCCTTGCAGTACACGCCCTCTGGCGGCCAGGTGACCGTTCGGGCCTGGCGCGATAGCCGGGAGGTAGTCGTGGCCGTGCAGGACACGGGCATTGGCATCCCGGCTGAACACCTGCCCCATATCTTTGAGCGCTTCTATCGGGTAGACAAGTCCCGCTCTCGGCCTGGCGGTGGTAGCGGCATCGGCCTGACTATCGCCAAGCACCTGGTGGAGGCCCACGGCGGGCGCATCTGGGCCACCAGCCCCGGCCCCGGCCAAGGCAGCACTTTCAGCTTTACGCTGCCCATCGCCTGAACCTCTCCGAACCTGCTGCCAGGAGCGATGTCCCGACGGGGTATCGTACACTTTTCTTTACAAAATCTTTAAACTAGCTTCATCGTTCCTTTACACAAGCCTGCTATATTGTAATCAGAGACTTGAGATGTGCAGTCAACGCGCTGCACAATACAAAATAGACGAAATATAGGAGGACAACATGATGGGTAGTGGAATGATGGGAAGCTTTGGTGGCGGAATGACCGGTTTGGGCCTCTTCGGCAGCCTGCTTAGCCTGGTCTTTTCCATCGGGCTGCTGGCACTTCTGATTTTGCTGGGCATCTGGCTGTGGCAAAAGGTAAGCCCTGCGTTAAACCTGCAGACGACGGCCCAGCCCCTAACCAGGATGCGCTCAGGAGGTAGGCAGTCGGCCCGCGAGATCCTGCAGATCCGGTACGCGCGCGGCGAACTGACCCGCGAGGAGTACTTGGCGATGTTGCAAGACCTGGTTCAAGAATAGCAAATGGAGATGTGACAATGATGGGTATGGGTTTTGGCTTAACGGGCCTGCTGTTCATGTTCCTCTTTCTGGTAGGGGTGATTGTCCTGGCCATCTGGCTGGTCAGCGTGCTTTTTCCGCGCACCGCCCGACCCACGGCCCTTGATGACCAGGACTTGAGCGCCCGCCAGATTCTGGACAGGCGCTACGCGCGGGGTGAGATTACCCGCGAACAATACGAAACGATAAAACAAGATATCGGATAAGGAGATGTTAATGATGAAGACTTTTGCGATTGTGTTAGGCACGATTACACTAGCGGTCGTTTTGGTAATCGCTGGCGTCTGGCTGGGTGTTACCTGGACACAAGGCCGGTGGGGATACGGTATGATGGGGCCCGGCATGATGAGCAGCGGATGGAACAACACACCCTGGAGTGAAGGCCGGTGGGGATGTGGCATGACGGGCAGCGGATGTGGTAACATGCCCTGGGGCGAAGGGTACGTGGCACCGGGCGATGGTGATGTCACCTCCCCCTTCGACAGTGCTCAGGACAAGCTTGAGAAGGCACAGGAGGCTATCGAGCGCTACGTGGATCGCCTTGGCTACACCGGCCTGCACGTGACGGAGGTGATGGAGTTTGAGCGCAACTACTATGCCATCGTCGCTGAAGAGAAGACCGGCATCGGCGCTATGGAATTGCTGGTGGACAAGCGCAGCGGTGCCGTGGGGCTGGAACCAGGACCGAACATGATGTGGAACGCCAAGTATGGGATGATGGGTCGCGGCGGCATGATGGGCATGATGGGCGGCTACTCGGATGATGAGATGGTCCTTTCGCCCGATGAAGCCCAGGACGTGGCGCAGCGCTGGCTGGATGCTAACCTGCCCGGGCGCACGGCCGGCGAATCAGATCCCTTCTACGGCTACTATACACTGCACTTTTTGAACGACGGCGAGATCGAAGGGATGCTGAGCGTTCACGGGAGCAGCGGGGACGTCTGGTATCACAGTTGGCACGGCGACTTTATCGCCATGGCCGAAGGCCACCCTTCGACAAGCTCAGGACACCGCGACTAGACGGCTCGCTGGGAGCGGGAGGGCCGGAGAAAGGGCTTTCCCGCTCCCGGTTCCTCAACTGAAGGAGAAAGCAAAGAGGTGCTGGACTGACTGTGGACGACAAAGCTACAACTCGGACCAAAGCCCGCTACAATCGCATTGCCCCGGTTTACGACCTGATGGAAGCCGTCGTCGAGCACTTTGCCTTCCACCGGTGGCGAGAGAAGCTCTGGTCTCAGGTTGATGGAAACCGAGTCCTGGAAGTGGGGGTAGGTACAGGCAAGAACGTCCCCCACTACCCTAGAGGAGTCCAGGTCACAGCAGTGGATCTGAGCGACAAGATGCTGGAGCGGGCACGGCGGCGGGTCCAAGAGCTAGACAAAGTTGACCTGCGTCTAATGGACGCCCAAAGGCTGTCCTTCCCTGACGCCACCTTTGATGCCGCCGTAGCCGCCTTTGTCTTCTGCTCGGTGCCCGACCCTGTTCTGGGGCTGCGAGAATTGGGCCGGGTGGTCCGGCCCGGTGGACGGATCCTCTTGCTGGAGCACGTGCGGGTGAACAAACCGGTGATCGGCAGACTGATGGATCTGTTCGATCCTTTCGTGGTGCGCCTGATGGGACCACACATTAACCGCCGCACCGTGGAGAACGTGAAGAAGGCTGGCCTGGAGATCGAGCGAGTAGAGGAACTGGCCCCTGGAGGTCTGGTCAAGCTGATTGTCGCCCGGACGAGGCAAGGACAGAACTGAGAAGGCGGAGAAATGCAAAAGAGAAGCGTTACACTGGCTCTTAAAGAATACGTGGGCCCCGATTGCCCCTGCGGTATCGAGGACCGCATCCGGGAGATGCACGGCGTGCTGGATGTAGCCATCAACCCGGTGGCCGACGCAGTGCAACTGACCTACGATGCCGACACCATCGGGCTGGAGCACCTCAAGCACACGCTGGCCCAACTGGGTTGCCCCTGCGAGGGGGAGCAAGATCACACCGCCCACGCCCACATGCAGCACGAGCAACACAAGGCCGGGGAGCACGACCACCATGCCATGATGGAGC
>Ga0180437_10011041_pt1 | contig 10902 bp, 11 predicted proteins | sample SS_ome_4_FD_132410 | JGI IMG/M metagenome (GOLD analysis project Ga0180437, IMG submission 132410) | Hypersaline lake sediment archaeal communities from the Salton Sea, California, USA - SS_3_D_1 metaG | ecosystem: Environmental > Aquatic > Non-marine Saline and Alkaline > Hypersaline >... | reverse complement strand
TCGGACGCGGAGGACCTTCCTGACCATTTCGAGAGGCGATCGCCGTGCCCAAGCGCATCGTGCGGGGATGCGCCTATGACGATCACGACTGCTACCACCAGAGCATCTTCAACACGGCCCTCCGGTCACGATCTCCAGTGTACTGCCCCATCACGGCAGTCCCGTACCGAGACACAGGCCTCAGGATCGCACGAGGAGTGTGATCCGCCCCCTTTCGACCCGGAGCCTCTCGATACTTGGGAGGCGGAGCGTACTACTGCATCGCGGGAGAGATCGGGCCCGGCCGCTACAGAGGAATCCAGCTCACGCGCATCATATTCAGCGAGAGAAACAGAGACCATTCCATCGGATTCCGCACCGCGTGGGGGTGCTAGCCCGTTTGCCTGTTGCGGGGGAGCGCGTACCGATCGCGCTCCGGGGACCGAGCCATCGCACGTGACGAGGCCTGTCTCGGGGCCAACAGTCGACTCGGGCTCAAGTCCTGGGGCTTTCGTACCGCTCGAGGAGACTGACGGCCCTTTCCTGCGGGGCGGACCAGCGACCAGTACGGCGTCTTCTGGGCCGCCAGGATCAATCGGGGCGGAGACTGGGACGAGTTTGACTGGTGCACGTACCTCGCGAGCCGAGGAGAGGAGATGCCCTCCGCAGGATCAACCTGTGAGCGCGCTGGACTTCGAGTTTGCCGCGGGCAGCCGTGACCCTCTCGACCCCTACGTGCAATACGAGCCGGGCACCATCTCGTGGACGCTGTCTGCCACAGGTGTCGAGTCCGAAGAAGAGACCGAGACCGCCGACCCTTTTGTGATGCCGGAGGGCTGCTCGCCCCGGGCACTCTCCGAGGAGCCCACCACTGGCACCAGTACATACTGTGCGACAGAGCCCCACTTCCAAGACTCGTCGGCTCAGGAGCCCTCGGGTTCCGGGTCTGCTGTGGATGATGCCCATTTTGGCGCTGGGCCCCAGCCTGTCGAGGGCCCGAGCACAGACAACGCCTCCGAGCATGGCATCGAGTCGGCGCACGTTTCCGCTGGACAACACCGACGTTTCACAGCAGAGGACACGGACTCCGTATCGTCATCGGGCCCTGAGCCTGCAGAAGATGATCATCGCCCGCAACGACTGTCTCCACGCAACTGCCATGCGGCGGATATGGAAGAGCCGGAATGGGATGAGCACCCTTTTACGCCCCAGGACGGGGAGGCGCCTGCGCGTCGTCCGGCGGGTGGTACTGCAGGCCGTCGAGTCGCATCGACGACGTCCTCCCCATTGGAGAGATCGAGACCTTCGGATTCCGAGTCGCTGCTGGGGCTGTATCACGGGATCCATGACTCGGTCGCGATCGACGTTCCTCCCGGTGGGCTGGCGCCAGGCCAGGTGCACATGCTCTTCGGGGCGGGCTCCGGCCACAGGTCAACGCAGCTGTTCAGGACCGTCGCAGGACTGGAGAGCGTGTGGCAGGAGATGATGAGGCCTGCGCCAAGAGGGCAGCTGCGCAAGATGCGGGGCCACAGTCGTCGGCACACTCCCTATCGACTGGCGCAGGGGCCGAGCTATCCGGCGGAGAGTGACGGGACCGCGGCACGTTTCCGGTCGGAAACATTGGTGCCGCTGCCCCATCTGGAGGCCGCGATGCGGAACCTGTTTGGTATTGCACTCGACGCGCCGTTGGGCTTCCGCGTCGCTACAGGAGAAATGTCGTGCAGATGCTAACAATTCAGGACCTGAGACGAGAGTTCAACACGGTCGAGGCTGCCCTGGGAGATTTGAGGGTCGAGACCGGTATCGACTGGCGGGCAGAGGACACCAGGGAGCGCCGCTTTCGTGCGCGCATTGACCTGGCTGGCAAGTCGAGCGGCTGGGACCTGCCCGTGCTCGACTTCGTCATGACCCGAGTGGAAGAGAGTCGCGAGGACGTGCACGAGACGTTCCGTCGCTACAACGCCTGGACGGGGCACGTCGAGGTCCACAAGGGCGGGCGCTGGATTGTCTACTCGCTCCGTGAGCCAATGGAGCGCCCGCGACTGGTCTCTGACATGCTGGTGCAGTGGACCAGAGCGCTCTGTCACGCGGTGGGCGCATGCGAGCTGAGGTTGAGCACGGAGGGCGACGAATGAAGGACGAGATGACAGCGGTGCTGGAGGAGCTGCAGGAGAGCTTGAGGCAGAAACACGCCGCGCTCGAGCAGGAACGCGACAGGATGTTCGGGCGCAAGCAGGCGCTGGACGCAGAGGCTCAGGAGCTGTGGAAGCAGTCCGAGGCTCTGGAGAACGGCCCGCTCAAGCTGCTGCGCGCCGAGATGACCACGGTGTGGAGCGACATTCGTGCGCTCGACCACGTGATAGCGATGCTGAGCCCTGGGGCCACTCTGGGCGAGGAACAACGATGACACACACAAACCCGAAATGGATTGTGGTGGCGGTTCTCGTGGCGGTCTTTGCGACCGCGATAGCGTTTGGCCTGTGGATCGCGTCCGAGCGCCAGGAGCCATCGTCTGTCTTCGGTCGCTGCTACAACATCGAGCGCGACGACGGCAACGGCGCGGCCAAGTTCGAGCGCTGTCTGTGCGAGGCGACCAAGAAGCACGGCTGTGAGGAGGCCAAGCAGGCGGTGCCCGAGGTCCACTGGCAGTGGGTCACGCCATGCTGTCCTGACGACGAAGACAAGGAACCCGTACAGCTGCATGATTGAGGGGCGACAATGCCGAAACGAACACGGGACGACTGGGTCACGCTCATCAAGAATCACCCAAACGGGGGGAAGGTCTCGCTGCGTGGCATCTGGCGACGTCGCGTAGACGAGCTGGAGGCGCTGTACGAGAAGGTTCAGAACGCGCACGAGCTGTTCTGTGTCGAGCTGGCCCGGCGTCAGGAGGCCGAACAACACCGACTGAAGATCAACGAGCTGTTCGGCGAGCCCGTGTGGGAAGACAAGGCCGCCCTCGGTCCCGGGACGAGGATGTTCCGCGACTTTCTGTGGTGCATGGCCAACGCCTACATGCCCATGGTCTACGAGATCGAGAAACTGCGGCTGATCCGAATGGCCTACGACCACTGGAAAGAGATTGCCACGGCGGCCGAGACGGGCATGCACGACGGCCTCGTCACAGAAGAGGACGCCGCAGAGGCATTCGACCTGATGTGCGGCCACATACGTCGGGTGCATCTGGACAGGACGGTTCTACCAGAGCCGGACCTTGGCGAGAGGACACACATGATCGCGCTGCTGACCGACATGGGCTACGAGGTGACGAAGAAGAGAAAGGACTGAGCCCGCATCCTCGCCGGTCGCTGCCGGCGTGTCAGAGACAGGAGTACACACAACATGAGCGACCACGGGATCAACAAGTTCATCATGGAGGTCAGCATGACCGGAGACTCCGACGGCATCACGATCTGGCGGCACAAGCGGGACATCTGCCCACCGGACTGTCGGAACCCGAAGTGCAAGGTGGAGGTGGGCAACGACCCGAACGTCTACCCGGGCGACGAGGAGCCCGTTGGCGATCTGAAGTTCGACCGCAAGCTCAAGCCTGGCGACATGGTCACGTTCATCAGGTATGATCACTTCTCGTCGTACCCCACGGAGCTGCGGGTCAGCTACCTCTGGAATCCCATCACTGGCACGGGAATGCACGTGCCTCTCGGACAGTGCAAAGACATGATCTGGGAAGAGTACGTCAAGGATCGTGATGTCGTGCGAGAGTTCTGGCGTGCACTGCAGGAGCGTTGCCCTAACGTCCTGGAGCCCACGGCTGCCGGCCCGGACGAAGACAAGACGCGGTGGCTGGTCTGCTGGGACAACCGCGATCACCACGTAGATGTCGATCTGTTCCTGAACGAGCGCCCCGAAGACCACGGCGCCAACGAGTGGTTCTACGTGTCGCGAAAGCGACCGCGGACAGCACTCGACAGCGAGGTGCCAAGCGACTGGGAGGGTCTCATTCATGCGCTAACGCGAGCAGTCATGATCAGGGAGGAAGAGCCATGCAACGACAAGCAGTGAACGTCACGCGCCACTACATGGCGGTCAACGAGCGCGGCGCCTGGTACTTGTACCCGGCCAGCGACCGGATCACCTCTCACGGGCCTTGCAACGGCAAGAGCTACGGCACGTTGTACGGCGCTCGACAGGCCGCTCGAGCGCTTGAGCGTAAGCACCTGAGGTAGTGGCTCATGTCGTCGCGCCTGCAGAACCTCGCAGCGAGGATCCAGGACCCAGACCTGCGGGAAGAGATGCAACGGGCACTCGAGAGGGAGGGCTACGGGGAGCCTCCTCCGCCGCCCGTCATGGTCCCAGACGATCCACAGATGGTGCTCGGGGCCGTGATGAACCGCACTGCGTGGCTCTACCGGCCGACGTCAGCGGACAAGAAGGCCCATCTGGTCGAGAGCCGGGCGAGCTGGCCGGGCGAGGACGGCGTCGCTCTGGTGGAGGCGCACTGTGGTCGGGAGGTTTCCCTTCAGGGCCTCACCAGGCTGACGGTCGAGCTGTTCAACGTTGAACGCACAAACGTGTGCGCTACCTGCGTCAAGACAGCCGTTCGGCGCTACTTGAAGATCCAGATCAGGAGGCTGTGAGCCGACGTGGAAACGAGACCACAGAACACACTCGAGCAGTTCGTGGTGATGCTGGGCGCATGCGTCCTGGTCTCGGTCGTGGCCGCCGAGGTCTGTATCTGGGCGCAAGACTCGAAGGTACAGGGCGCGTGGCTGATTGAGATGGGGACCGTACTGGCCGCAATGGTCTTGGTCTTTGTCATCTGGCGAGTATGGAGCTGGCTACGACGCCGGCCGAAAAGTGGAGACGAGTGATGGACAACCCGATCTCGCAACATCTTCTGGACAAGATCTTTGGTGGCGACAAGAAAGTGCGTGACGATCTGGCTGAGACTATGACCGGCCAGGCGCAATGCGAGGCCATCTTCACCGAGGTGCTGTCTCGCGTTCTGGGGACGCTGCAGGTCGGCGGCCGGCTCAAGCTGCCCTCTGGTGAGGAGTACCTCATCCTTCATCACGACGACACGACCCCGGGCTACTATCTGGCGGTGCCTGTCTGTGACGACGTCTGCGAGACCGCGGTGCTCGAGGCCAAGGTGATCTACCACCCCAAGACGGTTGCCGCTATCGAGCGCGCCGCAAAGGACCCCGGAGGCTTTCTCGCCCGCCTGTACGAGCATCCCGAGGTGCAAGCGGCAATACAGAAGACGCAGGAGATCCAGGCCGCAGCCGAGGCCAAGCGTCCCAAGTTCATTCTGGCAGCAAAAGCGCTGTATCGTGCCGGACTCTGCAGTACCGTCGGCGAGGCAATGCTACAGCTCCGAGCTGGTCGCGTGAAGATCAACCACGAGGTGGCGACGTTCGACACGCCGCTGATCGACGGTGAGACCTACACCATCGAGTACCGCGGCGAGAGGAAGCTCTACACCCCGAACCTCACGTAAGAGCAGCCGATGCCGACATGCAACGTGTGCGGTGGTAGTGGAATGCTGTGGGGACCGATGCCCCTGCTTCCGGCCCATGCTCTACGTGCTTGGGGACGGGACAGGTGCCGGCACCCCAACACGACACAGGAGACGACGAGATGAGTGATGCTGTCAGCCAGGCGGCAAAAGACAAACGAGAGCGGAGGCTGCGCGAGGGGCCGCAGTGCACCTGTGACTGTCCATACGTCCGCATGCAGGACAACGTGTGGGTGTGCCGGTTCTGTGGCAACCGCTCCCTTCCGGGTGGTCGCGAGAACACCCAGCGGATGCGACGAGAGTTCTACTTGCTTCTGCGAGACGATCTGGGGCCGCACAGACTCGTGGATGGTGAGGCGCCAGTTGTGATCCGTCTGCTGGAGCAAGAGGGCTTTGCGACCCTCGAGTACGTCCACGACGACGTCCCGTACTCCTACGTGCGCATCTATCCGACCGCTCGAGGTGAGGCGCTGATCCAGAGCGGCACGTCTCGAAGAGGGACGTCACTGCTGCACGGGGATCCTCCGCTCGAGCCCAAGGACACTGAGACGCCGATCGTCGTTTCGCCCACATTTCGGGACGACTACATCCGACTGAACACAGATCCAGAGCGTGCCGAGCTGTTCGCGCGCGTCCGACACGCCCTGAAGATGGGGATCAAAGGTGACTACCGGGGCGCCCTCTCGAGGCTGACGAAGATTCTGGATGACATTCTCGGCAAGGACGATATCGCCATACCGCCGCCGACAGGAGTACCCGGAAACTACACCGCCGAGATACAGGCCATTTACACCGCTACGCTGCTCCTGAACGAGCTTCGAGGCTGAGGGGTACCTGTGGGACACAAGAGCCACGCGGAGCGTTTCTGGGGGCGCTGGAAGGACGATATGGGCCTGTACGAGCACACACGGCTGGCACTCGAGACTGCCGAGAACGATGACGAGAAAGAGGCGCTGTGGAGGATGCTCGAGGAACAGTTGCCACAGATGACGCCAGCCCAACAGGACGACGTGCTCTGTGCCGTCGCCGACTACGAGATCGACGTGCCCGAGCACTTCCAGGAGTGCGTCACAGACCTGCTGGCGTCCGAGCACTGGGGTGCAGCATCGGCAGCCACCTGTTGTCTGCTCTCCTGCGGCCCGAGCGGCATGCTGCGGGTAATGTGCGCCCTGAAGAACAACGAACTGCCGCATAGGGCTGCGGTTCAAGGGATCCTGAGCCTACACGTGTAAACCACTGGAGAGATAGAAGAATGAGCACACTCGACACACGAATACGAGCAGAAGTCGACCGAATGATGCGGCTGGGCGAGATGGGAGACGCTGACGCTGAGCTACGCGGTCTGCGGCTGGCCGCACGCAGCGGAGACATCGAGGCGCTGATCGAGCTAGCGCGCCGAAAAGGTGTCGCCGTGCCCGAGATGATCCGGATCCCGGCCGGCAAGGATCTGCTCGGCAGCCCACCCGAGGAGGAAGGGCGGTGGGATAACGAGGAGCAGCTCGAGGTCACATTCGACAAGGACTACTGGATGGGCTCCGCCCCGGTAACGCAGACCGAATACGAGGCCGTGATGGGCAGGAACCCGGCGCACTTCAAAGACGGTCACGACGCGCCAGACCGCCCGGTTGAGTCGGTCTCGTGGTACGACGCGGTCAAGTATTGCAACAAGCTGAGCGAGCTGTGTGGTCTGCCGCCGAGCTACATAGGCGATCGGAAGAAGGGCTATCTGTGGCGTGAGGGACCGGGCTTTCGTCTGCCGACCGAGGTCGAGTGGGAGTACGCCGCTCGAGCCGGCTGCGACGAGGCGCGCTACGGAGAGCTGGACGACATCGCCTGGTACGACGGCAACTCGGAGGGCACCACCCATCCCGTGCGGCAGCTGAAGCCCAACGACTGGGGGCTGTTCGATACGCTCGGAAATGTTTGGGAATGGTGTTGGGATGAGTACAAACAAAAGATGGAGGTTGCTGCGCCTGACATTGCGCTTTCGGACAAAACGTGGCATGGTAGCTCCGAAGGCCCAAACGAGCCACAGCAAAAAGAAGAAGAACCATGCCACGTAGACCGAAGTATCCACGAGTCGAGCGCGAATGTCGAAGCTGCGGAAAGATCAAGCCACACGGACAGTCCAAGACAGACGGAAAGCTCTACGTCTACCCGATCTGTCTCGAGTGTGACTCCAGAAAGCGATCAGAGCGCCGCAAGAGACGTATCGCCAATGACCCGAGCTATCGAGAACGCGAGCGGGAGCAGCAGCGAGAGTGGCTCGCAACCGAGGCGGGACAACGGTACCTCGACCGCAAGCGGAACGATCCACGCATTCGAGAGAGCTACCGAAAGTACGATCAGTCCGAGAAGGGAAAGGCCCGAACAGCACGAGCACAACGAAAGGCCATCATCAGCGGATCCGAGAGCGCACGACAGGCTGTCAAGCGAGCACTCGCAGACGGACTCCTTGTCCGACCACCGAAGTGTCAGCACTGCAAGCAGCCAGCGGGAACAGCAGTCGACGGACGATCGCTCCTTGAGGCCCACCACCACTGCGGATACGACCGAGAGCACTGGCTCCACGTCGAGTGGCTCTGCAAGTCCTGCCACCACAAGGTCCACGATGCAGGACGAGAATGAGCGCCCTTTCGACCTCTACGAGGAGCCGCACACGACTCTCGAAGACATACCGCACGACTCTCACCACGGGACTGGTGTCGGCTACGTGGATCGGACAGCATCAGCTTCCGACTCACCAGGAGATGATATCCCTTTCGACGCCGGCACACCTCCGCCGCCCGGAGCGTCACCTGGGACATCGGCACAACCTCTTTCGGCCACCGCGACGGGATCCGAGCAAGCTACGCCGGCGTCCGAACCGGCCGACGACGCCTCAGTCTCGTCCTCGGTATCCGACTCGTCAGGGGGTGATGCCCCTTTCGAGACATGCGGGGAACCGGATGGACAGACTCCCCGGGTACCGTCTCGCCCGCACGAAAGCGCGACTTCCGAGGAGGCTTCGCGGCTCCAGGCCTCGGCTACCGCATCTGTAGGGAATGACGACCCTTTCGTCTGCGAAACAGACGAGGTGGATACTTCTTCGGGGGCAACCGCTGCTCCCGTGATGCGTGGCGATCATGCTCGTCAGGACAGCGACCACGTAGACACGGATTCCGACTCGTCAGGTGACGCACACCCTTTCGTATCGGACGCGGAGGCGAGTTCTGTCAGGACTGCACAAGCTTCTTCCGACGCGACCTCGGCGGGGGCGGTTGGGGGTACTGTTGGACGGGTGTCCGAATCATTAGGAGATGATGTCCCTTTCGGGGGATCCGAGGATTCAGCCTCTATGCTCGAGGATGGTCGCACATCACCGTCACCCGTCGAGAATACATCCCGCCGACTGCGTGCCAGTTCGGGTTCCGTATCGTCCGCAGATCGTGACCCTTTCGACGACCCCGAGGACGTCCCTTCGTTCTCCGAAACTCGAGCGATCGACGAAGCTGCCGACACGATCCCTGCAGGAGGAGCCGCGCAGGCTTCGGCTTCCGACTCATCCGAGGCTGACGTCCCTTTCGAGGCCTCCGAGGGTACAGCATCTCGGTCAGGAGAACCTCACACCCACGCATCTGTCGACGCGAGTGGGACTGGTTCGTGCAGCGCAGACCCCGCGGAAGCCCATACGGATTTCGACTCGGCCGAGACTGAGGACCCTTTTCCGAGAACGCGGCACGAGGAGGATCGTTCAACTCAGGGTTCCTCTTCGACCGCGTCTGGTTCTCTCGCCCACACAACCTCGTGGGACTCCGGCTCGTCAGGAGGGCGTGACCCTTTCGTGGACAGTACGATCCCTGCCGATACATGCTCGTCCGAGGACTCCGCCATGTGTGGCGAGGAGCGAGACAGCGATACAACACGACGTATTGGGGCGGCATTCGACCCGTCAGAGGCTGATGTCCCTTTCGAGGACACCCATCGGGAGACGAGCGCGTCACCCGAAGAGGAGGCAGCCGCATCCGATGTAGTCCACCACACCGCGACGAGTGGTGTCGTGTCACTCGACGGTACGCATCTTTTCCACGCACAAGGATCGGCGGCCGGCGCGTCAGCATCCGACTCGTCCGTGGGTGAGGGCCCTTTCGATGCACCTGGGTCATCATCCGCGACTTTATGCTCCGCGGGGGGACCTGGGGACCACACATGCCACCCACCCGAGCAAGCTTCTTCCGCAGGTTCCCCTGGCCGCTCCATCCCCGCGCCCCAGAACGAGGCATCACCTTCCCCGGAGAGTTCTGGGGATTCCGGCTCGTCAGAGGCTGATGTCCCTTTTGTCCACGACGCGCCTGCCGGGGAGACGGCTGGGACGTCGAGACTCCCGAGTCGCCGTGCTGCTGGTACCGCGTCTCTGGGCTCGTTGGCGACGGATGGATCTGGAACGGCCTTCGACTTGCCCGAGGTTGATCTCCCTTTCGAGACGAGGCCCTGCGAGGATTCGCGTACTGCAACCCCGAGTACAGTGTCCGGTGTGCCTATCGACCCGACACCCTCTGGTGGCCCACTCACCGCGCAAAGTGCTGGGGCTACGGCTTCCGCGTCACAAGGAGGTGAGCACCCTTTCGAGCCACTCGAGCGCAGGGAACCGTCTACCGTAGGCCGGGACTCGACCAGCGAAGTCGAGCCGAACCAAACATCGACGAACACCTCGTCGGCGGCTTCCTCATCAGCATCCGACTCGCCAGGAGATGACCACCCTTTCCACCAGGGTGGGACGTCACCATCATCCAGCGGGGAGGATCGGCAACCGACGAGCAGCACTGGTGCCGAGCATCCGACCGTGGAAGCGATATGTTCAGCGAGCGTTTCCGCACGACCATCAACACCGGGATACGCCTTACCAGACGGTGATGCAGACCCTTTTGGATCATTCGTGGCTGGGACACATTCGGCGTCCCATACAGCTTTGATCACTACTGGCGAGCGCTCCCCACAGGCTTCCGATCGCCTGCCCGACGAAAGTACTCAAGCGCGTTTGGCGGACTTGGACTCCGCATTGCCAGGAGATGAGCGCCCTTTCGGACCCACGGCGCAAGCCACCGAGGATCGCTCTGGTACGGGCTCCGCGTCTCAGGGCGCGTCTTCTGCAACGTCGCGTACCGATTCGCGCTCAAGTGCGAGTACACAGGAGACTTCGTCGGGTTCCGGCTCGTGCGAGGATGACACGGACCCTACTTCAGCATCCGTGGGTTCAGCGCGGAGGACCCCCACGACAGACACAACAACTGGTGGCCATCGGGCCGAGACAGACGGATCCGGCGAGCATACAGTCTCGATCAGGGTCTCCGAATTGTCAGGTGCTGACCTCCCTTTCCCCTCGACGCAACCAGAGGCGAGTACGACTACTTCGCCCGAGCAGTCATCAAGGGCTACGCCTACTACTCCCACGCCTCACGCCTGTA
>Ga0180437_10011040_pt1 | contig 10902 bp, 8 predicted proteins | sample SS_ome_4_FD_132410 | JGI IMG/M metagenome (GOLD analysis project Ga0180437, IMG submission 132410) | Hypersaline lake sediment archaeal communities from the Salton Sea, California, USA - SS_3_D_1 metaG | ecosystem: Environmental > Aquatic > Non-marine Saline and Alkaline > Hypersaline > Sediment... | reverse complement strand
CCATCAGCAGCACCCCCGACGACGTGGCCCGAGACTTCATTCCCGAGGCGGTCAAACGCGGATGCGTGGTGGTCGACGAAAGCGGCTATTGGCGCATGGATCCCAAGGTGCCGCTGGTGGTGCCCGAGATCAACCCCGACGCCGCCCGCAACCACCAGGGCATCATCGCCAGCCCCAACTGTTCGACAACCCAAATGGTCCTGGCCATGAAGCCGCTGCACGACGCGGGCCGGATTCGTCGGGTCGTGGTCAGCACCTATCAGGCGACCAGCGGGGCCGGGGTGGCCGGAACCCGCGACCTGGAAGGCGGCACCCGGGCCAAGCTGGCCGGTGAAGACTACCAGTACGAATGCTTCCCCTATCCGATCGCCTTCAACTGCATCCCGCAGATCGGCTCGCCGAAACACAAAGGCTACACGTCCGAAGAAATGAAGATGGTCTACGAGACGCAGAAGATCTTCGACGACGACTCGATCCAGATCTGCCCCACGTGCGTCCGCGTGCCGGTGGCCAACTGCCACAGCGAGAGTATCCTGGTCGAGACCGAAAAGAAGATCACCGTCGAGGAAGCCCGTCAGCTGTTCGCCGCCACGCCCGGGCTGGAGGTGATGGACGACGTCGACAACAAGGTCTACCCGATGCCCATCAACGGCGACCAGCGCGACGAGACCTTCATCGGGCGAATTCGCGAAGACCTGACTTGCCCCAACGGCCTGGCCTTCTGGTGCGTGAGCGACAACCTCCGCAAGGGCGCCGCCACCAACGCCGTGCAGATCGCTGAGTTGCTGCAGGAGGACGGCTAGGAGGCCGTCGTCCCACACATTCCTTAAAAGTCGCAAACAGACTACTTGGGGACTGCCCCGATTTTCGCGAAGCGAAAATGGGGCTGTCCCCTTCCGCACACGGGAAATCACTGCTGTACGAGTCCTTAGGCCGTCGGGCTGGCCCGCGGTAATCGCAGGAGGGCATGATGCGAACGGCGATGGCTGCTCTATTGGTCCTGACGGCCGCGCCGAACGGCTGCTATCCCGCGACGGGCGCTTCCGAACTGCGGCCCGTCGTCGAAGTCGAAGAAACGGTCTACTCCTACGAGCCAGCCAACAACGGCGCCGGGCCGATGTGGTGCAGCGGCTCTACCTGCCTGGTGCGGATCGGCAACGACGTCTTCGCCAGCGGCCTGGAAACACTGAAAAACGCCAAGCCGCTGAACAATTGCCGCTGGACCCTCTACCAGCGCGGGCCGAACGGGTGGAAGCTACAGCAGGTCGATCCGGCCGGGCGCACCCGCGAGCCGTGCCCACTGGTCCGATTCGCCGACGGGCGGCTGCTGCTGTCGGCCAACCCGACGTTAGTCGCCGATCCCAACGCCTACGGCGGCAGGGCCCGCCCCGAGTTACTGCAATTCGCGACCGCCGATCCCAAGGCCCCGTTCGAGACGATTCTGCCGAAGTGGCAAGGCACGCCGCCATTCACGGAGCATTCCTATCGCAGCTTCGCCGCCGACGGCCCTCGCGGCGAGTTGATTCTGTTTCAGAACATCGGCTACACCCACGCCGAATGGGCGTTTCGAGACCGGCACGGAAAATGGACCGCCCGCGGCCGGTTGGCCTGGCCCTGGGGCGCCGAATACGACAAGCCCCAGCCGATCCGCATCTGTTATCCCAACGTGGCGCTCAGCGACCGTGCCGTGCACTTCTGCGGCGTCAGCGACATCATCGAGCCGTACGACAAGTGGCGTCAATACAAGAAGCAGCTTACCGGCCGCGACTGGGACTACGATTTCCGAAGGCTCTTCTACACCTGGACGTCGGATATCAGTGGCGGCAAGTTCGAGCCCTGGGTGGAAATTGCCAGCCGCGACAAGACGTGTGGGTGGATTCGCCCTGGAGATTTTTGGGTGGCTCCCGACGGCGCGGCGCACCTGCTCTGGACCGAACGGGCCCTCGATACGCGGCTGCGCGAGAAGTTCTTTCCCGACGCCAGGCAGAGCCACGCCTTGAACTACGCCGTGGTCCGAAACGGCGAGGTGATTTCACGCCGCACGCTGGTCGAAGCCGGGGAAGGTGCCAACAAGGAAATCCCCGGCGGTGGTCGTTTCCATGTTACGCCCGATCATCGGCTGTTCGTGTTCTACTACATAAGCGGCAAAGACGCAGCCGGGCAACCCGTCTCCGAGAACCGCCTGATGGAGCTTCGCGACGACGCCGACGGCCGGCCGGTCCGCGTGCCCTTGGAACACCCGTTTCGTTCCTTCTTCACCGCCACGGTCCGCGCAGGCTCCCCGCCGTCAACGACGCTGGATCTGCTCGGCGAGCGTGCCGATTCTTCAGCCACGATCAGCTACGCGCGAATCAGATTGCAGTAAACGCCGATTCCAATCGCCCCGATGCGAACCATCAAGCTCACGCTCGCCTACGACGGCACCGACTACGCCGGCTGGCAGGTCCAGGCCGATCGCCCCACGGTGCAGAGCACCGTGGAAGAGGCCGTGGAAAAGGTCACCGGCCAACGCGTGCGCGCCCTGGCCAGCGGGCGCACCGATGCGGGCGTCCACGCCTTGGGGCAAGTGGTCAGCCTGCGGATCGAAACCAGGCTCTCGGCCGACGTGCTTCGCCGGGCACTCAACGCCGAACTGCCGCCCGACGTGGCCGTGCTGGAAGCGTCCGAAGCACCCGACGATTTTCACCCCATACGCGACGCCGTGCGCAAACGCTACCGCTACGTGATTCACGACGGCCCGGTCCGCGAAGTCTTGCGCCGCCACCATTGCTGGCACTACGTACACGGCCGGCTCGACGCCGAGGCCATGCAGCGGGCCGCCGTGGCGCTGGTGGGCACGCATGATTTCAGCAGCTTTCAGACCAGCGGCGCCAAACGAAAAACCACCATCCGCACCGTCTCTCACCTCAGTGTCGCACGGGTGGAAGAAGGCCTGGGCCCTTTCGGAACGCAATTTCAGCAGGGCAGGGGGGCTTCTTCCGATTCCGATCTGGTCCGCCGGGCCGAACAGGGCAGGGCAGGGCGGCTCGACTGGATCGTCGTGGAGATCGAGGCCGACGGCTTCCTCTACAACATGGCCCGGGCCATCGTGGGCACTCTGGTCGAGGTCGGCCGGAAAGCCCAGCCCGAGACGTGGCCGGCCGAAGTCCTTCGGGCCGCTGACCGCACCATAGGCGGGCCTACTGCACCCCCGCAAGGCCTGTTGCTGGTGTCGGTCGACTACGAGACCTGACCTCTGGCAGGCAGGAAAAGGGTACTTAGGAAGGCTGGGAAAGAGAGGTATAATTGCGGTTGTTCAAGAACCCTGATCCCGGTACACTGGTTGGGCAGCAGAGAGAACGGCAATCGAATCAAGCCTGCCTGACGCGTCATCTCAGTGAGTCGTAATCCTCGTGGCCTTCGCAGCTCCCGGCAACCTCGGTCCCTATCGCCTGTTGAACGTCGTGCACACCGGCCAGACCAGCCAGATCTGGCAGGCCTATCACGACGTGAAAAAGCAGGTCTTCGGCGTCAAGACGCTGCTGAGCAAATTCCAGCGTGAAAAGGACCACGTGAGTTTTTTGCGCTGGGAGTATGCGGTTGGACAGAAAGCCGTCCACGAGCGGGTGATCCACATCTTCGCGTATGGCGACGAACGGGGCAGCCCCTACTTGGCCATGGAGTGGTTTCCTGCGCCGAACATGAAGCGGCGAATCCAACTGGGGATCGACAAAATCGCCCATTTGCTGCCGAAAATCGTCACACAAGCAGCCGAGGGACTGGGCTATTTTAACCAGCTCGGCTGGGTTCACCGTGACGTGAAGCCCGACAATTTCCTCGTAAACGATGACGCCGAGGTGAAGTTAATCGACTTCGCGCTGGCCCGGCGAAGCAAGCGGGGGCTGGCGAAGCTGCTGAGCCCCAAATCAAGAATCCAGGGCACCCGCAGCTACATGTCGCCGGAACAGATTCGGGGGACGGGGGTGGACCAACGGGCCGACATATACAGTTTCGGCTGCACGCTCTACGAACTGTTCGCCGGGATACCCCCCTTTACGGGCACCTCTGCGGACGAACTGTTGCGAAAGCATCTTCGGTCTCCCCCACCGGTGTTAGAGGCGGTCAACAAGGACGTCACCGCAGAGTTTTCGGATCTGGTTCGGCGGTCGTTGTCAAAGAAAGCCGAGAACCGCCCCGAATCGTTCGAAGCCTTCCTCTCCGAATTTCGTACGATCGAGGTTTACAGGGAACCTCCCGAGCCTCCGAGCTAGCGCCCCCCCGCCAGCGGACCGTGGCCTTGCATAATGCGTCTTCATCGAACACAATGGACGGCGCCATTGAGACGGCCCGCCGCCGAGCCCCGGATTCGGCGGTCCGGCGGCAACGAAGTCTCATTATTGTGCAAGAAGCGGTTCGGCCGAACCGACAGAGTATAAGAGATAGGCCGATCGTAAAAGTTCGAAACCACGGATTCAGGCGACGAATATGGCTGGCAACGACCACCGGCTCTCCTTTGAACGGCCGATCTACGAGTTGGAGGCCAGACTGCACAAACTCGATTCGATCGCGCATCAGAATCCGGAAGCCCGCAACGAAATCCGCCGGTTGCGGCGCGAGTTGACCGATCTGAAGAAGCGGATCTACAGCAATCTGAAGCCCTGGCAAACCGTGGAGGTCGCCCGGCATCCCGACCGCCCCATGACGGCCGATTACCTCGAGTTGGTCTTCGACGAGTTCGTCGAATTGCACGGCGACAAGTGTTTTGGCGACGATCGGGCGGTCCGCACGGGCTGGGCCAAACTGGATACCTTTCGGGTGATGGTCATCGGACATCAGAAGGGCCGCACCGTCAAAGAGCGGCAGATCTGCAACTTCGGCTTCGCCCATCCCGAAGGATATCGCAAGGCCATCGCCAAGATGAGACTGGCGGCCAAGTTCCGCATGCCGCTGATCTGTCTGATCGACACCGGCGGCGCCTATCCGGGAATCGGCGCCGAGGAGCGCGGCCAGGCCCAAGTGATCGCCAATTCGATGTTCGAGATGTCTCGGCTGCCGACGCCGATCATCTGCGTGGTGATCGGAGAAGGGGGATCCGGCGGGGCGTTGGGGATCGGCGTGGGAGATCGCGTGGCCATGCTGGAACACGCCTATTACTCGGTAATCAGCCCTGAAGGCTGCGCCGGGATCCTCTGGAAAAGCGACGCCTACAAGGAGCAGGCCGCCGCCGCGTTGAAAATGACCTCCAAGGACCTGCTCAAGCTGGGAATCGTCGACGACGTGATCGGCGAGCCGATTGGCGGCGCCCATCGCGATCACCACCAGATGGCCAGCAAATTGAAGCTCCACCTTCGCAGCAATCTTCGCCAGCTCGCCCGCATCCCCATCGACGAGTTGCTCAGGCGCCGCTACGAGAAATTCCGCCGCATGGGCGTGTTTCTCGAATCGGCCGAGACCGGCCGGCCGCAACAGATCTTCAACGGCAAGGTCACTCAGGCGGCCAGTCGTCCTCCGGCACCCAAAGGCCGGCCCGCCGGCAAGACGGTCGATCACGTGTCGACCTGATAGAAGCCGCCGCAGGTTCGCGTCGCGCGCAGGCCGGTTCCGACGGGGCAGGGCAGGGGACCGCGGTCGTCGTTTCTGTCGTACAGCCATACATACGTATCGATCAACCCGAGGGAGTCTGCTTCATGGCAAGTTCGCAACGTATTTCCCGACGATGTTTCCTCGCCCAATCGGGTGTCGCGGCTGCGGCCGGCGTGGCCGCGCCTTACTTCGTGCCGCAAAGCGCGTTGGCCGCGCCGGGACGTCCCGGCGCCAACGATCGCGTGATTCTCGGCTTCATCGGCACCGGCGGCCGCGCCCGGCAACTCATGGACCACGTGCCGGCCGACGGACGAATCGTGGCCATTTCCGACTGCTATCGCCAGCGCTATATCGATACGCTCAAGGAGAAGCAAACGAACTGGAACACGTACCAGTACTATCAGAAGATGCTCGACGCGGAGAATCTTGACGCCGTGGTGGTGGCTACGCCCGATCACGCCCGGGTGTTGCCGTGCATCCGCGCCTGCCAGGCGGGCCTGGACGTCTACGCCGAGAAACCGCTCACGCTGACCATCGCCGAAGGCCGCGTGCTGGTCAACGCCGTGCGGAAATACCGGCGGGTGTTCCAGGTCGGCTCGCAGCAGCGGACCATGGATATGAATCGCTTCGCCTGCGAGCTGGTCCGCACCGGCGGCATCGGCAAGCTCAAGAAAGTACAGGGCGTCTGCTATACCGGCCCGCGCGACTATCAGGGCCTCCCCGAGCAGCCGATTCCCGAAGGCGACGACTGGAACGTCTGGCAGGCCCAGACCGAGGCCCGGCCGTTCAACCACGCCCTGCAGTTCGGCTGGATGGCGTGGCGGTCGTACTCGGGCGGCGAGATGACCAACTGGGGCGCCCACGGCGTGGACCAGATCCAATGGGCCCTGGGCAAGAGCCTCACCGGGCCGGTCGAGATCTGGCCGGTCACCGAAGGCAGCAACGGCCAGGTCTCGATGCGCTACGCCGACGGGATCCAGGTCGATTATGAATTGCCGGGCGGACCGGTGGGCGGCGGCATCTTCACCGGCACCGAGGCTAAGATCGAGATCAACCGCAACAAGTTCACCACCAACCCCAAGGACTTCGTCAAAGACCCGCCCGACCCGGCCGAGGCCCAGTCGTGGGAAGGCCCGGGCTGGATCGCCCGGCCGCATATCCAAAACTGGCTCGACTGCATCAAGACCCGCGAGAAGCCCCACGCCGACGTGGAGATCGGGCACCGCTCGATCAGCGTCTGCCACCTGGTCAACATCGCCCGGGAGATCGGCCGCCGCCTCCGCTGGGACCCCGACACCGAAACCTTCCCCGGTGACGAAGAGGCCAACAAGTACGTAGATCGACCCCGGCGGAAGGGCTGGGAGTTGCCGGAGTTGGCATCGTGAGCATTCTCAAGAAGGCCAAGCAGGCGATCGAGTTTCAGTCCATTACCGAGGGCCCGTTTGCGGGCACGAACATTTGCGAGGTGTTCGACACTTCAGGAAGGACCCGCATGGCGTGCGGCATCCACGAAGTGCTGGCCTCTGAAACGGTCGTCGAGAAGGCTCCGGTCGACGACGTGCTGTATATCCTGGAAGGCGAAATCGAGATCGAGGCGGACGGCGTCACCCAGACGTATCGGGCGGGAGATTTCGCCTATCTCTACGCCGGCGCAAGGCAGCGGTTCATCGTGCGCGACCGGGTCAAGCACATCTACATCTGCTACCCGGGGAATTGGAAAGAAGATGCTTGAGTCAAGTAGTTCAGGGCATCGACAATGCTAGCTGCCACACTCACTCGCACTGAATCCGAGTCCCAGCTTTCTTCGCTCTGTTGGAGATCACGGCTTCGCAGGAAATCACGCCGAAGGCGTTGAACAACATAGCCCAGGGTCGCGCAGCGCACCCTGGGTCGCGAAAGTCCCAGTCATCACACAAACCCCGAAGGGGTTTTATGAGTGAGGGCATGCCATGCCGCAATCCCTGGTGCAAATCTACGTTCACGTTGTGTATTCCACGAAGCATCGCAAGCCGTTCTTGAAAGACAGCGAATTTCGCGATCGGATACATAGGTATCTCGCCGGCATTTGCAGAAACCTCAAGTGCCCCGCGTTGCGTGCCGGTGGCACGGAAGATCATGTTCACATCCTGTGCCGAATTGGCAGCAACATCGCAGTCGCAGATCTGATTCGTGATTTGAAGCGCGATTCGTCCAAGTGGGTGAAGTTGGAGCAACCGAGGTTAGCCGAGTTCCACTGGCAACGTGGTTACGGCGCGTTTTCCGTCAGTCCGTCTCATGTCGCAGCCCTGAGAGAGTATATCGCCAATCAGGAGGCCCATCATCGTCACGAGACATTTCAGGAAGAGTTTCGACGGGTCTGTCGCAAATATGGGCTTGAGATCGATGAACGGTACGTTTGGGATTGATCCTGTTTCTGCAGAGCATCTTCGGGGGCAGGAAACGTGTCGTACGCGAGGTGTGGAATACCGCGTCACAAGGGCTGAACAGCATAGCCCAGGGTCGCGCAGCGCACGCTGGGAGGGGCAATAAAACCCCTTCAGGGTTTCGGGTGGATTGCGCGGGTCCGATACGCCAGGGTGCGCTGCGCGACCCTGGGCTATGTTGTGAAACCGCTTCGCGGTACACGTGACTTACCTAGAGGGTTAGACATACAAGACTTGGCGACACTCGACAGACGATCGCGAATCCGCTATTCTACGGAAAGGCTCCACCGTGTTTGGGTTCTGTCGCGAGTGTATACCAAAGCACAATGCCCGTCGTCACTCCAGAATGGCGTAGTAAGGCTACAAGATGACACGCCGAGAAGACCCCCTGGATTTCGTCGTCTCTAACTTCGTAGCACTTGAAGAACAGCTTGTGTCATGCATGGATTACGTTCCGTTCATCGAACAGAACGAGTGCGTAGTCTCACCTAGGTTCGTTCCTATCCTGATGGACGCCTGCAGCCTAGTTGATTCCGTATTCCGCCACACGGCATCCGAAGATGGTCATCACAACCTTCGGTTATATGCACTTATGCACGAGGATCGCCTGGAACTTGAGGAGGCTACAACACTTCTGTTGGTCTCCCCGCTGCAGTTTCTCCGACCGTTTCGAGGTTGGCAAGACGCTGCGCCTCAATGGTGGAACGCATACAACCAGGTTAAGCATGATCGCGTTGGCAATTACGCTGCAGCTTCCTATGCGCATACAGTGTCGGCAATGGCAGCGCTTCACCAAGTGATGGCACGGTCGTGGGCGTTTTTGGGAAACCTTGCGAAGGCGGGGTGGTTCAATGAGTCCGATGAGCAATTTGGGGAAATGCTGGTTTCTCGCTGCGCGGGCTGTGGACCACCAGCGATGCCGGTGGAATCCAGACTGTTCGTCAGCGCTATACGTGACAGTTTTGTTGACTGGACCACAGACCTACCGACCGTTCAGTATTGGGAATTCACCGAACGGGTGAAGAACTACATATGGGAGGACGAGGATTGGTGAGGCTCTAGCAAGCAGTGACACACATTCAACCAAGTACTCGACTCGGACGGCCTGCTTCCCGAAAACTAAGGAGACTTCAATGACCAAGAGATCGACTTGCACAACCGCGGCGTTGCTGGTCGGCCTATTGCCGACGATGGCCATCGGCCAGAACGATGCCGAGATTTCCGGCAAGTACCAGGCACTTAAATGTGCCCCGCCGACCCTCGGCACCACTTGGGCCATTCTCCAGCGGGACGGGGCCAACCGGCCGGTCGAGCCGTATCTGACGTCGCTGGGGCAGGGCGAGGCCGGCACCGGCATGGTCACTTCGCCGCCGTTTCGGATTGCCGGCAAGACGATCACCTTCACGATCCGCGGACACGACGGGCAGGGCGGGGGACGCGGCGAAAACTACATCGCGTTGGTCGACGCCCGCAAAGGCAACACGTTGATGAAAACCATGGCCCCCGGCAGCGACGCCCTGCAGGAGCGGTCCTGGGACGTGAGCAAGCTCGACGGCATGGCGGTCCGCATCGAGTTGCACGACGGCCACGGCGGTGGGGCGTTCGCCTGGCTGGGCGTGGAACAGATCGACGCTTCCCCGGCGCTGAAGGTCGATTTCCGCCGGGGAATGCCCGAGGGCTGGCAGCGCCCGGAGCGCAAGGCGACCGTCCGGTACGAACTGCTCGCCGGCGGCATTCCCTTCAAGCGCAACGCCAACGCGTTTACGTTGATCCCCAAGAGCGGGGCGGTGGAGATTCCTTGCGGCTTCTCCGCCGAGCGGCTCTTCTTTCTCGGTTGTACCGTGGCCGGCGGCAAACCGCTGCAGACGTACGGCGGCATCGAGATCTATTACCGTACCGGATCGCCCGAGGTCTTTCCGCTGATGTGCGGCTTTACGCTCGACGGCCGCCACAAGCTGCTGAGCCAGTCCATGGCGATGTGGCTTCATCCCTCGTCCGACCCGTATCAGCACTACCTGGCGATCGCGCCGCGTGACGACGTGATCGAGAAGATCCGCCTGGTGGCAGGACCCGAGCGAGGTCCCATCCCGCGAATCACGGCCATTACTTGCCGAACCACGGCCCAGAGTGATCGCCTCATGCCTTTGCCCCAGACTGATCTTCCCACGCTCGAAGCGGCCTGGATCCATGCACACACGATTTCGGTCCGTAATCCCAAGCTCGGCCAACTGATGGAAGTCATCCGCAAGGACCACCGACTGCCTTCGGCCGCGGGAACGTCGTCCGTCCGTTTTCGAAAGCACCAGCTCGACGACGCTTTCCGCAGCGAGGGCGTGGCCGTGGCCGATTTCAACGGCGATGGTCGGCTCGACGTCGCCGCCGGCAACGTCTATTACGCCGGACCCGACTGGAAGATGGTCCCCATGCTCGGCCGGCCGCAGGAGTTCAACCGCAATGGCTATAGCGACGCCTTCCTCTGCTTTGCCGACGACGTCGACGGCAACCGAACGACGGACCTGATCGTCGTGGGCTTTCCGGGCCAGCAGACCCACTGGCTGCAAAACCCGGGCAAGACCGGCGGCGCGTGGCCGAAGCATCTGGCCGTGGCGGAGACCGGCAACGAGAGTCCCACTTACGTGGACGTCGACCGGGACGGCCGCCGCGAATTGGTCTTCATGCAGCAGGGGCAATGCGTGTTGGCCCAGCCCGGCAAGGATCCGACCCTGCCGTGGAACACGCGGCCCATCTCGGGCCCCGGCGAGCCGGCTCCGGGCCACGGTCTGGGCATCGGCGACGTCGACGGCGACGGCCGCAGCGACGTGTTGATTCCGAGCGGTTGGTGGCAACGCCCCATGTTAAGCGGCCGCACGTCGTGGCCCTTCCGGAAAGCGGAATTCTTCGGCGGCGCCCAGTTGTG
>Ga0180437_10011039_pt1 | contig 10903 bp, 5 predicted proteins | sample SS_ome_4_FD_132410 | JGI IMG/M metagenome (GOLD analysis project Ga0180437, IMG submission 132410) | Hypersaline lake sediment archaeal communities from the Salton Sea, California, USA - SS_3_D_1 metaG | ecosystem: Environmental > Aquatic > Non-marine Saline and Alkaline > Hypersaline > Sediment... | reverse complement strand
TGGGTCTGCCGGCCGGCATGTTGCTTATGATGTTTGTGTATCTCGTCTGGCAGGCCCTCATAACGGCAGATGAACCAAAGACGGACAGGGAAGACGGGCAAAGTGATGCGTTTGCTCAACTGGCAGGTGGCCGCGAACTTCTGCTGTTAGGCATCTTCGCCGCCCTGGTGGCACACTTCATCGAGGTCCACTTTGTGTTCTCCATCGCTGCCACTTACCTTTATTTCTGGACCTACGCAGGAGTGGTGGCTGCCCAGACGCGATGGGCTCCGTGGACTGCTGAAGCAGGTCAATCGGTTACCCCCCCTGAAACAGACTCAAGATCAGTAGACGCATCGTCTGGTTCGCAACCTACCGAGCCTTCTACACGCAAACGTCGACGGCGAAGGCGGAAGCCGGCCTCCTCGGCAACGAGCGGCGGGGGTGCGAGAGTAGCCACCAGGCTGCCAGGAGTCGAGGACTGGGAAACGTGGTTGGGCGTTTGGGGGTTGGTGGTGACCATCATCCTGATTGCCTTGGTTTTTGACTTTGTCAGTCTCCAATTTGACATAACGCGCGGTAGCTTCAGCATGCTCTGGATGTTCACCATCATCTGGGGGCTGGGGCTGATGATTGGACTGGGGGAGGTCGCCATCCGTGAGAGTACCTGGCAGAAGCCGATTGCTTGGGGACGTGCTTTGCTGCTTTATGTAGTTACCTCGCTCGGCTACACCTTATTCTATTTGATGGTCCATCGCTGGCAACTCTCGCGCGCACGCAATGTCAGAGCCACCGACGCCATTCAGGCGGCCATCAAAGGAGCCAACGTCTATACCGGCGCCTTCCTCCTGTTTTATGTGTTTGTCGGGTTGCTCCTATTGCTCATCGCGCTGATGCTGGCCGTTGCTTTCTTCCGCCGAGAACCCACCTGGAGCGCAGCTAACTGGTGGTTATACCCTATCTTGATTCTGGCGGTGGGTGCCGGCATTCTGTTCAAAAATATCGATGTCGTACGCGCCGACATGTACCTGAAACAGGGTGAGCAGTATCGCAGCCAAGGCCACTATGATCGTGCCATAGCACTCCACCAACGGTCAATCGGGTTCGATCCCGACGAGGACTTCTACTATTTGATGTTGGCCTTGGACTACCAACTAAAGGGGCAGGACGGCCGGTTCTCCGACGAAGAACGAGCACGGGCCTGGGCAGAGGGGGAAAAAATCGCCAGCCAGGCGCGCGAGATTAATCGATACAATCCTGACAACACGTCCAATTTGGGTCGCTATTATCTCACCTGGGCGCAGTTCACGCCGCCCGACGACCAGCAAGGGATAGCCCGCTTCCAAAAGGCGCTGGATTTCTTTGAGAAGTCCACGCAGCTTGCTCCTCAGAACGTGGTTGTCTACAATCTGCTGGCGCAGACGTATTACTTGTTGGGCCAATATGATCTGGCGGAGAAGATACTTCAGACTTCCATGGCGTTGGATCCTGAATTTGAACAGACCCCCATGCTGCTGGGTGATACCTATGCTGCCTTAGGCAGGCCAGCGGAAGCAGTTGAGGCACACCGCTCTGCAATCTTGCTGGCACCCAAGATCTTTGCCGACCAAAATCTTGAACAGCGGCTCAACTTTTATGTTTCGGCCTCACAGTCGCTTACGAATTCAGAAGCGACCGAACCAGGCCAGGTGGTCACACCCATACAGGTAATCATCTCGGCCTTCGAGGAAGCCCGGTCTCTGTATCCCGACGAACTTGTAGTCCCTCGCACATTGGGACACTTATATACACGGATCGGTGACTATCAGAGTGCCATCGCTGCCTACGAACAGGCCATCCAGATGGGCGACAACAGGCCGCAAACAGCACTGGCCGTGGCCGATCTGTATCTGACCCTGAAAGACTATGAAACGGCAGTGGCCGCCTACCAGCGTGTGCTCCGAATGGACCCTCAAAACGCGCAAGCGCACGGTAATCTGGGCTACGTCTACGCCCAATTGGGAAGGCTCGACGAAGCCATACAGGAAAACCTCCAGGTATTGCAGCTCACTCCAAATGATTACATCACCCACCGTAACCTGGTGCTGTTATATCGGGATGCTGATCGGCTGGATGAAGCGATACGGCAAACAGAGCGCATGATTGAGGTGACGCCGGAGGAGGAACTGGGGACTGCCTATCTCTTACTGGGCAGTCTCCACGAAGCGTCTGAACACCCGGCAAAGGCGATTGAGGCCTACCAACAGGCTGCGGCCGCCTCACCAGGTTCACCTCAGGCACTAAGCGCATTAGGGAACGTTTATCTTCAAAGCCAACAACTTGAAGATGCCTTGAGTACTTTTGAGGCTCTGGCCCAACTCGCACCTGATGATTATGCTGTTCACCAACAGTTAGCCATGATCTATTGGCAACTGGAACGTTATGATGAGGCGTTGGCTGCAGCCAACCAGGCGTTAAGCCTGGCCCCGGAAGACATGCGAGAGTCGTTGCAGCAGATCATCGCCCAATTGGAAGCGGAGAAAGGTTAGAAACGCGGTGCAGCGCATCACACTATGCCTATCGCCGCTTCGCACAACACTGCGATGTCAACCTTAATCCTGATTTTTGCAAGCGCGTTGCTCTTTGCCATCAGTGCCACACCTGCGGCTAGGTGGCTGGCGTTGAAGTTTGGCATCATTGATCAGCCCGCCGCGCGCAAGGTCCACACGACACCCATCCCTCGCTTCGGTGGCATCGCGATGTACGGTGCCGTCGTCATCGCATTGCTGGTTTTCAGAGAACGCTTTTATCTTCATCAGTTGGTCAGCATCCTGCTGGGCGCCACCTGGGTTTCCCTGGTGGGTGCCTGGGATGATCGTTGGGGAATGCGCCCAGTCCTCAAGCTCCTCGGCCAAATTGTGGGAGCCTTGATCCTCATTGTTGCAGGTGTCCAGGTGCAGTTCCTGTCGTCCGACGTACTCAATTGGATGGTGACGATCATCTGGGTAGTAGGGCTGACCAACGCTATCAACTTCCTCGATAATATGGACGGCCTTTCGGGGGGAATCACGGCAATTGCCTCGGCCTTTTTCCTGCTGTTGGCTGTACAAAACGGCCAATATCTGGTAGGAGGGTTGTCGGCGGCTCTGCTTGGAGCCAGTATCGGCTTCTTGGTATACAACTTCAACCCGGCCACCATCTTCATGGGCGACACCGGCAGCCTGTTCTTGGGTTTCATGTTGGCCGCTGTGGGCATCAAACTACGCTTCCCCAACAACACCGACGCCATCACCTGGATGGTGCCAGTGCTTGTGCTAGGCATCCCCATCTTCGACACCACGCTTGTCGTATTTTCCCGCATTCGGCGAGGGTTACACCCGGCGACACCGGGCAAAGACCATACCTCACACCGTCTGGTGCGCATAGGTTTTACCCAGCGCGAGGCAGTGATGCTCCTCTATCTGATAGGCGGCATGCTGGGCATGGTTGCTGTATTTGTGACTCAGGCAGATTTGATTGAAGCGTATCTTCTCGGCGGGTCAGTGTTTCTGACAGGTCTGTGGGGCATGTGGCGCATGGAAAAAGTGCCGCTTGACTGATCAAGACAATGTCAGGGTCTGCTCCGAGCGAAGTCTGATGTGTATTCCGGAAACCGAACTGATTATGAATTTGGTGAGTTCCTGCTTGCATTCGAGGTGATTCTTCCATGAAGACTCTAGAGCAAAAAATCGCCGACAAGTCTGCCCGCATTGCGGTTATTGGACTGGGGTATGTCGGTCTCCCGCTGGCCGTGGGGCTGAGCAAAGCCGGCCTCCAGGTGACTGGTGTGGACTTGGATGTGAAAAAGGTCGAATCATTGCAGCGTGGGGTGAGTTACATCCCCGACGTGCCAACCGAAGATCTCCCCCCCCTGGTCAGCGAAGGGCGCTTGCGGACCAGCGTCGAGTACGACGTGCTCAGTGACGTGGATGCCATATTCATCTGTGTTCCAACTCCTTTCAACTCGATGAGAGCGCCGGACCTCTCTTTCGTCGAGAACGCGGCTCAGGGAATCGCATCCCGGCTACACCTAGATCAGTTGGTCGTGCTCCAGAGCACCACCTACCCCGGCACCACCGAAGAGGTGGTACTGCCTATTCTGGAAAGCTCAGGCTTGAAGGCTGGCAAGGATTTCTATTTGGCCTTCTCCCCGGAACGGATCGACCCCGGCAACCGGCAGTTCACGGTTGAGAACACCCCGAAGGTGGTGGGGGGCATTACGCCTATGTGCGCTCAACTGGCTGGGGATTTGCTGGCCCACCTGACATCCGAGATCTACCATGTCTCATCGCCGCGGGCGGCCGAGATGACCAAGCTGCTCGAAAACATCTACCGCAGTGTAAATATCGCGTTGGTTAACGAGTTGACGTTGCTAGCCGAGCGTATGGAGATTGACATCTGGGAAGTCATCGAGGCAGCCAAAACCAAACCCTTTGGCTATATGCCGTTCTATCCTGGCCCTGGCGTCGGTGGTCACTGCATCCCCGTAGACCCCTATTACCTGTTCTGGAAAGCTCGTGAATATGACTTCCATACCAAATTCATCGAGCTGGCCGCCGAGATAAACAGCGAGATGCCCTATCACACGGTGCAGAAGATAATCCAAGGCCTCAACCAAGAACGGCGATCCATCAAAGGGGCGAGCGTACTGGTGTTGGGCGTTGCGTTCAAGCCCAACGTAGATGACGCACGAAATTCGCCTGCGGAGCGAGTGATCGAGCTTTTGCTCAGAGAAGGGGCAAAGGTCAGCTATCACGATCCCCACGTGCCTTACTTTCAGGTAGGGGGCGACGTCTTCTTACGCGATGGAGCACACCTGGAGTCGGTGTCCATTACGCCCGAAACACTGGCCCAGGCCGACTGCGTGGTGATCGTTACCGGTCACATTGAGGTCGATTACGATCAGGTTGTGGAATATGCCCGGCTTGTGATCGACACAGTAAACGCCACACGACAGGTACGAAATAAGCGTGACAAGATCATTCGACTGGGTGGCTTGAACTGAGAAGCTGCGGCTCAAATCCGGTTGATTGTGGATAATTTCCCCCGGTGTGGAGTGCCCCTAGACAGCTTTTCTCAAGATTTCTGTCAGTTCCTCATCCGTCAATAAGATAGGATTCCCTTTCATACTGCTCGCATTGCGGGCTTTCTCCACGACCATCGGGAAATCGTCTTCAGTTAACCCAAAATCAGACAGGGGCGGCACGTCCAAAGCCTGACAGAGCTCTTGTATCCAGGCCACGCCATCCGCGGCACGCGCCGTGTCCATTCCCGTCACGAGTTGGGCCACCTCGTCATAGCGTGCCAAAGCTGGCGAATCGGGCATACGAGCTTGCAACGCTCGTACGTTGACCTCCACCACATATGGCAGTAAACGAGCGCATATGGTCCCGTGGGGCGCGTGGAATAGCCCTCCCAGCGGACCTGCAAAACCATGCACGGCGCCCAACTTGGCGTTAGCCAGTGCCAGTCCACCAAATAGACTGGCCAGCGCCAGGTCCTCCCGCGCCGCCGCATCACCTCCATCCTCGTAAGCGCGCCGCAGCGACCGGCCAGCCCGTCCCAATCCCTCACGGCAAATCGCGTCTGTCATCGGATTGGCCTGGTTGGAAACGTACGGCTCCAGGACCTGGGTGAGGGCATCTAAACCGGTGCTGGCAGTGATGGCCGGCGGCATCGAATGTGTTAGCTCGGGATCCACCACGGCCAGGCGGGGAAGCATCAACGGACTGCGCAAGCTAACCTTAACCCGGTGTTCAGGTGAGGCCAGCACCGCGTTTCGCGTGACTTCTGAGCCTGTGCCCGCAGTGGTGGGAACCGCAATGTAGGGAGCTGGGGCCTGAGCTAATGGCTTTCCACCGCCGATAACCTCCAGGTAATCGAACACATCACCCGTGTTAGTCATCAATGCCGCAATCGCCTTGCCGGTATCCAGGACACTCCCGCCACCGAAACCAATCACGAAGTCACACTGGGTCTCACGCGCACGCTCCACACCGGTGAGGGCCATATCAGTCGTTGGCTCCTCCGGCACGTTCACGAGAACAGACTCCACCTTGTGCTTCTTCAACCCTTCCAGAAGGGGCGCAGCACGTTCAACGCTTCGACCGGTGACCACAAAGGCACGCTCTCCCATCTCGGTCGCCAGCGGTGCAACTTCTTGGAAGGTTCCCGCACCAAACAGGATACGTGTGGCAGTGGCAAATTCAAATCTCACAATGAACTCCTCCCGATTCTCCACCGCAGTCTTGAATCAGCTTGGCTACGAGCGCTGTCCAGCCGGTCTGATGGCTGGCGCCAAGTCCGGCCCCGCTGTCACCGTGGAAGTATTCGTGAAAAAGGATATGATCACGCCAATGTGGATCAGTTTGGAAGTATGTGGTATCGCCGTTGAAGGGGCGTTGTATCTTACCATTCCCATTGCGTAGGAAGATGCGCGCCAGGCTCCGAGAGATCTCATCCGCGGCCGCATCCAACGTGAGCCTGGTCCCCGAGCCACGTGGCACCTCAACCTTGAATGAGTCGCCGTAATGGCGATGATGCTTGCGCAACGCCTCGATCATCAGATAGTTGATGGGGAACCAAATCGGCCCGCGCCAATTTGAGTTGCCGCCAAACAACCCAGTGCGTGACTCGGCTGGCTCGTAAGCGACGGTGTAAGTCTGACCCTCTACATAAAAGCTGTACGGGTGCGCAGCGTGGTACCGGGAGAGCGACCTCAGGCCATAGTCCGACAGAAACTCATCGCGATCAAACATGCGGTGCGAAATGCGCTCGAGCTTCTCCCGGTCCACCATAGCTAGGAAACGATGACCATCTTCACCGCTGGCGGCCAGCGAAGAGATATTTTTGACCAAGTGCGGACGGTACTTGATGAACCATTCCATACGCCGTCGAAAGCGTGGCAATCTTTCCAGCAGGTCCGGCTCAATACTCTCCACCGCAAACAATGGAATCAGGCCGACAAGAGAGCGGACCTTGAGCGGTACGTGACTGCCGTCAGGGCGATGGATTTCGTCGTAGAAGAAACCATCTTCCGGGTCCCAAAGACTTACGCCGTGACCGCCCATATCGTAGATAGCGTTAGCAATATAAATGAAATGCTCGAAGAACTTGGTTGCCATGTCCTCGTAGCTCGGATCGCCCCGAGCCAGTTCCAGAGCGATAGAAAGCATGTTGAGGCAGTACATGCCCATCCAGGCCGTGCCATCGGCCTGTTCCAGGTGGCCGCCAGTGGGTAGCGGTGCACTGCGGTCGAAGACGCCGATGTTGTCCAGGCCCAGAAAGCCTCCCTGGAAGACGTTGTGCCCGTCGGCGTCTTTACGATTCACCCACCATGTGAAGTTGAGCAACAGTTTGTGGAACACCCGCGCCAGAAATGCGGTGTCCGCTTGACCAGTTATATCTTTGGTGATTTTATACACCTGCCAGGCAGCCCAGGCGTGCACCGGTGGATTGACGTCGCCCAAGGCCCACTCATAGGCAGGTAGTTGGCCGTTAGGATGCATATACCACTCCCGCAGCAGCAGAATGAGTTGACGCTTGGCCCATTCGGGATCGATCATGGCAATGGGAATGGTATGGAAAGCCAAATCCCAGGCAGCATACCAGGGGTATTCCCACTTGTCTGGCATAGACAGCACATCCAAGTTATAAAGATGGGACCAATCTGCATTGCGCCCGCGCGCTCGAGATCCGGGTGGAACTGGTTGGCTTGGATCACCCTTAAGCCAGAGCTCGACGCTGTAGTGGTAGAATTGCTTACTCCACAAGAGTCCGGCGAAGGCTTGGCGTTGAACGCGCCGCTCGTCCTCACTCAGATCGGAGCGTTGGACGGCGGCATAGAACTCATCCGCCTCCCGGATACGTTGCTCGAAAACGGTGTCAAAATCCCCGAAGGGGTCAGTGTGCGACACGTTTGCAAAACGTACGCGCACGGTGAAGGTATCACCGGGCGTGAGGGTCGTCTTGAAGTGTGCAGCCACCTTGGTACCTTTACCTTCAGGGTTTACCCGGTCTATGTTCTCGTGGACGACGGCATCGTTGATACCATCTTTTACATAGGGTGTAGGGTTGGGCCAGTCGAACAGGCGCTCTGCGTTGGTGTCGTTTTCAGTGAACAGTAGTCGGGGCACGCCTACCTCATCGCCATCTAAGTACCACCACCGCTCGCCCATATGTCGAGCCTCGGTGTGTACGCTGGCCTCATCGATGGCACGCAGCTCAGGGCATGGGCGACCGTAGCCCCAGGCCCAGGTGTTTCTATACCACACATGGGGCAAGACGTGTATAGGGGCAGGATCAGGCCCACGATTGACCACCGAAATGCGGCACAGGATGTCCTCCTGGTCAGCTTTGGCATACTCGATGAAGACGTCGAAGTAACGATTTTCCTCGAAGGCATCGCGCAGGGCGTCAATCAACTCGTACTCGGGTGACTCGCGCCCGCGCCGCCGGTTCTCCTCGACGAGCCGGCCATAAGGAAACTCAAGCTGGGGGTACTTGTAGAGCATTTTCATGTAAGAGTGGGTCGGGGTGCTGTCCAGGTAGAAATAATACTCTTTGACGTCCTCACCGTGATTGCCCTGCGGACCGGCCAGGCCAAAGAGACGCTCCTTCAGGTAGGGGTCGTGTTCGTTCCAGAGAGCGACGGCCAGGCATATGTTCTGAAAGCGGTTGCATATGCCCCCCAAGCCATCCTCATTCCAGCGATAAGCCCGGCTTCTAGCGTGCTCGTGGGGGAAGTAATCCCAGGCCTCGCCGGTGGCGCTGTAATCCTCGCGCACTGTGCCCCAGGCCCGCTCACTGAGGTAAGGGCCCCACTGCTTCCAATCGGCCAGACGCGCTTCAGAATCAGCCAGACGTTGGTGTTCAGCGGTTTGGAATTTAGACATGGCTTGTCCTCCCCATTCCTTGCCAGCTTCTCGCTCTAAACCAAACAAAGAAGCAGGACTAAAGCCCTGCTTCCCGTCCCCAAAATTCAGGATAAGTGTCGCCACACAGCCGCTCCCGATGGACGACAGTCCAGAGGTTCTGAACAGGGCTTCATAAGCGCGATCAGTCTCGGGATTGTCATCCCTCGCGAGCGGAGGGCCCTCGCGAGCATTAGGCTAAGTAGCTTGACAATGTCACATTAACATAAATCAAGTTTACACTCGCTCTGAGCAGGTCCGTGACCTGCGGCTAATGCGACGCAATCACAGGTCGCGGACCCGTTTGGAGCCGAATTTGACATTGTCAAAGTAGTTACGGATAAGTTAGGTTTCTATCTGTTGGTCCTCAACAAGGGCCAATCACAATGCATCAATGCCACGAGAGGGATCGCTCTCCAACGCCGTAGTACTGCAATTCCAACTCATCCAAGGCGCCGGCCGGGAACAATGGGCGTTGATCGCTGCCATCAGCGTTCATGACCCAGAGCTCCCATTTACCGGTCCGGTCGGTCAGAAACACGATCTCGGTTCCGTCTGGCGACCAGGCAGGAGCGGCATTGTTCCACGAACGGGGTTCCTCTCCGCTGATCTGCTGCTCCGCAATGACACGTAACGGCGTCTTGGTCAGACGAGCGCGGCCACTCCCGTCGGCATTCATGACGTGAACGTCCCAGTGATCGTGCTGCTTATAGGCAACCGCGATGCGGCTTCCGTCAGGAGAAAAGGTCGGCGTGTAGTCGTTCGGATCGTCTGTCAACGCCCAGGTGGTTCCCTGATTCAGGTCCAGATTGACCAATCCAAATTCCCCATCGTAGACCAGACGCCAATTATTGGCCGGGTCCCAGGTCGGTGCATATGAGAAGAGGTCGCGTGGCAAGTCTTCGAACCCGCCTGTAGCTACGTCCACCATGCGTAGTCCCCAGAAGGGATGAGGCAGGAGTGTGTAGCAGAACTTGATTTCGACGTCGCCATCAGGGTCAACCTCAACCACCACCCGGATGTCCTCAAAGTCTTCTTTTATTGGGTCATCTGGAAGCGAACGACTACACTTATACTCTTCATTCACCCGGCCACCCTGTTGCATACTGATTGCGATTTGAGTGCCGTCAGGGGACCAGACAGGCGCTTTCGGCTGGTTAACGTCGCCCATAATCATTCGCTCGCCCGTGCCGTCCGTGTTGATCACCCACAGGCTGCCTTGGGCGCCGTGGCCCGGTCCCTCCCAGCGGGTGAATGCCACTTGCTGACCGTCAGGTGAGAGGGCTGGGTCTATGCCATCCGTCAAGTAGCGCAGATTTGTCCCATCAGCGCCGATGGCGTAGATGGGACCGCCGCTAACGGTCTGGAATACGATGGTGCTCCGCTGGCCCGGCGAGGTTGCGGTCGCCGACGCCGACGGTGCGGTCACTGCTGACACGCCCCCGGTGTCCCCGCTGACCTGTACGTAGGCTTCCCCACCGCTGACCCAGCCGCTGCGGCCATCCTCAAGCTGGATCTGCCACCAGCCACTGGGCGTATCCTCTCCAATAATGGGCACTTGATCGCCCCGCAACAGAACATCAATCACTGAATAGTTAACACCGGGACCACTACGCACGTTGAGGGCCTCGACGATGACGCTCACTTGAGGCGATTCCTCGTCCTGGGCGGCCACGTCCAAAGCAAAGACCATCCCGGCTATAAGCAAGGCCAGCAGCATTATCAGCCACAAACGGCGAAACGTTGATACGCTGAACATGAACTGCATCTTGAGCCTCTCCTTTCCGATTATATTTACTATTTTAAAGGAATACGTGGGAACGTCAAGTTTAGTTTCAACTCCCGCATTCTTGACGCTGTGTCTTCCCCAATTATAATTACCTTAGCCCAAAGATGGCTTACCCCAAGCTATCCCAAGTTGGAAGGTGGAAATCGGGATGGACCACATTCTCGTGGTTGACGACGAACCAGCCATCGTCACCGTCGTTCGGGAG
>Ga0180437_10011038_pt1 | contig 10904 bp, 8 predicted proteins | sample SS_ome_4_FD_132410 | JGI IMG/M metagenome (GOLD analysis project Ga0180437, IMG submission 132410) | Hypersaline lake sediment archaeal communities from the Salton Sea, California, USA - SS_3_D_1 metaG | ecosystem: Environmental > Aquatic > Non-marine Saline and Alkaline > Hypersaline > Sediment... | reverse complement strand
CATGAGCATTTTTGTGTATGGGTGAAGCGGATTGTCGTATATTTTCTCTGCCGCGCCTATCTCCACGACACATCCTCGATACAGAATCACCGCTCTCTCGCTGATGTAGTAACCCAGCGAGAGATCATGCGTGATGAACAGGATAGAAAGGCCACGGGATTTGAGGTCTGCCAGCAGGTTGAGAACGTCTATTCGTGTGGATGCATCGAGCATACTGATGATCTCATCGGCCACGAGAAACTGAATGTCTAGCAACAGTGCGCGGGCGATAAGAAAACGTTGAAGCTGCCCGCCACTGAGCTGGTGGGGAAATTTATCCAAGACATCATTGGGGTTCAGACCGACAGCCCGCAACGACCTCTCTACCTTGTCGTTCCATTCCGGCGCCGTGATCTCCGGGAAGAATTCCTCCCTGATGATCCTGAAAACCCGATCGGCCTTGAAGATCGGGTTGTAGGAGCTGAACGGGTCCTGAAACACACCCTGCACGCTCCGGTAGTACTCTTTCAGTGCCCCGCCTTTGAGGGTAGAAACGTCAACCCCGTTGAATGAAATCGCACCTGAGCTGATCGAGATGAGGCGCAAAATCATCTTCCCGATTGTGCTTTTCCCACTTCCGCTCTCACCGATCAAGGAGACGACTTCTCCATCTTTGACATCGAAGCTGACGTTACTTACGGCGTGGAGCTCTTTCCCTCCGAAGGTTCCAACCTTATAGACTTTTGATATTCCGTCAAGCTTGAGCATTCTCTTCAAACACCTTCCAGCAAGCAACAAAGTGATCCTTCTCGATTCCAATGAACGGAGGCTCTTCTACGCATTTATCAAAGGCGAGGGGACATCGGTCTCTGAACCGGCATCCGATGGGAGGATCGAGCAGCAACGGGGGGCTTCCGGGAATGCCTGTCAGTCTGTTCTCGGAATATTTCACTCCGACTTTCGGCAGCGATGATATCAGCAGCTTTGTATACGGATGCCGGGGAGCATGGATGATCACCTCGGTGGAGGCTTTCTCCGCCAATTGCCCGGCATACATGATCATAATGCTGTCGGCGATCTGATACAGAATCGAGATGTCATGGGTTATCACGATCACGCTTTTACAGCAGCCCCGGTTCCGAAATTCGACAAGCATCTCCGCGACAGCCTTTTGGCTGGACACGTCGAGGGCCGAGGTGATCTCGTCAGCGATGAGCAGGGAAGGATTCAGCAAAGTAGATAGCACCATGACCATTCTCTGCTTCATACCGCCTGAAAGCTCTATTGGGTACATATTCAGCACATCGTGTGACAGTTTGACGAGATCCAGCCGCCTCTTCATCTCCGGCAAAGTGGCTTTAAAGTCCACCTTTCTCGATCCGAGCAGTTCTGCCGTCATCTTGCCGATCTTCCGCGTCGGATTCATGGCATTCATGGCGTACTGCGGTATGATGGAAATCTTCTTGAATCGGAAGCTGTTCATTCTTTCCATGTCCCATACGGGCAGCTCCTCGTTGTTGAGGGTCACACGGCCCTCGACGAATCTCATGGGGGGGGTCAGGCGGATCAGGCTGTGTCCGAGCGTGGACTTGCCGCAGCCCGATTCACCAGCCAGGCCCATAATTTCCCCGCCCGCGATGGTGAATGTAGCGCCCTCCAGCGCTCTGACATCCCCTTTCAGGGTTTGATAGTAGACGGTGAGGTTTTCTACTTGTAGACTCACGCTTTCACATCTCCCTCAGTTTGGGGTTAAAGACTTCGTCCAGTCCAACGTTCGTGACGTACAGCGCGCCGACGATGGCCGTGATCGCCACGCCCGGTGGGACGAACCACCACCAGATACCCAGAAGCAGAGCGCCCCAGAGGACCGCGTTGTTCATCATCAGACCAAGCGAAATCGCATTCGTTGGACCGAGCCCGATGAAATCCAGCGTGGCAGCAATGAGGACCGCTCCTCCAAACTGGAGGATGAAGACCAGCAACAGATAGGACATCATGTTGGGCGCGATCTGGGTGAAGATGATCTTCAAAGGTTTCATTCCACTCAGCTTGGCCAGATCAACGAAATCCCGGGTGCGTAATGAAAACGTCTGCGCGCGGATGGCTCTGGCCGCCCAGGGCCAGGCTGTACATCCAATAAAGACGCTTTCTATAAAAATGCCCCGAACTTCAAGATAGGCTACTATGATGAGAAGAACAGCCAGCGTTGGAATAACCAGGACAATGTTGGTGAGCGTATTGAGTATTTCATCAACGATACCACCACGATAACCAGCAATGAAACCAACCAGCATTCCTAAAAGAGTTCCAAGTCCTCCGCCGACAATTCCCACAAGGAAGGATGCTTTCAGGCCGTGTACGAACTGTGTAAAAACGTCCTGTCCGAATGTGGTGGTCCCGAACCAGAATTCGGAGGATGGGGGGGCGGCAAGCGGCCCTACGTAATCCATAGGCTGGTAGTCCGTAAGCAGCGGGCCAACAAGTGTCAGAACTACGAAAACGATAAGGACGGCTAAGCCAACCTTCAGTTTGTTGTTTCTCAGGGCAAAGTAGAGCATTTCATTTTTCTTTAGGTTCATCATGCTGATTCACCTTGCATCCCTGTGCGCGTTCTCGGATCAACGAGCACATAAGCGATATCAATGACGAAATTGGCGAGCAACACGGCGAGGATGATGAAAAGGAAGCATCCCTGGAGAAGGAAAAAATCCCTAGTGTTAATAGCCTGAAGAATCAGGTAGCCGATTCCGGGGTATGAGAACACCACTTCTGTTACCAGGGCGCCCGCAACGATGACGCCAAGATCAAGCGCCAGGCCGGTGATCTGGGGAAGGATGGCGTTATTGAAGGCGTATTTTCTGACCAGTTTTCTGGGCGCTCCGAGTGCTTCGAGGTAGTGAGAATAATCCGCTTCGAGTTCGTAAATGATCATGTTCCTCATTCCAATCGCCCACCCGCCAAACTTCACCAGGAAGATGGAGATGAAGGGTAGGAACCAGTGCTGCAGAAAGCTCCAGATAAAAGCCCATGAGAATGTGGGCGTCATCGCGTAGCTGTACCCGCCCGAGATCGGAAAAATCCTCAGCACGATTCCCAATGCCCAGGCCAGCACCATCGCCAGCCACATGTAGGGAGTCGCCGTCAGGATGTAGCCAAGCGGCAATATCGTGTTGTCCAGCCGTTTGGAGCGCGCGGCGAAAGCGCCGAACCAGTTTCCCGCAAACCAGCTCAACAGGATCGCCGGGAGCAGCAGAAGGACGTCAAAGGGCACGGCTCTCATGATGACCTTGGTCACCGGCACCGGAAACACATACACACTTATCCCGAGGTCGCCGTGGAGAAGGGCATTCCAGAAATTAAGGTACTGCTGCCAGAGGGGCACATCCAATCCAAAGATTTTTGTGTAATAATCGTGCATCAACGCAGTCGCCTCGGCGAACGAACCGGCCCTCGCCATCAATATGTCAACCGGGTTGCCAGGCATAAAGCGCGGAATCATCCAATCTATAGTCACCGCAAGGAAAAACGTCAGGATGTAAATGAGCACTTTTCTCCCAAAATAGCGTCTCATATTGCCCCCTTCTTGAAAGAAGGTGATAGAAAAAAGACCGCCCCTCCTCCCGCAAGCTGAAAAGGAGGGGCGGTGATTGAACAAGCTACTGCGCTGGCTTCAAGTCACAGAGCATAAGAATGCCCGTCATGTTCCAGTAACCGCGCCAGCTAACGGGGAAGTAGTGATTGGAACCTTCCTCTGACGACGGCCAGTTCGTCCAGACATTGTTGCTGTACTGGGCCCATGCGCCATTGTACCAAAGCGGGATCAGAGGCATATCGGTGAGATAGATCCTCTGGAGCTCGGATATGATGGCCTTCATACCCTCGATGTCATCGGTTGGGGTCTGGTCAAGCTGGTCTGTCAGATCAAAGACCTCCTGGTTGTCGTAGCGACCATAGTTGCCGTCCTGCATCGTCGCAATATCCTCGATGGGGTTGCGGCCCATCCAGAGATAGTATCTCCAGGGGGTGTTGGCGATCTGCGCGTCGTTGGCGATCATCATGTCAAACGTAGCCTCGTTGCGTTGAGATACATACTCCCCGTAGTCCGGGAAGTTAGATTCAGCGTTGATGCCTACAGCTTGCAGACCAGTGACAATGACCCGGTTCGACTCCATCCAGTCCGTCCAGCCAGCCGGGTTGTTGACTTTCAGCGCGATCTTGGAGCCATCGGGCGCTTCGACGAATTTGTCGCCATCCACATCCTTGTATCCGGCCTTGGCCAGAATCGCCTTGGCTTCATCTGGATCGTAGCTAAAGCCCAGCTCATCCACCACATCCTGGTCAACAAACTTTTCCCAGTTCGGCAGCATACCAGTCGGATCGGCCGGCAGGACCATGCCGCCATAGACCACGTTGACGATTTGGCTTACGTCAATAGCATAGGCCACCGCCCTGCGGAAGGCCGGGTCATCCATCGGCTCTTTCGTAAGGTTCAAGAGCAGCCAGGCCGTGTTGGCGGAGAGATGGTACGGAGGACCCGGGAAGTACGTCTGAATGCCGTAGCCGCCCTCGACGAGTCTGGAGATGCCTGGCAGGAAGTTGTTGTTCAGGTCGAATTGGCCCTGGAGGACCATACCGAGCGCGACGTTATTGTTGCCGCTGTTGACGATGTCAACGATCCGCTTGGGTTGGGGATCCAGGCCCAGCGCCTCCGTGGCCCACCAGCCGTCTCTCTTTGCCCAGACCACTTTGCTCTGGTCAAGGGCTTCAGCCACGTAGGGCCCTGTGCATTCGGGATCCTCGTTGATTCCGGAGGTGATCTCCTCCACCGATTTGGTTTCCCAGCGATGCTTTGAAATCATCGGTGTCGAGTACAGGTAGTATGCCCATCCCTGGTAGAGGGCCTGGTCGAAGGTAAAGTCCACCGTGAAGTCATCCACCTGATCAACACTACCCAGGAACTTCCACACCGGGCTGATACTAACCGGCGCATCTTTGGCAATATCAAAGGTGGATTTCACGTCGGCAGCGGTGAGCGGCTCGCCGTCGGACCACGTGATGCCCTGTCGGACTTTCACTTGATAGACGTTGTCGCTCGTCCACTCTCCGCTTTCTGCGAGCCAGGGTGTAAATTCATCGGTCAGCGGGTCGTAGATGAACAGGGGTTCATAGCAAAGCCCAAAGGTGCCCATAGCATAGTTCCCCAGATTCCAGGGATTAAAGCCTGCCGGCGGGCCCCACTGCGTGCCGCCAGTATAGAAGGTTTCCTCCCGTGGGTATTCCGCTGCAGGCTCTTCGACGGGCTCGGCCGGCACCTCGACTGGCACCTCAACTGTCACCTCGACTGGCACCTCCACGGTCTCTTTGACGACCTTTTCCACCTCGACGACAACCGTCTCTTTGACGACCTCTGGGGCCGGGGTAGGACCGCAGGCGGCCAGCAGGCTCAAAACCGCCAGTAGACTCAAAAACAGAATTGACTTGCGCATCGCTTCTCTCCTTTCTTTTTTACTCCTTGACTTTATGCGAATGGTCTGGTAAACTTGGCCTGTGTGGAGTTTTGCTCCGCACAGGTCTAGCGTACAGGTCTTCCCTCTGTCCACGTCAGCCGGGGGTGAAGACCTGTATGCGTCTTCCACCACGTTGCTTCAAATTCCTCATCACCTCCTTTCATTTGGCCGGTTCAAGGCAGAACCACAAGAGGCCCTGATCATCAACTCCGTGGGCAGGATGATCCTGTGGGCGGAAGCTTCTTCTTCTGATGACCCTTCCAGCACACTCAGTAGCACTTCTATCGCCATTGAACCCATGCGTTCAATGGGCTGGCGTACGGTCGTCAGCGACGGTTCAATCGCTGAGGCGATGGGGATGTCATCGAAGCTGACCAGAGCAATATCCTGGGGAACCTGCCGGCCTGCTTGACGGAGCGCTTTCAGAGCGCCAATCGCCATGATGTCGCTGGCGACGAAGACAGCATCAGGGGAGGCAGGGAGCAACCGTTGCAAGGCTACCGTACCGCTGCCCTCTGTAAAGTCTCCTTCGACAATCAGGTCTTCCTCCACCGAAATACGGTGCGCTCTCAGCGTCTGGCGATAGCCTTCCAAGCGATCCTGACCGGCGGTCATGTCCAGCCGGCCGGTGATGGTAGCGATACGCTGGTGTCCCTGGCGGATCAGGTGTTCGACCGCCATCCGTGCCCCGGCGACGTTGTCAACATCCACGTAATGGACTCGCTCGTTGGGATGCCGCCCTACAGAGACGAAGGGGATCCGGTCGCGCAGAAGATTGGGGATGAGTGGATCGTCCAGCGAGGCCGAAGCCAGGATCACACCATCCAGGTAGCCGCTGCGTAAGATGCGCTGGTACATTTCCTCCTGCCCATCAGGGTCATCAAACAAGGAAAGCAACAGTTGGTAGCGATGGGTGTTACAAACTTCGGTAGCTCCACGCAGCAAGAGGGGGAAAAAGGGGTCGGTGAAAAGCGTGGTCACCGCTTCGGGGATGACCATGCCAATGATCTGGGTACGGTTGGTGGCCAGGCTGCGGGCAACCGCGTGGGGTTGGTAGCCGGATTTGCGGACAGCCTGCCACACTTGTTCCCTGGTGTCAGGCCGTACGCTGGGGTGGTCGTTGATGACACGCGAAACGGTGGAACGGGATACGCCAGCCAGTTGGGCGACTTCTTCCAATGTAGGGGCCACCAGCTCCTCCTGGGAGCGCTCTCATCACAATTCCACAAAAAAAACCATTTGGGGGCAGAAATCGCCGTTTCGATCCAGTTTTTGGGAGCGCTCTCATAAATAGTATATCACAAATTAGAAGATTTGTCAAGGGGTCTAGTGAACTCCAGTGAACTCTACTACCATTGATTGTGGCGCAACACGTTGAGGATGACGTCCACCCCTTCACCCGCCTGCTCCTGGGTGATAATGAGCGGCGGGGCGATGCGCAGGACACTCGCTCCGCATTTGGTGAGGGCCATCCCACTGGCCCCGATCTCTTTGATCACTGCCTTGATGATCTCGCTGGCTGGGCTGCCATCGGCGTTGACCAGCTCTACCCCCACCATCAGCCCTTTACCTCGCACGTCCCCGATGATGGGCAACTCTTTCTGAGCTGCGCGGAACCGACTCTGAATATAGTCGCCCACCTCTACTGCGTGGGCCATCAGATTCTCTTCCTGAACAATCCGCAAGGTGGTCAGGCCAGATCGGCAGGCGATGGGGTTGCCGCCAAAGGTAGTGCCCTGAGCAGCCGGAGGCCAGGCGTCCACCAGCTCTGCTCTGGCCAAGGCTGCCCCCAAAGGCAGACCGCCTCCCAGCGCTTTGGCCAGGCAGACCACGTCGGGCGCCACGCCCCAGTGCTCCATAGCAAACATTTTCCCCGTGCGACCCAGCCCCGTTTGCACCTCATCGGCGATGAGCAGTGCCCCGTGACGGTCACAAATTTCGCGCAGCCCCTGGAGAAAGCCATCAGGAGGGACGATGTAGCCTCCCTCGCCAGCGATGGGCTCGAAGACGATGCCTGCCAGGTCCTCGGGCGGGACCACCGTCTGAAGGGCCTTCTCCACTAGGTTGAGGCAGGCCAGCCCACATGTCTCTGGTGATTTGTGCTTGAGGGGGCAGCGATAGCAGTAAGGGTAGGGGGTGTGATAGACGCCTGTGAGAAGGCTGGACAGACGTCGGCGATAGAGCTCGCTGCTGGCAGTGAGCGCCAGAGCTCCCATAGGCCGCCCGTGAAAGCTATCCGTAAAGGCGAGGAGCATCGAGCGGTTGGTGACGTAGCGAGCCAGCTTGATGCCCGTCTCCACGGCCTCCGAACCGCTGTTCATCAGGACGCCCTTGCCGTTCTTGAGATCGCCTGGGGCGATGGCTTTCAGCGCCTCCAGCATCTCCACGTAAGCCTCCATGTAGCCCACATGGGAAGCGCCATGAATGAGGATGCGGGCCTGGTCGCAAATGGCCTCCACCACGTCCGGGTGACAATGTCCCACGTTCATGGTGGCGATACCTGCCACAAAGTCCAGGTACCTGCGGCCCTCGAAATCGTAGAGGTACACCCCTTCGCCCCGCTGGAAGGTAATATCGGTATAACGGTAGATGGCAGCGGCCACAATGGCGTGGTCGCGTTCAATCAACTCTGTGGAGGCGATGCCCTGAGCCTTGTCCTGAGCCTTGTCGAAGGGTTGTCGAAGGGTCAATTCGATGTCTGTCATCCGTCCTTTCTCCTTAATAGATTATAGATTAACGTCTTATTCAACCGGCCGCTCCCCGCTGGCGTTCCAAAGGCACCACACAAGTGCCGGTGGCTTTGACCACCAGAATAGGCTCATCCAGCACTTCAGCCGCCGAAGCCGACTCTTCCGAATAAATGGCTCGGATCACCTTGTGGGCAGTGAATTCCATTTGGCGTGAGGTGCGGCCCACACTCACCAATCGGCCGCGTACCTCCAGATAGTCCCCAGCATAGACTGGAGCCAGGAACTCGACGGTTTCGTAGGCCCGGAACAGGCCCTCGTCGCCATCGTGGCGGATCAGCAACTCTGTAGCGGCGTCGCCAAAAAGCTGGAGGACCCTGGCCCCATCAACCAGATAGCCACCGTAATGAGCATCATGGAGAGACATACGTACTCGCAGAAGTGATTCCATCTCTACTTTTCACCTCCTTTCCTGTCCTGATGACTTTTTATGCCCCCCTATCCCCTCCCTCAAAAAGCGGTCAAAGAGGTCAATGACCAGCCGCCCCTGCTGCTGGTCTATGTGAAAGGATTATATCATTCCTGCCCATTGATTGTCAATTGTATGGGGAAGCGGGATTTCGCAGCGGAAGAATTTCACGAACCACTACAGATAAGGGCTGACAGGAGGGGGAGGTAGGTGTAGTGGTAGGGGGTTTTAGGGTAGGGGTTGCAAGGCGTGGTGGGCGGTTTGAAGGGCCATTTTGCGCAGCGGGTGGGCTGGCGGCGCGCAGCGGGTCCATGGGGGCGGGAAGCTGGCCGGAGGCCAGAGGTGCGGAGGGAGGTAGCAGGGCGGCGGAACAGGGGTGGGGAAGGAGTGCAGGGCAGTCAGCAGGCAGGGGGCAACAGCCCAGTCGGTTCGATACCCCGACTGGGGTATGGCAGAAGCATCTCTCAGTTCACGTTCAGGCTTGAACCGCCGGGCCTGAGCTGGTGTCCTCAGGGGGCTTGAGCCAGTGGGAGCAACGTGGCCTCTCGGACGAGGCGGGCCAAAGTGCGCTGATTGGCCACGAAATCTCCTAGCAGAACCTCTGAGTAGCCGCGGGGCAAACCGTGCACCGGGAGGCGTTTCAGTCCCAGCCGCCCCTGGATGCTATTGCGGCTCTCGGAGGAGTTGCGACGGTTGTACTGCTCCTCCCAGGCTGGGCTGCCATAGGGGATTTCGCGGGCCAGGCGGACGGTGCCGTCGGCGTGAGTACGGTCCACGGTGGTGGTGTAGCCATGCTTGTACTTCTCGTCGAGGTAGTCGCAATCGGGGACGGTCCGCTCTGGGTCGCCCAGACAAGCTTTGGCACAGCGCCACTTGGTGAGGCGACGGCGGTAGTCATGCCCATTGGAGTGCATAGCATAGCCGAAAGGACAGAGGGGATATCCCTTGTCGTTGTAGCCCCGAGCCAACTGGACTTCTGAGTCGTCGTCTCCCTGGGCGGCTCGGATGTCCACCAGGCGCAAGGCCCCGGCGTCCCAGATGGGGTCCAGACAGCACTGATAGCCAGCTCCGGCATCGGCGATGACCGCGCCGATCTTGAGCCAGGGGAAGCGAGAGCGCAAGGAAGAGAAGTTGTCAGGGAAGAGGGTGCGCTCGTCGGTGGTGGCAGGGCCGAAGGCGGCGGGCAGGATCCAATAGGTAGCCAGATCATCGTCCAGCATCTGACCGGCATAGCTGTAGTAGCCGTAGACCAGCCGGCCCCGTGAGGATTTCTTGTCCTTCTCCTGGGCGGGCGTATTGGGGTTGTCCTTGGGGTGCTTGTTGTTGGCAGAGTAAAAGATAAGTCGGGCCTGAGGGTCGAGGGGAGTGCTGTGATGGCAGGCTTGAGCACAATCGGGCTCGGTGCAGTCACATCCCTGCTTGCCCTTCTCCTGCGCCGGACAAGGGCGAGGCGCCTCCCTGTAGCAACTCTCCTCGACGTGGGCACAACGCATCCGGGAACGCGCTTCATGAAGCATGCCATCGAAGGAGAGGGTCACTTTCTCCTCCTCGTCCGGTCGAGTAGGTAGGAGGCCGGCCTGGTACAACAGGTCCATCTGAAGGGCGTTGATTTCCCATTGCAACTCAGGGCTAATCTGGTTCTCGAAGTAACGGAAGCCGGATTCGGAAGGGAACTCTTCCTCGAAGCCCAAGCGTTGACGCAACTCACAGCCCTCCTTGCTTCTCAGGATACGCAGGGTCTCATGGCGGGAGAGGTTTCGCTCCCGGCGGAAGGCGCGCAGGAGGTACAACGAGACCGGGTGGAAGGGGGTCTGCCCCTTGGCCGAGGGGAGGTAGATGTGGGCAGCCAGGAGCGGTTCCAGGTTGGCGTAGTCGATCAGCCGCAGAGCCACATCGAAGGAGGAAAGGGTCTCCAGGATTTGGGAGTCCTTCAAGTCCTCGGCGTCGAGATAGCGATACTGAGAGCGGTAGCGGGGTTTGGGAGAAGGGGGCAGGTCCGGGTCGAGAGGGAAGCTCAGTGGCAAACGGGACCAAAGGTTGGAAAGGGCGAAGGGGGCGAGAGCGTCTTTATTGTCGGCTCGCTTCTGCACCGCGGTCGGTTTCCGTTGCTGGCTCATCGCTTTCTCCTTTGTGCTCGACGCAGGGCGGCGTTGAGAGCCAGGGCCCGGCGATAGTCGGCGGCGGTGTCCTTGTCCAGCAGTTGGCGCAAGGGCAGGGAGTGAGCCGGGTGACGCAGCCAGGCCAGGGCCTCTTGCTCCAATT
>Ga0180437_10011037_pt1 | contig 10906 bp, 5 predicted proteins | sample SS_ome_4_FD_132410 | JGI IMG/M metagenome (GOLD analysis project Ga0180437, IMG submission 132410) | Hypersaline lake sediment archaeal communities from the Salton Sea, California, USA - SS_3_D_1 metaG | ecosystem: Environmental > Aquatic > Non-marine Saline and Alkaline > Hypersaline > Sediment... | reverse complement strand
TTTAAGATTAAATAAATATCCGTTGCCTCTGTTGCTATCTGCCTGCCTTGAGCGACCTGTCCTGAGCGTAGTCAAAGGAAGTCGAAGGGTTGATCTATTTTTACCAATCTCCTAATCCTGTAAATAAAAACCCCGCAAACCATATTAGGTTACGGGGCTTTTTTGATCTCCTAGAGCTCGGTCAGGTTCCACTTTTTGTCCTGGAATTTGAGCGACTGCTGGGCAACTTTACCTACCTGGCGCTGAGTCACATTGACTGTGATCGGCCGGCCAGGAGCATTTTCCCAGACATAGCAGTTAGCCCAAGGGCTTTCCAGCCGCTCGTCAATGTATGGCTTTTGGCTGTCAGTCAACGACATGGCCTCACCTTCAGAGAAAACCAGCCTCAGGAATCCACCACGACTCTGCTTTCGCTGAAAAGTTTTGACATACCAGCCAACTGAAGTCAGAACCAGGCCAGCAGCTTGCAAATCAGCAGACAAGGTGAGCAGACTGATACTAGAATCTTCCTCTTTGAGAACGCAGATTCCATCATCATCTTTGTTTCCCAAAGCCCGCTGACTTCTGGGATCCTTGCCCTCTTCCTCTGCGCCGAGCGCACGGTCAAGGTCAAGAATCTCTTCCTGCTGTCTGTCAAACTGAGCAAACAAGGACTTACAGCGGCCAAGCTGCTTGTCATTGAGCTTGAAGTTCAAAAATACATGCATTGTCTTTCTCCTATGTTTTCAATGCTTTGTTAAATTTAGGAATGAACTGAATGTTTTAGTATATCAAAATTATTAACTTTTGTCAACAATTACATAACAATTATTGTCTAAAATAAGCAAAAAATCTGATTTTTCATCAGATTTTCTTTATATATATTTCCCGAATTTATTCACTAATTTTCTCAGCTTCTTTTAAATCTAAAGATAATACTCTAGATACCCCGTCATCCCCCATTGAAACACCATACAAAACATCTGCTGCATGCATTATAACCCTATTATGAGTAATTACTAAAAACTGTGTTTTATATGATAATTCATTTAAAATATTGGCAAACCGCTCAGAATTGGCTTCATCTAAAGCAGCATCCACCTCATCCATCACTACAAATGGTGAAGGATTGCTGTCAATAATAGCGCATAAAAGTGCAATTGAGGTCATTGTCCTCTCACCACCAGACAAAGCAGTAATATTGCTAATTTTTTTATTTGGCGGTGAAACCATTATTTCAATACCCTGAGTTACTTGCTTAATAATCTTTTCCAACTGCTTATCTTTTTCATCTATCTCTTCTTCCATATCTGCCTCAGCTTCTGCCTGAGCCTGCTCTGCTTCTGTCTTTGCCTCAACTTTTGGCTTTGGCTTATCTTCAATCTGCTGCAATACTAATTTAGCTTTTCCTCCCTGAAATATTTTTATGAAATAATGTTGAAATGACTTATTTATTTTTTTAAATGATGATTCAAACTGACTTTTAATTACTTTATCCAGCTCAAAAATAATTTTTTCCAAATCATCAATTGCTTTTTCCATATCCTTTACCTGCGTATTTAAAAATTCATAACGTTCTTTTACTTCTTTATATTCGCTCACGATTTCCGGGTCAATGCCACCGATTAAATCCAAATTATGCTTTAATTTTCCTATCTCATGCCAGAGCTGGTCAATATTTACAATTGTTTTATCAATTAGCAAATTTTCCAGCTTGTATTCTGCTCCTAATTCCTGAGTTATTTCTTTTATCAAATCTTCAGTCTTTGCTTCAAGTTTTGCCAGCATAATTTTTGCCTGATTTACTTTATCAGTAATTTCATTTACTTCAAGCTGTTTTTTTTGCATCTGTTCCTGTAATTTAAATACTTCTTGAGTCTTTTTTTCTTCTTCCAAATTAAATTTATCAATTTTATTTTTGCTGTTTATCAATTTTTTCTCCAATTGCTGTAAAGTGTCTTCAAGCTCTTTTTTCTGTTCATTAATCTGAGTTAAAAATTTAGACTGATCTTTTGGTGAAAGCTTATTTTCTTCAAGCTGCATTTGTATTTTCCTTTTTTCAACTTGTAAACTGCCTAAATCATTGCGTAAACCTTTTTCTTTTGTAGAATTCACTTCAATATCAACTTTTATTTCATTAATATCATTAAGCAAATTGTCTTTTTCTCTTTGCTGATTATTTAATTTATTTTTCAGGGTTTCAATTTCCTGCATTTTTGTTTCTTGAGACACTGCCTGGACAATTTCCCGAGATCCAAAGCTAAATGCTGCTTCTTTTATTCGCTTATATCCGCCACGAATAGAACCAATTCTTTCAACTAATTCTCCCTCAAAAGTTACCATTCTGGCATTGCCAAAACCAATTTGTTTAGCTGAATCCATGTCATCAACCACAATTGTATCACCCATTACATATTGAAATATTTTTTTATACTTTGGATCAAATGAAATCAAATCAAAAGCCTTGGCAATCGCTCCTTTTTCAGATAATATTTTTTTTATTTCTTTATCTGCTGCCCAAGGTTTAACTTTGTTCAATGGTAAGAAAGTGATCACTCCTAATTTATTTTCTTTTAGATAATTAATGCATTTAATCGCTACTTCTTCATTTTGAACCACTATTGAACCTAAACGCCCTCCGGCAGCAGTTTCTAAAGCTGTCTGATACATTTCCTCAACCTTGCCTAACTGACTGACAGTACCAAAAATACCCTTAATAAAACTTTTCTGACGCAAAATAGCTGAAACTGCCTGTTGATTTGCTGAAAATCCTACACCTTGTTGTCCCTTTATTTTTGCCAATTCTACCTGCGCTGCTTCTAAATTGTTAGATAATAAGGTTATATTACTTAAAACTTGCTGATAATTTTTTTCTTTTTCCTCTAAAACTTCTTTTTGATGATCAATTTTTGTTTGAATATGACCTAAATTTTCAGTTATTTCATTTACTCTTTTAGTCAACTCTTCTTTCTTTTCTTCAAGCCATGAAATATTTTGTTTACCAATTTTTGAATATTCCAGCTTTGACTTGCCCTTTAACACTGCCAATTCGCCAAGCAGCTGATTTTTTTCAGTCTGCGATTTATTATATTCTTTTTGCAAATTATTAAAAATGTCTTTTCTTGATTCTTGTTTTGCCAATTTCCCTAAATTATCCTGAATTTCATTTAATTCTAGAGTTGCCTCTTGCCTAACCTTGTCCTGAACTGAAAACTCCTGGCTGTATTTGTCCTTTTTTTCCTTAATATCATTCCATAAATAACCATAATATTTTTCCTGCAATTCTGTTAAACTTTTTTCCAATTCTTTTCTTTTTTCTAATTTTTTAACCTGTCTGGTTAAAGACCGCAGCCGAGGTTCAAGCTCTGCCAAAATATTATTTGACTGATCTAAATTATCGCGCGTTCTTTTTAATTTATTCACTGCTTGATCCCTTTTTATCTGATATTGCTTAATGCCAGTTGCTTCATCAAAAAATTCTTTTCTTTCATTTGGAGAAATATTAATAATATAATCAACCATGCCCTGGCCAATAATAGAATAACTTTTTTGTCCAAAATTTGCCTTGGCTAAAAGCATTAAAATATCAAAAAGCCTAACTTTGTTTTTATTAATTAAATATTCACCCTCACCATCACGATAAACACGTCTTGTTATTACCACTTCTGAATATTCAATTGGAATTTTACCATCTTCATTATTTAAAAATAAAGAAGCTTCTGCAAAACCTTGCCGGGCTAAGCTTGGTGATCCGGAAAATATCACATCCTCTGACTTTTTGCCACGAAGTAGCTTTAAGCTCTGCTCACCCAAAACCCATCGTACAGCATCAGCAATGTTTGATTTTCCAGAACCATTTGGGCCAACGATGGCTGTCACACTATTGGCTTTTGCATCTTTATGTGACTTGGCAGGAAATTCTAAAACAGTCTTTCTGGCAAAAGACTTAAACCCTTGTAATTCAATTTTAGATAAATACATAAATAAAAAAAGAATTTGCTTATTCTTATAAAATTATACCTTATTTTTAAAGCTCAAACAAGCGCAATTGGGATAATTTAAAATTAAAACCAGCAGTGAAATGATTCACTGCTGGGCTATGGATCATGAGCAGACTGGCTGCTCTAATGATCAGTGAGAGTCCGGACTCCAGCTTCGGATCCGAGCAACTGCCTGTGCTCCATCCTCTTCGAAAAGAGGAATGAAGTTGAGCAGCTTTTCAGACCAGCCAGCCAGAGTGGCCACCTTCTGGTCGCTTTCTGGGAACTGGGCAGTTCCATAACCAGCCAAATCCACTGCGTAGAGGACTACTCTGGGATTTACCTGATGACGGTATCTTTCCAGCTCAACCGCAAGCGATGTCTGGCATCCTCGGTGTAGCGGGATATAACACTGCATGTCAGAAAACAGGATGATCCTGTCAACACGAGTGTTTGTCCTCCGTAGATGCCGGACAGCCTTAAACGCATGGGTTGCGTGTTCAACACGAGTGTTGGCAAACCGACGCATGTTGGTGATGATCGAATCGCAAGGATTGATGTTCACCACTGCATGGTAGGTGCCGAACACAGATGTCACTGCCTGGTCGCACATTGTGTGAGCAATGGAACCGAGCAGATTTGCCACGTCCTTACACGTCACTGAGGACTTTTCCGAAAGTGTGTCGTCCATTGACGCTGAATTGTCCATAGTAATGAATGATACACCTGGCAAGCGGGGCAAATTCATTACTGACGCTTCAAGAGCCAAGGAAACCGCCTTCAACACCTACTGTACTTGCGGGTGCTGCAGCTTCTCTACCTCGCGGTAGGCAGACAAGAACCGGAAAGGCAGCTGCCTTGAGTACTTCACCCTTTCAGGATCAGCAATCATAGCCAACACCTTATCCAGCTCTGCGCCCTTCTCGAGGAGGTTACGCAAATTCCTCAACGCTGCCATATACGGCAGGTTCAGAGCGTTCCAAACTTCAGCCCTAGAGCCAAACTTGGAAGTCAGAACCTGCCAAGTAGCGTGGGACTTGCGTGCCAGTTCTATAGCCTCGTCATCGAACTTTTCCTTGCGGAGAAGTGCGTGCTTGGCAGCCAGAAGCGGCAAAAGTTCAGGATTGAGTTCGCCCTTGACCAAGTAGCGGAACAAAGCGCTATGCTTTTCCGTCTTGGGCTTGGGCCGGACAATCCGCAGCATGTCCCGGAAGGTGACTGCACGCTTCTTCCGGTCATACTTGGCGAATTGGTACTCGTCAAACGAACACATCGCATCAGCGATCCCCTTTGACAGGGACTTGGGAAAGGCATGCTTACCGCCAGTCTCGCCCTTATCGCCAATAGAGCCGTGTCGCTTGACCCAGTAACCGATGACCTCACAGAGCTCATCAGCCCGTTTCAGAATTTGCGGCGTCCATTTGCGAACAAATGGCTTGCACTGAGGAATAGCAGCAGCTTCTGCAAGCAGAACCACTGACACACTCCGCATGTACATTACCTGGCGCGCATAGGCAGCCAGTCGCAGCACAAATTCCGGGTCGATCGCTGCCACCAGCTTGATATCCTCAAGCAGGCCAGCGTCGTGATCCTGAGCAGACTGGTAAAAAGTCTTCTCAGCCACGAAAGTTGACATGACGCGCGTATAAAGCCGCGTCAGGGGGGTGAGCTCAAAAGCGAGTCCGCCCTCAAAATTTACTGTTGCATCTGGCCGGCTGGCCAAATCCTGCGCGACCGATGTCTGACGATTAAACTTCGTCATTCCACACCTCCTGTGTGATACCAGGGGAAACTACGGCCTTCTGGCTCTAAAAGCATTGTTACTTTTAGAACCACAATCACATAGTTTCAAAATTTTTCACAAAAAAAATTACTGAAAATAAACTCCTTTATCAGTAATCGTCAATAGCATGGGTAAAGTTTCAATTTTCTGATTCCAAACTGGTCAGAAGCAGAAAGTTGAGCGCATAACATGGTCATGCGCAAAAGAATTTCCCAGGAGAAAAAGCACTAAAGGTCGAGCTATCCAAGTTATGATCCTTACTGGACCAAAATCAGTCGCTGACTAGCTTGTGTTCCTATGAATAAACATAAGGACACCTCCTAAAAAGTTGTTGGACTTCGCAAAATGCTGCAAAGAGCGGCTTGGATAGCGAAGTAACCCTTATCTACACTACCTGGGAAAATATATGGAGAAAAAATTTTTCTCAATATATTCTCCAAGGCAATGCTTTATTAATATAACATCTAATTTTCTAATCCTAAATGGATTAGGAGCAGAAAGTTAGGGCGCATGAATCTTATCATGCGCAAGGAAAGGCAAGTTCAGAGAGAAAAGCCAAGAACAGTTTTAGGTGATCAGCAGATATTAATCTGTCTAATCTCAAACACTCAGCCTCTCAATCGCATTACAATTGAATGGTAGATTGTTTGTCATCGTAGATCGAAGTAACTGCTCTCTACACTGCTCCAACTTGCAGGAAAAGGACTAAGTTTAGGGAGAAAAAACGATAAGAGTCTTTTAATGGGCAGATTTCACTGCCCACCGATGTGACATGATATCGAAGTATCTCTTATCTACACTGCCCTAAACTTCAGAAACCAATCGGGAGAAAAGTCAGCAAGAGCCATTAGAAAAGTTCAATGATTTCGAAGGATCTCTTGCCTACACTGCCCGATAAAGCATGTTACAAAAAAATTTATAATATGTTTTCTTGGGCTATGTCATTTTCAATATTTTATCATAGCAAAAAAAAACGCTTTTGTCAATAATATTGAATTTTTCATTTTACTTTTCTTTCCTAAATCTAGAATAAAATTTAACAAAAATAAATAAAATCAATTTTTTAAAATATCAAAAAAAAAATCAAAAAGCACTAAAATTACTCTAAATTTATTGCTGGACCATTAATTAAATATGTATCTCCACTTTTATCAACAATTTTCGCACCAATATAAAACGATCCTGCGCCTGGAAAGCTGGACCATGAAACAAAAACCACACTTGAACTTGGATTTACTATTGATCCAATCTCAGCAGAATCAGCATTTTTACTATAATGAAATGAAACTTCCTGAGTATTGCTTAAATCAGTTAATCTGCCTTTTACAACTAAAGGAAAATTATCTTCTGTATATGTAGCTCCACTTGCAGGGAACATCCATTCTAAGTCTGGATCTGGCCGCTCAGCCATTATATTTATTTCAATCGTAACTTCACTGGAATTTTCAACATCATCATATGCAATTGCCTTTAATGTATGATAGCCATTAACCACATTTGAACCAATTGTATAGTTTAATGAATATGGATAATTAAAACTGGTTGTAATATAATTTCCATCTAAATGGTAGTCTACTTTTGTTATTCCTCTTGGCGCAAAAGTATCAACATAGGCTGATAAAACAACAGAAGTAATCTCCTGGCCACTTTGAGGAGAAGTAAAACTAATATGTGGTTTATTTTCAGGAATATGAACATCATCTGATTCAGTTGGAGGCTTGGCAATTTCAAATTCCTCACCTTCTTCTTCAGCTTTTTTCGCTCTGGCTTCCATCCAGCCAATAACTGCGCCTTCCCAGGAACTGTAAGCTTTATCCAGATTATCTTTTGTCGGTACTGGACCAAGCGGATCTGCTGGATTTACATAATGCAAAATATTATGCACTTCCATAAATGTTTTTTCCTCAACAGCTGAAGGCGGGGTATGTTCTGTAGCAAGTTTACCGCTGTATTTATCAATCTTTACTTTCTTTTCAATAGAATAAGAACCATTTAATATTCCCTTATCAGTTTTAGGACTGCTATATGATTTAAAATCCTCTACTGGTAGCTCTTTTGTAGCTTCCCTCATGTATGCATTCCATATAGGGGCAGCAACTACACCACCAGCAGCACCCCGATGCATTGCAGTATTATCATTGTTACCCACCCAAACACCAGCTACTAAATTTGGAGTATAGCCCATTGTCCAAGCATCTTTATAATCATTGGTTGTACCAGTTTTGGCAGCTACTGGTCGAGAGCCCAAAGTCAAACTATTATTTGATCCAAAAACATATGATCTTGCTCCATTGTCAGATAAAATGCTGCTTATCATCCGAGCAATATTGCGGTCAATTACATCCCGTCCAGCTGGCTGGTCAAACTCTTCAATTAATCTGCCGTCCATATCTTCAATTCTCAAAACAGAAACAGCTGGAATATACTTTCCTTCATTAGCATAAACAGCAAAAGCATTGGCATGCTCTAAAAGTTTCAACTCACCACCACCTAAAACAATAGCCAAACCAAAACGGCTTCTATCTTTAAAAGATGTATAGCCAAATTTTTCTAATAAATCTATAAAATTATCCTGTCCAGCCAAATATAATGCCTTAACTGCAGTGATATTTAATGAACCTGCTAAAGCTTTTCGAATACTGACTGGCCCATGAGCAGAATTATCATAATTATGAGGAATATAAGCCCTGCCTCCATCAGTGGTAAAATTGGTAACTGCATCAAATAAAATACTTTCAGGTGAAAATCCTTTATTAAAAATGGCTGAATATGCCATTGGTTTTAATGAAGAGCCAGGCTGGCGCAAACGAGTAGTAACATTAACCTGCCCGTCTATAGAATCATCAAAAAAATCTTTTGAACCTACCATTGCTAATATTTGCCCAGTTTTTGGATCCAATGATACTAAAGCTGCATTTGAAAAACCATATTGTTCACCCCTGGCATCTACTCCGTCACGCACTGCATTTTCAGCTATTTCCTGTTTATCCATATCAATGGTTGTAATTACTTTTAAGCCCTGCTCAAGCATTTTTTCACCATACTTTTCAGACAAAACTTCTTTAACATACATTACAAAATGAGGAGCTAGAATACTTTCCTTTTTCTTTTGGAACTGAAGCTCTTCTTTTTTTGCCTGTTCTGCCTGCTCTTTAGAAATATAGCCGTCTTCAGCCATCTGATCCAAAATAAAATGTTGACGGTCTGTTAACTTATCTTTATGAGAACCATATGGAGAATAATAACTTGGTGCTTTTGGCAAAGCAGCTAAAATCGCGCCCTCAGCTAAAGTTAAATCTTCTACTTCTTTTGCAAAATATGTCTGAGAAGCAGAAGCGACGCCATATGAAACAGAACCATATGGAATTTCATTTAAATACATTTGCAAAATTTGGTCTTTAGAAAACTTTTTCTCAATCTGATATGCTAAAATTAATTCTTTTATTTTCCGAGTATATGTTTTCTCTGATGTTAAAATTGCATTTTTTACAAACTGCTGAGTAATAGTTGATCCACCCTGGGCTTTGCCACCTTTTAATACATTCTTTAATACTGCTCGAATAATTCCAGTCCAGCTAAAACCATGATGCTCATAAAAATGCCTGTCCTCAACAGCAATTGTTGCCCACTTAACCTCATTTGGAATATTATCAAGCATTACTAAAGTTCTTTTTTCCTCCCCATGCACTTCATACAAAACAGTTTGCCCTGTACGATCATAAATTTTTGTGCTCTGAGCCACATCCCTGCCCATTATTTTATTTGGATCAGGCAGATCTTTTGAAAACCAGGCAAAAACACCAATCATTAAAATTACACCAATAATAAATCCAAAAATTGCAATAATAAAAAGCCTCTTTAGCCAGCCTTTCCAGCCAATTTTTTTCTTTTTTGACTTATCTTTTTTCATTTTCCTGTTTTTAAAATGTGGTAATGGCATATTTTATAAAAAATTATTATTTTTTTACTGTCTCTGGAAATAATTGATCAATGATTGCGCCAGCAACATTTCTTTCCTTGCCGCTGTATGGTATATGATGCATGCTGATCATTGGCGAACCGTTTAATTCCACAATTATATAATTTCTATCAGTCGGTGCGGTTGAAATATCCTTTGTCATATAATCAATACCTGAATAAGCTAAGCCTGGAACTGACTGTACAATTTTAACTGCTAATTTCTTAACTTCAGGATGAACAATGTCTGTCACATCATAACTATCACCGCCAGTTGATAAATTTGATGTTTTTCGAAGATAAATTATTTCATCTTTTTTTAATACAGTGGTCAATTTCTTTTTTTGAGAATCTAAAAAGTTAACCAACTGCTTGTCTACTCTAATTTTTACCAAACTTTTTTTATGTCCTGATCCTCTTCTTGGATCTTTATTTTTAAATTGTATCAATTCCTTAATTGTGTGGATACCATCTCCTTGTACATTTGCTGGTACTCTATATGTGGCAGCAACAAATTTTTCATTGGTTGCAAAAATACGATATTCTTTGCCTGCAAATTCTTTCTCTACCATTACTGTCCTATATTTACCACCATACTGTTGCAGTGCTTGCTCTAATTTTTGATCAGAATTAATACCTATGAAAACTTTTGTACCGTGTTTACCTGCTAAAGGTTTCAGCACAACTGGATATTTTATTTCTTTACAATATTTAATAATCTGATCCTTTTCTGTATGATCAAATATGCTTCCTTTAGCCACTTTAATACCAGCTTTTCGCAATACATATTTTGATAAAGCTTTGTTTTTCTGTATCCGCTGGGCTATATTGCTATTTTTTGAAGTTACCTGATAAATAACAAACTCTTGATGCCCTTTATAATCTAACTGAAGAGCATCATCTTTTGATAATTCCCCTTGTTTAAATATTTTTTTTACCTCTATCCCTCTATCTTCTGCAGCTTTACCGATCAAATAACTGCTAAAATAGGTAAAATCTTCTTTATTTAACATATCTTTTTCAATTGATTTGCTTATTTTTAAACCTATCAATCTTTAAAAATCATGTCAATAATATCTCCTGCTGGATCTCTAGGTTTTCCAACATGAGGATAATGATGCATTATTATATGTGGCCTTGAATTCACTTCAATAACTGCACCACCTGGTTTTTTAATATCTTTTGTCATTAAATCAATACCGGCAAC
>Ga0180437_10011036_pt1 | contig 10906 bp, 8 predicted proteins | sample SS_ome_4_FD_132410 | JGI IMG/M metagenome (GOLD analysis project Ga0180437, IMG submission 132410) | Hypersaline lake sediment archaeal communities from the Salton Sea, California, USA - SS_3_D_1 metaG | ecosystem: Environmental > Aquatic > Non-marine Saline and Alkaline > Hypersaline > Sediment... | reverse complement strand
GGGTCAGACCATCTTTGCAGCTTGCGTACGCGCTCGTCAGTTCCTTGACTTGCTCTTCCGTGAGTTGAAATCGTCGTCTCGCCATTCCTATATTATATGACTTTTAACCGATTTGTCTATTAGAGAGTTGTGGTCTCTTCGCCAGGCGGCGTTATGTGGCCATAGATTGGGGATGGTGAGGTGCCATACTGGTTGCGGGTATCCTGGGTCTTTGCGTAGCTCGCCTTGAATGAGACCTGTTTCTAAAAGGTATTGTCGGCAGTCACTCACTTTGCCCGCACTCATCATAGCTGCCGTTGCCAAGTCGGGCGTGCTCAGATAGCATTCGCCTTCTTCACCCGCTATCATCTTGATGGTTGTCCACAACGCCAGATCGTAAGGGCCACGCGCCAAGAACCACACCAGTTGTGGCACGGCTACATAGTATTTTCGATCGCCACTTTTGTCTTCAGGGCCCGTTGCCTCGCTCATCGCTGCGCCCCCTCCTTCCCGGTGGCCAGTGCCTCCAAACTCTCACGGATGCGCTGAAGCCGATCAGCAAGTTCCAGGTGCCAGCGCTCTTGTTGCTGGACCTGGACAGGCAGATGGGCCAGCGTAGGATACGGGGCGGGATTTGACAAAAGGGGCGGTTCGGAGTTATAATAGAGTTGTAGCATCCGCATGCTACGTTGTCCGTCGCCCGCTGCTGGTTCGCCGCCTCCAGCGGGCTTTTTCTTTTTCCTCTTCTTCGAAAACATCTTTTCACACCGCTCTCTGCCTGCCGGTCATCGTCGCTGGTCTGGCGTTGCTGGGCAGGCTCACCCCGCCAGGTCGTTCTACACCAGGCTGTCATTTCTTATCGGCCGTGAATATACTGTCTGTCTTGCTCTACCCCCTGGCTTTGCCATACTGATACTGGCGGTAGATAGCAAAAAAACCCAGACCATGGCGTGACGAACGAACGGCCGGGGTTTTCCTCCTTTATTGCGGTGGGCGGTGTGGCAAACAGAGTATAGCATAAAGAGCGAAGTTATGCAAATCCTACTATTTTACGAAAAATCCTGAAGGTTCACAGCAGGCAGTATCTCCCTGGCAACTGCCCACAAAGGGTAGTGCTCCGCCTCACGCGCAGGGCTGTCCGGTGAGGGACGAAGGACAAAGGCGAAGCCCCCCGAACGTGCGGGGCTGGCTGTGGGGCGGCCAATTGCGGCCCAACCCTATCGGCGCGGCGTTTGTCTATCCTCCTGACCTGTGATAGAATTAGGGCCAGTGTGTCCCATCCTGTGTGCAAAGTCAAGGAGGGAGAAGATCTCGTGAGCGACTAGCAACCGACCCCCAGCCTGGGAATGACCTGGTGAGTGGTCGGTTGTTTGCGTGTTGGAGGGGCAGAATCCACTCTTGCCCGGCCCGAGGCGATGACCGGGGCGGATGGGACGCCTGCGGTGAGGGAATGGTGTCACCATTCCATCGGAGGCAACGGCCCTGGGCGGCAAGCTCAACTTGGCGCTGTTGAAAAGAGGAAGGACTGGGTTATTTGATGGCCCATCTCTACGAATTGATCCAACACAACGTCGCCGCCTGGCGGGAGGGCGGCTACCCAACTGAGGACTATCCGGCCATCGCCGAGATCCTCGACTATGCCACGCTGCCGGAGAGCGGCGGGCTGCGCTACCTGCGGGCGGCGCAACTGCGCGCCCTGGAGACGTATTGGTATCTGCGCCTGGTGGAGGGCACGCCCCACATCTTTGACCTCTACCGGAAATACTACCCCAGACCTCTCGACCTGCTGGCGGCGCTGGGCCTCGACCGCGACGAGATCAAGGACTTTGTGCTCAACGAGGGAATGGAGTCCCTCTGGGAGCGCATCCGGGCCGGTGGCAAGTTCGTCAAAACCCACAAGCTGGAGAGCGTCCACGAGACGCTGACCCTCGATTACCCGAGCTACATCCTGGCCCTGGCCATGGGGGCGGGCAAGACGATGCTCATCGGGGCCGTCGCCGCGACCGAGTTTGCCATGGCGCTGGAGTATCACCCTGACGGCGAGGGGCCCTTTATCCAGAACGCCCTGGTCTTTGCCCCTGGCCTGACCATCCTGGAGAGCCTGCGCGAGCTGGCTGAGGTGGATTACAGCCAGATCCTGCCGCCCCGGCTGCACCGGCCCTTCGAGGCCACCTACAAGCTGATCTTTACGCGCGAGGGTGAGCAAGACCTGCCCGTCATCCGGGGCAGCCGCTACAACCTGGTGGTCACCAACACCGAGAAGATCCGCATCCAGAAGCGCAGCTACCGCCACCACACCTGGTCGCAGATGTATTTCGAGCACATGCTGGAGCAGTACGAGGCCGAGGCCAACCTGCGCCTGCGGGCCATCGCCTCGCTGCCCAACCTGGGCGTCTTTTCCGACGAGGCCCACCACACCTACGGGCGCGAGATCGGCAAGAGCCTGAAGCGTGTGCGGCAGACGGTGGACTATTTGCACGACAAGACTGACCTGATCTGCGTGGTCAACACGACCGGCACGCCCTATTATGAGCGGCAGCCGCTGCGCGACGTGGTCATCTGGTACGGCCTGTCGGAGGGCATCCGCGACGGCATCCTGAAGGCGGTGGACGGCAACATCTATGCCTACGATTTCGACAACCGGCACGCCGACCGGTTCGTGGCCGAGGTGGTGCGCGATTTCTTCCAGGCCTACGGCGACGTGACGCTGCCCAACGGCGCGCCAGCCCGGTTGGCGATGTACTTTCCCCAGACCAAAGACCTGCGCGAGCTGAGGCCGGTGGTGGAGCGGGCGCTGTTGGAGATGGGCTACGCCACCGACCTGGTGCTGCGCAACACCTCCCGGTCGACCCAGGCTGAGATCGACGCCTTTAACCGGCTCAACCATCCAGCTTCGCCCCACCGGGTGATCCTGCTGGTCAACAAGGGCACCGAGGGATGGGACTGCCCCAGCCTCTTTGCCTGCGCGCTGGCCCGCAAGCTCAAGACGAGCCAGAATTTCGTGCTCCAGGCCAGCACGCGCTGCCTGCGCCAGGTGCCGGGCAACGGTCGCAAAGCGCGCATCTACCTGTCGATGGACAACCGGGGCATCCTCGACCGGCAGTTGCAGGAGACCTACGGCGAGACGGTGGCCGACCTGAACCGGGCCAGCCAGGATACCCGCACCGCCCGGTTGGCCGTGCGCAAGCTGGCCATCCCGCCGCTGGTGGTGACCCAGATCCTCAAGCGGGTGGCCCCGATTCAGACCTCCGAGGTCTATGAAGACCTCGGAGGTCTATGCCTCGAAAAGCCCGACGTCGAGGCCGAGCTGGCGCTGGTGCGGCAGGTCTTTACCCTGGCCGCGCAGCCCGACCGGGCCTCGGTGATGAAGCAGGTGGACGAGACGCGGGCGGTCTACGAGGTGCCCGGCTTTGACCTCTACACCGCGGCCACAAAGCTGGCCGCCGTCTACCGGCTGGATGCCTGGACGGTCTACGCCGAGCTGAAGCGGCTCTACGGGGCCGACGGCGCGAACGGCACAGTGCCTGAGGCCCACCTGCCTGCCCTGGCGGAGCAGATCGAGGCCCAGACCCGCCGCTACCGGGTCGAGGAAGAGGAGGTGGAGGTGGCCCTGGCGCTGGTCAAGCCCGAGGGGTTCGAGGAGGAGCGGGACGAGGCAGGCGACGTCGTCTACACGGCCGAGATCACCTACCACAAGGACAAAGAGCACCTGCTGCTGCGCTGGCACGAGATGGCGGCCCGGAACCCCGGCGACTTTGGCTTCCACTACGACCCCTACAACTTTGACTCGGGGCCGGAGAAGAGCTTTTTCACCCAATTGCTGGGCGCGGTCAACCTGTCGCCGGCGCAGGTGGAGGACGTCTATTTCACCGGCGGCCTGCACGACCCGGCCAAGACCGACTTTTTCGTCGAGTACAAGGGGGAGGACGGCCGCTGGCACCGCTACAGCCCCGATTTCGTGGTGCGGCGAAAAGACGGCCGCTGCACCATCGTCGAGATCAAGGCCGAGCGGGAGCGAAACCACCCCGTTGATGGGGAGAAGGGCCGCAAGGCTATCGCCGTGCAGCAATGGGTGGGGCTCAACCCCGACGAGCTCCAGTATGAGATGATTTTCACCGCTTCGGATAGTGTGGCCTTCAACCAGCTTGCACCGACCAAGCGGTTTATCGAGGGAGACTAGGACGATGACAGACCAGCAAACTGTTCGAATTGCCGAGGCCAAGGGCCGCCCCATGCTGCATTGGGTGGGCAAACGCCCGCTGGATCACGTGACCGCCTACCCGGCCCAGTTGGTGGAGCGGTTCGACCCGTTGGGCAAGCAGACCTCCGAGGTCTTCCGAGACCTCGGAGGTCTTGGAGTCTCCGGCAACCTCCTCTTCCACGGCGACAACAAGGACGTGCTGGCCTGGCTGCTGGCCCACGGCTACCGGGGCAAGGTGAACCTGATCTATATCGACCCGCCCTTTGACAGTGGGGCCGATTACGTGCGGCAGGTGCAATTGCGTGGGATGCGCACAGCCAAACTGGAAGGCGAATCTCACAGTCTGGGGGAGCAGATCCAGTATACCGACATCTGGGCCAACGATATGTATCTGCAGTTCATGTACGAGAGACTTCTGTTGATTAAGGAGTTGTTATCTGAAGCCGGAAGCGTCTATCTCCATTGCGATTATCGAAAGAGCTCTCACCTGCGTTGTCTAATGGATGAAGTTTTTGGTTCGGAGAATCTTCGAAATCATCTAATTTGGCAGAGGATTTATGCTCACAATGACCCTGGGCAGTTTGGTCACAATATCGATCATATTCTTTACTATGTGAAGAGTGATGATGCTGTTTTCAACACCCCTTACGTGCCTTACTCAGAAGAATACATTGAGAAGTTTTACAAGTACGTTGAGCCAGAAACTGGGCGGCGTTACCGTCTGGTGACAATGACAAGTCCGCATCCGCGTCCCAACCTGATGTATGAATGGAAAGGATACCCGCACCCAGAAAAGGGATGGCGCTATTCCAGAGAAGTTATGGCTGCCCTTGATGCAGAGGGACGACTTCATTACCCTGAAGATCCACAAGGCCGAGTTTCTCGCAAGTACTACTTGGATGAAATGCCAGGAGCGCCCGCTCAGGAACTGTGGACAGATATAAACTCATTGGCAGCCCAGAGTCTGGAGCGAAAGGATTATCCAACCCAAAAACCTGAAACACTGGTAAAACGCATTGTTCACGCATCTTCCAATCCCGGTGACCTTGTCCTCGACTGCTTCGTTGGCTCCGGCACCACGGCTGCCGTGGCTCAAAAACTGGGCCGCCGCTGGATCGCCGCCGACGTCAACAAGGGCGCGATGCAGACCACCTCCAAGCGGCTGCAAACGGTCATCCAGGAGCAGATCGAGGCCGGCGCGCATCCCCGGCAACTCGCCTTCGAGTCTCAGACCTCCGAGGTTTCTGAAACCTCGGAGGTCTCTCCGCCGCCCGCCGCTTTGTCCTTCTCCGTCTACCGCGTCAACGACTACGACCTCCAAGTCCAGCACAACGAGGCGGTCAACCTGGCCGTGGAGTTGGTGGGCGTCGAGCGCACCAAGACCGATCCCTTCTTTGACGGCACGCGGGGGGCAAAGCTGGTCAAGATCGTGCCCTTCAACCATCCCCTCACGCCCCTCGACCTGCAACTGCTGCAAGACGAACTCAAGGCCCGGCCCGGCGAGGAGCGAGACGTGGTGGTGGTCTGCCTGGGGGCAGAGCTGGCCGTGGACGCCTGGCTGGAGGATTACAACCGGCGCCGCCCGGTCAACCACATCGAGGTCATCGAACTGCGCACCGACCAAAAGTACGGCAAGTTCTTCCTCCATCAGCCGGCCCAGGCCCAGGTGCATATCTCGCGCCAGGCTGTCGAGACCTCCGAGGTTTTCAAAACCTCGGAGGTCTTGGTGGTCGAGATCGAGGATTTCATCTCGCCCACCATCGTCGAGCGGCTGGAGATGGACACGCCGCTGTTCAAGGCTCACATCCCCGACTGGCGGGCGATGGTGGACGTGGTCATGATCGACACGGCCTACAACGGCGAGGTGTTCAACATTGCCCTCAGCGATGTGCCGGAGCGCAAAGACGACCTGGTGGTGGGTCGCTACGAGCTGCCCGCGCCGGAGGGAGAGACCACCGTGGCCGTCAAGATCGTCGATATGCTGGGTGAGGAAGTACTGACGGTGGCAGAGGTTTAACTCAGTGTATCCGCTGTCTCACAGTCCATCAGGTGTGGGTGTTTTAGGAGCAGCAGGCCCTTCGACAGGCCAGCCGGGTTGCCGTAGCGGTGATGATGGAGGAATGTCATGACGGCCCGTGGGGAAGTGCTGGTGGCCATCCTCAACAACCCGCTCGACCTGGCCGTGGCGCGTGACGAGCACTGGTACCGCATCCCGGTGAGCAGCGTCGACAAGTGGCTGCGCGGCCGCTGGCCGCCGGAGTGGCTGGCCTTCTACCAGACGAAGGTCTTTGGGAGCGAGGCCCACGCGGTCAACTATTACGCCCGCGTGCTCGAGGTGCGGCGGAGGTACCGCTGGCAGCTCTTTCCCGACCAGCCACGGGACGAAAAGTCGCGGCGGCTGTACTACCAGCTCGTGCTGGAACCGCTTCAGCGGTTGTCCAACCCGATCGTCAGCCGGCGCTGGCGGCGCATCGTGTTTATCCCGACGACGTGGGCCAAGTTCAGCCGGGCCGTCGAGATCAACGACTTGTACGACGAGAGCCCGCTGGAAGACGAGCTGTGGGCAGCGTTGAAACGGTACGACATCCCCGCCGAGCGCCAGGAGTTCGTCCAGGTCAAGGATCGCGCCTACGCGCTCGACTTTGCCATCTATTGTGCCTCGGGCAAGATCGACGTGGAGACAGACGGCGACACGTGGCACGCCGATCGGGAACGCATCCCGCTGGACAACCTGCGGGACAACGATCTGGAAACGACGGGCTGGAGGGTGTTGCGCTTTAACACGCTGCAGATCCGCGAGCAGATGGAGGACTATTGCCTGCGCACGGTGGTGGAGAACGTCAACAGGCTGGGCGGCGTGGAGGAAGGGCGGCTGGTGCCGCGCCGGATCGACCTGGACGCGCCCGGCGGGCTGCAGCAGTTGGGGCTGTTCGATGACCGGGCGGGGGAGTGAGCAAAGATTTGGGACACGGATTGACGCGGATGGACGCAGATTTCTTTTTATCTGCGTGAATCTGCGGGGATCTGCGTTCCTGCCGAGGGTGTATGAGAATTTCGTAAAGACCCTAAGGGTTTATGAAAACACCTTTGAAAACCATGATGATGGGCATCCCAAGAACCCTTTTGTGACCGGTTCTCCTGAAAACCCCTAGGGTCTGAAGGGTCTGAATCGCAGTGATGAATAATCGGACACCCTCTGAGACACTGAGCGGGCTGAATTCATTGATTCGCTGGGATGAGGGGATTTTTCAAGGGGTCTTTTCAATACCCGACAAGAAGAACCTGTCGTGCCGACCTTCGACAAGGTTGACATAAATCTTGTCAATCCTGTTCATTCTGTCGGTGATCTTGGCTTTACCCAAACCTCTCTTGCCGGGTCATGAAATGGGTCTTTTTTCCTAATCCGCTCATGCTGACCCAACGGCGGCATTTTGTGACACTCGCGTGTGAACGGTTTCGTCAGGATTTCTCTACGCTCTCGGCGCCCTCGGCGGTGAATGTGTGACCCCTCACAAATGGGTCAAGGTTTACGCCGAGGGTTTTTAACGTTTAGATCGATAAGGCCTGGCCCAATCGGCCAGCACACGGTCGGTACGTGTGCTGACCCAAAAGGGCCAGGCCAGGGAGGGCGTTTGGCAGAGATGGAAGCGGCGGGTCAGTCGCGGGCTGGGGCGCAAAGCCCGCCGTTGTTGTACGCGTCCAGCTTCTTGTACAGCGGCTCGGCATCCCGCCAGGGGGAGTTCTTGCCGCCGGCCTTTACCCCGCTGCCAAGGGGATGGTCGCTCAGCCACTCGTCGGCAGCGGCGATGGCGCCTTCGACGCAGCTGGTGTCGTTGCCGATGAGTCCGTTCAGCTTTGCGGCGACGAGGGCCCGGAATAGGGTATAGGTCTTGTCGCCCTTCTCAGGGCTTCCCATGAGGTCGATGGCGTCAGCTTGCGTGTAGGTTGTGCCACCGATGACGATGTCATCGACCGGCCATGCCTGGGGATGGTTCTTCCAGTAGCCGGGCGTTCCGGTGCCAGGCGAAGGCGTTGGGGGAGGGGCACACGTGTAGACATTGCCGAACTCGACGGCAGCGGTCGGATTGTCCCAGCTCAGTGTGACTCTGGTATAGTAACCACCTTCCCACAGCTCCATGCCTGGGGGCGTGGTGGGTTCCCAGCACTCGCGCTTCTCTTCCCACACCTTGTAGCTGGTGGCGACAATTCCCTCGCCGCTAAAGACCACCGTGCCATCGGCGCCCGTGAGCCCTTCAGCCACGACGTACAGGCCGGTGTGATCGGCCCTGTAGAGGCGGATCAGCCATCCCTCGATGTCTTCTTCGCCCGCATCCTGCACACCGTTCCGGTTGGCGTCGTGGAACTTGTGCACGGTGATGCTGGGTTCACTCGGCGGCAGCGGTTCTCCAGAGCCGCTGGCCAGACTGACCTGCCAGACACTGAGGATGGTGGTGAGCGTGACCGCCAAAATCAACAGCTTTTTTCCCTTTATCACGTTTCGTCTCCTTTGATGAGATTGGATTGCATCGGACTTTTTCTCCAAGGCGAGCATTTTGCCGTGGAAGCGCCGATGATATGCCGCATTTTACCAGTTCCTGGTTAGAAAAGGGTTGGAGAGGGGTAAAAGATTGGTTAGAAATCTGGGTGGCACCGGTGAGTTAAGGTTTTACCGCTGGGGGAGAGTTGGATTTGGGACGCGGATTAACGCGGATGGGCACGGATTTCTTTTTTATCTGAGAGAATCTGCGGGGATCTGCGTTCCTGCCGAGGGTGCACGAAATCGACGCATTTTTTGCCGGGATTGGGGGATGAGGGGATTTTTTCAATACGCGACACGAAGGATCTGTCATGCCGATTTTTCGACAGGATTGACAGGGTTATCAGGATTCTTGACATAAATCTTGTCAATCCTGTTCATTCTGTCGGTATCCCCTCATGCCGGCCCACCGCCGGCGTTTTCCGATCGACGATCGTCGTCGGCGGACAGGGTCAGGGATCGCACGTGAGAGACGACCTCGGCGCGCAGTTCCGGTGGCAGGCGGCGAAACCAGGCGAGCAGTTCCGACTCGGCCGGGGGGACCCCTCCGGCTTCAGCGTTCGGCGGCGGGGTCGGCCCCCGGTCGAGGGGGCCAAAGACGCCGTCGCGGTGCGCCCAGCGGACCCCGCAGCGCCGGCAGGTAAAGACCCAACGCGGGCCCCGCTCGGTGCGTTCGGTTCCGCGGTGGAGTGCCCCGCCGCAGTTGCAGTGGACGATGGACATGAGTGCGGCAGACATGGTGTATTCCTTTAGATATTGGATACTAGGTATTAGAGATTGGGTATTGGGTATGGTGAGTTTGGCAGGCAGCGCGCCGCCGGGGCGCCGGTGACTCTGGCTTTCGTGCGGTGAACGCAAAACGGCCACCCCGCTGCGAATTGCGGCGAGAGTGGCCGTCGTGACGCTTTTGTGATACAATGGACGCCAGCCCTGCTGACTGTGTACGCAGTCGGTGGGGTCAGCCGCCGGTTGGGTGTGTCAGCACCCTCCGGCGGCGCTTTTTATGCTGCCTGGTTGGTTATATTATAGTGACTTATATCATTTTTGTCAAGTCTTGATATCGTCGCGGTATCTGCCTCGTCGCTGCCGGCTGCGGATGTATTCCTCCACGTCCCCCGGGGTGGTGAGCCAGTTGCGGGCGATCTTGACCGCTTTGAGCCGTCCCCGTTTGGCCAGGTTGGAGAGGTATCTCGGGTTGAACCCGTAGCGGCGGGCGGCCTCGGCGAGGGAGATGAGTTCGTCTTTGTCGGTGGGGCGGTCGGCGCTCATGGGGGTATTATACCACAGGGGAGTGAGATCCGTCGAATGGGGGGTGCGGAACCTGGACCGCGAAGGGCGCGAAAAGGGCGCGAAAAGGGCGAAAGGGTTTTGTGGCGTTCGCGTTCTTTGGTGGTTTTTGGCGATCCAAACGCCCCTCGCCGGTGGGTCTTGGGTCGGTGGTGGGTTGGCTGCAGAGGGAAAGGTTTCGCCTCGGTCGGAGGGGCGGAACCTGGACCGCGAAGGGCGCGAAAGGGCGCGAAAAGGGCGAAAGGGGTTCGTGGGTTTCGTGTTCTTTCGTGGTTTTTCGCGATCCAAACACCCCTCGTTTGTGGGTCTTGGGTCCGTGGTGGGTGGCTGCAGGGGGCTTCGCCTCGGTCAGAGACGCTCGGCGAATGGTGTAGGGGGGCAGGGACGTTTGGCGAACGACCTGAGCCAGCACATACACTGCCAGTGAAGACACGTTTACCTGTCCTGCTGACGGCGATTGTAGGGGCGCGGAGAGCAAATGATGCGATTTGGTGTGTGAACGCTTTCTGTGACGCCTGCTGCGACGATCCTGTGACGGCCGTCAGCTATACTATGTACAAGAAGCTTGAACGGGCTCGAGCAGGATAAGGGCAAGGACTATTATAGCACAAAAAGAGGCAGAGTGGAATTGAGCGTGATATGCTGATACGCTCGCAGAAAGGAGAAGGGTCAATGAGAAAGCTGGAGATCGTGGTCAACGTACTGGTTCTGGTTGTGACGCTGGCTGCCTGTGGTGCGGTTGGCGTGGAGCCGGCCGCTGCCGCTGGTGCGGTCACCGAGGTCGAATCCGCAATGGTGCTAAGGTCACGGGATGTCGGTTTTCTGCGCCACAACTATGGCATCCAGCCGTGGGCCGCCAGGACCAAGGTGACGTTCGGACGGAGGACAGTGGATGTCGATTT
>Ga0180437_10011035_pt1 | contig 10907 bp, 12 predicted proteins | sample SS_ome_4_FD_132410 | JGI IMG/M metagenome (GOLD analysis project Ga0180437, IMG submission 132410) | Hypersaline lake sediment archaeal communities from the Salton Sea, California, USA - SS_3_D_1 metaG | ecosystem: Environmental > Aquatic > Non-marine Saline and Alkaline > Hypersaline >... | reverse complement strand
GCCAGGCGCCAGGTGGGCGACCAGCGAACCGGTGGATTGGCTGGGCCGGGTCGGACCGAGCCCGGCGTGCACGCAAATGGTGTCCATCAGAACGCCGCGGCCGGGGTTCCAGGACGGATCGGCAACCGCCGCCGCGCCGTGGTCGCGCAGGGTGGCCATCATCGTCTCCACAGTGACGTGGCCCTCGTGCGCCCGGAGCAACTCGGTCGACCGGCGCTGGCGGGGCCGGCAGCCATCGAAGCGGGTGTACAGGAAGTCGGAGTAGCAGCGGGCGAAGTGAAAATCGTCCCGCGACTTGCACCAGCCCTTCTCGACGGCGTGCTCGACCAGCCCCGGCGACGCCATATCCCATTCGCCGCCGATCGTCAGCCCGTTGGAGATGGAGCGCACGCCGCGCACACCCTCAGCAGCCCAGAAGCGCCCCGCCGTCTCCAGCACCCAGGCTTCCCCGGGATCGGCGACGATGAAGGAGTTGTGATAGTAAGTCTTGTGCCGGAAGCCGCAGTTGCCGCTCTGCCCGTAGGTGTCCAGCAATTCGACGATCACTTGCAGCGCCCGGCGCGCCGTGTCGGCCCGCTCCAGCGCCAGGCGGATGCAGTCCATCCCGATCAAGCCGGGTTCCTTGCCATAGGGCTCTTTGGTGAACACGGCCTCGTTGCCGATCGCCACCCCGCACTCGTTGACGCCCATCTCGGCCCCCCAGATCCAGAAAGGCCGGGACAGCAGCACCTCATAGGTCTCCGGCACCTGAGGGACCTCGACGTAGGTGCACCTGACGGTGGATCCGGGTTCGTGCCGGGCGCGGGGGACGTGGGTCAACACCTGGGCCTCGTTCGGCTCGCGGTCGCTGTTCTTGGCCAGGATCACCGCGCCATCGGCCGTGGCCTCACCAGTGGCAACCATCGTGTCACACATCTTCATCCCCCCGCAGTCGGGCGAATTGAGCGCGGAACTCAGCCTCCAGCCGGTCCTTGTCGACCTGGGGCAGGAAGCTGGCGCGCAACCCGTTCAAGCTGATCCGCTCCAGATCATCCGCGTCGAAACCAAAGTGATCCACCAGAACCTCGTACTCGTGGTTCAGGTCGGTGCCGAACATAGGTGGATCGTCGGAGTTGACGGTGACCCACAGCCCTGCATCCCACAACCGGCGCAGCGGGTGGGCACTGTAGTCGGGGTAGACACCCAGGCAGACGTTGCTGGTGGGGCACACCTCCAGCGGTATCTGAAGCTCGCGCAGATGTTTCACCAACGCGGGATCCTCGACGCAGCGCACGCCGTGTCCCAGCCGGTCGGGGTGCAACAGGCGCAGGGTCGACCACATGCTGTCCGGACCAGCGTTCTCGCCGGAATGTGGAACGCGCGCGAGCCCTGCCCGGCGCGCTTGGACGAAGGTCCGCTCGAACAACTCCGCGGGGAAGCTGGCCTCCGTCCCACCCAGGCCCAGGGCGACGAGCCCCGCCTCCCGGGCGGCAAGCGCGACCTCAAGCACCTGATCCTGGGTCTCGGGGTAATCGCGGCAGATATCGAACACCCAGCCCCAATCGACGCCGAACTCGGCTCGGGCCTGCGCGCGCCCCGCGTTCAGGCCCTCCAGGATGACCGGCCACGGCAGCCCCGTCTCCCGCTGGTTCGAGAGGATGGTGAAGGTGACCTCCGCGTAACGGATATGCTGGCGCGCGCAGTCGCTGCCGAACTCGTAGGCGATCAGGCGATAGTCGTCGGGCGTGCGCAGGCAGCCGGTGATGGTCTCGAAGATAGTCACGAAATGGGCAAAGTCGCGGAAGCGGTAGAACTCGCGCAGATCTTCCTCGCGCTCGACCGGCAGCCGCACGGCGTTTCGGCGGGCCAATTGTAGCAGGGTGGCCGGCCGGATCGCGCCCTCCAGATGTACGTGCAGCTCAACCTTGGGCAACCTTCGGGCGAAACCGTGCAAACTCATCACTGCCCTCCCACATCAGATTTCGGAAATCTCAACCGCGAGTTTTGGCCTCAATCTGGGCCAGAATCTCCGCCGCGCTCCAACGACGCTCGCCGTCCAGCACGACAGCCCGCGGCTCGTTCAACAGCCACTCATCGTGCAGCCGTTCGAGCTGGAGGAGATAGTCCAGCGTGATGCCGCTCTCCTCCCCGCGGCCGCGGGCCCGGATGCGCTGCAAACAGACCTGGGCCGGCGTGCGCAGATAGAGGATCACGTCCGGCTCGACGCAGAAATTGGCGACCAGGAAGTCCCACAGACCGCAGTAGAGCTGGTACTCGACATGCGACATCAACCCGGTGCGGTAACAGTTCTCGGCGAAGACGTGGCGGTCACAGAACACGGAGCGCTCCAGGATGACCCGGTCGTGGTCGGTGACCGCGAGCACATCGTGCCAGGTCTTGGCCCGGGTGATGAAGGCGCAGGTCTGGAACGTGAAGGCCCAGCGCTGGGTATCGGTGTAGAAGAGCTCGAGCATGTTGGACGAGAAATCCTCCTGCCAGGCCCGGGTCGGCTCCTCGACGAAGCCGAACTCCTCGGAATCCGCCAGGGTCCTGCCCACCGTGGTCTTTCCGGCGCCGATGTTGCCTTCGATCAGGATCATCATCCGGTCTTTCTGACGCGCACCATTCATGGAACCTCCTTGGAATGAAGCTCTTTCAACGAGTTGACTCCCCTGCCCCACCCTGGGAACGGAAGGTCACGTTCGGCTGGGGGCAGTCGTTCACCTGCAGATGAAACACGTCAGGGCGGGCATAGTGACCCTGGGTATCGAGCACCAGGTGGCCCTCGGCGATGCGTCCGGGATCGATCTGAGCGCTGACGATGCACGCCTGATCAAAGACCGGGCCGGCGACGTACTCTGTATCGGGAGCGATGACGGCGCTCCCCCCGCGCAGGATGAAGCCGGTCTCCACTTCGGGCATCGCATCGAGAATCTGCGCCGCATCGCCGGTTGACCGGCCGAGCGAGTGGAACCCCTGGCGCACATCCTCCAGGGTCAGGACGCATCCGGCGGCCAGGACGAAGCACTGGCCCTCGAAGGCATAATGCCTGCTGGCAAGCTGATGCAGGTCTTTCACCGCCGGCCACTGGGCCACGTGCAGCGTCTCGTGCTGGGCGTGCATGGCGGCCCGGGCCAGGGGCATCCAATGTTCCCAGCAGATCAGCCCGCCCAGATTGCCGTACTCGGTCGGCAGCACATCCAGCGTACTGCCATTCCCCCGCCCCCAGATCATGCGCTCCGTGTAAGTCGGCATCAGCTTGCGGTGCAGTTGAAACTCCCGACCATCTCTGCCGATCGTGATCAACGTGTTGTAGAGCGTGCCCCCCAGGAGCTCGTGAGCGCCGATGACGACGCACGCGCCGGTTCTCCGGGCGACGGCGAGCAACCGCTGCAGATGGTCGCCGGGGACGGTGAGGGAGTTTTCGACGAGCAAGCGGTAGAGCGCCTTCGCCGGCGGGTAGTCCCACAGAGCGGCGCGTGGGGCAAAATCCAGCCACACCGGGTAGCCCGGCAGCCAGGTTTCGGGGAAGACGACGACCTTCGCCCCCTGGTCGGCGGCGGTTTGGATGAGCGCACACGCCCGATCCAGGCTCGCATCCAGGTTCAAGAACACAGGCGCATGCTGGACGATGGCCACCTGGAAGACCCCATCGATGTCGTTCGAAATCATGTCACCCTCTCCCTTATCAGGCCAGACCAGGCCCTCCGCTGGACCTGTGGGCACGCTCCGGCAGCAGCCGGGCGGCGGCCACCCCGGCCAGGACAAACAAGCCGGCCGCGACCAGGAACGGCACCCGCAGCCCCAGCCAGGCCGCCAGCGCGCTGCCCGCCATCGGTGCGACGGCGTTGGCGGCCGACACAACGCTGGAGTCCACTCCGTAGACGATGCCCTCCTGCCCCTCCGGCGCCAGCCGGGCCAGAGACGCACTGATCGAGGCCAGTATGCCCCCCATCGCCAGCCCCGTCCCCGCCTGCCAGAGCAGAAGTGAGGTGGGAGCGTTGACGAAGAACTGAGGTACGTAGCAGACGACGGAGCCCAGCGCACAGGCCACCAGGATCGCACGGTAGCCTATGCGGTCGCCGATCCGCCCCAGCCACAGGGCACCCACAGCACCGGCGGCGGCACTGACCCCGCTGACGAAGCCTGTCAGCGACGCCACGCGCGCCCCGGGTGGAGCGATCGCCTCGACGAAGAGGGGCAACACGGGCCCCACCAGGCGCGCTCCCAGCCGCATCAGCAGGCGCACACCCAGCACCCCCAGCAGCGCAGAGGAACCCAGCACCGGCGCCAGGTAGTTCCCCACGCGGGCAAACACCCCCGTGCCGCTTCCACCGGAGGCGGCGTGCTCATCCGCCGGCCGCGGGACAGGCTGAAAATCCTCCTTGACGAAGAACGCGACCGCCAGTCCGGCCAGGAACAGGAGCGCGCCGGTGGTGTAGAAAGTCGCGCGGTACCCGAACGTATCCGCCACCAGTCCGCCCAACAACGGCCCGGCCGAGGCGCCGACGTAGATCGCCATCTGGAGCAGGCCCAAGGCATAGCCCGCGCGTTCGCGCGGCGTGTTCGTCGCCACGAGCGCGTTCGCCGCGGTGACCGTCCCGGTGAGCGCCCCCTGCAACGCCCGGAGCACGGTCAACTGTCCCACATTCTGCACGAGACCCATCAGCCCGATCACCACAGCGCCGCCGAACATGGCCCGCTCGACCATCACCTTGCGGCCATATCGGTCACTGAGCGCGCCCCAGATGGGCGCGAAAATGCCCATCATCACTCCGTGACTGGAGAAGATGACGCCGGACCAGATCCTGACCGCGCGCTCGCCCTGGACGCCCAATTCCCGGACGTACAACGGCAGGAGCGGCAGCACCACAGTGAAGCCAACGATGGCAATCAGTTCAGCGAACCAGATCGCGGCCAGGTTTCGGCGCCAGGACGTGGACGACTTGAGGGTATCTCTGGTTTCAGACATAGAAAATCGCAACAATATCGCAAGGTGCAATGGCTAGCCGCAGCAGGCGCGACCAGTGCCTCAATAGAGAAACTCCCTAATTATACGCGTCATGCCCCATATCGCCAAGCTGGCGCGATAGGAGCGTGGTCTTGCATAGGTCGCGGGGGCTTCCAGCTTTCCATGCCACACCGGCGATTTGCCAAGCACCTGGGATGCTGGTATAATATCGCGTGTGCCACCCTAGCTCAATCGGCAGAGCAACCGCTTCGTAAGCGGTAGGTTTTGGGTTCAATTCCCAAGGGTGGCTCTCATTGCATCGGCCCCTCTGAAAGGGGCCTTCTTTCTGAAAAGCATCTGAAAGGCAACCGGACGAACAGAGACGGATGATCGAGCAAACCCCACGCGATCCCTGGCGCGCCATGTGGACGTTCGTGACGAACGACTACGTGATGGCTGTCCTGTTGCTGGGTATCGCGGCCGGGCTGGCGATCTCGGCAGGGCTGCCACAGATGCGCGACAGCGACCCAATCGCCTACGCGCGATGGCGGTCGGAGGTGCAGGCCCGCTTCGGGGACGCGACCCCGACGATGGAGACGCTGGGCCTGTTCACGATCGTCCAATCCTTCGTCTTTCGCTTGCTGCTGGCCCTCCTCGCTGGCTGCCTGCTCCTCCAGTTGATTGAACGCGTCGACCGGCTACGGCAGCACCGGGAATTGGCAACTCCGGTGGGAACATGGCAGTCACTGCCAGCCGTGTGCCTACCCGACGTGCTGGACGACCTGCGTCAGCACCGCTACCGGGTGATCACTGCCCCTCCGCTCTTCCAGGCCGACCGCTGGCCATGGGCCGAGATGTTCCCCATATTGGTCCGCGGCGGAGCGTTGCTGGTCCTGGCCGGCCTGCTCGTCACCCACCTGTGGGGCTGGCAAGTCGAGGGCTTGATCGTCCAGGGCGGCGAGCGGGTCACGCTGCCCAACGCCCGAGGATGGGTCGCGCTGGACGAAGATGGTGCCAGCGCGACCCATAGCCCCGGCATCGTGACCTTCTTCGAGGAACGCGGACCGGGCGTCCAGGCCACGGCAGGTTCTGATACAGCGCACACCCTGACGCTCCAACAGACCGCCGACGCCGAACCGGTGACCCAACTGACAGTGGCGCTCACCGAGGACCAGTACTTCGCCATCCCGGAGGCCCAACTGATCGTCCGGCTGATACCCCAGCCCGGCCGCGCCATCGAAGCCCAAAGCCCGGTGGCAGTTCAGATCTATCGCAGCCCGACGGGGAGATTGACGACCGAGACGGTGATTGAGGGGGGCGCAGATCTGATCGTGGGCAACGTGACGCTGACACTCACCAGCGTGCCATACGCGCGACTGACGGCCACCTCCAACCCCGGGCTTTGGCCCACCGGCGCCGGTGTCTTGTTTCTGCTGGCCGGCGCGCTCGGCAGTGCAGCGTTTCCAGTGCACCGGTTCTGGCTGCGGCAGCGGAGCGAACACCCCGAAGGCAGCGGGGACATTCCGGCGACGTGGACAGAGGATAGGGAGGCGTGACGTGGCGTCGACCGTGATTCTGACAGGACTTGCCTGCGGCGCGTTGCTGACCGGAGCCGTGCTGGCGCTGCGGCATGGCCTGCGGCCGGTACCCGGTTTTTGGCGTGCCATGCGCGTCATCCGCTGGGGTGCAGCCACGCTGATTGCCGTGGGGGCCGTACTGGCGTGGCCGGGAGACCAGTTCATCTCCCGGCGCGCACTGCACGTGCTTCTGATGGCAGCGATAGCTACACCGCCCGGATTCCATCGCCGCGGCCTTTCCGGCTGGAGCCATGCGCTGCTCATCCTGCCCGCGCTGGCACTGACCGGAATCGGCGTGTCCTGGATCTCAGCGCCGGTAGAGGCCGGCGCGCACAGCGTCTCCGTCACGCTCGCGGAGTTGGCGCTGGCCATCTGTGGAGGATTGGGCGCGCGGGCGCTGGGCATTGCGCTCAGCGAGGCAATCATACGGTCCCCACGCGACGAATGGACAGCCCAAGCTACGTACGCGTTGCTGACGCTGATCGTGGGTGGCACGGCGTTGACGAACCTGTGGCAGCGTGGCACGATGTGGATTGGAACTGCGACCGAGAGCGGGCTGGCGGGCGCCTGGTTGGCGTGGACCGCTGCCAGGGTCGGACCGCGTCAGGCCAGCCGGCTGCAAGCTGTATTGGTCACGATCGCCGCGCTGTCGCTGGTCATACTGGCGGCAGCGTATCCGATAACTGGTTTGAACTGAGCCCACGCCCCGCGCCATCCGGTGCATCACGTCGTCGCGGCCACCCAGGCGGGTCGGCTTCCGCACAAACCGGAAGCGGCGCGGAAAACGGGCCGGGGGTGAGATATGAGTCCAATTGTAATCGCGGTAGCCGGTGGAACTGCGTCCGGTAAGACGACGGTGGCCAGAGAGATTTTCGAGCGCGTGGGGGCCGAGCACATCGCCTGCATCCCACACGACGCCTACTACCGGGACCTCAGCCACCTTCCGCCAGGCCAGCGCGCCCGGGTGAACTTCGATCACCCCAACTCGCTGGAGACGGAACTACTGATCCAACATCTGAAGGAACTGCGCGCCGGCCAGGCTGTCGAGATCCCGGTCTACGACTTCACCAACCACACCCGGACGAAGCAGACCCGCCGCGTGGAACCCGCTCCGGTGATCCTGGTCGAAGGAATCCTCGTCTTCGTCGAGCCTGACCTGCGCGATCTGTTCGACGTCAAGCTCTACGTCGACAGCGACGCAGACGTGCGCTTCATCCGCCGCCTGCGACGCGACATCGAGAAGCGCGGCCGCACCGTGGAGTCGGTCTGCGAGCAATATTTGAGGACGGTACGCCCGATGCACCTCGAGTTCGTTGAGCCCAGCAAGCGCTACGCCGACGTCATCATACCAGAGGGAGGCTTCAACGAGGTGGCCATCGAGATGGTCGCCGCGCGGGTTCGGGGGATGCTGGAGGAACAGAAGCGATGACATCCTACCTGGTCACCGGCGGGGCGGGCTTTATCGGCTCCCACCTGGTCGAAGCGCTGGTCGGGCCCGGCGCGCACGTGCGCGTGCTGGACGACTTCTCAACAGGCCGGCGCGAGAACCTGGCCGCCGTCAGTGAGCGGATCGAACTGCTGGAGGGGGACGTGGCCGACCCCAGGACAGCGGAACAGGCGATGACCGGGCGCGACGTGGTGTTCCACCTGGCGGCTATCGCGTCGGTCCAGGCGTCGCTGGAGGACCCACGACGCACGCACCGGGTCAACGTGGACGGGACGCTCAACGTGCTGAACGCCGCGCGTCGGGCGGGAGTGCACCGGGTCGTGTTTGCCTCCTCGACGGCGCTCTACGGCGATCACACGGCGCTTCCGCTGCGGGAGGGATTGCCGTCACGCCCGCTCTCTCCCTACGCGGCGAGCAAAGCAGCGGGGGAGATGTACTGCACAGCTTTCCACGCCAGCTACGGCCTGCCCACCGCTGCGCTGCGCTTCTTCAACGTCTACGGTCCGCGCCAGGACCCCAGCAGCCCCTACTCGGGGGTCGTCAGCATCTTCGCCGCACGGATGACCCGCGGTGAACGGCCCGTCATCTACGGGGACGGGAAGCAGACGCGCGACTTCGTCTACGTGGCCGATGTCGTCCAGGTGATGCTGGAGGCAAGCCAGCAGGAGGAAGCCGTCGGGGCCGTCTTCAACGTGGCCAGCGGCAGGCAGACCAGCATACGGCAACTGGCGGCGGCTTTGAACCGGGTGCTGGGAACGGATCTGGCGCCCGAGTTCGCCCCGGCGCGGGCGGGCGAGGTACGCTACTCCGAGGGCGACGCAAGCCGGGCCCGGGCGGCACTGGGATGGGAAGCTATGGTGCCACTACAAGAGGGGCTCGCCCGGCTGATCCACACGGAATACTCAAGGGAACAGCGATGAAGACACGCCGGGCGCTGCTCCTGTGCGCACTGGTGGTGCTGGCGTGCGCCTGCGCGATCCCACTCCCGGGCATGACCCGGCCGCTCGCGGAGGGAACCGCCGCGCCTGCTCTCACGCTCCCCAACGTCACCGGCGAGACCGTCTCGCTGGCCAGCTTCCAAGGACAACCGGTCCTGCTCAACTTCTGGACCACGACCTGACGGCCCTGCCTGGAGGAGTTGCCGGTCCTGGCAACGCTGGAACGAGAGTACGGCGCCGATGGCCTGGCCGTCGTGACAGTCTGCCTGGGATCGCCGGCCGAAGACGTACGCCGGGCACTGCGGCGGGCAAACGCCGACCTGCAGGCGCTGATCGACGAGGACGCGGGGACCGCGAAGCCCTACCAGGTTGGTGGCACGCCCACGACCTACCTGATCGACGGCGCGGGCGCGATTGTGGCGAGCCACGTCGGCTACGGGGACAGCACCGAGGCCCGGCTCCGCGCCGAGATCGAGCGACTGTTGGAGGAATGACGATGTCCCACAGACCAGAGGTCAAGCCCTCAACCACGCACTCAACCATAGCCTTCATCCGAGAGGCCCGCCGGACGCCGGGGTTCCGCCTTTTCGACGGGTTGCACGGGTACGTCTACGCCCGCTGGCCCTACCTGTACATCGGCATCGGGACGGGGGAGCATCGGCTGGCCCGTATCCTCGCGCCCGTCGTCCGCTGGTTTGGGCGCGTGCTTCCACACCGGCAGGCAAGGGAAAGCGCCGGGCGCATCACGTTCGCCGACACCTACCACGGCAAGGTCGTGCCCCTGGAGGCGGCCACACAACTGGTCACCGTCGACGAAGAGATTCGATTGACGGACCTGGAGAAGATCATCCCCTATAAGCTGGCCCGCGACATCGTGCTCAAGAACCCCGACCACATCGTGGTGCTGGACTGCCCGTGCCGGGTCTCGCGTCCCAACCCCTGCCTGCCCCTCGACGTGTGCCTGATCGTCGGTGAACCGTTCGCCAGTTTCGTGGCGGAGCATCATCCGGACCGTTCCCGCTGGATCACACCCGAGGAGGCCGTGGAAATCCTGCACGCCGAGGACGAGCGGGGGCACGTGCACCACGCCTTTTTCAAGGACGCGATGCTGGGGCGGTTCTACGCAATCTGTAACTGCTGCGCCTGCTGCTGCGGGGCGATCCAGGCCCATCACCACGGCACACCTATGTTGGCCTCCTCGGGCTACGTGGCCAGCGTGGACACCGGCCGCTGCGTGGGTTGTGACACCTGCACCGGCTTCTGCCAGTTCGGCGCACTCTCGGTGGAGGGCGGAATCGCCGTCGTCGACACCGGCGCATGTATGGGATGCGGCGTGTGCGTCTCTCAGTGCAGCCAGGGAGCGCTCTCGCTGGCGCGCGATCCCACCCAAAGCGAACCTCTGGAGATCCACGCACTGCAACGTCAACTGCCATCGACAGCGAACACGTAAGCCCCCCTGCATTTTCAGCATTCTTTAAGATATCGCTTACGGTGCTTATACATCAGTTGCCTATACTGGGTACAAGTATCTGTAGGGTCTGGACGCGACCCAGGGAGGTGATAAAGAATGTCCTGCGTACCGCACGAGGAAGGCCAGGGCCTGGTCGAATATGCATTGCTTCTCGCGCTTATTACCATCGTCGTGATCGTCGTTTTGGCACTCCTGGGCCCGGCAGTGGGGAACATCTTCTCCAACCTCGTCGCCAACGTCTAGCGGGGGGACAAGAAAGCGGTTGAGGAAAATCTCGAAGCAGAATGGGCGGCTATGGCCGCCTGCCTGGAATCCGAGCCCAGGCGAACCGCTGCAGCGGCACTGATGTCGCCGAAGCGAGAGAACGCCCTGGCCTTCTTGGCCGGGGCGATTTCTTTGGGGATCGCCTGACCGGATAGGCAAGGGCTTTCGCAGCGAATAGCGCAACCCAGAAAAACTGAATCCGCAACCCAGCAAAATGTAGCGGCGCACCCTGTTTTCGAGGGTGCGCCGCTTTGACTTTTGGGCGAGATTCCCCACAATC
>Ga0180437_10011034_pt1 | contig 10907 bp, 16 predicted proteins | sample SS_ome_4_FD_132410 | JGI IMG/M metagenome (GOLD analysis project Ga0180437, IMG submission 132410) | Hypersaline lake sediment archaeal communities from the Salton Sea, California, USA - SS_3_D_1 metaG | ecosystem: Environmental > Aquatic > Non-marine Saline and Alkaline > Hypersaline >... | reverse complement strand
CGAGCCTGATAATAATAAAGGCTTTTTCTCAATTCGGAGTATTTTTTATTATTGCGGGTCTTCAATGTAGATACCTAATTTCGCCGCTTCTCTGACAACGTGATCCACAAAATCTTTTTTCTGCTTAACGGTGGTTTCTGAATCATCCCTAAACATCGGTGGCACATCCCGGTAAAGCCCCCATTTATCCCGCTTAATTCCGAAATAACGTGCCTTTAAAAATTTATGCAGTTGATCGTATTCGGTTTTCTCATATCCCGCAAATTCAGCTATGGCAGGCAACACAACGGCCCAATAATAACGTCTTAGCGGGTCGCTGCGGTGCTTCTGGCGGCGGGTTATCTCGACATCAAGGTAGGTGCCGGGTCTCCATTTGGACAGGTACAGGTTCACCCGCTCCCAGTTGACCTCCAATTTGCGATCCGGTGATGTTCGTGCTTTGAATTTCATCTCATCCTGCAATCATCGGTGTGTCGATATTCGCCACAAAAAATACACGGCCTCGCTTCGATATAAAGCGGCATGACCCACCGCCGGTCGGTTTCGCGCTCGTAGATCGTCTGTAAGGCCTCATATCGCTCGTAGGCTTCTTCAAGCTCTGCTTTGAGTACGGATAAATCAACCTCTGATTTTTTTGACGACATCTTTAAGCTCCTTGATAAATAAATCGGCACCGGCATCCAGTTCGGCAATTAGCTTTTCGTCACGCTCAACTCTTTTTATCCAGACTGGACGGGCTTTGACTGTCGGACTGTAAGACACAAAGTCACACCACTGCCGTAAGCAGATGTGCAAGCCCCATTGGATTTGTTTTCGGTACTCAGCCGGTACTTTATCCGATATGATGGTTTCGATGTGGACTGATGGTATGGTGCATTTGATTTCGATGATACCGTAATCATTTACCAAACCGTCAGGGCTGCTATGTTTGTGATCAGAATCCTTTATCAACCCAACTTGCTCAACCTGATTGCCGGTTAGAAACTCATACTCAAGCCGTGCCTGATGCTCTAATTCAAGGCCACGTTCCATGTGGTGGTTGGTGTAACTCTCGTATTTTTCACCGGACAGTATTTCACCCGCCAGCCGATAGAGCAGGTTTTTCCGCATCTTGCCTTGACCTTTAGCGACAACTGAGGAGATGCTGGACCCACCGATTGAGCCGAGCCGAGCTTCAAACCATTCAGGACTACCCTGGGCGCAATCTATGATTTTCATGGGAGTCTCCCAAGTCTACCGACAAGCTCTTTGCCTTGTTCTTCTGTCAAATCTTTAAGGCTTTTGGTTGCGTAAAGCCTATCAAGCCTGGACTCAAAATCGGCATCGTCCTTGATCTTTTTGGCAACCATCAGATCCTTTACCATGACGTTGATGTCACCTATTAACTGTTCGCTGATCGGCTTTGGTGGCCCCGCATCATGGCCGTCACTGTCCATGTCATGCGTGGCAAGGCCGGTGAGAGCCAGCAAAGTATACCGCTCAAGGTAGCTGATAGTTGACCCGATCGCCTGTATGCTGTTTTTGCTGCCACTGGTATCCGGTTCGGCGGTGAGTGACGTTGACTCGCTGTGGCCCTGCTCATGGGTGATCGTGCAAGTAACGGTGATTAGGTTATCAGCCTGTTGAGTCTGCCAGCTTGCCGACAAGCCGTGCTTGCTCAATGCCGAGTTTATTTTAACCGTTACGTTAGCCAATGAAGCGTGGCTATATGCCGCTTTCCCATGCCCGAAGGATACCGTTTTATCCTTTTCAATTTTCGGTGGATCAGCCTTAAACGCCGCCATCGCCGCAACATAGGCTTTACGGTTGATATTGCGCTCGTTGCGCTCTGAAAGGTCCATCATCTTCTCAATCAGGCCGGGATCGAGTTTATTCTGTATCGCCATCATCACCACATCAGTCGGTGGCGTGGCCGGCACCCCCGGCGATCTCTTTTCAAACTTTTCGATGTCGTTCATTTCTCCCCCTTAATTTCAAATATCGCCCACCGCTTGCCGCAGGCACAGCGACATTCTTTTATCGGGTAATCGTTGCCGGTTGTCCTGCCACAGTCCGGGCAAGTGAATATCCAAGAATCATTAAGCTGTTTGATATCTATTTTCATAATCGCTCAAAATCTCCTCTGTGCATTCCGGACAAATCCCGTGGCTGAAATTGCCGTTGATCGTCTTGCCATCTCTCATCAGCCTACCGCACCAGGCGCACTCGCAGCGGAGCCGGTCGTTGTCAAATTCGTATGGCAAACCCTGATAGGTTAATTCGGTGCAGATCATTTCGGTATCCCTCCCAGGAGCCAGAGCAACAGGACGACGACAAAACACACAAAAACCAGACTATCTCTGATGTATCGCCAGTGCTGTTTCATGCGGCCTCCTAACGGCGCCCGGGCAGGTTGACAGCTTCTCATTCCGGTTTTTTATGACTGTTAGCACGGACGCCTGTTGCGGGTTAGTGGTTTAACAGCATTAGAATAATTTAAGCTGTTTTCGTTCTTGCTCGATTCGCTTTTTGGCAATCTCACAGTATTTTTCTTCTATTTCTATTCCTATCCAGCGGCGGTTTAGGCGTTCACAGGCTATTGCTGTGGTGCCTGAGCCTATGAATGGGTCTAAAACTGATTCACAAATATTTGCATGTATTAGCTGAGTCATTATTCCAACAGGCTTTTCTGTCGGATGATAATTGTTGCCGGTTCTTATTCCCTTCAAGACATCAGGTATTCGTTTTTTGAATTTATGTTTTCCGTTGCAATAAAAACATACCGCTTCCCATTGCCTACCATGTTCATGTTCAAGATCGCCCATGCTCCAGTTATTTTTCCACCAAACAAGCAGACTTTTGGGCTTTGGAAGATCATATATGTTGTCCCACCTGCAAAAAATATATGCCGCAGCCAATGCTTTTTTTATCGCCATATTAATGCGATCAATTGGTAGCAAATCATCACCAACGATATAAGAATGTTTTACTTCTCGGTGATTTGATCTAAAGTTCATACCATAAGGCGGGTCAGTCAGCACCAAATCAACCGGCTCAAGGTGCGGCATAATCTCAAGGCAGTCTCCGTGATATAAAACCCCTGAGTCCGTCCGGTAATATTCGTAGTCCTTGAGATTCATTAAAATACCTGCCTTGCGGGTTAAAGTTATTGCGGCACGGCCCAGGGAGTTGCACCCTGATCGTCGGTCTACTTTCGCCGCGTGGCGGGCTACTTGTCTTGCCTGACCGTGCCGGTTGAAGTTTGTTGCAAAGTTGCCAAGTTCCTGGGCCATCGCTTATATTCGCTATTCGCTCAATCTCCCGTTATGCCCTGCGGCTGATCCGACACGATGTGCTGACAGTCTCAGGCAGATGCACGCGGAGTCGGGCGGTTTTTGATCATGGTTTGATCTTATACCCTGATAATTTTTATGTCAAGTGTTTTTTTTGACTAAATTAATATTTTTTGGTAAAAGTTTTCTATTGACATAAATAAAAGCCTTATGATACGCTATCATCATGCGATTAAATACCGAAAAAATAAGACGCTTGAAAGCTGCACAGGGCTTAACCTGGCAACAGATAGCCGATAAAATGGGTGCAAACTCAAGGCAGTATGTTTACGAATATGTGCGCCACGAAAGAGTGACTGGAGCAGAAAAGTTCGCTAAGGTTTTCGGCGTTGAGCCGATTGACTTGATAACGACAGACCGAGCAGCCTAAATGAGGGGCCGGGATCGTTGTTGTGGATATGTGACCTGCTGGGCTTGGGCCCGAACATGGTGCGCCAGAAAGCATTGACCTGTGACTTGGCAGACATCGCCGCATACCAGCGGCAGCAGGAGGCGAGAGGGTAATGCAGCAACTTGATATATACGGCAAGTCCAAAGAAGAACAAGCTATTGAGTTTATCGTTGATAATAAACCCGATGGTGAACCGTGGTTTGTCGGGATATCGGGAGGCAAAGACAGCACCGTGCTCTATCATCTGTGCAAAATGAGCGGTATCGAGTGCGAATATTATTATTCGGCAACCGGGATAGACCCACCAGAGATAACTAAACATATTAAGCGCTACATGCCTGATGTTATTTTAAAAAAACCGCCCGTTAGTTTTTACCATGACATCCAGATTAAAGGGTTTCCGACAAAGCGCACAAGGTGGTGCTGTGACACACTCAAGAAGTTTGCCTTCGCAGATGTACCGTTAAAAGACAGGCTTATGGGAATTAGAGCCGAAGAATCGAGCAACAGGGCAAAACGGCCGCAAATTGATAGATACAAAAACGGCGATACCGTCTTTAAACCAATATTCTATTGGCTTGAGTGGGAAATATGGGAATTTATCGAACGTCATAATCTGCCCTATTGCTCTCTTTATGACGAGGGTTTCAGTCGTATCGGGTGTGTTGTGTGTCCGTTCATCTGCAACCCAAAGCCAAAATACGCGAAATGGATTTTACAAAGACACAAGGACCGCTGGCCTGGAATTTATAAGGCATTCGAAAGGGCCATGTACAAATTCTATTACACCGGCCAAATTTCATCTATCCGAAAGCTGAGAATGAACAATTTATGGCGCAAAAGCCTTAAGTATGATGACCCCATTACTTACGAGATTTTTTTGCACAACTGGTATATCGGAAAAACAAATTTTTACAAAAAAAACTGATCAGCGGCAGCAGGAGGCGAGAGGGTAGTGCATCGAGGATATACCAAAGCATGGCGCAAACGGTGGGATAAGGGATACCACCAGGACCATCTGCTGTGGGTGCTCATGGACTATTTCATTGATTTTGCCGCATACCGGGACAAGGAGATCTACAAAAAAGGTGTCGGAAAGATAAATTTGAAGCGTGGAGAATGGATTTTCACCTATCGTGAGCTGGCCGACTTCATGGCTGTAAACCCGCGCAGAATAAGGACTTGCATACAACGACTGAGCAAAATGCAATTTTCGACACACAAAGCGACACACCAATATACGATATTAAAAGTAATAAATTACGATACTTACCAACCTAAAGAACTACTTACCGACACGCATACCGACACAGACCAGACACAGCATAGACACAGCATAGACACACCCCCCCCAATTACACCTATTATAGTTACTAAGAAAGATAAGAAGGATAAGAATATAGTTTTTCCCGATTGGTTGGATACTGAACTCTGGAAAGAATACAAAAAGTATCGCCAAAACGGAAAAGGTAAATTCACACCATATGCTCAAAAACTGGCAATATCTAAACTCGAAAAACTGAAAGAAGACGGCAACGATCCCAACGAGGTTATCAGGCAAACCATAGAATGTGGTTGGTCTGGTTTATTCCCATTACGAAAAAACAAAGATTGCAAAGAGGAGACAAGGGAAGAATGGATAGCACGACAAGCAGCAAGGCTTTCTTAGATATATTCGAGTATTTTCAATATGTAAAAAAACCATCGGAAAGCCAGATTGAGCAATGGCATAAAAAAGTGAAGTTCGTTCCGAATGAGGCGGTAGATTGGATTGTTTCGCAGATAACCAATGCCGACAAAATGCCGCGGAATCTGCCAAAAGCATTTATTGCCCAGTGGTATGTCTATCGGAAAGAACATAAAGACAAAACCATACCGGAGCAATACGATTACTGTGATGATTGCCACGGGCATGGCATGCATATGTTTAAAAGGCTAAACCCATCATACAACCCGCCAATGTGGGAATCTCAGATAGCACTATGCTCAAAATGCGACAATTGGAAGAAACAGTTTGGTATTGTTTGCAGGGAGGGCGGTTATATTCACAGAAAAGATTCTTTCGGCAATTGGGTTCCAATGATGGACAAGCCTGTGAAAAAAATGTGGTCAACAACAAGACAGGAAATCATAGACAAGGGGTTCAAATACTTAGATCAACACAACCCAAGAGAGAAAATAATAAACTTATCAAATAATGTCAAATCATTAGCCAGGGGGATTGGATGATGGATATGATCAAAGCCATAGAAAAGGCTTGCGAAAAATTACCGGAAGGTTACCAGTTGATTCTATTTCTTGAAAACGGCGCTGCTTATTTTGAAATGTATGATTCAGAATACTGTAAAATAGACCTTGGTGATCCAACAGACAAATCCTTGGCTGAACAGATAGAAGAAGCTATTGCTAAATCATTAAGTGGAAAAGGGTAAACACACCATGCAAAGGGGGTAATATGGGGTACGAAATAAAGGCAAGATACTACGCCGAGAAAGATAACTTTGGTGAAAGTTACGTCGTTACAAGCGACGGATGGGAAGAAGACACTAATCTCGAAATAGGGGAAACCGTTTATCTGAACGAACACCCGATGAAGAAAGACCCGTTTGAGTGGATGCGTGATTGGCTGACAGCATATCAGGCAGAAAATTCCGGCATTAATGTGAAAAAGATAATGGATTGGATATTTGAGCAACCAATGCAAGGGGGGTAAAATGACAGCAAAACTAAAAGCAAGTGAAACATTAGAGGCTCTTTTGTGTGATCAACGGGGAATGATATCAATACACGGAAGCGATGAGGATAAACGCGACCTTCGGGTTGCAATAGATCAAGTTAAAGCATTAGAGAGATATATCGACCGGCTGTATGGAAACAAATAATTACACCATGCAACCCGGCTTCCAGCAACAGCCCCGCAACCTGCAAATTCTAAAGCTGGCACAGTGGGGCGTCAGATACGATGAGATAGGCGCGATTTATGGTTTATCAGCAGTGAGAATATCACATATCGCATCGGCTCAGGGCTATTCAAGGCCGCAGAGCGATAGGCCAAAGAGGCGTAAGCATGACTGACCCCGAATACCTACCATCATACCAACAGGCGATGCACTATCGACAACTGAGGATAAAACAGGATGGGAAAAAGGCTACCGAACACCCCCAGGTCGAAAATAAGAAGCGCATTAAGACAACTATGGCTCAGGAGCAGGGAGAGAGCAAAAAGGCTGAAAATTGACGGATACACCTGTCAGATCTGCCAAAGAAAGCAGAGCAAAGCCAAAGGTAAGGAGTTTGCCGTACAGGTCCATCACACTCAAGGTGTCGGCAATTGGGAATCTATCATTGATCAGATTTATGAAGAACTGCTCTGCGATCCCGATAAATTGCAAACACTATGCAAAGATTGTCATAATAACGTGTCTGGAGAGCGGCACAACAACCAATAAGGGGGACTAAATGCACATATCACATCAAGTAATCGAGCAGACCATCAATTCAATCCAAGGCTTATTAATTGACAACCAAAAGGACATCGAAGAAGCCTATTGCAATGACGAAAACTCACTTTCAATCACGATATCAGTCAAATACGACATCGCCAAGGGGGGACAGGGAATATCCGTCGAAACCGGCATCAATTTCGTCAAAGAGCGAATCAAACAGCGCACGGTGGCCGTTGTCGACGATAAACAACAGGCACTATTCAATTAATTATGAATTGCCCAGAATGCGGATCTGAAAACACCAGAGTCAAACCTGAGCGATACATCAAAGACACCGAAAGGGTCATCAAAAAAGAAATATGCCTCGATTGCGGTAAACAATACTGCGTCGAAATGCGTATCATGCCAGAAAACATGTCAGATAATCAAATAATCATCAGATTTTAACAACCAATGACAACCCGTTGCCATTGCCACTTGATTTTTTCAAAAAAACCTCCCTACAATATACTCTAAGACGGAGATTAGCGCCAGGGTATACCAACAAATAAACAAACGGCGGGCAACGGTGAGGCAAACGCCAATTGATGACACGGTATCCCTGGCAATCTCCAAAACAAATAAATCCCGGTCTGGCCCGGTCCTCATTCAATCCTGCAAGCCCTGTTAAAAGTCGGCAGGATGGACGAATAAAACGAGCGAATGTTCGCTAATCATTTGGGCAGCGCATCTGATACCAAACAGCGAACGGCGAATAAAGGGACGAATACAAATCAGGGCAGCAAGCACAAAAAAAAGCTTGCAATCGCACACCGGGTCCCAAATACACCTTTGCAGTTGTACGTATTCATACAATAATCGGCAAAACAAAGGAATCAAAATGGCCGATAACAACCCAAACCCCAACGATAAACCCTTTAAACCAGCCAAATACGACCAAGCTGCTATCCTCGTCGCAAAATCATACCCAGAATTAAACAATGAGCAAATCGGTAAAAAACTCGTTGAGTTAGGAGTGTCAAAAAATCCTAAAACAATACACGATAAATGGAATAAATCTGACTATTTACGAAGAGAGCTAACCGAAGTACGCAACAAAAACATATCTGAAATTCAGCGAAAGCATGTACCGAAAGCATTAAAGAAACTAAACTCTATTCTAACCCAAAGTAATGATAAAAAGCTACAATTACAGGCGGTTAACACCACGCTAAAGTATGGGATGGGCGAGGCATTACAGACACCAACAGCAGGAGTGTCGATCCAGGCGATCAACATAGCAAGCGTGAATATCCTTGCTGATATCCGCAATCCAGGCGGTGCAGAATGATGATAACCGCAGGGGCAAGAGTGAATCAAATTCAGTTATTGTTGTAATCGTATGTGCTTGATATGTATGGATATATAAACAACGTCCGATAAGGTTCATTATGTAAACTATAACCTGTGGTTATGCTGACTATGACAAAAATTCATACCCGGCTTGAGGGGGGCCGGGGGGTGGTAAGAGGGGGGTCGGCTTGTAACGTTATATCCCCCCACAGATTTTTCAACCAAATTTGGTTTTAATCGCCTGTAACCGGGATTTCCAATTAATTTAATGGTTTGTGTTGGTACTGTTCTTGTATGAAAGTGAGACTTTTTGTTGTAAGTATTTGAAATTATTGAAGTGCGAAAATCGTAGGAAATTGGAGAAAAGTGGGCAATTCGGGAGATCAGAATTTATTTAATCGCAGTCCGTTTTTGATGCGATTGGGGGTGTTGCCGAGTGGTATCCCGATGGATGCGACTCCGAGGAGGTTGGAGGGTCATCCAGGCAAGGAGTTGTGGCGGTATATTTTGGGCAACGTGATGGGTCGTGCGCCAGAGGGGAGGTGGCAGGATGTCCCGAATATTGGTTTGAGCCAGCGTGTGACGCCGATGGAGAACCCAAGAGTCAGCGGCAGGGTGCAGGAGCGGCTTTATGCGGAGCCTGAGACGAATTGGGAGATTGGTGAGGTGGACCCTGTGTTTCATGGTGGTGGTCGGTTTATGAGGTTTGCCGATGAGTTTATGAAGTCGGGAGAGGGCGCTCATGCGTTTGGGTGGGGGCATTATTTGAGTGAGAGCGGTGGTGTTGGTAAGGATTATTACCTGAAGTATCAGCGGATGCATGGCGCGCCTGATATGTACAAAACTGTCGTCCGTGGAGATGAAAATTGGTTATATTATCAACCGGAGTGGCTGAGAAATGAAGTTGCATATTTATACAGAAACAACGTCCCTATTTCTGAGTGGAGTGATTTTCTAAAGAGGCGCAAAGAGCGAATATCAAACTCAATCCGTGTTAATGAGGAGCGTCTAAAGACATCAACGCAGCCGTGGATTGAAGAATCAAATATTTATAAGGCAAAAGAAGCCCTTAAACCAATGGACAACCTAATAAATGATTTGGAAAATGGGGCCGTAAAGATGGCTGAAGGCTCTGACGCTGCCGGATTCTACAAAGCCAAGCTATTCCCCGGCAAAGAGGAGGGAGTTGATTATCATCTGCTGGATTGGGATAAGCCTGTGCCTGAGGAAATTATAGATAAAATCAAATCGAGGTTGCGAAAAGAGACATTTGGCAATCAACTAATGGCGTCCGGGAAAACAAAAACAGAGGAAACAGTTGAACTGATTGATGAGGGGCTTGATAATATTAAAAGAATACCGGATATAAATAACGGTAAATATTTATATGACTGGCTTTCTGATGCAACAGGCTCCAAAGAAGCCGCCTCCAAGTTTTTAGAACGCGCCGGTATAGACGGCATACGGTATCCGGTGGGGAGTTTAACGCCAGGATTCAAGAATAAATACACATTTAAAGGAATAAAACTACCAGACGAATTGCAGCATGTAGGCCACTGGGCGCTTGACAATACAATGCCTGAAAGCGTTTTTAAGGAGTCAATCTATAGGCAGATTAGATCCTTAGAATTGAGCAGCAAAAAAGAATATCAAAATCTTGCAAAAAAGTTGAAGTCTGCAAAAAGGGAAGATTTTTCATTGCATGAAGGACAGAAAAACTACGTCATTTTCAACCCCAAGAACATCCAGATCGAGGAAGGGCCGGGGTTTGTAAGAAGGGGCAAGGCGAAGAATCCGTATGAGATGAGGTAACTCTGAGCTTTAAAGGGGGTGATGCTGGTGGGGGTACGGTTATTGATCACAACGGTAATGTTGATTTTCTTGTACCCAGTAACATTGGTTCGGAAGGGTGGTAAGGGTGGGTAAGATTTGGCCGGTGGCCTGGGTTGGCTTTAGCCTCCTTGCCGCTCCCCCTTGCCTGGGTCACTGGCCGACTTTAAGGGGGCAAAACGGATAAGGACACGGTTGAAGTAATTGAGCTTTTTTTTAAAATGTTGTGTGTGAATAGGTGTAAGTGTGGTTATGAGTCGGTGGCGTCTGACTGTCCGATACATGGTTTTATGAATTATGATGTTCGTGATATAAAGAAAAAGATTAAGGAACTAAAAGGGCAAGTTCAATAATTAGACGCTAAAGGGTAGCTCCCTTAAGCATAGCAGTAAAAGGGCAATACAGGTGCCTGTATCACTTGTATTGCCTTTTTTATTGCGTAGAAGGATCGAGATGAATTGGAGTACGAAAAACGAATTGAAGTTTTTAGACGGATTGGGCCGTTGGTGTGAGCGTGAAGGGGATCGTAAGCGGTTGTTGTGGAACTATTTCAAGACGGCGTGTGATCGTGTGAAT
>Ga0180437_10011033_pt1 | contig 10907 bp, 3 predicted proteins | sample SS_ome_4_FD_132410 | JGI IMG/M metagenome (GOLD analysis project Ga0180437, IMG submission 132410) | Hypersaline lake sediment archaeal communities from the Salton Sea, California, USA - SS_3_D_1 metaG | ecosystem: Environmental > Aquatic > Non-marine Saline and Alkaline > Hypersaline > Sediment... | reverse complement strand
GTTAATTTAATTAGTGAGTGAATAGAACTATGTTAAACAGATTCGTAAAACAAAGGCTTTTTTGGGGGCTACTTATTCTTTTTATGTCTCAACATCTTTTAGCCACCGAGAATAATTTGTCAAATAATTTATTCTCTAGTGAACAAATAACATTTTCTGAATGGGAAAATATTGTCAACCAGGAAATGGAAACGTCATCGGATATAATTGAGAGCATTTGGACTGAAGATCTGCGACCGGAAAAGGTGATTTTAAAGTGGCAATATAAAGATTTTTCAGCGCTAACAGAATGTGAAATTTTTCGATTCAGTGATCCGAAAAATAGGATGCCTTCAACGATGCACATAAAACAGGAAATAGCGGGCCCCATCTATACTTTTGAAGACACTAGCGCCAATGACACTACTGCTTTTTATCGGTATATTGTTCGTATGAAAGATCCTATGATAGATGAATACTATCATTCAAAATTGGCTTTTACGGTTCCTCGGCCTGAGATTGAAAAGCCTGAGTGTCAATACGTGAACGGAAATGCAAATAAAATTTCCATTAACAAAAATTCAATAGAGATAACAGATCCTGTAGAGTGGCAGGCCAATTCCATTCAATACAAAGTTAAATTTGACGGAGAAGAGACGTCGTTTGATTGGCAGGATTTGCCCGACAATTATTTTATTTTCAATTTGCCTAAAGAGGAATTTGATAAGTTCGATACCCAACAATTTTTGCTTTTCATTAAAAGCAAGGATGATATTGGCAATACCAGCCGTTGGTCATTACCAGTTCAGTTGACATTAGACGTTTCACCACCACCGGATGTTAAAAATCTCACTGTTTGGGCTGAAATAAATGAAGAGGCAACCAAAGGCTGGATGAAAGTTGAATGGCAGAAGCCAGATGACTTAAGTGGAATTAAAAATTATATAGTATATCGCCAAAAGCCTAAGGAAAAATGGAAATCATTGGATAAAAATGTACCTGAGACTCATTACGAAGAGTCCTTCGAATCAATTGAAACAAGTTCCAAGGTTTATTATAAGATAGGTGCTATTGATTCAGCAGGAAATGAATTATATGAAGGTGAAATTGAATTAATTGATTCTGCGCGATGTCTAATTGGACCAGAAATTTCGATTGAACCAGATTTAATTAAAGATAATATTAATTACGTAAAAACCGAATTTGTTAAAATTAATTGTAATGATTATGACTTAGACAATCTTATCGGATACAATATACAATATAATGAAAATTCAGACACGACAATTTATAGCTCATCAGCTACTTTCAACGCACCCCTTGATGCAGATATTCAATACACAATAAAAGTACAGGCACTGTTTAAGGACTATAAAAATAGTGAAGATACTTTAAAATCACTATGGTCAAATAGTGTGACGGTTGTCCGTGAAGCTGATCCGCCTAAACCGGTGAATGAATTGAGAGTTTTTAATAAACCACCAGGGTGGGCGGAAAGCGATAATAAGCCCTGGGAAGGAAATTTTTATTTGGAATGGATAAAGCCTTCATCTGATGCTGTATCTTATGAGGTTTTGCGAGCTCATGTTGATTCAGAAAATTTTGAAACTATATTTGATACTCTAATAACGACTCCTATTGATTCAATATGTTTTGTTGATGAATTTGATAAAGATGGAAATCATGAGATATTTGCATTTGAATCCTATGAATATAAAGTAAAAGCTTGCAATCTATTTCAAAATGGAGTTGAATCACTAAGTTCAGATCCTAACCTTTGTATACGTGCACCTATAATTAAAAGAATTTATCCGGCAGGTAGTGATGCAAATAACTCGACAAAAATATGTGTTAAGTGGGAACCCCCACCAACTAAGATTGAACCAGCTAAGATTGCCTACCAGGTGAGGTATTATCGTGATACTTATCAAGTGCCGGTTGATACGGCTCTTGTTAACGAAGGCGACACCCTAAAATGTTTTATTCTTCAACGGCAACATAAATATTGGTTTGAAGTTAGAGGTGTTCTTGAACCGAATACGATCAATGAAATTTTCACCGCTTGGTCTTTGGTTGATTCCTGTGAACCAGATATTATTATTCCGCCAGTTAAAACAGTTGAGTTACAACCACAACCAGCAAAAGAAGATACTCCTCGTATCTTTGTATGCTGGAATTCCTACTGGAAAGAAAATATTTGGGAAGAAGATAATATTGATACATCGATGGTAGTATCTTTTCGGGTGGAACGATCTTACGATTATAATAATAAGTGGATTCCTGATAAAACATTCGAATTTGAGAGATTTTGTGATGAATGGAAAAAAGCACAATTCATGGATTCATCAGAGTTAAAAGATGGACAGAAATATCGTTATCTGGTATGTCCATATCAAAAGACTGAAATGGGTCTAATGTCACCGTTTGGGAATATCCCTTCAGAAGTTTTATGTGAAAAGGGAAAGGTATATATTCCTACAATTGATACATTAATTTATTTTTTTAATCCGGATAGCAATAAAACTTATTTTGATGGAATTGATGATAAACTAATAATAAAATGGTCTTGGCCAAACGATCCAGAAACGAATGATTTTACAAAAGGGGCGAATCGTATTGAGGTGGAGGTCTCAGATACTTCCGGTTTTGAAGAGGGAGGTTATGATTTTGTATGGCGTAAGTCGGTTTTAAAGGATACTGAAAATTGGGAAAAAAGAGAAATTGTATTTGATGGGATTTCAAAGTCACCATACTATGTGTGTTCAGGAGATTCTCTGTTCATAAGAATTACCGCAATGGATAAATGGGAGAATCCACATGGACATTGGTCAAGTGATTGGGATACCGTAGAGGTATTTAATGATGCCTCACCACCGGATCCGACCAATATAACGGATATTTGTGCTAAAGCAGTCCAAAATAAAAATGCGGATAGTGTCGAAGTAACGCTTAAATGGTCGCCACAAGCTTATGACCATCAGAGTGGATTGAAAGAATATCGTGCTGTTCGAACGACACAAGAAGGAGATACTCTTGAGTCCAAGATTATTGGCAAGCCTGAAGATTCTACAGGTTCATATATTGTTGATCTTGAAAATTTAAAGAAGTCGACTGAATTTTATTATCGAATTGATACAGAGGATTGGATGAGGCATACGAATGAAAGTACTAAACAAAGACCATGGTATGCACTAAATTCACCAAAATCCTTTTCAGTACACTACTACGATTCTCAACATTGTACAATGTATGTTGAACTAAAGCATGTTGATGGCGCAACAGGATATTGTATTGAATGGTGTGATGATAAAAACAATCAAAATCCTCAAAATCAAGAGATAATAGAGCTTAATCCTGATTCATTGTATACTATTATTAAACATACTATTGGGAGAGATTCTGAAATACAGGATTTTATGTACTTTGCATTGGCTTTTCAAGGGAAATCATTTAAGGAAAATAAAAACGAAAGTGGATGGACTAAGCCTGTTTGGCCGATAGAAATAGATGATCCCCCAAAAAATTTTGAAAAACATAATATATCGCATTTATTTAATAAAATACCGAATGAATTTTATATGAATCGTAATTACCCTAATCCTTTTAATACTAATACTCAATTTCAATTTGGATTACCTGAGAGTGGATGCGTTTCTGTTAAAATAATAAACGCAATTGGGAAACAGATTGTCACATTATTAGATTCGGTAAAACCAGCAGGTTATCACACAATTAAATGGGATGGACGCGATGCATCTGGTTTTAATGTTTCTTCTGGAATTTATTTTTGGATTCTAGAATATAAAGAAATAAAAAAAGTACAAAAATGTGTATTAATACGGTGAATCTATCAAAAAGTATTACGTGATAATAATATTGTATTATACGAATTTACTAAATTAAATTTATGAAATCTTTTACATAATTCTAAGAGTTTTTATTATGCGTAAATTAAAGTTTCTAATCTATCATTGGATAGGATTTGTTTTTATATCCTGTAATATCGTTTTTAGCAATGAACTTAAAAATGATACTACCTATTTCGATGAACCAGATTACACTCAAGGAAATTCAAATCAAGTTGAGGTTCAATTCCCTGAATGTACTGATTTAAAAGAGGATAGCTTAGTGGTAGATCATTATATTTTTACTGAAGAGGATATCTTCCTGTTCAAAGAGGGTAAGTGTCCAATGGCACTAAGTACGAGTTTTCCACCCACTGAAGCTAAGCCTTTAGAGCATGGTATTAAATATGGCTTTTTTTTTAGAATAGTTAAAATCGATGATTCAGGTTCTAAAAAAATTATTAGCCAATCCCCGCCTGTCTTTTCGATTCAGGATACATCACCTCCTGAAATGACAGCATGTAATTTTGTAGGAATTGTGGATGGTGGATGGTCAAATAAAGAAAATTTTCAAATAGAGTATGAAGTAAAAGATCCCGCAGGAATCCAATATGTTTATCTTTTCCAGCTAGTGCAAGGTGATGATTGGTCTCAAGAGCAGAAAAAAGAATATGATAAAGATACAAGTGGTCATCCAAAATTTACTGAAGTTGATGATAATTTTGATATTTTTAATATTTCTGAAGACAATCATTACGAATTTTTTATCGGTGCAAGAGATGCTGCCCATGCACCAGAATCCTGTGCAAAAAAATGGATATTGGACGGGAACGAAAAAAAGCCTGGAAAATCAGATTATCCACACTTGAGAATAAATATCGATACAGTTAAACCAGAAGCTGAAATAAAAAACATAAATAAGTTCCAAAATAAACTAAAATTTGATATCCCCTATTTTGTTGATGATCCAATAAATTCACCTCATAAAATCGAAAGCGGTATCGATTCGGTGTCTTTATATTATTTTTATGATAAAATTGATAATGATTCCGTTTTTGTATTTAGACACGGTTTTGATGAATTAAAAGAGAGTAAGGATTCTGTTTTTAAAAATGTTACTGTAGATAATCAGGGAAATTACTGGTTTTATATTAAGGTTGTGGATCATGCTGGTAATATTACCATTAGTGAAAAAAAATTGGTTGTCGTTGACACCACACAACCAAATATTTCTTTGTTTCAATTAAAAGATACATTAACAACCGCAACCGAAGAATATACTTTTGCTGAGAATGGCAGGACAAAATTTGATTCAATTTGGGCAAAGATAGAAGTTGCAGATGCCTTAGCTGGTTTGAAAATGATTAAATTTGAAGGAGATCTTGTTCTTGATTCAATTGTCTTTGAAAAAGATATTAAACAATTAGAAGATTCATTATTGCTTAAGTTGTCAGACGGTGATGGAAAAAAAAATATTAACTGTATTGTTACTGATAATGCTGATAATTCAATGATAAAAAGTGATACGATTTTCTTAGACACAAAAAAGCCTCAAATTACTAATTTCGAGCTTTGTGATTTAGACGGCTCTAGTTGTACCGAAACTGACCAAAGAAAAGTTAAGGTAATATTGTCTGTCAATGATTTTGAAAATACGAATTTAAAAAGGATTTTATATGATTCTAGTCTAATAAAAATCAATCAAAGGGATGTTTCCTGGTTAAAATATTTATCCAATGATACAACGTTTAACTTTGATTATTATTTTGCACCGTGTTCTTTATATCTTCATGCTTTGATTCGAGATTTTGCCGGGAATATTAGTAATCCTGTAACAACCAGTATTTATTATCTACCTCCATTATTGATCGAAAATTTTGAGTTAGAAGATAAAGATAAACCAATATATAACAATCAGGAGATTAGTTTAACCAATGACTTAGTTATAAACACGAAAATTATAAAAATTTCTCGAAACCCAGGAGAAAATGCATATTTTGAATTTTGCAAAGATAGCACAAAAATCGAAACGTTGAAAGAAATTCCTTATAATATTAATCAGAGAATATCTGAGACAATGTGGCGAGTATCATTAAATCTCAGAGATTTAGGATATAATTCAACCAATGATTTGAAATATGTTTGTATGCGATTAGTCGCTCCGACAATAAATGGAAAAAGCGATTGGATATGTAACAAAATTTTTCTAGATACCATTCCGCCAGATTGGAGCAAAGCGAAATTTATTTTAGGTGACATAACGCAAGTTGATAAATACCCAGATGAATTTAAAGCTGAAGTGGGCTGGACTAATGAGAAGCGAATGTATGCTAAAATAGAAAAAACACCATACGATACTTCTGGTTGTGATCGGTTATGGTTTTATGGTGATGTTGTTGAGGTGAAAGACATTGAATGGTCTGATTCAGTTTTGCTTGATTTAAAGGACAGTTATAAACTGAAAAATCAAGTTTTTGTAAATGCAAGCGATATTGTTGGCAATTGGGGAAATGACTCGATTCCAAGTAGTATTGATACGGCTTGTATTTCATGGGATTCGGAAATACCTTTATTAAATTTTAAATTACAGAATAATGAAGAGTTAGCTCTAATAAATGGGATGACAAATATTAAATTATCAATAGATGATAATCAGTGCCTCTCAAAGTTGTTCTTAAAGGAAGATAGCCAAAAGGAGATTAAAAAAGAGTTTGAAGAACCCAAGCCAAAGACGGCAGAAATTGTAAAACAAATGCCGATTTCTTCACCTGGATTTCATGAGATTTCAGGCGTTGCTGTCGATTGCGCCGGTAATCCGAGTGTCGAAGATAAACAGAATGTTGAAGTGATAGGTTTAAAAGAGGATTTATTTTGTAATGCACCCAATCCTTTTAATCCTGGGATAGCGAAAGAAACAAAGATTATCGTTGTTACGCCTGGTAATGAAAATATCGATATAAAAATATATGATGTGTTTGGCAATTTAGTAATTTCTTTTTTTGAGCAAGGAGATACTCGTCAATATTATGAGTTTCCTTGGGATGGCAGAAATGGTAAAGGAGAACCGGTGGCTGAGGGGATTTATATTGGCATTGCACGAATCGGAAATTTTCCTATCCGAGATACTAAAATTGGTATTGTACGAAGATAATAAAAAAAGGCTATTTGAAATGAAAATAAGAGTATTATTATTGTCCATTTGGCTGGTTTTTTTAAGCGTATTCTCTATTTATGCGCAAGAAGATGGTGGAATTCCAGGTGAATTTTTAAGGTGGGGAATTGGTAGCAGGGCTATAGGTATGGGACGGGCTTATACTGCGGTTGTTAATGATGCCACTTCTTGTTACTGGAATCCCGCCGGATTAGCTGATGATGTTTCAATCCATTTATCAGATTCGATCACGAAAAAGAACTTTTGGCAAAGGGTGAGAGCTTCTATTTCTTATTTGAATCTATTGGGTGGAACGAATTTTCAATTCATCTCTTTAGCTTATGGTTTTGGTAAACGCTCTTCCTTTGGCTTATCCTATTTATGTCTTTCATCAGGTCCGGTGCAAGGTTGGCAAATGCAAAATGATTTTCCTGTAGAAACAAATACCTTTGAATCTAGAAAATCAGCTTATTTTTTATCGTGGGCGGGAAGAATATCATATTTGAGTACCTTAGATGTTGGTATAACATTCAAATACATTAATAAATATTTTTCCGGATACGATCATGAAGATTGTATTGGTTTTGATTGTGGTATTCGCTGGCGTCCTTCGTTTTCTCCGTTTAACTTTGGGGCAACTCTTCAAAATTTTAATGTCTTATTTTTCCCAATGAAATTCGGTTCGGACCAAATTCCTATCTCAACGAGGGGTGGAATCAGTTATTCAGCTTTTACTAAAAAGAATTTTAAAATGCTTTTAGCCTTAGACTACGAATTCATTAATAAACGAAAGCCTTCCTTTTCGCATTTTAGATTTGGAAGTGAATTGAAATTTCTTAATCCTGTTTCGTTTTTAATTCGATTTGGTATTAATCAGAACGAAATTAGTGGAGGTATCGGCTTTCAGTTAAATGGAATATCGCAATTTTCCAATATTTATAAAACAGGAGTCGTTGGAATTGATATCGCTACTGGTCGCCACCATGAAAATGAATTGGATAACGAATTAAAATATTCTGGTTATTTGAATGGCAGCATTCGAGATCCGCAGCATTGGTATGAAAGTGCAATCAAAAAGGATAACTGGGGCAGTGATAAGGCAAAATGGTTGCTCCTTAGAATATTGGATGAATATCCTGATTCTAAATTTGCTGCTAAATCTTACGCAAGATTGGCGGATTTTGAATTTGAGAATCGAAAATTTGGTAAAGCTTTGAAATATTTTAAAAAAGCTTTCAAGATCGCCTATGGTACAAAAATCGATATTTTTAATAAGGAGTCTGAAGAAATTTTTCGGAGAATTACTGAGGCCGAAACGATTTATAATCGAACAACGGAATCATACAATGCGACTCAAAAGCGGTTTGAAGAGATTCAAGATAGTTTGTCAACTGAACGAAACTATCTGTCTAAAAAAAGCTTATCGGCTGAGACTTCGAAAATTGAAAAGGGTGAAAATAAAGTTGATACACTCAATCAAATTCAAAAGCTAGAATTGGAATTAGATTCACTGAATATTGAACTGGTTATGTACAATACTAAAAAAGCAACGCTAGAAAAGATCATCAAAGAGTATAAAGAAAAATATGAAGGGGTTTTAAGATATAAAAATGATGAAATAAGCTGCGATTTAAAATATTTATTATGTTTACTCGATAATTTAGTAAATCTAAAAAAACACAAGGACAGTGAATTAAATGAAGTTAAAAGTATACTCGAATCCTTGTTGAAGTTCATAGAAAATCATGATTCACCCAGTCAATTTATTGATAATAAATATAAAGTTTGTTATAATTTAATTAAATTTTATCATAACAAAGCTTTAAATATTCTAAATGAAAACAAACAAAATGAAATCCAATTGAATTTTAAAAATTTAAATGATAATAAAGATTCATTTGTTTACAAAGCTATTTGTGATTATTTATGTGGGCGTAAGTATCTAAAAAATTCAAATGATGCTATTAATGCAAAAATTGCTTTGGAAAAATTTAATATGGCAATGAATAATTGTAAAAAAAGGGCTGAAAATCAGCAATTTTATAATATAATATTTAGTATTCTTAATCCCTGTGATGAGAGCATATTGGATGATATTCAATTTATGATTGCTGAATGTTATAAAAAAACTGCTGATAGTGACAGTGAAATTAAGAGTGCAATTAGAGAATATGCTAAAGTGATTTTATTATATCCCGATTTGGGAAAACGGGATTCAGCTAGGATTCAAATGAATAAAATTATATCCAAGAATCCTTCGCTTTTTGAATCAACTGATACAACTAATTGTAAAATTATTACTGATTTTAAAACAGAAACAATAGTAAGCAACCTAAAAATTCCATACAGGATTAGGAAGCATGATAATAAATTATATGTATCTTGCTGGGATGAAAAACTGATTAAAATTTATACAACTGATGGCAAAAATATAGAAAACATACCCCATAAAAAAGACAGAATGACAATCTTTGCTGGATCCGTAATTCAGAATGATAGTATTTATGTCGCTTGTCCCAGAAATCATGAAATAAAAGTATATGAGACAAAACATAAAAATATGCCCCTATTGATTGGTTCTGATAATGGTAAATTGGATTTGGAATGTCCAGTAGATGTAGCATGTGATGATTCTACTCTTTTTATTCTAAATTTTGAAGGATATTTTGTCAGGGAATATTCAATCTCTCTTTCACAATTTCGTACTTGTTTAATAAATTATTCATTAAAATACCCCATTACAATGAAAATTGATGCAATTACATCCGAGGTATATGTTGCAGATTGGGGAAATCAGCGCGTAATAAAATTGAGAAAAGAACCCGCCAATAATAATTGGTACGCCGATGAGTTTGCCAGATATAGCCAAAATGGAAAGTTTTGGTCACCAATTGACATCGATATAGAATATATTAATGACAAAAAGAAATTTATTTATATTCTTTATGATTATGAGCCCAAAGATGATGATGATCATACCGGGAATAAAATCTTAAAATATTCTCAAGATGGAAATATTGAAAATATCATCCAAAACAAACATTTCCTTAATTCATTTATAGTTGAATCTTCAGAAAACAATTCAATCATATATGCAAGTAAACAAGATTCAGGGAAAAATGGTCAAATAATAAAATTCTATATTCCCTCTAAATAGGGAATATAATTTAGAGTTTAATTAATAGAGGTTGATGAAAATGGTTATATCCAGATTTATTAATGTAAAAAGATGGAAATTATTTATGTTTCTAATCTTTTTTATTCTGATATATAACATATTTGCTCAGAAAAATAGTCATGGAGAAAGATATTTAAAACAAGCTCAATCTGAAGTAGGTAAAGGACATTATTCAACAGCGAATAGTTTATATCATAACGCTATTGATGAATTAAAAAGAGAAAAAAATAATACCCTCCTTTTAAAAGCGTATATCGGTAGAGCGCAACTTTATCTTAATGAAAAATGGGAAGATAAAGATTATCATAAGGCACTTGAAAACTCTCAAAATGCTTTAAAAATTAATAAAGAAGATTTAGATGCACTAAAAATTAATGGTATTTGTTTATTCTTACTAAAAGAATATCAACAAGCAGAAATTGTATTAAAAAAGGTAGTTCCTAAACTAGCTCCAAAGGATTCAACCAACTTGTATTTAGCCAGGATTTATGAATCTGAAAATAAATTTTGTGAAGCAATAAAGCTTCTTTCAAACTTTGCTGAAAAGGAAATAACTGATGAATTATTAAAAATTAAAGAAAAACTATTTGAAAAAGAGATTGAACCAAATATTGTTATATTTAAGGAGCATGTTGAGACAAAAGATTATTTTAAGGCTGGTCGTTTGCTAGAACAAATCATTGAGACAGTAAAGGACTGTGGCTTAATAGTTGAAAAGGAAAAAGGGTTTAATAATATTCGAGAATATATTAAG
>Ga0180437_10011031_pt1 | contig 10908 bp, 7 predicted proteins | sample SS_ome_4_FD_132410 | JGI IMG/M metagenome (GOLD analysis project Ga0180437, IMG submission 132410) | Hypersaline lake sediment archaeal communities from the Salton Sea, California, USA - SS_3_D_1 metaG | ecosystem: Environmental > Aquatic > Non-marine Saline and Alkaline > Hypersaline > Sediment... | reverse complement strand
TGTTCCGCCGAGCAGTTGGCAATCACCCGCCGCCCGTCATGGCGAAAAAGAATCGGCGAACAATGCGAGGTGTTTTCATCACCGACGGGCTGAGTGGTCCATACGGTCCGACCGTTACGTTTGTCCAATGCAGCCATAAGGGCCTTCTTGCCGCCGGGTGTGACGATGACATGTGGGCCGTCAACGAGCAAACATTCGCTCAGCGCCCAGGTGATATTTTTGGCATCGAAACGTTCCAGTATTTTGACGTTCCAAATCTCTCTGCCCGATGCCGCGTCGAGACAGGCAACTCGCCCGTGTGCGTTCATATTGTACAGACGGCCCTCGGAAAAGACGCAGCATGCGCGCGATCCGGGATAAGAGCCTTTCCACGATCTGCCGTTTTTCGTCTGCCATTTGGGATTCCCATTGCGGTCGAATGCAAATATCACCAAGTCGTTATCAACGTCGCCTGTGATGTAGAGACGCGGGCCCACTGCTATCGGTGAGGACCAGCCTTTTCCGAGATCACCTGCCTTCCAGAGCAGTTCAGGTCCGGACTTTGGCCAGCTTTTCAGCAGGTCTTTTTCATCCGAAATGCCGTCACGCCGCGGCCCCCTCCACTGTGGCCAGTCCGGCTCCGGCGAGGCTATAAGCCCATTTTCTGCCTCGGTATCGGCGGAGCAGGCTTTCTGTGTCGCAAATAATATGACCGCCGGAAGCAATAGAAATCCAATCGGCGTAATCATCTGTGGAAGGATTCCATCTCGACGACGATTACTAAGTGTGCTAATATATTTTCGCATTGCACAATTCCCCTCTTGGATAAAGTGCAGTTAGATACTGTTAAGCTTCAAAATTATATCCAACCCGAACGCGGATCGCAACAGCGCAAACAAAGTACGGCTTGGCGTGGAGCTTTCCATCGCTATCAAGCTGCTGCCCGGTCTGAAAAAAGAAAGATCAACTGTGGAAAAGCTGGTGGGCTGATAAGAAGTAAACCCTGCAACTCTTTTGGCTTTAACGCTTTAAGGCAACACGGACAATGACTTAGCGCCAGTTCCTCAAAGTGTGCAATGATAAAGCTTGAATTGTAAAGGTTTGCCGGGTATCCTGCCGACGATTACATTATGCCGCATGGGATGGAATCATGGCGTCTATAGAGTATCAGAGGCTCGACAAGAACAGGCTTAAGCTTGTCATCGCCGGCAAGCTGAATACCGAGGCCGCCGGTCGGCTCTGGACCCGGACTATCAGGAAAGTCACAAAATCGGCGCCGGATGTATTGGTCGTCGATGCAGGCGGCATAGAATATTGCGACGGTGCCGGGACGGCGCTGCTTCTACAGCTCAAGCGAGTCCAGGAACGGAATTCCGGAACGATCGAGATCGACGGTCTTCGGCCCGAGTTCGAAAAACTGCTGACTCTATTCGATCCGGGCAAGATCGGTGCACCTGAGCGCCTGCCCAACTCATTTGTTCGTATTGCAGAGAGTACCGGCCGGATTACCACCCGCCTGCTTGAAGACTTCAAGGCTCAAGTCAGTTTCATCGGAGAACTTTTTGTAAAACTTCTGGGAACACTGTTTCATCCAGGCGGTCTGAGTGTGAAAGACACGTTATTGGTAGCGGAGAAATCCGGGGCCGATGCCGTCGGAATCACGGCGCTTATGGGTTTTCTCATCGGGCTGATTCTTGCCTTTCAATCGGCAATCGCGATGCGCAAATTCGGGGCCGAGATATTCGTGGCGGACCTGGTTACAATAGCCCTGTTTCGCGAGCTTGGTCCCCTCTTGACGGCGTTTATCCTTGCCAGCCGCAGCGGTTCGGCTTTTGCAGCCGAGCTGGGAACCATGAAGGTCAATGAAGAAATCGATGCCCTGACCACAATGGGCCTCGATCCGGTCCGGTTCCTGGCAATTCCGCGCGTTATCGCCGCGGTCGTGGTGATGCCGCTTTTGACAATGTTCAACAACTTTTTCGGCCTGATTGGCTGTGCCCTGGTGATGATCTCCGTCGGATTCGCGCCGGTGGCGGTTGTCAATCAGATCCAACAAGCGGCCGGAATGGGCGACCTGGTAGGCGGTCTTGTTAAAACGCTGGTCTTCGGAATGTTGATAGCTGGAATTGGATGCCTTCGCGGCCTGCAAACCGGCACGGGTGCCAGTGCGGTCGGAGATTCCGCTACCCGTGCCGTTGTCAGCAGCATTGTAGCTATCGTGATCGCGGACGGAGTCTTTGCGGTTGTCTACTTCTTCTTGGGAGTTTAGGAGAAAATGGAAGCTAACGGCAAGCCTGTAATCCGAGTAGAAGACGTGACAATTGCCTTCGGAGATGATGTCATTCTCGAAGATATAAACTTCGAGGTCAAGCAGGGCGAGATATTCATAATTCTGGGCGGTTCCGGATGCGGCAAGAGCACTCTGCTCAAACACATGATCAGCCTTTACGCCCCGGCTAAAGGAAAAGTGCTCATTGACGGCAGGGATGTTGCGGCCGCAGAGGGTGCCGAACTCAATGAGATTCTTCGCGAGATAGGAGTGATGTATCAGCACGGAGCATTGTTCGGCTCGATGACTCTGATGGACAATATTTGCCTTGTGCTCGATGAGTTCACGGACCTCCCCAGGCCGGCAATGGAGACTATCGCTTTGATGAAGCTGAATGTGGTGGGTCTGGCGGACTCGGCGTACAAAATGCCTTCGGAATTGAGCGGCGGCATGAAGAAACGGGCCGCTATTGCCAGGGCGATGGCTCTCGATCCGAAGATACTCTTTCTTGATGAGCCATCGGCGGGATTGGATCCCATCACTTCGGCTCAACTGGACGACCTCATTCTCGAGCTTTCTCGAAGCCTAAAGATTACTTTTGTCATTGTTACGCATGAATTACACAGTATTTTTGCGATTGCCGATCGGGTAATAATGCTCGATAAGAATACGAAGAGCATAATTGCGGCCGGAACGCCCGACGAGCTTCGCGAGAAAAGCGACAATCCGTGGGTCCGGCAATTTTTCAACCGAGAGTCGGATGTAAGTGCTGCGACGTGACGTCTGCCCGGCGTATTCTTTTGCGATGGATAAAAATGGAATTGAACGGATAAACCAGATGGGTACTAAACCAAGTTATTTCAAGATAGGTCTTTTTGTGATCCTTTCAGGGGCGTTAATTATGGCAGCCGTGGTTGTGTTCGGTTCGGGACTCCTGGTTCAGGAGAAACTCTTCTTTGAGACCTACTTTGATGAGTCCGTAACCGGTTTGACAGTCGGCTCGCCTGTGGAGTTGCGTGGCGTCCGGATCGGACAGGTTGACAAGATAACTTTCAGCCGCGACGAGTATCAACTCTCTGATCCAAACTCGGAAAACTCAACATACGAGCATTACGTCATGGTGTTGTGTTCCGTGAATCGCGAGAATCTTCCGGATGTGTCGAAAGGGCAAATGTCGGCTCGTTTGAGGGACATGGTGGATCGAGGCTTGCGAGTGCGGCTCTCGTCAAATTTGCTCACCGGCCAGGCCTATCTTCAGGCGGACTATCTGGATCCCAACAGATTTGAAATGCTTGAAACAAGCTGGAAACCGAGACATTTGTACGTTCCGTCGGCTCCGGGTGAATTGACCACACTGAAAGAATCCGTCGACAAGGTGCTTTTCAGGTTGCAGGAGCTGGATATTGACAAGCTCGTAGCTGCGGTTGAGGCTGTGTTGACTTCGATAGACTCGGCGATCGCCGATGCTAACGTCGGCGAGATAAGCAGGGATATGAGAGTGTTGCTGGCCGAAGCGCGGACTCAGGTCAACAATCTGGATACGAAGAAGATAAGCCTTGCTGCTCAGGACACTATTGCTTCGGTCGACAAGGCAGTGGAAGACGTGAATACTCCGGCTATCAGCCGTGAGATTCAGAGTCTTCTAACTGAGGTCCGCCGGACTAACGAGCATCTGCAGCGACTGCTGGTGAGTCCGCAGGCAACGTCTCAGTCAGCCAATCTGGCGGAGGTCATTTCACGACTCAACAGGACGCTGGGCAGGCTGGACAGGCTCGTATCTACAGAAAGCCCGCAAGTTGAGCTGATTTTGGCTAACTTTGAGAAGATTTCAGAAAACATCAAGGAATTGACAGAGAGTCTCAAGCAACATCCGTCTGATTTATTCTTCAGTCAACCCCCATTGCCACCGGAGGTGTCGAAATGACCGGTAAAATTCACTCGCATTTTGTTTTGAAGGTGCTCGTATGCCTTGTCTTAGTATCGGGATGCGGCAGTCGTCAGACCTATGACAAGAAGCATTATATTCTCAAGGCTGTTCGCCATGGCGATTCCATCCAGACTGAAATAGGTTCGGTCCTGGATGTGCGGCGTTTCACTATAGATTCGGCGTTTGCCGGCAAAAGTCTTGTCTACCGAACGGGAGAATTCGAATACGAGTCGGATTTTTACAATGAGTTTCTGGTCTCACCGGCGGCGATGATAACCGACAAGACGCGCAACTGGTTGGCCGAATCAGGGCTTTTTGGTACGGTTCCGGATGTAGGAAGTCTGGTCGATCCGACCCATGTTATTGAGGGTAACATTACCGCACTGTATGGTGATTTTAGAGATATGTCATCGCCGAAAGCGGTGATGGAAATGCGTTTTTTCCTGTTGAAGGTAAAAACCACGGGAGAATCAACGCCGATATTCGGCAAGACATACCAGGCAACCGTCGATATCGCATCCGAGAATCCTCAAGACCTGGTGGAGGCCTTTGACAAATGTCTCGAAGATATTCTGACGTCACTTGAAAGAGATGCGAACCTGTTGCATACCGCCAAGAACGCTGATCCGCGTCAACGGGAACTACCGTGACTGGCTCGATGCGTGCAGGAGCAGGGGCGTTGGCGGTTGATTGGTGGGGCAGGGGCCGCCCCGCGGGGCGTCACCGTGACGCGGCGCAGACTATGGCGCCGTTCGCTGCATGGGCGGAGGTGGCCGGTACGGTCCGTATTTGTCGCGTATGAATTCGAGCCACCAGCGAATGCCGGGCGATTCCTTTGTGCCGTTTCCTCCGGGGCGGTTGTTGGGGCCTGACGGCGGTGGGCACTGGAGCCACGTGGATGCGCACATGTACCCGTGTCCGTTGTCCAGATGTTCGGTCGTGATGGCCTTTTGGTTTGCTTTCATCTGGTCGTTATAGATGCCGATGTTGATGTAATTGTAGTAGTCCGGCTTCTTGCTGTACTTGCCCCAGTAGCCGCCAGGCGCGTTGGTGGGTGTGCCCTCGCTTTCGATGTACGGCTTGTCTGGCACCTTCTTGCTGAAGTGTATGCCGAGATCCGCCTCCGGCGGCGGGGGGCCTTTGAAATTCGTGGCGATCACACACGCCGGGTCGGCCTTCTTGCCGGCTATTACCATGAGCCGGTTGTCGAAGCCCTTGGCGCGTTTGGCCATGCCCTCGTTGTCGACGTCCACGAAAACGTTGCGATAATTGTGCTCTTTCAACCAGCGAACTGTGCTGGCGACGGCTGCGTTTGCCTCTTTCTGCGTCCAGCTTTCCCATTTAGCCCTGGAGTTGCCCCAGTAGAGGCAGCCGACCAGGACGATCATGCCTCGCTTATCGGCGGCCTCGATGATTCGCTCCATCCGAGCGGCATAAAGCGGATTGAGGCTGCCGTCTTTCTCGTAGCCCTTGACGTCGCCGAACCGAGAACCCATGAAGAAGACACTGACGGTGTTGATGCCGTAAGACGCAAAGGTGTCGAGGTTGGCGATCAGTTCCTCGGCAGACTCATCACTTACCAAGGCATTAGAGCAACGAAGTCCTTTCACAATAATTCGTTGCTCATTTACAAATGTCTTGTCACCACGGACTGTGAAGACATATTTGCCCGCGTGAAGAGGAGCGGTGAGTAGTAGTAATATAATTAACGGAAAGGCGGTACATAAGTAATGAAGCTGCCTGTTTGCTTTCCCCGCGGTTTTCATATTCTGAGTTTTCCCTTTACGTGTGTTCAGTTTGGTTACTTGTGCTAATGCCGTTAATGCCTGCTGAGAAAACCGGCGGTTGATTGCATGATGCGGGCGCGGAATTTCGTGCTCTGGCTCTTGTCGCTATGGGCCTTGAGGTCTTCGTAGTTGGCCCGGCAGAATTTACAGCCGAGAGTGTTTACGTGAAAATCGACGTACTTGTTCCATTGGTCGTCGAGGGTCCCGAGCAGATGCGCCCCGATAGTGCTTCGTTTGGGGCAACTCGGTCTTTGGTATTCCCACGTTTCGGTCAGGATGTTCTCGAATTCTGCAGATGACGGTCCGACCGGGATGTTGGAGGACTCAACGTGAGCGCGGATATTCTTGAGACTCCGATGCTTGATCAGGGCAATGGCCTTTTCGTTCATGTCCATAATCCTGGCGACGTCTTTATTGGAAATCTGACAGTAGAACAGCAATTCCGCAATCTGCAAATCGCGAAAGTTCAGCGAGTTCTTGAAGCCGTCTATGAGGTTCGATACGGCGTCGGCAAGCGCGTGCTTCTGTATCTCGCATTTCTCATCGGCTCTGACGTACCAGCTCGCGGTCTGTTCCCGACCGGCCACGCCGGCAAAGGGATCCGACGGTCTGTCTTCAGCCTGAGTGTCGTAAGTGTCCTGTATCAGGCAGGCGTGCCTTACATTACGGCTACGGTAGGTGTCGATGATTTTACGCCGCAACAGTACAAAGAGGTAGGTTTCCAGGCCGCACTCGCCGCGATAGTTCGGCAGGCCCTTGATGAATGCTATAAATGTCTCCTGGACACTGTCTTCGGCATCGGCCTGCTGAAGCAGCTTAGTCCGGGCGAAACTTAGCAGGCGACCCCGGTAACGGTCGACAAATTCCAACCAGGCCTGCTCGTTGCCTCGGCGGATTTTTTCCAGGAGGTATTGCTCGGCCTCTGTTACTCTGTTTATGGGTTTCTTCATACCGGAGCATATTATAGGAGACCTTTCCTACACTACAAAGAGAATTATTACGGCCACGGCAAGGACTACGCCCGCGATCCGCAGAGACCATGTGTAATAGCCTTTGGTCGCGGCGTTCAGAAAGACATAGGTTACCGTAATCAGCGCCAGCAATCCGGCGACCGAGAGGATCATTCTTGCCCAGTTCCAACGTTGTATCCTGGCCACTACCACCTTACGAGCGGCCAACTGCTCCATCCTGTCGGGCGAGGCGTCGATCAGCAGGGCATGCCGCCAAATCTCGCCGGCCCTGCCGTCGAACTTCTGTGAGAATCGGTCGAGTATGAAACCTCTTTCGAGAACGTCATTGGGAGTCACTTTTCGTGTCAGAGAAGGAGTGGCCTGTGCCCGTGGCGTCTGACGGAGCAAAGGAGTAAGTTGGTTGCAGGCATTGACGATTGCCTGCCGCTCGGCTTCCTGCCCTGTAAGACAGCTTCCGCTTGACTTGGCAATGATCAGTCGTTTGTTTGGTCGGCTGTTCCAAACGCCGTAGAAATTCTCGATCCAGGGTTTCTCTACAAACTCGGCGTTTAGACTTATCCGCCTGTTGCCATAGAGAGCACTTGCCCGGCATGTGCCGCTGGTTACTTTGCTTATGAGAGGTGCATCGCTGGAATCACCAACAGCCCAGGGGGGCCGGCCGGTCTGAGAAACTGAAAAGTCGAGGGTGATACCGACTTCGTCCGGTTGCACGGCCACCGTTTCCGGTTCGATGGTCCATTGGATCTGGGAAAACTTGCGTGCGGCGGTCTTGACGAACTCTTCGAGCAGCGTCCGGTCGTGTCCGCTCTCGAAAACAATACCTTTGTCCGGCCATTCCTGGCTGCCGAAAAGCTGTCGGATCGGCTCATCAATTCGCAGAGCGAGAGAACGAGCCGCCGAGAGCTTCGAAGGATAAATATTGGCCTCGAATTCATCCTCGACACCCGGCAGCCAGATGGCCGCACTCGTTCCGGCGGAACGCACAAGTGGTTCTGCTACCGGATGCGCTCGCTGATAAACCGGTAGGGTGCGCTGGTGTGAAACACCCAAAAACAGATAGGCAAAGACCAGACAAGAGAGAACTACCAGGACTATAACTGCTGCAACAGAAGGGCGTTTCCAGAATAGCTTGATCAATACAATCACCACGAGTATGGTTAACAGCAACAGAATGAAACCTGGGAATATTGCAACACGTGTCATCAGTTTAATCCTTGATTGAGAGCTGGAGTTAGCATCGGTTTTTTCGGCCGTGCGGGCCATGCCAGTATTACGACGGCGGCTACAAAGATAACTGCTGCAAAGAAAGCGCCTTCGCTTGAGCAGCCCTTGACGACCCTTTCGAGAACAGAACCGAACTCTTCGCCGACCACGTAGCTATTATTGCCACGATAATCGCCGCGGAAACTCCAGTACATTCCATCGAGGAGCATAAGAACCGATGCGAGCAGACCGCCAAGCCCGAGCACGCCGCGAATCAGGTGACGCGCTCCGAGATGCCGCCGGCCTATGCTGACACACACCGCCGCAGGCAGCATCAGGATGACAGATAGCATTCGTCCCATGTCTCTCAGCAGGTTCGGCCAATTCGAACTGGAGCCGAAAAGGTCCTGCATATCCCTCGCCAGGTACGGGTCGGAAGCCATGAAGTGCGGAACATGCAATGCCGATGCAAGGCCTATAGCAAAGGCCACAAAGGTCAGTATGAATCCAAGCCCCACGAACAGAAAGGCCAGCGGGTGAAACCTTTCAAACGTAGCCGAGGAACTCTGTATTACAGGAGCCGGCTGCGGCGGGAAATCTCTCGTTGCGGCCGGTTGCGCATCTTCCGCTTGTTGGTGTGCGGGCATTTCAAAATCAGGTCCGGGGATCGGAGCTGCCGCAGCAGCATTCATATTCGATGTTCTTGTGTCCAGCTCGGATTTGTCCAGCCAGATTTCTAAAGGTCGACCATAACGGTCTCTGAACTGGCCCGTTATAATCATAATTATGTCGATGATTTGTCCGATGAAGAACAATCCAAATGTCACGGACCATAGGATGCCGGTACCGATCTTGCCGACGTAGAACCGATGAAGGCCGGCAGTAAAGGGAAAACCGAACATTCCGACAGCACCCAGCAGAAGCGCCCAGAGACGTTTGAAAGATGATACTCCTGAATGTTGTTTCATAGCAGGTGTAGGCGGCGCGGCCTGTTTTGGCTCGCCGTCAAATACGCGTGCCGGAATGATGAGAATCCCGAAGAAAGCAACTGCGGGAAATATTATCATAAATAGTGCGAAAAGGAATTCTTCATCGTGAAGATTCATTTCTCCCATGCAGATCGAAGCAGTGATAACGGTCATCAGGAGCAAAGCGAGCAGCACCGGTTTGACCAGATAAGCATACCAGCCTGTGAATCTTGTACGAGCGCTCATGGCCAGGCAGAAGACCATTGCTATCAGGCTGTTTACGCCCATAGCTCCGGCAATCACAGATTCTTCACCGCGCATTTCTGTTGCCGCCATGATCAGCAGGAAGATTCCCAGACCCAGCGTCAGGAAGCAGCCGATCCACCAGAATGCGCGGACCTTTGCCGACACGAGGCTGCCGACCATACTGCTTCGCTGTTGTTTCTTCTTTTTGGCTTGGTCCCTTCCGGCCTGTGGGGAGCGGGCCTGCTGTATCGTCCTGCCGAACGGGCTGTACGCCTGAACCACCAGTGACGTTCCCGCCAGAACTGCGGGGATCATGAAGTTGCTGTGTGCGAAAATCCCGGCAAAAACCAAGCCCAAAATGCCAATCCAAATGGCGGAGCCAAGTGACAGACGTTTGGCTCTTTTCGGATCGCTGATCCGGGTCCAGTTCACCAGGAACATCGGTATCGCCAGTGCCAGCCAGATAAATGGTAACTGGACCTCGAAACGTCTTGGTAGATTGCCCGACTCGATGAGAATCCCCAACACAATTGAAGCGAGGATTGCGGCAACAGAACACATCACAATCCTGGGAATCCACTGCGCTTCGGGCTCAAGGTTTGTGAACCATCGTTGGCGAGTGAAGAGGATTATCTTTGCGCAGATCGCAGTCATCACAAACACAGATAATGCGATAGGAATGACATTTTGCAGTCCGTTCAGAAAGCCCGCTCCAATTGCAATTATGGCCATTGTCAGGAGCGCGAGGATGCGGCGCTGGTTAGGATTGACAGAGTCGGCTACTACAGGAAACTTCATTTTCGCATCGAATTGGTCGGCCACCTGTTTGCCGAAGGCGTCTGCCTGTTGCGCCACTCTCTGTGCCGTTTCTGTAATTTGTCTGCCTATGTTCTTGGGAGCGCCGTTGACAGCCTGTCCGCCGATCTCGCGGGTCGGCTCATCGGCGCTGGCGGGTCTGGGTGTTCGGACGCCGGGCTGATCAGCGATGTTTGCCTTGGCGGCGACGCGCTCGGCGATCATCGACAGCTCTTCCGGTGCAAAGTGCGAAACACTGTTTCGGATGCTCTCGGCACCGTAAAGATCCTCGACCATCTCCTGAACGGTCTTATAACGGTCTTCGGGATCCTTGGCCAGGGCTTTTTCTATAACATTCTTAAACGGCTCTTCTATATTGTCCAGAGAAGGGACATCCGTCATGTGTCTCATCAGGATTTCGGCGGGGCTCGATCCGGAAAACGGGACGTCACCGGTCAGCATTTCGTACAGCAGCACCCCGAGGGCATAGATGTCGATACTGCGATTGTAGTTGCCCGCTCCGATTTCCGGGGCCATGTAGTGTACGGTTCCGACCGTAATCGTATGGCCGCTGTGACGGCTGGCGCTTATGGCTTTGGCCAGTCCGTAATCGCCGATCTTGACGTAGCCTTTTTCGTAGAAGACGTTGCCGGGTTTGAGGTCGCGGTGAACGATGCCGCATTCGTGCAGGAACGACAGACCCTTGGCGATCTCACGCAGGAAGAAGGCCGCCTTCTGTGCTCCAAGTCCTCCGGGCGATTCG
>Ga0180437_10011029_pt1 | contig 10908 bp, 6 predicted proteins | sample SS_ome_4_FD_132410 | JGI IMG/M metagenome (GOLD analysis project Ga0180437, IMG submission 132410) | Hypersaline lake sediment archaeal communities from the Salton Sea, California, USA - SS_3_D_1 metaG | ecosystem: Environmental > Aquatic > Non-marine Saline and Alkaline > Hypersaline > Sediment... | reverse complement strand
GGAGTGTACAGTGGCTCGGCCAAGGTGCAGCTTGGGGGAGCGCAGGGGTTCACGTGCGAGCTCGGACCAGGGGACGTGGTGGTGATCCCAGCCGGCGTCGCCCACAAATGTCTTCACAGAACCAGCCATTTCGCGGTTGTCGGAGCATATCCGGTGGGTCAGATGTGGGACATGTGCTACGGGAGGAAGGGAGAGCGGCCCGGGGCTGACAGAAACATCGAACGGGTTCCCGATCCGCAGTCAGATCCGGTCTTCGGTGCAGAGGGACCCCTTGTCGATCTCTGGCTCAAAAAAAGTGGATGGTGTGGAGAGTAAGGAGTCCTCACTTCTATACACCGGTTTGAGCCTTCTCGTCCATACACATGGTTGCCTCTGTGTTCGTTCATTCAGTCAGTGGGACTACTTCATCGCATCTTTTCATAACTCGATGCATCATTTTCAATCACCAAACGTGCATCTCATGACGAATATGATGATAAGCGAAATCGCAACCCCCATGAAACGAGTCTGTGCATGTCCGGATAGATTGACTGGGTGCCTTCGCTGAAAGAAAAATTTCGAAAGGAACACCCCCAAAGGAAAATATCCATGAGCACACGACAGGAGAAGCAGAGTCAGAGAATAACCCCATCAACCAATCCTTTCAAGAGTAATGATGTGAGCGCCCTCAAAAACTCCTTTGTGAATCAACTGGAGTATTCACTGGCAAAGGATGAGTACAGCGCAACCCCGCACGATCTGTTCAGGGCGCTTGCACTCACCGTGAGGGACAGGCTGGTCGAGCGCTGGATAGAAACCCAACAAACGTACTATAAAAAACCTTCCAAACGTATCTACTATCTCTCGCTCGAGTTTCTGATGGGGAGAATGCTCTCAAATGCGATCATCAATCTTGGGCTCGAGAACAGCGTCACGCAGGCCCTGCTTGAGGAAGGATATACCCTTGAGGAACTCCAGGAGAGGGAGTTCGACGCGGGTCTTGGAAACGGAGGACTTGGAAGGCTTGCAGCCTGCTTCATGGATTCCATGGCAACTCTCGGCTTTCCGTCCTATGGATACGGAATACGATACGAATACGGGATCTTTTTCCAGCGGATCAGAGACGGCTTTCAGGTCGAGACTCCTGACAACTGGCTTCGATATGGAAATCCCTGGGAAATTGAGCGGCCGGAACATCTCCACCTGGTTCAATTCTACGGAAGAGTAAACCAGTATACCGACAAAGAGGGAAAATTCCGCTGCGACTGGGTGGATACCCAGGAGGTCATGGCTATGGCCTATGACACACCCATCCCGGGCTACCGAAACAATACAGTGAACAACATGCGGCTATGGGCGGCAAAGTCGACACGGGAGTTTAACCTTGATTATTTCAACCATGGAAACTACGAAAAGGCAGTTTCCGACAAAGCGCATTCGGAGACCATTTCCAAAGTTCTTTACCCGAATGACAACGTATTCGAGGGGAAGGAGCTGAGACTGAAGCAGGAGTATTTCTTCGTCTCCGCAACCCTGCAGGACATCCTCAGACGATACAGGAAGGTGCATCCCGAAGGCTTCGAAAAATTTACCCAAGAGGTCGCAATACAGCTGAATGACACCCATCCGGCGATCGCCATTGCGGATTTGATGCGGATACTCGTTGACCACGAGGGTTTAAGCTGGGAGAACGCATGGGAAATTACCGTGAATACCTTCGGGTATACGAACCACACCATACTCCCGGAAGCCCTTGAGAAATGGCCGGTGGAATTGCTTGGACGCGTCCTTCCGCGTCACCTCCAGATCATCTACGAGATAAACAGCCGTTTGCTCTCCACGGTAGGAGCACAGTATCCGGAAGACGGAGAAAGGCTTGGACGAATGTCCATCATTGAAGAGGGGGAGGAGAAAAGAGTGCGAATGGCTCACCTTGCGATCGTCGGCAGTCATTCAGTGAACGGCGTCTCGAAACTGCATACCGATCTCCTCAAGAAAGAGGTGTTCAGAGATTTCTACGAAATATGGCCCGGCCGGTTCAACAACAAGACCAACGGCATAACCCAGCGGAGGTGGCTGAAGCTGTGTAATCCCGGACTTGCCGCTCTTATTACGAAAACGATCGGAGACAGGTGGGTCACCGATCTGACGGAGCTCAAAAAGCTGATTCCCTTTGCGGAAAAAACGGATTTTTTAAAAGAGTGGCAGGAGGTGAAAAGAACCAACAAGGAGCGCCTTGCATCCTCCGTAGGGCAGAGCACTGGCACTGAGGTGAACATCGACTCTCTCTTCGACTGCCAGGTGAAAAGATTTCATGAGTACAAGCGTCAGCTTTTGAATGTCCTTCACGCAATTACACTCTACAACCGTATAAAGGCGAATCCCGGCGGGGATTTCCTTTCAAGGACAGTGATATTTGCCGGGAAGGCTGCTCCCGGGTATGCAATGGCGAAGCTCATCATCAAACTCATCACCTCAGTCGCCGAGCTGGTAAACCGGGACCCAGACGTGGGACACAGGCTCAAAGTTGTTTTTATCGAGAATTACGGAGTGTCTCTCGCCGAGCGAATCATCCCTGCCGCAGATCTCTCTGAGCAGATATCCACTGCTGGTACTGAAGCATCCGGTACAGGAAACATGAAGTTCGCTCTCAACGGTGCGCTCACCCTCGGGACGCTTGACGGAGCGAACATAGAGATCATGGAACAGGTGGGAAAACACAACATATTCATTTTCGGGTTGACCGCAGAACAGATACAGGAAAAAAGACGCGAAGGGTACAACCCCTGGGAAGTCTACTCCTCGAGCCAGGAGCTTAGGCAAACCCTTGACATGATCGAAAAAGGGTATTTCTCCCCATCCCAGCCAGATCTCTTTCGTCCCATTACCGACTCACTCCTCAGGTTCGGCGATCCATTCATGTTGCTTGCAGATTTCCATTCCTATCTTCAATGCCAGGAGAAAGTGAGTCAAGTCTACAGAATGCCCTGGCAGTGGACCCGAATGTCGGTGCTGAATGTGGCGAACATGGGTGTGTTCTCGAGTGACCGAACGATACGGGCCTATGCAGAGGAAATATGGGGGGTGGAGACTGTCCGGGTTTCGGTACCGGAAGCGAAGACGCTCTCCTGTGGAGACATCTGAGCCAGGAGAATATCCCATCACTTGAGGTTGACCACCTCGATTCCTTGCCAATCCTTCGGCACGCCGAGTTTTATGCAGCGGACGCACCGCCTGAGGTAAAGGTCGTATATCCTGTCCTGTGGATGCTTCTCCTTGAGCAGCTTGAAGAGCCTGTAGGCCTTCTTGAAGTCTCTGTCGTAGTAGTGGAAAAGCGCTTTTGTCCAGACCTTCCTCCCCGCTATCTTTCTTTTCTTTGTCTCAGGTGGATCCGAATCAAATATTTCGTAGATGAGAACAAGCTCCTTCTTTCCTTTCACCCTTACCCTGTCCACGAAACGGTGGTGGTAGCTGTCCTTTTGTGCGAGCAGTTTCAGGGTCTGCCCGCTCACAAGTATGGAACTTCCATAGAGCCTGGTCAGCGATTCGAGCCGGGCGCAGAGATTCACGGCATCGGCGATCACTGAACCGTCCATCCGCTCCTTTTCCCCCACTGTTCCGAGCATCAGATTCCCTGTATGAATACCGATTCCGATGCTGATCGGCCTGTACCCACTCCTGCTCCGATGATCGTTGTACTCATCCACCCTCCTGAGCATGGCAACCGCCGCCTGCAGTGCATCGTCCGGCTTCTCAGGAAAGAGGGCCATGATCCCGTCTCCGATGTACTTGTCGATGAACCCGCTGTTGGAACGGATTTCAGGGCCCACCCTGCTGAGGTAGGAGTTAAGAAAGTTGAAATTTTCCTTAGGACTCATCGTTTCCGACAGCTCAGTGAAGGAGCGAATGTCGGAAAACATCACGGTCATCTCCCGCTGTACCTGGTCTCCAAGCGACACCTCCAGGATGCTCTTTTTCTGGAGAAATCGGAGGAAATCATGGGGAACGAATCTGCCGTATGCCCTCAAAAGCGCCTTGAGCTGGAAGCTGTACCTCTGGATGATGTCCGCCATCTGGTTGAAGCTGAATCCGAGCCTTCCCACTTCATCGCGAGATTTGATATCGGCCCGGATTGCAAGATTTGTTCCGTCGAAGGTTCTCACAACTCTGTCCAGATGAATGATGCCCCTGGTGAACAGCGAACCAAGGAGGATCGACACGATGAATGAGAGAACCAGGGCAAAAGCGGTGATTATCAGAGAGAAGGTGGTGACATTTCGAAGCACCGATTTTACATCCGTATCTACCATGTCAAGCCCGAGTACCCCGAGAAACTTCCCCTCAGTCCTGTCAAAGATCGGCGCATACCCGCTGATCGAGTTCACGTTGAAGGCCTCATCATAGGTATACTCCTGCTCGACCATAGGTACCCGCTCTTCAATCACCTGCCGTGCCACTGGAAAGTCGGCAATCTCGAAGAGAGAGTTGAAGTGGGAGAAGTCTTCCTCCCCGATCGTCTCCCCCTCCTCCCTCATCGCAAACTGTGGCAGCGTATCGGCATCCACCACGAAAAGGGCGTTGTTCTCGTCTTCAGTGGGCATGAATATATACACGTACCGCACCAGCTCCTCTTCTGTATCCCTGATCAGGTTCAACTGATCTGAGATGATCCGAAAATCTTCAGAGGTTTCCACCCTGTACACGTCCTCATCACCAAGCGCAGGTGACATTCTCCCGATCAGCCGTACCAAAGCTTCGGTGTCGATGAGGTGGCTCCCGACCTGCGTGAGATTGTGAACCCTGGTCTGCAGCTCTCTGAGCAGACTCCTGTCCAATATGCGGTAAGTGGAATATGAGAGACCCAGGCCCACAAGGGAACTGATGATGAAGAAGGTGAGTATTATCTTCAGCCGCAGGCTGAAACTGATCAGAAAGCCCTCTTGTTCCTCTTTCCCTGCCATTTCTGTCTCCTCATGCACCAATTATCGTATTTTTTTAAAAAAAAATCGAAAATAACTCTCTCCCAAAATCCCCCTCCCCGAAATACTAACCCCGGGATCCTAACCCCGGGATCCTATCCCCGGGATCCCTGGTACACTGAGGGGCGAGCAAATAGGGCCTGTAAAACCAAGGTAACACTTGATTTTTTTTCAGAAATGCGTATGATGTGTACAATCCTACGTATTGAGAAAGGAGTCCTGTGTATGAAGGGAAACGAAAAGCTGATCAAAGTCCTGAATGCACTGCTCGCCGACGAGCTCACCGCAATCAATCAGTACATGGTACATTCTGAGATGTGCGACAGCTGGGGCTATGGAAAGCTGCATGAGCAATTTGAAAAAAGGGCTATCGACGAGATGAAGCACGCGGAGAAGCTGATCGGAAGAATACTCTTTCTGGAAGGAATTCCAATCGTCAGTGAGCTCAAACAGATCCGAATCGGATCAGAAATCCCGAAGCAGCTTGAAAACGATCTCAAGGCAGAGATCGACGCAATCAAGGCGTACAATGAGTCGATCAAGCTCGCAGGCGATGTGAACGACTTCGCCACCCGCGAAATTCTCGAGGGGATACTCCAGGACGAAGACAGACACGTCGACGAGATCGAGGAGCTTCAAGATCAGATTGGCCACATGAGCCTTCAGATATTCCTCACTACCCAGGTGGGCTGAAGACCGAGCAATCTTCTCACAGCCTCGGATCAGTCAGACATTTGGTAACGACCGGACATGGCGAGAGTGGCACCCCAGCCTTTGAGACGTCCTGTCTCATCAATAGGGGAACTCAGAGAAAGGGTGTCTCAGAGACGCCCCGACTTAACGATTCCAATCAAAAGCCATATTCCCATGACGGTAGCGGTAAAGAAACCAGCCAGACCCAGTACAGGATACCCTTTGAGAAAGGGTCCGATGTTGGCCCGTACGATGAGCGCGGATGCGAGCAGGAGGGCAGAGATAATGATGGCGAAGGAAAGTCGGTTTCCGATCCTGTCGAGCTCGCTTACCGCTTTCTCGAGATTCTCGTGAACAAGAGGAATCTTGAGTCTCCCGTATCGAACCTTCTGTACAATCAGTCCGAGCTCTGTGGGAAGGGACTTCAGATAGAAATTGAGGTCATCCAGGATTATCAAGAGATCCTTCAGATACCTCTTTGGATTGTACTGTTCAATAAACCAGCGCCTCATGTATGGTTTCATCGACTCGGCAAGAGTGAAATCCGGGGAAAGGCGGCGTGCAACTCCGTCGATCTGAAAGAGGCTTTTAAAGATGAGGAAGTACTCGCTTGGAAATTTGATTCTGTACTTCCTGGTGATGGCAAAGATCGCGCCGATTGCAGATGACGCATCGATCTGGGATATTTTTCTGTCCCTGGTCATTTCCATGAGGTCCATGAGGTCAATCTTGAGCTTTCTCACTTCCACATCTTCTTTGATGAAGTTGTGCCTTCGGAGTGTGCGTATGATTTTGTCCGGATCTCCTTCCACGAGCCCGAAAAGAATGCTCCCGATGATCTGCATGCCCTCTTCGTCGATGTATCCGGTTATCCCGAAATCCACGGGCGCCACCACCTCATCCTGAAGGATAAATATGTTGCCAGGATGCGGATCCGCATGAAAGAACCCGAATTCGAAAACCTCCATGAGTGCAATTCGGGCCCCGCGCTCGGCGATCTTTTTCCTGTCCATTCCCACCCTGTCCAGGGTCTCGATATCTGAAACCTTGATCCCTTCAATGAGCTCCATAACCAGCACGCTGGAGGTCGAGCGTTCACGGTAAATCTTCGGGATATGCACGAATTCGGTTTCACTGAAAAATCGGGAAAATCTCTCCAGGGTGCTCGCCTCCTTCATGAAGTTCAGCTCGCCCATGAGCAGCTCGGTAAACTCGGCAACCGTTTGAATCGGATCATAGGTTTTGAGCTCAGGGATGTAGTGTACTGCAAGGCGCACGAGATGGCTGACAATGCTCAGATCCGTTTCGACGACTTCCCTGGTTCCGGGTTTCAGCACCTTCACCGCAACGGGCGTCCCGCCATCCTTCAACACTGCCCTGTGCACCTGCGCAACGGACGCAGTGGCGATCGGTTTTTCATCGATTTCGGAAAAGACATCCTCGATGTTTTCAGCATACTGCTCCTCGATCACCCGACGTATTTTCTCAAACTTCACCGGTGGGGTGCGGTCCTGTAATTTTTCCAATTCTTTCACATACTCCGGAGGAATGAGGTCGGGACGCAGGCTCAACATCTGACCGAGCTTCATGAAGGCGGGTCCGAGCTCCTCTATTGCGAGACGAAGCCTCTCAGGAGCAGTGAGCGCGATCAACGATTTTTCCTGCCTTGTGCGAAACACACTCTCCGGGAGAGCCCCGAGCCCCACCCTTATCCTGTTTAAAAATGCAGAAAATCCGTACTTCCCGATGATCGATGCAATTCTCACCAGACGAGTAAAATTCTTATAATTTTTCCCAATCTTGAGGAGCTGCATATTTTCTCCGCTCCAATAATCTGCCTTTCGCACAAGGCCTTGTTACCGCTCTTCTCTCTCAACCGGATCAGAAAGAAAAGCTGCACGGATCACCTTTGTTCCGTACAGCCGCTTCATCTCGTCGAGGAGCTCGTCCGTACGGCTGCTGTTTACTCTATCTTCTGGGCTCAAACTGCTGCTGAACAGGTCCAGCTGACCTGCCTCCGCGGTATTCAGGTTCGAAACCCCGATGCCGATGAGACGCACCCTCTTGCCCTTTCTGTCAAACCCCCTGAAGAGCGCAGTGCTCACCTTCCTGATCGTGTCGGTGTCGTCGACCGGATGCGACAGGCTCTTGCTGCGGGTAAAGGTTTCAAAACCCTGAAGCCGTATCTTCAAGGTGATGGTCCTCCCTTTCAGCTGTTGCATCCTCATTTTCCGTGACAGACTATCCGCGATATGAAAGAGCACGTGCACAAGGTGGGAATCTGACCCAACGTCTCTTTCAAAGGTTGTTTCCTCACTGATCGATTTTCTCTCCCAGCTCGAGCTCACCTCTCGCTCGTCGATTCCATTTGCCAGTTCCCAGAGGTGCAGACCCATCTTCCCAAACTCTCGCACCAACCGTTCAGAGTCACAGTCCGCCACGTCTCCGATTTCGGTATACCCAATTTTCTTGAGTCTTTCCACCGTTTTTTTCCCCGCTCCCCAGAGGGAGCTGAGTGGAAGACCCGCAAGAAAATGCTTCTCCTCACCGGGTGTACATATCACAAGCCCATCAGGCTTTTGGAGGTCTGAGGCTATTTTTGCAACGGACTTGTTGGACGCAATTCCGACACTCGCGGAGAGGGTAGTCACTTCTCTGATCCGGTCTTTGATCCTCATTCCAAGGACGGGTGGAGAACCGATGAGTCTCAGTGTTCCGGTGCAATCCAGGAAAGCCTCGTCAATGCTCACCTGCTCGACGAGCGGGGAAAACTCCGACAACAGCTCCATTACCCGCGTTGAGATTTCCCCATACCGCTGCATTCGAGGCCGCACAAACACTGCCTCTGGGCAGAGCCGGTATGCGGTGGATATGGGCATGGCAGAATGAATGCCGTAGATCCGTGCCTCATAGCTTGCAGCCGAGACTACTCCCCTCCCCTTTCCTTCCTGAGGGTCAGCCCCCACAACCACAGCTCTGTTTCTGTATTCGGTGAAGTCCATCTGTTCAATAGATGCAAAAAAAGCATCCATATCAACATGGACAATCGTCCTCACTCTCATGAGAACCCCTTTATGATTATCATGAACTCTTCTCTCTTTAAAGATATCACGTTTCCGCTGTGAAGAGAAGTCAGAGAGAGCTTTACGCTTTGGAGGAAGTAAAGACCATGGACGGTGACAAGGAACTGATGTGTATGCCGGAGGCCGGACTTGAACCGGCACGGAGTTTTCGCTCCGAGGGATTTTAAGTCCCTTGTGTCTGCCAATTCCACCACTCCGGCGGGCACAGATAATAAAATGAGGCGGCAGTCGGATTTGAACCGACGTATAACGGTTTTGCAGACCGTCGCCTTACCACTTGGCTATGCCGCCTTTCCTCTACAATAGTATACCAATCAAAAGTCTCTGTCAACAGAAAATCAAGAACGGTATAAAAGATGCGTTGTCGCAGGGTGTGCAGATTTTTCATTCGAAAATCGCTCTTTGCACCGCTCTTTGCCATCCATCCAATAGTTGGGCCCTCTGCCGTATCCCCATGGAGGGATGAAACTCTCTCTCGACCTGTATGACCTTTTCTAACTCTCGAAGATTCGTGTATAATCCCGCTTTCAGCCCAGCAAGATAAAAAGCACCGAGCGCGGTAGATTCAGCGGATAACGACCTCCCTACTACTTTCCCCAGCACATCAGATTGAAACTGCATCAAAAAATCGTTTCTCGATGCCCCCCCATCGGCCTTGAGCCGTCTTACGCTGATCCCTGTCTCTTCCTCCATGAGCTTGATCACATCATGGGATTGATAGGCAATTGATTCGAGCGATGCCCGCACGATGTGCTCGTACCCTGTGTTGCGAGTGAGACCACAGATAATGCCACGGGCATTCATATTCCAGTGGGGTGCGCCGAGCCCCACAAACGCAGGAACAATGTACACACCTCCGCAGCTCTGAACTGAGAGTGCAATTGTCTCGGATTCCCGTGCATCCTTTATGACCTTAAGCCTGTCACGGAGCCACTGCACCAGAGCACCCGCCACGAACACACTGCCCTCAAGAGCGTAGGTGACCCGTCCATTCAGTACCCAGGCCGGAGAAGCGATCAACCCTGACTTCGAGAAACATGGATCGCGGCCGCTGTTCATGAGGATGAAGCATCCGGTTCCATAGGTATTTTTCACATCACCCTTCTTGAAGCACCCCTGTCCGAAGAGCGCAGCCTGCTGATCACCAACGACTGCGAGTATTGGTACCTCCTTGGCAAAAATTTCCTTTCCCACCAATCCGTACTCGTCACTCGAATGGAGTACCTGTGGGAACATCTGCTGAGGGATGCCGAGCTCCTGGAGAAGCTCTTCATCCCAACAGAGCGAGTGAATATTAAACAGCATCGTACGGGAGGCATTTGTAAGATCGGTGAGATGTCTTCCTGTAAGGTTGAAAAGCAGCCACGAGTCAACCGTACCGAAGAGAATTTTCCCTTCTCTGGCCTGTATCAAAATCTCAGGATTCTGCTGAAAGAGCCACAGGATCTTCGTTGCTGAGAAGTAGGCATCGATGAGGAGCCCTGTTTTCTGCTGAACAAGCGTCTCGAGACCCCTGCGTTTCAACTCATCGCAAATACCCGCTGACCGCCTGCACTGCCACACGATCGCATTATGCACAGGCTTTCCCGTCTCCTTTTCCCAGAGGATGGTGGTCTCCCTCTGATTGGTGATGCATGCCGCTACCAGATACTTCATCTCCGGACCCAGCCGTTCAACAGCGGCCCGGGCGACCTCTATCTGTGAATTGAGTATGTCGTAGGGATCGTGTTCCACCCATCCTGGCTGGGGGAATATCTGTCTAAACTCCCTCTGAGCGCTGCTCACAATACTCCCGTCTTCTCTGAAGACCATCGCCCGGGAGCTCGTGGTACCCTGATCGAGAGCAAGAATGTATTCCGGCATCGTCCGCCTCCTCTTTCTCACTGGTGTAAAGTATACTCAAATTTGAGCAATTATATCCCGATAATGGATAATGAGTTATATTAGGGAAAAAATCAATTGAATCCAATCGAAAATCTGCTCGCCGAGACAATCGACATCAGCGAGATACCCTCCCTTCCTGAAGCAGCCAGGATCGCGATTTACAAGACACTGACCCTGGAAAAATCTGCTGGGGAGATCTCGAGCATCATCAAGGAAGACCCCTCCCTTACACTGAAAATTTTAAAGGTTGCGAACTCCCCTCTCTACAGAGGTAACAATCCTGTCACATC
>Ga0180437_10011028_pt1 | contig 10911 bp, 13 predicted proteins | sample SS_ome_4_FD_132410 | JGI IMG/M metagenome (GOLD analysis project Ga0180437, IMG submission 132410) | Hypersaline lake sediment archaeal communities from the Salton Sea, California, USA - SS_3_D_1 metaG | ecosystem: Environmental > Aquatic > Non-marine Saline and Alkaline > Hypersaline >... | reverse complement strand
GTTTCCCGAAACACATCAAATCCGTGCAAGAAACAGCATCCATCCAGCGAAGTATTTTTTCAACTCTCCAAGCTCGAAAATACCAATTATTTCCTTTATCTCTCCAAGGAGAATCATAATTTCCTTTGGGTAATTCTTCTGAATTATACGGGTCCAAGCGTACATATTTGCTTATCTCTACACCATTCATTTTCCTACGCCCAGTAGCATCCCAACGTTGTTCCCTCAAAGTGAATCTAGTATATACTCCTTTTTTTCTACCCAAAGATTCCGGACCAGTACCAGGACCATGGACTACAAGACCATCATGTAGAGCCGAAGAAAGGGGAATGAAACCCATACGTAACCTAGTTAAAGCAGGCGGAGGAGGAGACACCCCAATTAGAGCTCTCCGAGCATAGTCTTTGTTTCCTGGGCATTCCTTATCACATCCTGCAGAAGCATACCGAGCTGCAAAATTCGCCATATCCGAGAAGGCTTGGAAAAACCCCCCTATAAATTCCCCAAAAACCGGAATAGCTGAAGCGACAGCTGAGAGCATACTCATAGAGGCTCTTGAACCTTGGTCCGAAGCCTCTCTCATAAAATTGCCAATTTGTTCAACTCCTTCAACATATTCCATTACTTCGGCAGGAGGTCTCTGAACATTAATGAGACATTCTCCCACACTCTTCCCATATATACGAAGTAAACCGTAATAATCCAAAAGAGTTAGGAGTTTCTTTCTTTTTTCAGGAATAGCCATTACTTCTTCTTCTTCCTAGTGATCAGCCAGTATCCAAGACCCGCTACGCCAGCAGCTCCAACAGCTAGACCCCAAGTCGGAATCCGATCAAAGAATCCAGCAGAAACCGAAGAAGAAGAAGTAGGAGAAGGAGAAGTAAGAAGTTGTCTCAAACGAAGAGCTGTAGAAGCCCCTGGAGCCAGTCTAGCCACAGGAGTAGCTGTTTTAGCTTCAGATTTTGGCTCTGGTTCTTCTCGAGCTGGAGGAGTAAACCCCCGATGCAAAGACATGATACTTCTTCCAACAGCCTCAACACCTTCACCAATTCTTTCTACCGTACCAACAACAGACTCAACACCTTCAGAAATCTGTTCTAAATCTATATCCCCCATACCAGAAAGAGATCTAAGCTCCCTTTCTATGTAATTGGAAAAAGCAGATTGTAGAGCTCTCTCCATACTGATTCCGCCCCCAACAGCAGCCAGTACTTGCCTGTTAATCCCTAACTGTTGCAAAACACCCTTCAAAGCAAGGGCCCTCCTTTGAGGAGTAGTGATCGTTGAAACCCTCCCCAAAAGATCAGCTGTCAGCTGAGCCGCTTTATCTGCAATAATTTGCCTAGGGTCCATTATTTTCCTCCGTATTTGCCCCAGAGATACCAGACCCCTAGGATACCCCCACCTACAGCCACCAAGGGCAGAGATTGCTGAACTACATCCGCCCATCTAGCTGCAGTGGGGTTGAGCTCCCGTTGAGCTGTTCGCTCTCGCTCCTCGAGATAGCCAAAAATGCTAGACAGGGACCAAGCCCCTCCCCCCACAGCTGCCGCAACAGCAATGGGGATAACAGGGAGCACTCCCAAACCCTCCTCCATCTCCTGAGAGGTAGGCTCACGGCCCAGAAGGAGCCCATGAAGCACCTTGAGCTCTTGGACAGCTCGGGCCTCCATAGCCGGATCTCGAGCTCTCCTGACAACATCCGCTTTTTGCTCTTGGGTCAGAGGAGAATGACGAAGACCCATCAGATACTCGCCTGTTTTTGCCCGAGCAGCATGGAAAGCAGAAATCCTCTGACGGAGCTCCTCCAAATTTGCCTCTGGGGAGCTCATGGGTTGAACTCCCGAATAAGTTTATTGTAGGTAGATATAGGAATCCAAACGCCCTTGTACTCCACCCCCAGATAATCCGAGGGGAACGAAAGAGCATCCCCTACCAACTGCACATATGTTTGAAGATTCTGTCTCTCTTTTACAAACACAGCAAAAGGCACTTGAGGAGTTGCAATATCTGTATTCAAAAGAGTCCATCCACTAATTTGATAAACCAGAGCTGCAGCTGTCAAACCTGTTCCATAGCGATCCATGATAAGGCCAGCACTTGTGGTGACATACCACTCCACCATATCATCCCCAGCACCCCAATAATCATCTGCTAGGAACCCATACCGATCACCCCCAAGAACCGGGTTATTCTCAACAATAACGGAGGCTCTAAACACTACACTGGTCAAAGCCAAAACCTGTCCGTTTGGGATCACAAAATTATCTATAACAGCTCTCCCCAAAGCTGCTGGCCAAACCGTCCAAATCTCTCGATGAAAATAGTTAACCTCTTCCCAAGGGAGATTTTCCCAAAAAGCTCTAATATTCCAGCTCTTTTTGTTCTCGTTACCGATAGAACCCGGTTGTCCAGGAGTCCTGGGTATGCTCTTCTTTTTCATAAGACCTTCCATAGGATCTGGACACTCTGGTGACATTATGCACCCGCCTCTACAACATTAAGCAGCTGCCGACCTTCCAAAACCAAAATGAAGGTGCCAGCACTGTTGACAGCTTCCAGCGGAGTAACAAATGCTGTAACGACAGAAGCAGGCATAAAAATGTCAGGATATTTTTGCATGTATCCATCATTATCAGTTCTGTAGAGAATATCACCAGGAGTAGCTATATCCTGCCGGGTGCGCTGAGCTGCCCCCTCAACCAACTCCCAATTAAAATTGAACAAATCAGCAATTGCTCCAGCTGCTTGAAGCTCTGCTCCAGCAATAACAGGATTCCCGGAAGAAACAGGTTGGAAACGGCCAGCATTTCCACCAGCAGTTGGACGCCAACAAGCGTATACACGATCTAGGAGAAAATATCCATCCTGAGTAATAGTCACAGTACCAGGAGTTCTAGCTGTTGTGGCTGCAGCAAAATTGATTTCCAAATTGTAGCGAAAGGGAACAATCTTTGCCGCACAAGCAACAAGCCGATCTTTCTGCGTAGGCTCCTTGCCTACCAGAAGCTGCTCCAAATGAGCCATTCGGGAATTGATAGTCCCGATATGGTTTTTGAAATTAGAAAGAATTTGTCTAAATTGAGCGGGATGAATGAGTCCCTGCTGTCCATTTTGAGGCATTTTATCTCCTTTCGGGTAGCTCCAAAACAGAGCCTCCCCGGGGACCGTTATGGCCCCCGGGGGCTCTTTTTTTCAACTACAAAATATCACGAACATGCAGACCATCGATGTAGAACCACACCCAAATTTCCCCAGCGGTCACGTTGCCAACATCCGTAAGGAAGTTGGTTGCGCCGAGAGCAACAATCGTATTCTGAACTCGGAAATTCTGCCGAGCCGGAATTGCAATTGAACGGGCAAGAACCATCGTTGCATCCATTCCAGGATTGCCGTTAACGAAATACACAGTAGTGTCGTTACCGACATCACCAAACAGCCCACCACCCGCAGGGAGGTAAGGAGTTGGGGCCTGGAAAGAACTCTTCTGAGCCACGAAAAGCTCCCAGAAAAGCTGCGAAGAGGCTCGGTGATACATGATGTGATCAGTGAGACCTGCACCACCAATACCGCGGAAATAAAGTCCACAACGAAGGGCAAGAATACGGTACGTTTGATCGGCAAATGTTTATATGAGCCGTTTAAACTCACTCTCCGAGTTTCCTCGGAGTATCGGACTATATCACCATCCACTTGGGATGTCGGGCACTCGTGGGACCGATTATCCAGTGCGCTTGTCACGGTCCTAGTCTCTGAACCTTCCGAGGTACTCATGGCGCTTCCCTCGGCTTGGCTGCTGATCAGCATAGGGCACAGGCTCTTGAGCCCCTTAGCCTTCCAGCAATTCACCCGGTTAATCACTAGCAGGTCTCCCTGTTAGGCCGCCAGCTTGACGGTGTTGTAGGCCGGGATCTTGGTCGCTGCGGCCCAAAGCTTCACGTCGTCCATCTTGTAGGTGACCGTCTTGAGCGTGTTTTCGAGGCTCTCCGTTCGGAGGGGAAAGCCCACGCCGGCTGCGGTCCCTGGGTTGTTCACGTCCTGCCCGGCCGCTAGGGCCTTTCGCAGGTCCGCGACGTCTCCAGCGGTCGTCTGACCAAAGCCGTTCAGGCCTTGGTAATCCCGCCAACTTACGAATCCGTCGTTCATCGTTCTCTCCTTTGGCGTTGTTTCTTTTTTCGCCTTGTTACGCCCGGATCCCGGGCGGGGATTCCTATTGCAACTGCACGTTCTTGCCGAGCTCGTTGATCACGTCACCCACCATGCCGCGAGTGATTTGACCGGTCTGCTCGTACAAAGCGACCGCGCGGTCGATTGGTTCGCCACACGGGGCGACCCAGTTGTTGTCCTTCGACTTGAGCATCAGACGGTTGAGGCCGTCCATGATCTCATCGCGGGAAAGGCCGTCATCGCCCCCCACCTCACCCTTGGCCGACTTGCGCAACGGAGTCGCGCCGGTCCGTGCCTTGCGGGGGAGCGGGGTGTTCTCGACCTGCTGAACGCGTTGACCGAGCTCGACGTTTTGACCAGCCAAGGACTTGATCAGCGCTTGCTGGTGAGCGACCACCTCACCGATGGCCTTGAACGACTTGGCCAGGGCGCGGTTGAACGCGAACTGCTCGGTGTGGGACTTCTCGAGGCGTCCGGCGAGCTCGTCGAGACCCGAAGCCATGAGCTGGCTCTGGCGCTCGATGAAGCTGGACACGTCGTAGTCCTGCGAGAGCTGTTCGTCGTTGGCGAACTGCTCGGCGAAGGACTTGGCAACCTCATCGTCGGTCGCCGCCTCTCCCTCCGGCTCCGGCTCCGAAGCGCCGCCAAGGAGCTCCACGAGCTCGGCCTGCTCGGACTTGCTGAGCGTGCCGTTCGAAAGACCTTCCGCGAGCTCGGCCCGCCGGTCCTGTTCGCCGCCGATACCGTTCGAGGCCGCCTCGAGCACGTCGAGGGACTTCATCAGGTCGTCCGCGTCGATCATGGACTTCGAGGATTTCTCCTCCTCTTCCTCTTCTCCCTCATCCTTCTCCTCTTCCTCTTCGTCCTGTTTCTTGAGCTCGTCCGACGGACAGGCCTTGGCCTTCTCCATCGGTTTCGCTCCGGGAACTTTGTCGCTCAGACCGCCCTCGCTTCCCGTCTGCGAAGTCGGCATTGCTCCAGCACCAGCCTTTTCGAGATCGCCCCCGGCGGCCAGCACTGCGGCCTCATCGGCCGTCAACTGTCGCTCATGTGCCATTTTTCTCTCCTTTGCTTTGTGAAATGGCCCATTTCCAGATGCGTTCGACACCCACCGGGCTCAATCCGGGATGCCGGCGCTGGATCACTTCCAGCGCTTCCGCCTTTGACAGACGGCGTTTCTTTTTCTTCTTTTTTCTCTTCGGCCGCGGGGCCCCCTCGAGCGATTCCATTCTCAGCGGGAATCCTTCCCCGGGGGCCACTCCGGGGTCGCTCACGGCCTGGCCAGCGGCAAGCGCCTTGGCCAGATCATCGTCAAGATTTTCGAGCGCCATCATGCTTTTCGCGAGCACCTCCATACCGGTCGCGGTGTTGACCGGGCAGTTTGTGATGGCGACGTTGGACACATCGGCCTCGGCAATGACCTTCCCATCGACGCCGGCACGCCTTCTGACCTTCCCCTCGATGGAAAAGCCGAGCTTCCGGTCGGTCTTTTGGAGCGCGTTGCCGAGATTCCAGATTTTGTCGGCCGGATCGTGCCCCTCGAGCAAGTAGCCTTCGAAGTAGGTTGCCTGCTTCCCCTTGTGAACGGTGCGCTTTACCTCGAGCGGATAACCGACGATCCCGGCCGTGTCTCGGCTGTGGTTGTCGTTTATCCAGCCACCTTGCAGGAATGACTCCAGGTTGAGCCCGCGCTGTAGGACGGTTTCACCCTGTTTGTCCTTGTGCTCGGTCGAGATGATCCCGCCGATTCGGCGCTCTTTTCCGGCCTCTCCGGCCTTATGGAAAAACGTGCAGGGGATATCAAATCTGAAGGGAATTTCTGAGGCCAAGGCACGACTCCGTCGTCGTCCCAGCCTCTCCGTCGTGCGTCAATCGCCGACAGGCCCCAGGGAGCGGATGCTGTGTAAGCTACGGTACGATCTTAGCAGAGTCAAGGGGTTTTGAGGACTTCAATACCAGGCGCCGGATTGGCTCGGCCAACGCTTTGCGCAATTCGTCCCCCGGAACCAGGTCCAAGGGGACGTCCGCGCCGCATTTCTGGCACACGACTTCAACCACGTCGGCCTTCATGGCAACGATGCGCGTCCGCACCTTTAGCTTTCCATCGCGGGACTTCCGCACGACGCGAGAGCGACAGTTTGGACAGCGGGTCATCGCAGATACCCCGGATGAATGGTCAGCTTGCCACGGCGCTCGCTCCGACGCTGGGCCTCATCGGCGAGCCAGTCCATGTTACCGTCCGGGTCGCGGTTCGGGCGCTCCACGTGCCCCTCGTTGTACGTGTCGGCGCCTCGAGCTTGCCCCTTGACCTCTCGCAGGCTTTCACCGACTTCCTTCATCCTCTCTCGTTTCTCCCGGGAATGCTTGCGCCGCTTTTTTTTCTTCCGTTTCTTCCGCTGTTTGATGTTACCCGGGTGTTCCTCTTGCATCTGAGCAACATAAGGATCGTCTCCCGGTGACCGCGCGGGCTTGCTGTGCATGCCCATCGATCCGATGGGGCGATCCTTCGGATGTATGGCCTGGGCGTTGCCGACGAACTCTCCCTTGACCATCTTGCCGTCACGATAACCGCCGTCCAGACAACGCTGTCTGAATCGCTCCATGGGAACGGCCGTCATGCCGCCGAAAAACTTGGGGCTGTCGAAGTGACGGAGGTACGCTGCCTTGGCTTCCGCGCGCGTGGGGAAGCCCAGCATCAACTTGTCCTCGTCAAACTCCTTGAACTCCGGCGCTTTGCGCTGGTGAACGACGTAGACAAACTTCGCGTCTTCGTCCGGGCCCAAGAACACGTCGAGGTGATCACCGTCGGACCCCTCTGTCAAACGGATGTACCCGTAGGGAAACTCCATCTTCGTCTCGCCATGGGTGTCCGTGCCTCTGTCGTACCAATAACGCTTGCTCCCCTTGCGGTTTTCGATGCTGATCGGGAGTCCGGCGAACGTCGTCCGATAGTGGAGCTTGCGAGCCTTTTCCAAATCGTTGTCCGGCGCCTCCGACTTTTCGGTCTCGGCCATCTCTTCGGGGACCAGATCCCAATCCGCATCGAATACATAGCCTCGCGGGACTCTCACGAGCTGGCACTGACAATTGTGCGCCGGCAACCCATTGACCACATAGGATTCGTCCTCCTCAACTCCTAGATTGTACACCCAACCCGCCCATGGACTCACCCGTCCCGCCGACTTGACACTTACATATCGGCTGGAGATACTCGCCGCATGAACAGGATCCCGCTCGACCCCCAACTCATCATCCGTCTTCACTTCGAGAAAAACCTCTCCGTACAAGCGATAGCCCAAAAGCTCGGGGTGGCTCGCGGGACCATCGTTCAACGCATTCAAAAGGCCGGGATGCTTCAACGCTCGCGCTCTGAAGCAAACAAGATCCGCATGAAGCGCCTCTCCCCCGAGAAGCGCAAGCAACTCACCAGACGGGCTAACGAAGCCAGCCGGGGGCGCGTCCAGTCGGACAGTGAAGTCGCTAACCGCCTCAGACCCATCGAAGGACGAATGCTCTCCGATCTTGAAAAGAGTTTCGCCAAAGCGTTTCAACGGGCCGGATTTGTTTTTCAAACGAATCAAGTGGTCGGTCGCTTCCTTGTCGATTTCGTAGACTGGCCGCGCAAGCTGGCCATTGAGATCGACGGCGGCAATTGGCACACCACTCGGCGCAAAGCCGAACAAGACGCGCGCAAGACGGCCTATCTCAAACGAAAGGGCTGGACCGTCATCCGCCTCCGCGAGAACCATCTCTCGAATATGGCTTCCCTCATCGAACAAATCCGCGGGCTCCCAACCGGTCTGCCCCTGAAAAAGGTGTTGAGGGGTTGATCGCACCGTCCTGTCCCCTGTCTTCATCTCGACAAGTTCCCCCTCGTAGAAGTGCTGATACGTCGCGTAAACCCTTCGCCAGTTTCCTTCGGCAGAAAGAACCCACTCGCCCGGACTAATGTCCTCAATCGCAATCAGACCACTCCCCGTTTGAACCATCTGCCCCGCAGGAAAACACCAGGGGTGCATGCCTCCGAGCACGGCTTTCCACTCTCCGCGCTTCCGGCCGACGTTGGCCACGCCCTGGCTTTCCCACCACGACGCGGGTCGAACGATGGGGCGTCCATCTGGACCGAGGTAGAGCCGACGACAGTCGGGACAAGCTGTTGGCTCCGGGATTTTGGCCATCATTTCGCCGGAACCATGATCCTTTGTAATCTGGGCCATCACGCCTTGCTGGTGAGCAAGATGCGATTCGGTCGAGGCGATTCGCCCCCAATCACGCGCCCAATCCTCGACAATGTGTCCGAGCCTACTCTTGAGCTCGCCCACGGTGGTCCGATGCGCTACATGGTGCGCCGTCTCGGTTTGGATGCCTTCGCGCTGGTAATCGGCGAGCTGTTGATTGAGCTCGATCACGTCGTTGTTGACCTCGCCGCAGTAGCGCGTGCCCAGGCCGACGCAGTATTGTCCCGCGCGGTCGCGCGCGAGCTCGTAGGCAACTTCCTCGGCCGGCGTCAACTCCACCGGCTGCTGTTGGATGGTCCGCTTGAACTGACGATAGGTCATGTTCTCGGCTTCGGGCAGCCTGGCCATCAGACGGCCGAACTCGAACGCATCAAGGGTGATGTCTTTGATCGCGTCGGGATCCACGTACCCCTCATCGACCAGGCGCTGCAACTCTTCCTCCGAGACCTCCATGCCGGCCGTACCGATGGCGACCGACGTCGATCCGTCTCGGATGATCGTGCGCAAGTCCTCGATCTGCTCTGCGGTCAAAACCGCCATCAGAGGGCCCCCTTCAAAACCTCGTTCATCTTGCGCAGCATGATCCGCTTGATCCGCTCGACTTCCTCGCTGGCTCGGTCAACGGACTGCTGCAAGACGGGATGGTCGAGCTTTCGCGGCCCGTGATCTGCGTGGTTCGCCTTGTCGAGCTCATCCCCGATCACGCGCTCGATCACCTTTTTTAGGTCATCAGAACGCGTGCGGAGCTCATCGGCTTCTGCGTAGATGCGAACTTTCATCAACCGGCGATGAAGAACGTGACGATGGCCGATTCCGTGCTGGACGGGTTGGTAACCTGAACTTGCGTGAAGTTACCCTCCCAAAACAGCTTGGCTTTCGCCCCGGTGGTCGGCGTCAGGTTGAAAACCTCCGTCCCGCCGTTGAGTTTCAGCGTCAAGGCCTGGTCGGTCTCGACGTAGAGCACCTTCGCCGGCCCGATCCCGCCAAACTCCAGATCTTCATCCGCGGCGCTCGGCGCAACCTCGCGCGTCTCGGCCTTTCCCTCCGTGGCGTCCGTGCGGATCGTCTGGATTACGGTGTCCGCCGTCCGCTGGAAACCGACAAGATCCTCGTCTTCGTCAGTTGAAGCGATCAGGTACAGCTTGTGTCGTACTCGGTAGGACATGATCAGAGCTCCACGTCATACGTGACGATTCCGCCACGGCGTTGCCGGCGCACGCGCGCCAACGATTTCTCCGTTTCTTCGGCTTCCTCTGGGCCCACCTGGCCGAGCTGAGAAAGCATCGCATCCCACTCGGGGTTGCCTGTTTCCGATTCCGACGCTTCCCCCTCGCTACCTTCCTCGGCGTCCGGCAGCTCTCCGCTGAACCCCTCTTCGCCACCTTCCTCGCCACCCATGTCGCCAGCCATGTCCTTCGCCTGGGCCGATTGCAACCAGGTCGGATCGAGGATGATCTCTCCCTTGCCGTCCGGCAACGGCTCGAGATCGTTCTCGGCGCGTACTTCATCAACCGTCTTGAGGTACGTGACCTGTTTCTTCTCGCCGTCGATAATTTGGTCGGCATTCCGCGGGTCCATGCCCGTGAACTTGACCTTGAAATTGTCATCAATGCGCCAGATCAGGTACGTGTTCATCCATTGCGCGAGCGAGCGCAGGATGGGGCGAAGGCCTCGGTCCTTAGACTGCTTGATCAGGTTCTCGGACGGAGCCTGGAACATGGAATGAGATTGTCCGGTGTTGCCGTAGACGAATCCGATTTCAGCCGGATCGAATTGGCAAACGCCGCACGTGAGCTTGATCAAAAAGTCCATCCAGCTCGCGTATTCCATGTCGCGATTCGAGCTGTGCAGGTTGATGTATTGTAACTCCTCGGCGTTCGTGACGGGGGTGCGCCATGCGTTGGCCACGCCTGAGATGAGCTGATACCAGTGCCGACGGAACGCGTCCATCTTGGAGTCAGGGATCGAGCCTTTGAAGTTGATGATCCCCTTTGTCGTGCTGCCTTGGGAAAAGAACCGCTTGTTGTACTCGAAGCCCCAAAGCATGGCCGTGATCGTGCCGATCAGCATCTCGAGCTCGGAAAACCCGTAACCGTTGAGGCGGATCCCCGTTCGTGGGTTTCGGATGCAGAACGCGAGCTCATGCGCGGCAAACTCAGCGATCACGGTCTCGTCATAGACCTGGACGTAACGGACGCGCTCAGGATTGTCGTCGAGCTCGGCGCCCAGGGGAACGTCGGCGATCCGGATGGTCGCCCCATCGACCGCGTAGAAATCCGACGGCTCGCCCTTGCGGTTGTCCACGACCTCGAAGCATCCCTGATCGTAGATCATGCTGTCCCGCACGAACTTACGGAAAAACGTCTCGAGGCTGTCCTTACCGATCATGTGGGTTGAGCCCGTATTCAGAAGCCAGCGCTCGATCTCTCGAGCTCGCTTCCTGTCGGCCGTCGTCGCCTTGTCTTCCTCTTCGCGCATGACGACCTGGAAGCCCGGCTCACGCTTG